>Ga0335081_10002703_pt1 | contig 27909 bp, 24 predicted proteins | sample Lox_Sample_35_FD_206713 | JGI IMG/M metagenome (GOLD analysis project Ga0335081, IMG submission 206713) | Soil microbial communities from Loxahatchee National Wildlife Refuge, Florida, United States - Lox_Sample_3.5 | ecosystem: Environmental > Terrestrial > Soil > Wetlands | place: USA...
GATGGCGACGAGGTGCTTTTCTCCACACAACCGCCCGGGAAGACATCACAGATCTGGCTGGCCGAATTGAATCGGGATTCTCCCCCGAAACCGGTGGGGGTTTTCGGGGGAAGTTCGCCGCATTTCGTTCTGGATGGAAAGATCCTGTTCCGGGTGACGGAGGGCAAAAGCCACTATCTCGTGCAGATGAAAAGAGACAATACGGGCCAGTCGAAAGTAGTGGATTATCCGATCGGGAATATTGTGAGTATCTCCCCAGACCGACTGTGGCTAGTGGCATATGCACCGTCTTTAGATGAACGGCGCGTCGCAGGCACTCTAGCGGTTCCCACCACCGGCGGCGCTCCCCGCCGCATCGGCGCGATGCCTATCCGACCGTATGGGCTCCCGACGGACGATTCTTATATGTAACTCTCGACTCAGGTTCGCCTACAAGCGGTGGAAAAACGCTGGCGATTCCTATAGCTCCTGGAGAAGCCATCCCTAATGTTCCCCGTCCAGGGATCCAGGGCATTAATGATCTGTCGGGCTTGTCCGGCGCGCTGGTGATCGAGGCATCGCTCATCTCACCCGGGCCGGCCCCGTCGATGTTCGCTTATGTGAAGACGACTGTACATCGAAATTTATTTCGAATCACACTGCCCTTGCCATAAGGGTTCCTTTAGTCCGGCATCGTGTTCGCGGTCCAGAGAGGCGCTTCAGGTTCCCTGTTCCTAACCAAGGCAAGTAGGCCCAAGTCGACCAAGGTCACTCGATGCAGCGCGTTCTCACGCTCTTTGAAACTGAACGACAACACGATTGTTGCTCCAGCATTGCTAACGGTTACGGATCGTCCCCAACTTTGGTTTGAAAGCTGCGAGTCAGAAGGTGTCCAGCGTGGGCGGTCGGCTGCTTGGGTGTGACACAATTTTGCAGGGCAAAACCGTCACAGGCGAGTTGTTTTTCCAGTCGAATGGAATCCAAGTCGACGGTTTGTCGCCGACCGTACATATCGCGTTGCTGTCTCGAAACGGCGACCCTCGCAAGTTGACTTTAAACTCGGCGGTTTAGATGTTCCAATCTACGAGAATGGGACTTGCAGTGAGTTGGTGGTCACTTCAACGCAATATGGGCGTTCGTCAAACTGGAGCGGAGGAAATGTGCTTAGGTTCGGTTCCGTTCTTCTGGTTCAAGCAGCATCACCTGATTGCGATTAGCAGGCCGCCGCTTATGCCGAAGGATCGTTCATGCCCCCGCGCGAAATTGTAATCGTAGCCCGGTTCGAGGAACCAGCCTAGTTTATGCCTTCCGCCCGGCCAAAACATAAAGTCCAGCACGGCTTCGGCTGCCATCGAGTTCACTCTCATGCCGGGCTCCCTCGTATGAACCCACTCCGGGCCAACGCCGACCATTAACTCCGCTTTCTTGGAAAGCGTCCATGGCTTCTTAAAAAGCAAGTCGGTATTCCATTCTGTCGAATGATGGCGACTAAATAGTGGCGTAACGCCCGCTTCAAGTTCTAGCCAGTTCTCTATGGGCGTGACTTCAACAGCAGCGTCTGCGCCGAAGCTCGATCCGCCGTTTTTGAGACTCCGGCCAGCCGCTCCGCCGAGCTCGACGATGGCCACAGGGTCTTTATCGACCGACTGCGCTAACGCCATTTCGGAGCAGAGAGTTAATGATGCCGACAACACGAAGTTTGTCGCGCTCAAGAAATGCAGTCTATCAGCTTGCATCTTCATCTGCCCTTGGCTAGCTCCAAAATAGGTTTTGAGACGAGGCGGGAAAGATCCACTGGACGTATAGTCGCTAAGTCGACGAATGACAGAGTCGCGCCGCCTAGCATCACAACGGTGTTGTGCGACATTATCGAACGCTATTTCTGGCGCATCCTTCCGGAGGATGATGGACTCGAACGCGGACTTCTGGCCCCAGTACACCCAAATCCGGAGCCAGTTGGTCCTGGTCCCGGAGTCGGCCCTCACCTTGCTTCTCAACAGAGACTGGTCCTCGGCCGGTCGCTCGTAGCTTGTCCACCACGGCTGCGGTGCGCGACGCCAAAGGGAAAAAGCTTGGCTATCGCAGCGCTTCTAGACATGGAATAATCGGGCGGCGAGGCGAGCAGTGAACTGAAAATCCGACGTTACGATCGCTCATTCAAACGGAAGAAGTCTTCCTGCTCGTCCTCAACTAGAAGTGAAAGCCGATGGTAGCCGTGATCGCGCGCGGCGTAACGTAATGCGTTCCGCTAAATGTCGAAAGGAAGTTGTAGAGAGCCTCTTTATCCGTCAGATTGACTACCGTCAGGCGAGCGCTTACCTTGAATCGGTCACCACCTAGAATGTTGTCATGACCGACCGCGATGTCGAAGAGATTGCGGGGTTGAATACGAGGCGGGTTGTGGTCATCGTCCTCCGTGCCAGGAGCGGGAATCTTCACCAGGTTCGACCCATACTGCGATCCCGGGCACAAATCGTTGGGGCTGATCGAAGTGGTCGGCGTGGCGTGCACGCTGCCGCAATAGAGCCCGGCCTCGAACTGTTGATCCGGGGTCAACCCGGAGACGTCCACAACTGAGTCGGTACCGTTCGGCCCATTGGCGCAGTTTCCGCCGATGCACGGTACCGGGCCGGCGACAAGGCCGCTGTCGTAGCGCCAGTTAAAGGCAATCCAGGGCATTCTCTTGTTAGGAGCCTGGTATTGCAGGTGAGTGGTCTGATTGAAATTCTCGTCGTGATCGATGCGGAACGCCGCTGTTGATCCCACCGATGTTGGAGTTGTGCCAATACCACTGACCTGCGGTCCAAAGAAACGTGCCGCGACTGACGAGAAAACCGTGAAGGCCGTGAACCCGTGGAAGTTCGGCACGCTAACGCGCACGGCATAGCCGGGTATCTTCGACTTGGCCCACTCGATTGGATAAGTGACCGGAGTGTTGCCAAACACGCTGAAGTCGTACGCCCTATCGGTGTATTTCCAAATGTACTCGCCATTCACCACCACCCACTTTCCAAACGCCTGCTGAAGGCCTGCGTGGTATTCGTTGCGGGTGCTGGGGCTCAGCGGGACGGTCAGACAGGGATAGCCTTGTAACACCGTCGAGATGGCGTTGACAACCGGGTCGTTGCAGCCATTACTGGCCAGAACCAGATTCTCGTTAAACGGCGTTTCGAGCGTGCGAGCGTACGAGAATTGCAGCACGGTGTTCGTCTGTTTGAAGTTGTAGGCGGCGCCCACGCGAGGCTCTGCCTGGCTGGCCGTGCTGATTCCGTTGTACAGATCGCCGCGGAGTCCAAGATTGAGAGTCAAGTTCTTGAGCGTAATCGTATCCTGAACGTAGAGCCCTGTCTCTTTGATATCGGCATGGCCTCGGTAGTTGTACAGCCCGACGCCGGCTCCGGGCCGTGTCAAGTCGTAAGCGGCCAATAGAGGAACAAATCCGCCGTTCGGCTGCACGCTTCCGGTGCACTGCGAAGGGTTGGTAATGGCCGGATCCGTGTCCGCGCTGCCGTCGGCATTCAAACACGGCGCGTTTAATGTAGGGTCCACAATTCCGAAGGTGTCGTTCTCGGTGAGAAACGTGTGCTGATATACGATACCCGCCTTAAGATTGTGAATGCCCTTGACGTAAGACAAACTGGCACGAACTCCAGCATTGGTCAGCCGGCGGTTCTGACCGATGGCAGTCGACTGCACCCCGGGCGCAAAATCGGCGTAGGGATCCCGGCTCGGATAGTAGTTGAATTGATCCTGCCGTACGAAACCGCCGAACGTCAACACTGCGCTGGGGCTAAGCACACGGGTCCAGGTAGGCGCAATGTTAAACGTTCTGATCTTCGAGCGCTGATCCTGTGATCCAACAGGCAACCCGTTGGGGCCCAGGCCTCCGTTGTCCACTACCAGTCCGGACCAGGCCGAGGCCGTTTGGCCGTCGTAGGAAGTCGGAGTCTGGAACCACGACCTCGTAAACCCGAGGTTCACGTTAATGGTGTCCGCCTGCGAAAGTTTGAAGTCGACGCGGTCGAACAAATTCTCTTCGTTGCCGTGATCATGGAACGTCTGATGTTCCGGCCCGTCCAGGAATCGGCCCGTATTCAGGCCATTTACCGCGATGAAGTTGCCCCAGTTGTTGCCGCCGTAAGCCAGATCGAATCCCCCGTTAGAGCTGCCAAAGCTTCCGTAGGAGGCCGTAACGCTGCCGTGTGGCTCAGTCACACCGAGGCCTGATCTTGTGGTTGCCACAATCACCAGGCTGGTTTTACCTCCATACTCGGCCGGAGGCGCACCCTGAATCACCTCCAGCGACTGCACGGCATCAACAGGAAGCTGATTGGAGAATACCTTGCTCTGCTGGTCGGTAATCGGCTGGCCGTCAACCGAGAACGAGTTTGACGCGTGATCCCCGAAACCATGAAACAGACCATTCGAATCGGCACTGATTCCTGGTGCGGCTAGTGTGACCAGGGAACTGAGCGACGACGATTGGCTCTCGAGAGGCAGCTTATCAAAAAGGGCCCGGTCCACATCCGTGTGGGACGTTGAGTCGTTTTCGACGAGATCTGCGCCCCCCTCCACCGTTACCGTCGTCGTCTCGGCGCCAACTTTCAGGTTGATCTTCAGGCCAACTGGTATCGCCGACCGCACCTCCACGTCCTGCGTGCCAGTTTGAAATCCAGGTGCCGTAACGGTCAAGTGATAGGGATTGTAAGGAATGTTGTCGAACTCGAAGTTCCCCTGGCCGTCGGTTTTCGCGCTGCGGTTATATTGAGACACGGGATTCTGGATCTCAACTAAGGCGGCTGTGATAGCAGCCCCAGACTGGTCCAGAACCGTGCCGCGAATGGTTCCGGACGACGACTGAGCATAACTGAAAACGCCGGCACCGAACGCAAAAAGCGAGACAACTAAGAGTAATCTGCCGCAAGCGAGAGTTTTCACAATATCTCGTAGATAGCATGGAAAAAGCAGCGGCCCTAACGGAAACTCATAAGCGGGTGTAACTGCCCCACCGGCGGGCTTAAAACGCCCATCAGCGGACAGTCTGTTTTCGTCTACCAATGCAACAAGCGGCGAACTGCATGTGCCTGCCGTTTGCTAACGAGTAGTTCTTCACCGTTACTGAGCGTCAGGAGCCATCGCTGGCTGCTCATCGGATTGAACTTACGCACGTGGTTTACATTCACCAGCGCATTTCTATGTACCCGCTGAAACGGTGTGTTCTGCAGCTTACTCTGAATTACGTGGAGGGGCTGCGTGGCGATGACGCGGTCCTTGGCTGTGATAATCCATACAACCTCTCCATCGGCCTGAAACGCGAGTACTTCTTCGAAATCCAGCAATAGGTATTCGTCGCCACGCCGGCCGACAATCTTGCGAATGCCGACGTTCGAAAGCGTCTTGTCGCCAGCAGCGTTTGTAATCTCTGCGATGTTTTCAGCGATCGCGCGAGATTTGCCACAGAGAGCCCGCGCCCTGTCCAAAGTCTTTTGGAGCCGACCGGCACTTATAGGCTTGAGCAAATAGTCGATCGCTCCAGCCTCGAAGGCCTTAATTGCATACTCATCGTACGCAGTGACGATGACCACTATGGGAAGGTGCCCGCCCTTCAGATTAGCTATCACGTCCAAGCCGCCCATTGCGGGCATTTGCAAATCCAGAAAAACGAGGTCGGGCTCAAGGGCCAAAATCTGACTCAGCGCCTGTTGGCCATTCTCAGCTTCGCCGACGATCACGACGTCGTCGATAGCCGCGAGCTCGTCTCGCAGCACGTTGCGGGCAATCGGCTCGTCGTCAACAATCAGTGTCCTCATGCACGAGCTTAGACAATCACCCGAGTTCGCCGAAAACGCAAGAACAAACTCATGAACGGCTGCATCAACGCCACGGGCGGCCTGACAATTGCCGTGGGCGGATTCTTGTCGGCTGCCCCTCCCACTAGCTTTTGCCAAGACCCGATTTCCGTTCATTGGATCGCTTGGATCACTCATGACGAGTATTAGTCCGCTAATCGGAAAATCCTTTCGCAGATAGCGTTGCCGGCGTATGTTTGCTAGGTGAGCCGCCGCCCGAGGGGGAACAAAACCTCTCTCGTGTCCAAAGACGCCATCCGAATCCTGCTTCTTGCGACCGCCATTGCAGGAGTGCCGATCCTTGGAACGATCTTCGTAACTACAGCGACGAGTGAACCGGATCTGGCCGAACTGGTACCGATAAATGGTCGCGTAGCCAATTACGTCGTTCTGAACTGGTCTGAGCTACTGCGGGAACCCTCTTCTGATGCACGACAGGCAACATTAGGGCTTTCCGATAGTGAAGTGCAAGCGCTCGGGTATATGTTTGATGGAGATCGGCCCATCAGCAAAGGCGAGTGGGTCAGGGAATTCGTCTTACTACCCGAAGCCGGAACTCTCATACACCCTGCCCACAGAATTCGTGACCAGGTCATTACAGTTCACCTGGAAGACAGCAAGGGAGTTCAATTCTCACCCAGGCTGCTGATTTGGGTATGGGGTAGTTTCCGAGTCTCATCGGACCCTGCAGTCCGCTCCCGGCCTCTTTACACGCTGGAACAAGCGCGAGTCAAGCTCGCCGATAAAGCGGACATACCAAGGTACTTCAGATAGAGCCTGAACCGCCCATTACTGCAAATGCGGCTGCCGTGAGAAACGGGGCAGCAAACGAGTGGAATTGAGAATGAATGTCAATTCAGAGGATACGTGGATGAAAGCTGCGAAGAGCGGGTTAATCATTCCAAGAGCGGCTAGAACAATGCCCAACGCATCGACCGCCAGCGTCCCGTAAAAATTCTGGAAAATCACGTTACGGCACCATCGGGCAGTTTTCACCGTCTCGGCGAACTTCCGCAGGTCGTTTCCGATGAGCAGCAGATTCGCACTCGCATGGGCGATTTCCGTTCCGCTGCCCATGGCGACACCCACATGCGCGTGGGAGAGCGCCGGCGCATCGTTGATGCCGTCTCCAATCATGGCGACAATTCGGCCTCTCTGAATCAGCTCATCCACGCGGGCTGACTTTTGTTCGGGCAGCAGGCCACTTGAAACCTGGGAGATTCCAATGCTTTCCGCAACGGCTCTGGCGGAGGCTTCCGTATCACCCGTGAGGAGTTCAACCTGAAGTCCCATCTGCTGCAACTCACGGATGGCTTCGGCCGCTCCGTCGCGTACCTGGTCCGCGATGTGAACCGAGCCGATGAATCGGCCCTCGCGTGCGACGAGGACCCTGGCGCCGGCCGTCGCCTTGATTTCCGGCAACGATACCTTAGCTTCCTCAAGCAGCGCAACATTTCCGACGATGACGGCGCGGCCGTCCACTGTAGCTCGTACGCCTTTTCCGGGGGTGTAGCTGAAATGAGAGGGCTCGCCGATGGGTAGACGGTTCGCTTGTGCCGCTGCGACGATAGCAAGCGCGAGCGGGTGTTCCGAGTTGCGCTCTGCCGCGGCGGCGACTTGCAGGAGTTGGTCGGGCCGATAGCCGTCGGACGGCTCGATCCAAGCGACACCTGGCTTTCCATAAGTGAGCGTTCCCGTCTTATCCAGCAACACGGTATCAATTTTCGCCAGTTGTTCAAGGTACACGCCGCCTTTGATAATGGCTCCCTGGCGGGCCGCGCGGCCGATGGCGCCCAGAATCGCCAAGGGTGTGCCGGCGGCTATTCCACACGCCCCCGCCACGATGATGACCGAAATTGTGGAACGTAAATTATGAGTGATCAGCAGCGTCGATACCGCGCTGCCCAAGGCGAAGTACACCAGATATCCCGCGAGTCGATCGGCCATGCGCTGAATCGGTGCTCGGGTCTGCTCCGCCTTCTCCACCGCTTCGACGATCCGTCCGAAAGTCGTATCGCGGCCGAGATTTTCGATGGCAACTTCCAGAGCGCCGGTCTGGTTGAGAGTCCCCGCGAAGACCCGGCTCTCTGGAAGCTTGTCTTGAGGCAAAGATTCGCCAGTGATGGCAGCCTCCTCGACGGTCGAATTTCCTGAGACCACGCGACCATCGACGGGGATTCTGGTTCCTGGGCGAATCAGAACTTTGTCTCCGGCGCGCAGTTCAATGACAGGAATCTCTGTGGGGACTCCATCCTTCACAATCCAGGCGGAACGAGGCAATAGGTCGAGCAAGTCACCGATTGCACGGCGGCCCCTCCCTACCGTCAGGCCCTCCAGCACTTCCGCGGCAAGGACGAACGCCGTAATGATGAGCGCGGTGAAAAATTCGCCGATGCCCAGCGCTGCCAAAAGCGCGATGGTCATCGACAGCTCCATCGTCATTCTTCGTTCGCGCAGGTTCTCGAACGCTTCGTGAAAGATCGGCCATCCGCCAAACAGGACCCCCGCGATGCCGATCACGCTCACCTGCGGAAACGGTTCCCAAACGCGAAACCATACAAATCCCGCCACGATCGAGGTAATCCCAATTCGAATCAGGTCAAAGGGTTCTAAACGGCCATGCTCGTCGTTGGGTTCGAATCGCGCTTCATGTGCAGGTTGACGAATACTTTCGGAATCGTTCTCCCGCTCCTCCGCCTTCGAGTGTTCGTTGGCAATTTTTGGTTCTGGCATCAATGTCCCTTTTAGGGCAGATAGCTGCGCACTATCTCCATCAATTCATCCGTCGCCTTTTCACGTTCCGCGGGGCGGTGGACATGGTGTCGAATGTGGCCGTCGATGAGCTCGGCCATCAGCCCGCCCAGCGCGCCGCGGCCGTTTGTTGCAAGACTGCGTAACAGTCATTGCCCTCTGTGATCGCTCGCTCGATTCCGTCGATCTGACCTCGGATGCGGCGCACCCGAGCGAGAAGCTTCTTGCCGCCGTCATTGGTAATGTGGGCCATGGTTGATATATATATATTAGTATACTGGGGTATAGTATATGGCTAAAAAAGAACGTAGAAGGGAACTGTCTGCCCCCAGGTATGCAGCACACACAGAAAGCCGATCTCTGCTCCCAACCGCTTCGGGTTCGCCGCCACCTCCAACAGGGTGGCGGACACGCAGCGAAACAGCAGATCGTAGAGCAATCGCTTGTTCTGCAGCATCAACTCCGAGAGTTGGTGCGGCACGGTGAAGACGACGTGGAAGTAGTTCAGCGGCACCAGTTCGCGGGTGCGCGCCGCGACCCAGCGGTTGCGCCTCTCGGTCTGGCACTTGGGACAGTGACAATTGCGGCACGAGTTGAAGGAGAAGCCGAAGTCTTTTCCACACCCGGTGCAGCGGTCGCGGTGGCGGCCGAGCGCCGCCGTGCGGCAGCGCTCGACGGCGCGGATCCTTGAGTTGCGGCCAGGAGATGCGGGGGCCGTTACGATCGATATAGGAACCTACCCAAGCGCGGAAGATATCGGCCACCTCCAGGACGGGGCGGCTCATGACGCAACCGGCCCCTGATCTGGCTGGTGGGCGAGTTCGAGGGTCTCCAGTGGATTGGGCGCGGCTCGCAGTTTACGCGTAGACAGATGCAGATAAATCATCGTGTCCCGCGGGTCGGCGTGGCCGAGCAAGGTCTGGATGACCGGTAATTCGGCGCCACTATCGAACAGATGCGTGGCGAAGCTGTGGCGCAGTGTGTGCGGGTGGATGGCATTCGTGATGCCTGCCCGACGGCTGGCCTCCCGGCAGACGTGCCAGACCGCTTTATTCGTAATCGGCTGGTCCCGACGGCCCATCTGCAGGCTCGGGAACAGCCACCCGTTCTTTCGTTTCAAGGAGCGGTAATAGGTGCGAAGCTGGTCGAGCAGCTTCGGACTGAGCGGACCCTCCCGATCCTTGCCGCCTTTGCCCTGGTGGATGCGGATCACCATGCGTTCCTTGTCGATGTCCTCTGGACGAGACGGCGCAACTCGGAGCGGCGCACGCCAGTGGAGTACAACGTCATGAGGATAGTGCGGTGCCGCAGGTTGCAGGTGGAGTCGATGAGGCGCGCCACTTCTTCTCGGCTCAGTACGACGGGGATTTGCCGACGGGGGAGTTTGGGCAGGGGAAGATCATCGCGCGAGAGGCGCCGCCTCAGGACCTTGTTGAATAGGAACCGCAGCGCCGCTGTATGCCCAGAGACGTTTCTCGGGTGGAGCTTCCGCTCCTGCAGAAGGTGCAGTTGATATTCCCCGACATGCTCCGTACCGAGCTGATCGGGGGAGCGGTGGAAATACGCAGCGAACTGCCGCATCGCGCCGACGTAGCTCCATGCGGTAGCTTGAGAGTAATTACGGCGATCGAGTTCGTCGAGCACCCTTGTTCGAAGTTGGGTCACATGGATCTCCTTGTGACCCACACACTATCGGTTCAGGCCGACTGCCGCATCTTTCGGGAACGCGTAGCGTCCGCCGCGCAAGCGGCTGAGGTCAAACGGCGTTGTGGGAAGTTGAGCGGGCACTTGGATATAGAACGCGCTTTTCCGTACTTTCGCACCGGTCGACGCCGGATGTCGGGTTTGGGGACTTGGCGATCGGTAGGCTTCCCGACGACCAAGAGTGGCGGGCCCTGCGCCTTGTAACCCCACTGCCTTTCGGGAGGATCAACGGCCGAGTGAACGGTCGCGTACTGGCTGGGGCTTCATAGTCTGCTCAAGAGGATCGATCTGGCGAGCGCGTTCTGCAGCCGCCTTGTGAAGGGCGGCTTGGTAGCGACCCAGCCAGCCGCCCCAACCGCATTCGGCTAGCGAAGTTCCACGTTTTAGGACCTGCGCTGCTAGTTCTTCCTGGTGACGGCGATCACTCAGGATCTTCTCGGAGTGGCCCAGTTCGTTGATTTCAAGCAGCGCGCGTCCGTTCTCGAACAACTTGCGCAGACGCACAAACCTGTCTACCCGCAGCCCGCCGCAGGCGCGAGCCTCGGCCATCTGAGGCGTGTGATAGATGCAGTGCACCTTGGCATCGGTGCCCTCCAGCATCATGAAGCTGCGGCCACTTCCTTCATCTTCGCCATGCGCCAGTACCCGGCCTTCGAGAGTCGTGCAATGGCGAAGATCGAACATAACCAGCGGCAGCCGCGTATCCGACACCGGCGAGCGGCGGTTGCGTCTAATGTCATCGGTCCGCCCCGTCCCGTAATATCGGACATGAGCCGTTAGACATGATGGCCGCAGCGCTCTTCAAGAAGCGCTCATAACGCTCTTTCCCCCTGGCAACCGACGCTGACGACTGATCGGGCAACCCGGTCAGCAATGTCTTGGCGAGAGTATCGACGAATGCGAACTGCGTTTGCTGGACCCGTTGGATTCGCAATAAATCGCCCTGAATCTGCTCGAGCGTGGCAGCAATACGTTGCCCGACAGCGTCGCCACCGGTCACTTCTTGGTCGACTGCATATCGGATCATTGCTGCGGTTGACTTAAATCCCTTTTGCTTAGCTGCCTGTTCAATCTGTTGAAGTGCCGTCTCCGAGAACCGGATGGTGCGTTGTGGCATGAAACACTCCCCTCAATATGTAAGGAATGGGAGAGGGCACTTTCGGACAAAAAAAATGCATGCGTCCCAAACAGAGTTCACTGGCGCAAGAATCCATCCCGGACTAACTGTCTGATCGAGCGGAACTAAAGTCGAAAAAAACAGCCCGGTGAATCCCAACCCTTTATGTTCCCCTCCGCGTTTTTGCTGTCTAGTTACTCATGGCCAAAGGTGCACTTTGGTTCAGGCTATTTACATCCTGGTGCACTTTGCTCCATACTACTGACAATTTGGTACACTCCATGCAAATAAACCAGTTAGCTCTGGACAAGTTCCGCTCACTGAAGGCCGAGAAGCCGCGGTCGAAGATCGCCTTGCTTCGAGCCTTGTACCCCGAAATCGCGGCAGTACTGAGGACGGGCCACAGTCAACTGGACATCCATCAGCGGCTGGTTAAAGACGGTATCGACATTTCGTATCCACTCTTACGAAACTATTTAAGCCGCATTCGGCGAGAGACACCTCATTCCCCTCTTTCTCAAAACAGTCAGCCACTTAGAGTGACGGCCCCCACAAAAAAAGGGCCAGCCGGAAGGGAAGATCCACTGGCTAGTGCCATGAGGGCATTGAGTAAACCGCGATACGACATTCGCGAAGCCATGTGTGATGGAGACCCCACGAAAAAAAAGGTTGTTCTGACTGTCCGGTTTCACCCCGTGCCATTCCTTACTAAGTAGAGGGACTCTAATGTCAAAAGACAAAGCGAACGGAGATGGTACATCAACCGATGTCCACCTGGTGCTGAACGGCAAGGGCGGGGTCGGCAAGGTCGTTGTAGCCACTTGTACTCCCAAATCACTACCTTGCATCTACACGGTTTTGACGACGAACGGATCTCTGGTCCAATTCCTGAACCGGACGAACTCGATCAGTAGCAAGTGTGGGGGCGGTCGCCTTTGGCGCGGGGCACGCCGTAACGACTCAGAGGTTGCATTCGGGTGGCACTCGAACATTTTACATAATGTCCTGAGTGTGGGAGCCAGAGGAAAGACTGATTGTGAGCGTTCTGCGGGTGAGCACACGACATTCGAAAGGCACTACCGCGTCAGCGATCTTGCTCGCCTGTGGGGTTTAGGTAGGGAGATAGTGCGCAAGCTCGTCAAAGACGATCCCGGCGTGATTAAAATTCGGATGCGGAGGAAGAAAGCCCACACGGTCTACAGCGTTCCTGAATCCGCCGCGCAACGAATACACACCCGGCTGCTCAACGTAGCCTAACTGCGCCCGCCCGGTAGCGCCACGAGCTTTGGTTTCGGCTTGTCATCGAAAGCCTCCTTGAGGATTTTCGTTAACCGTGCCTGGCGCTCGGGAACCCACCGCGAATAATGCTCGCGTACGGTCTTTTCGTCATCTCCTAAGAGGTCGGCAACATCGGCAACCGGCACGCCGCGCTGAAGCAAAACACGCGCGTAAGTATGCCGGAAACGATGCGGCGTCGGGGTTTCCTCAAACTTGCCTGCAAGCTCGAACACCTTGCCGATCTTCCGCCGCCACATATCGGTGACGGTTTCCAGCCGGTCGGATTGGCCCACGACAAACGGGCGCAACCCGCAACGCTTCGCTCGCGCGTTGAGACGGTCCTTGAGCCAATCCGGGATGTAAGCGAACACATCGCCGCCGTTCTTCTTGGCCCGAAGGAAAACTTCGTTATCCTTGAGGCGGTTCATGTGGAATAGGCCCACATCTGAAATGCGCAAGCCGGTATAGACCATCACCCAGATAAAATCTTTCACGTCTTCACCGGTCCATACGCCTTTTTCGCGCCCGTTACTCCATACAACCTCACCCAACTTATCGCAGGCGTCAAGAATGCGCTGTAACTCATCGTCAGTGTACGGCGCTTTGTTGGCAACGTGATTAGCTCCAATCGGCGGCTTGACGTCGGTGCTGATGGGATTTTCTTGAAGCCATTTCCGAATCACGCAGAAGCGGAAGAACGCACGCAGCGTTCCGAGGCGTTTTCCCGTCGCGCGTGCGCCGAGCGTCCAGCCGCTGTAGAAAACGTCGATGTCGCTGGACGTGAACTGGTCTAGCATCACGTAGCCGCGCGAATCCGCAAAGGTTGTGAGTTGATTCGTGAACGTCCGGTATTTCCGCAGCGTCGCGGGCGCAATCTTCGCCCCTTCCCTATTTGGTGAGAAACACTCTCACGGCACCAGCAATCGTGATGCGACTAGGAACGGGCGCTAGCGCCGGGGCGGGCGCCGCCCCTGCCTTGCCTTCCCATGATCCCGCTGTCTCCCCAAGCGGCTACGAGGGCTCTCGCTTCGCCCCAATCGGATTTGCCGGTTTGTTTCCGGTTGAATTTGCCCGCATTTTTTCCAGCCTCGCCGACCCTCTTCAAATTCGCCGGAACGGCTGTCTTCGGGATGCCCGCCTTCGCACTCTGTGCGGTGCCTGCGGTAGCGCTTGGAGAGCCATACAGCCTTAGCTCATCTTGCACGCTATTGCACGCTGAAATTTGATTCTAGCTGTATATTATTGATAATATTCTGGCGGTGAGGGTGGGATTCGAACCCACGGAACCCGTAAAGGCTCAACGGTTTTCGAGACCGCCCGATTCAACCACTCTCGCACCTCACCGTACTTCCAAACTACCTGATCGTCGCACGGGTTTGCAACGAGGATCAGCCCATTAGACACTCGTCTCTGGCCTCGGCCGCGTCTTCCGTCGCGCCGTCGGGCCCAAAAACCAAGCGCCCGGCTGCGGCCTCCGTGCAAGTTCGACAGCGCCATGAGCGTCCCGGTTTCCCTTCGTGCTTAACCTCCACGATCTCCATCGGGTAAACGGCTTGCCATGCAACGGTGCTCGTCGAGGCTGTTCGATACGTGATCTTTATCTATCGCTGATCCGGCAACGGAACAGCCGGATTATAACGTATCGACGGCGCGCGCCTTGCGCCTCTTGTATTCCGCCAACACGCTCTCCGCCTCGGCGGCGCGGCCATGCCGGAGATACAGCCGGGCGAGGGAGTACAGGGGTTCGGCAATATTTGCATCCAGTGCCGCCGCGGATTTGTATTCGACGATTGCCGCGTCGTCCTGGCCTTCATGCTCCAGGACGCGACCCAGATGATAGTGCGCCAGAGCAAACCGCGGATCGTATTTCAACGCTTCCCGCAGATATTCTGCGGCTTCGTGGAATTTTTCGAGACGCAGCATCAGGTAACCCAGGTTGTGGGGCGGCCAGGGAGAGGGCGCCGCGAGCTTGCGGTTCAGCTCGACGGCCTTGGTAAACGCGGTCTGCGCTTCGTCAGTAAGCCCCATCATGTCAAAAGAAAGCCCAAGATTGTCGTAACCCCGCACCGAATTCGGGTCCATGCGGATCACTTTGTTCAGCTTCTCAACTGCTTCATCGTAAAGGCGCTGGCCGTAATCGAGCCTGGCGAGCCAGTACAGGTAAATCGGTTCGTCCGGGTGACTTTCGTTCAGCCGCGTGAGCTCCACTCGGGAACGCTTGATGTCCCCCAGGTTCACCAGGGCCATGGCCAGCGTGAACCGGTCGTGATCGTCCAGCGGCTTTAGCGATTCGGACCGCTGGAAAGCCTGGACCGCCTGATTCATACGTCCGCCGGCGAATTCGAGAGCGCCGAGCAGGGCTTGCAGGTCAGCCGCCGACTCCGCCCCGAGGATGGCCTCGATCCGTGTGAAGTCTTTTGCGGAAAATGCCGAACCCAAAGCTTGCCGCTGATCCGCCGGCAGAGGGGCGTTCTGGATTCGCTCCGCGAGACCTCCCGGCCGCTGCCCGAGCAATGGAACCGTTGCCAGCAACAAGACGCACATCTTCGCAAGCATCAATAGGGTTTCACCTCGATACTGCGAAACATCAATTCCTGCCTTTTGCTGCGGGCCTCATCCAGCTTCCGGAGCCGCTCGCTCTGTTCTTCGGCGCGTGAATCGTGAGTCTTCTGGTACATGGCGAGGAGCGCGCTATTCGCCTGAAAGTTTTCGGGGTCTAAAGACAAGGCCCGGTCAATCGCCGCCTTGGCGTCACCCAGGCGGTCCTGGCGCAGGCGGACGTGAGCGAGCTCAGTGTAGGCTTCGGGGAACGACGGCAGCAGACGGATGCAGTGATCGAAGAACGTTGCGGCTTCGTCGAGGTTTTCTTCGATTCGGGCGATCCGGCCGAGAAAGTATGCCGCGCCGGCCTCAGTTGTGGGATCTTTGCTGATGCTTTGCATCTCCGCGCGGCAGGCGGTGTAATCGCCCGTCGCGAAGTAGGCCACGCCCAGCGCAAAGTGTCCCCGGGGATCGCGCGGCCGGGCGGCGACATAGTTGCGAAAACAAGCCACCGCAGGCGCCGCTTCGCGCGTCACCAGGATCGCCGATCCCAGGCCGTAATTGTAGTCGGGGTTATGGGGCTCAAGCGCAACAGCTTTCTCCAGTGAACGGCGCGCCTCAACCGGCAACTGCATCTCCTCGAGAACCATACCGAAGAGAAAGTGGACGCGCGCGTTCGTGGGAACCAAATCGCGCGCGTGTCCCAAATACGCGAGCGCGCCTTCGAAATCGTGCGTCTTGTACGCAATCCGCGCCAGCTCGAACAGATGCTGAGGATTTTTTGGCTCGCCGGCGGCCAAGCGTTCCAAAATTTTTCGCGCGTCATCCAGCCGGTTGGTCTGCTCGTACGCGACCACCAACGCACGCAGGCCTTTCGGTGAAGCCGCTCCTCGAACGTCCAGCGCTTCCACCAGTATCACAACTAGAGGGGCGCGCTCCGCCGTTCCCAGCGCCGGCAAAATGGATTTCACGTCGTTCTCCGAAAAGTCCGCGGCGGCGGTCAAGCGTGCGGCCGTTTCCGACGCTTCGCGGATTCGGTTCAGCCCCGCCAGATCGGCACATCGCAGTGACAGCGTGGGAGCGCGGGCGCCGTCATCCGCAGGCAGCTTGTCGAGCTCGCGGAGAGAATCGGCGAATTTCGCCTGCCGCTCGTAGACGGCGGCCAAGGAAAATCGAGCTTCCGGATCGTCGGCGTGCGCTTCGAGGACTCGCGTCCATGCCTTGGCGGCGCAGCGGAGATCGGCATCTGTGTCGCCCACTTGGCAGGCGCGGGCGAGGTTCTGCCAGGCCGGAGTCAGCCCAGGCGCCAGCGACACGGCGTACTCAAAATCCTTGCGGGCGCCATTCAAATCGTTTTGCTGGGCATAAATTACGCCGCGCAGATTCAATAGCCCGCCATCTTTCGGGTATTGCCCGAGCGCCGTGGAAACCTGGCGGAGTGCTTCGGCCAGTTTTCCTGATTCGATCGTCCCCTGGATTGCGATTACCGTTTGCTCCGGCGCCTTGTTTTGACCGTTCACCACCTGCGCGCAGAGCAACGAGATTCCCATCGCAACCCGTGTGACACGAAAACTCAAGCGGATCAATTTGCGAAGTCCCGGCACCAATGAAGAGGCGGCGAGTCCCAAACCCGGCGCCCTTGCTGCGATTGTAGCGCTCGCGCAGTCACTCCGGACGCACGAGAAGTATAACCATACCGTGACTGGGGACCATCAGAGAGACGCCGCCTTTCGCTGAATCCAGGTTCTTGTGCGCCCACAAGTCCCTGACCGAAGCACGCAGTTGCGCCGGGTAGCCGATGTCGGTCCAGCCGACGGCAATCTTTTGCTCGCCGTTGCCGCGATTCAGCAGGCCGACGGCGCGGCTGCCATCGCTCATCTCCTTGGCCCAAACTTCGGTATCGCCGGTCCGCTTCACACGGCGTCCCTGTCTGCCTAACGGGTCCTGATTGACAGCGATGACTTCTTTATTCGTGAGGATGTCGCGGGTTTCGCTGCTCATGTTGCGGATATCGTTGCCGGCCATGAGCGGCGCCGCCAGGAGGCACCACAGACTGAAGTGCGATCGGTACTCGGTCGCCGTCATACCGCCGTTGCCCACCTCCAGCATGTCAGGGTCGTTCCAGTGCCCGGGCCCGGCGTAGGATTCCAGGCCATCCTGAAGATCGAGAATTTGAAGCACTCCGATGTTGTCCGATTTCTCCTTCGTGTCCCATTTGTCGGTGATGTCACCGGTAGTACGCCAGAGGTTACCCACGTCCTTGGCCCACAGCCACGGCTTGGTGGATCCCCATTCGCACAGACTAAACACGATCGGCCGGCCCGACTTGGCGAGAGCGTCGCGCATGATGGAGTACGACGCCGAGGAATCCTGGGTGCTGTGGTTGCACCAATCGTATTTGAGGTAATCAACGCCCCACGCGGAGTATTGCCGGGCGTCTTGGAACTCGTAGCCACGGCTGCCGGGACGATTCTCACAGGTACCTGTGCCGGCGTCGGAGTAGATGCCGAATTTCAGCCCTTGGGAATGTACATAATCGGCGACAGCCTTTATGCCGTCAGGAAAACGTTGCGGATCGGCGACGATATTTCCATTGGCATCGCGGCTCACCTGCCAGCAGTCGTCGATCACAACATATTGATAACCGGCATCCCGCATGCCGGTGCGGACCATGGCGTCGGCGGCTTCCTTTATTAGCTTTTCACTGACATTGCACTGGAACTTGTTCCAGCTGTTCCAACCCATGGGTGGAGTCCGCGCCAGTCCGTTGTCCAGCGCCCATATCGAGGGCGCTAGCGCGAGCATTGCAATCGCTGCGATGGAAAGTTTCATGGCTTTCTTTTGCATCCTTCGGGGCCTTAACAAAAAAAAGCGGGAAACCACTCGAAAGTGCGTTTCCCGCTCCTTGAACCAACAGTCTGTCTCTGGTTAGAACGTAAAGCGGCCGACCAATTGGATGTTTCTTGGCTGCGACACGGTGCCGTTCCACGTGCCGAAGCCGGGACTGCTCGGGTCGTTATTAAACGGAATGCAATCGCCGAACGCCTGGCCGTCACATGTGAAGTAGTGATTGTTCAGCACGTTGAAAATCTCGCCGCGGAACTCGAAATTAGCGCGCTCCTTGATGGTGAACTTCTTGGCGATCGAGAGATTGGTGTCGCGATACGGCGATCCGCGAACTCCCGTCACGCGCTGGCCGGTCCCCAGGTAATTGCCCTTGGAGAACAGCGAGCTCGATTCAAATGCCGCAGCGTTGTACATCGGCTGGTTCACATTCACCGAGCCCCATTGTTGCGCCAGCACGTTGCCGGTGAAGGCAGGGATGCACTGCGCCTGGAACTGGCCCGGAACACCGCAAATCGCCGAATCCTGGAAATACAGCGGCATTCCCGAGGTGAACTTCATGCTGGTCGCGAGCACCCAGCCACCCACCAGGTAGTTCAGCGGGCCCCTGCTGCTGAGCCATTTCTTGCCGTTTCCGAACGGCAGATCGTAGGTTCCCATCAGAGCGAAGGTATTGGGAATGTCGTCGGTCGAGAGGGACTTGTTTCGGCTTCCCTGGAACGGATTGATCACGGCGCCTACACGGCCGTAACCGGCCTGACCGGATTGCGTCGTCGAAGCCGCATCGGTGGTTAGCCTCGAATAAGTGTAGTTCGCTTGCAGATAAACGCCGTTCGAGAAGTTCTTCTGGAAATTCAACTGGAACGAGTTATACAGCGAGACACCTTCGTTTTCGTTGATGCCGGTGAGGCCGCCGCAGAATTGTGGATACTGGACCAGCGCCTGGGCGACCGTGGGCGAGCATTGACCGGCTGCGTTCAACTGGCTAACCCAATTGGCGTACGGAACGTGAACACCGAACAGCGAAGTTTGACCCGGCTGGAAAACCGTATTCAACTCCTCGCTTCCCATGCTGGTGAGGAGCGAGGGATTGAGATAGTTCAGCGGCTGCATCGCTGAGGGAAGATGCGTTCCCTTGTTGCCAACGTAGGCCAAGCTCACGAACGCGCTACTTGTGATCTTGCGCTCGACAGTCAAATTGAATTGCTGCGTGTACGAAAGATGATTGCCGTAGGTTGGCCGATATGTCGGGCTGTGACCGTTATCAGCGCCCTGGCTGACGTCCGCCGCTTTGCTGTACGCGGGGAAGCCGTTATCCAGGTAGAAAGACGGCTCGTAGCCGCTATGCGAATCGCCGAAACTGATAGCGGGATTGAAGCCGTCCAGGTTGATGCCACCGCCCCAGCCTGGATAGAACGCCTGCGTATAGAAAACGCCGTACCCGGCGCGCACCACGGTCTTGTCGTCGACCTTGTATGCTGCGCCAAGGCGCGGGCCGTATCCGCCATTGAACACGGTCTCGGGGTAGGGCTTGCCGAAGCTGGCCGAGCCCCAATTGTTGCCGGCGTACATCAAGCTGCCCGGCAAACCGCCGGCATCCGGATTCGGAGCAAAGCTGAAGAACGCGGAATGGTTGCCAGTCTCCCAGGTGGGCGAGAACCGATCCCAGCGGAGACCATAATTGACCGTGAGCTTGGGCGTTAACTTCCAGACATCCCCGATGTGCCAGGTATACGCGCGCTGCTCGGGGCCAAATTTGTTGATGTTGTAGACGTTTAGATTGCCGTAGTCCACAGCGCCAATGATGAAGCTGGCATAGGCATCGCCGCTCTGTGTGCCTTGCAACGCAGTGGAGAGATCGTTGAAGCCTACGGTCCCGGACTGGTTGCCGTTATTCCGAAAAACTTCCTGCAAATGCCGGAATTCACCGCCAAATTTGATCTCGTGCGCGCCGTGAACCCACGTGACCATGTCATTGACGATGTGCGAAGGCCGCGTGCTCTTGTTCAGTGCGCCCAGGCCCGCCGATTGGCCCCACTGGATGAGATTGCTGTAGCCGCTGTTGCTGAATTGGGCTTGCGGCGCAGCGGTGTACGCGACCGCGTTCGGAATCTGCGGGATGGGCTTCTGGGCCGGGATGGAGCCATAGCCTTCGTTGCGGTTCACATAACCGTAGGCCATGTGGTTCAACAAGGTCGGGCTGAAGATGTGATCCCAGTTGAATCGGCTCACCCAGGCATCTTCCGGATCCGCAGGGTTGGACTGGCAGATCTGGAGAGGCAGTTGGCATTGTGCCAGGGGCGGATTGTGCTGCCGCCACACGGAGGCGAAGAACCGGTCGCTGTCGCTCCAGTTGTAGTCAATGCGATAGCTATAGAGGTTCTGGTTCGAGAGAATGCCATCCGAGACGGGCGGCGCGAGGAAATTGTTGTATGCTCCCGGAGCAGTCGTTGACGGCAAATAACTCATCCATTGCAGCGCAATTGCGCTTTGCTCGCTGGCCGGAATCTTGTTCCCGGGATAGGGCGTGCGCGAGATGGTTCCGTTGGTGATCGTCTCCGTCTTGGGATCGAAAATGGGCACGCTAAGGTCGGAGAAGTCTCCCGTCCGTTCCTGCGCCGAGGGAATCGAGAGGACCTCACGGCTGGCGCCGCCCAGCGAACGCAGCCAGTCCAGGTTCGCGAAGAAGTAGGTCTTGTGCTTCGATCCCCAGATGAACGGAACGTATTTGATCAGCACCGGACCGCCGATGTTGAAGCCCGGCTCGTTTTCGTTGTCTTTGGGGCGCGCGTCGCCAGCGGGGCGGTTGTTAGTGAACTGCAGCGCGTTCAGGCTTTTGTTTCGCAGATATTCGAAAGCGCCGCCGTGGAACTGGTCGGATCCGTGACGCGACGTGACGATGAGTTCGCCGCCCGTCGTGGTGCCGTACTCGGGTAAATAACTCGACGTAAGCACCTTCACCTCGTCGACCATGTCCGGCGTGGACGCGAAGTCGAAGAAAGACACCATGCCGCTCTGCGACATCGTGCCTTCCTGCATGCTGACGCCATCCATGACCGCTTCGTCGCCCATCTTCAGACCGCCATTGATGCGCGCGTTAAACGCCTGCGGGCTGGTCCCCGTGTTGACGCCGGGAAGGAACGTGATGAACTGGACCGCGTTCCGCGGCGTGCCGGCAGACACGAGCAGCGGGAGTTGATTGATGACGGTCGGCGCCACCGCCTCTGCCTTCGCGCCGTTGTCCACGTTCAGTTGAGCGACGTCGGCCACGACCTCAATCTTGGTGGCGGCGTCGCCCACTTGTAGCTGGGCGTCAATACGCCGCGACTCGGTTGCCAATAACTGGATTTTCGTGGACACATAGCTCTTGAAGCCCGCGGCTTCTACCGTAAGATCGTAATTGCCTGGATCCAGGTTGGGGAACAGGTAACGCCCATCGGTGTCCGTTTTTACCGTCGAAGTAAATGCCCGGTCCGAGGCCTTGATCGTAACCGACGCGTTGGGCACGAACGAGCCCGATGGGTCTGTTACCTGACCGCCTAGGACCGCATTTTGACTCTGCCCAAAGGCACTCGCTGCGAAGAGCAGCACGGCGACACAGGGCCGGAAAAAGAAGCTACGTAGCATCGAAACCCTCCCAAACTCGGTTAACTGGAATTTACTTGGAACCCAAACTTACTAACCTTTGCATACCGCTGAAATGTAATCGGTTACATGGGAGTCTATCATCATCGGCCACGTCTGTAAATGAAAATTTAATGGATTTGTATTAGCGCAATAGGCCGCCAGGGTGGGAAGCAGTTTAAGATATTGAAAATGCAGGATGCTACTCGATTTTCGTCGGCCCGGCCGGCCAAAATTCTGCAACCACTCAGTCGTTGGCCTTTGCGGTCGATTCGCGTACGATCAACTCCGGCGCAATCGAGTATTCGACACCCATCCGCGAGGTATCTCCCAGGGAGGCCAGCAAAGCCTCGAATGCCTTTCCCGCCATTTCCCGCCGCGGCAGCCGCACCGTGGTTAGGGGCGGCTCGGTAAATTCGGCCAGCGCTATGTCGTCGAAGCCGACCACGGAAATATCGTCCGGCACTCGCAGACCGTGCTGGCGGATGGCGCGCAACCCCCCGATCGCCGTGAGGTCGTTGGAGCACAGCACCGCCGTAGGCCGCCATCCTCCATCGAGGATCCGGTTCATGGCGTTGAATCCGCCATCGATGCGGTGGTTTCCGGTCTCAATGGAAGATTGGTCGCCGGCGACGCCCCGCTCCTTCATAGCCTTCAAAAACGCAAGGCGCCGGATGCGAGCGGACTTCAAATCGTCCGGACCACTGATGAACGCGATGCGCCGGTGTCCCAATTCCAGCAGATGTCCCACCGCCTGAGCGATGCCGAGCGCATAGTCAATCCTGATATTGCTGACGTGCTTATCGACCTTACCCACATCGAGGAAAACCATCGGAATATCACGATGCGCAAGTTGTTGGGTGAGTGAGCCGTCCATCTCGGAGGTCATGATGGCGACGGCGTCCACTTTTCGCTCCAGCATGCGACGGACGCCGGTTGCCATGCGCGTCGAATCATACTCGGTGTTACTCAGCAGGACCTCGTAACCTTGCCGGCTGGCAGCGTCCTCGAAACCCTTTACCAGCTCCGGGAAGAAAGGGTTCGTGATATCCGAAACGATTAGCCCCACCATCCGGCTGCGGCCCGACACGAGCGACCGTGCCTGCGTGTTTGGAAAGTATTTCAGCTCCTCGATGGCCCTCCAGACGCGCCGCGCAGTACCCGGTCTCACTTGCTGATGATTGTTGATGGTCCTGGAGACGGTAGCGGTGGAGACCCCTGCTCGTTTTGCCACTTGCCGGATATCCATAACCTGTGCATTATCGCACCGACGAACTCAACTGGAACCCGATCAGCCCTGATCGCCGGGTGGGGGTGCGACGAGTCAGCCGGTCAGGCACTCGTCTCTGACCTCGACCTCGGCCGCGTCTTCAGTCGCGCCGTCGGGTCTAAACACGAAGCGCCCGGCAACAGCCGCCGCTGCCAGCGCCAGTGCCGCGAGCACAAAAGCTGCCGAGTACCCGAAATGATTGGCCACCGCGCCGGCAGCAAATGAGCTCACGCCGACGAACAAATCGACGAAAGCGCTCAGAACACCCAGCGCGGACCCACGCTCGCCGCTGGGAATCTTCTGCAGAACCCGCGCCGCCGTAGAGGACCAGGGGAACGAAAAACCGAATCCCAGAAGCGCGGTGGCGCTGACGGCCAATGCGGGCGGAGGTCCGATGGCGAGCACACCGAGGCCGAGGGCCATTGCCACTAGCCCGCCATAGTACGTGATCGAGGGATGGATGCGGTCCGGCAAGCCGCCCAGGAAGAATCGCGAAAGCAGGATGAGCAGAGCGTAAGCGGAAAAAGCCGTGGGTCCGGAGTTCCCATATCGCGCCAGGTGTAACACCAGAAAGCCGGTGATCACGGGGTAGTGTACATTCACGAAGCCCACCGCGAGACCGGACGGCACAAGCACCTTGGGAATCCAACGGCGCGGGCCCGCGTGCGGCTCCGGCTTGTAGTGCTCGGGCACCCATAGCAGGATCGTGAACGCCACCAGTGCCGCGATCACCTGGGTGAGCGCTGCGTGCTGAAAGGATCCCAGCCACTGTCCCAACGCGGGTCCAGTGGAAATGCCGCCCCAGATGCCGCTGCTCACATAACCCAGCGCCTGTCCGCTGCGCTGAATGCCCGCGATCTCGACCGCCCAGGCCGCTGCACCCGTGTATAAACAAGCCTCGCCGAAACCTTGCAGGACGCGTCCGAGATACATTCCGGCGATTCCCAGAGGGGCGAGGTAGGCAGCGCCGGCGAGGGCGCAACTCAGCAGTCCCGCCAGAAAGGCGATCTTACGGCCCCGGCGGTCGGCCAGTGGCCCGGAAACAAAGCGGCTGGCCAGCGCCACGAACGAGAAAATGCCGATGACGAAACCGACGGCCTGATCGGATCCGCCGAGATCGTGACGCACATGCGGACCGATTGCCGGTAGCGCGGTACCGATTCCAAGAAATCCAAGGAAAGTGGCCCCGATCAGTGCCCAGAAGCCGGCACCCAGGGAAGGGCGCGAAACCATCTTCACTTATTGTACTTGGAAACCTCGCTCAGAATCGAAAGCGCAACATAACTTGCACCGATCTTGCGCCGCCATTCTGGAAAAGTGGCGTTAATCCGCTGCCGGGGCTGCCTGTGCCAAGCATCATGTTGAGCATAGAGGGCGACTGGCCAAAGAGCGGGCTGGAGAGAAACGGGACCGGATCACCGAAGTTCGGATGGTTGAGCGTGTTGAAGGCTTCGATTCGAAACTGGAGTGACCGCCGCTCGGCAACCTGAAAATCCCGATGCAGCGCCAGATCGATCTGCCACATACCGAAACCTGAGATGGAGTTGCGGCCGAGGTCGCCCTGGACCAGATTCGGCGCTGGCTGAAATGCCGCGTTGTTCAGGCGGCGTCCGCCGGCGGCCGACGGGTCGGTGACCCAGATGGGTTGGCCGGGCAGCAGGTTTGGCCTGAATACATTCGCAAAACTCAGTCCTTGAAAATAATCAGAGTCGAGAACAGTGACGGGGAATCCGGTTCGGGCATGGATGTTGCCGTCCACGCCCCACCCGCGCAGCAGGGACGAGCGAAGGGCCGTCCCGGCGCTGTGCGAGGTTTCATAGCTGAGAGCCGCATGGAAGACGTGACGCACGTCGAAGTCGGAAGAGGCGCGATCGTCCGAGGGCGCCAATCCGGAGCCAGTCCAATACAGCACAGAATCGCTGGAGCTGTTGTCGATTGAATGGGACCAGGAATAGGAAGCAATCCCGCTCAACCCACGCCATGCCTTCAAGCGGTATTGCAACTCGAACGCCTGGTAGTTCGAGAGACCGTTATTGGTCGCCAGGGCCAGCAATGTTAACGGATTAGACGCCTGAGGGCCCTGGAATTCGCGTCTGAGGAGTTGCAACCCGGACGACCCCTCATAAACGGCCGAAACGGTTTGGTAATTGCCGACAGCCTGTTCTACCGTGCCGCTCCATTGTTGCACGGAAGGCAGATGCAGACCGGGGATAAATCCGTAGCTAAGCGTTGAGGGAAAAATGCCGTACTGCGAGTTTGTATACTGCGCGAGACTGAACGGCCCGCCGTTTACCAGATCCGTTGCGATGCTGAGACTGGAATCGTAGTAGATTCCCCAGCCGGCACGCAGTACGGTATGGTTTTTTTCTGATGGGCGGTATGCCACACCGACACGCGGCGCCAGGTTGGCGTAGGTCCGTTGCCAGATGGCCTGCTGGCCTGAAAAGACATAAGAAGGACCCGCCGCGTGGACAAACAGAGAGGGACTCGGGGTTAGCTCCGGCGGTGGCGTGAACTCCCAGCGCATACCGACAGAGGCGGTGAATCGCGGATGAATCTTCCAGGTATCCTGAACAAAAAGGGAATCCTCCTTCAGAACACTGTGGCTGGTCTGCGGGTGGGCAACTGCGATCCATAGGTTGGTGGCATTCACACCGTCGGCGATGCTGTCAGCGATAATTCCGAGGCTGGGCGTGGTCGTATATTCGGCCGGAATGAGCTCCAGATAGTCGGCCCCCAGCCGAATTTGGTGAGATCCGTTACTGACCGTCACGAGTGGCGCCGCTTGCCACTGAGTCTGCTTCTGCCGAGCTTCATTTCCGGAAACGACCGGTCTCATACCGGCGATGGAAAATCGCAGGAGATAGTCACAGGCCTGAGGAACACGCAACAAGGCATAGACCACCGGTTGCAGATTGCAAGGAGAGGAGCCTGGCGTGCTCCATGACGAACTGAGGCTGGCCTGGGAAGCGTTCATTCGCAGGTCAAAAACCAAGTTGGGTCTGAGGCGCATGTCAACGCCGAGCGTGAGGCCGCGAGAACCAATGGCAACCCGATCGACTTGCTCGCTCCCGAATTCGCTCCAGGATGGAGTCTGGCTGTACCGTTCGAACAGGGTGATGCGCGAGGTGAGAGCGTGGTCCATGCGGACACTGGCGGCATCGAACCGCGCGGGCCGGCTGGTTTGCCCGGTCCACTCCGCCAGACCGGAGCCGAGTGCCGGCCCATTCGGAAGCGGAAACAGATCTAAGAGCGGACGCATCGCCGGCGGAGCATCGGCCCTCACCGTAATGTCAGGCACGGCAGTGCGCCAGGTAAAGGGCGCCAGCAGCCGCATGCCTTCGTAGGAGACGAAAAAGAAAGTTCGATCGCGCCACACCGGTCCTCCAAGCGAACCGCCAAAATCATTCATGTGAGCTGGAATTCGCCCGTCGCCCTGGCTGTTGGCGAACCAATCGTTCGCGTCGAGCGCGTTGTTGCGCAGGTAATCAAAAACGGCGCCATGAAACTCATTCGAGCCTGAGCGGCTGGTCAAAACGATTTGCGCGCCCGGCAAGCTGCCGAACTCCGGCGCCGTTGTGGACGTTTGAACGCGCAAGTCACTCACCGCATCGAGCGGGAGCATCCCATGCAGGCTACCCAGAGCGGTCATAGCGGGCAACGCACCACCGGTGGTCTGTGCAGGCAGGCCGCCGGCGCTGACACCGGTGTTCGCACTGACGCCGTCTACAGTGAAGTAATTGGCGTTCGGCCGCTGGCCGCCCGATGTGAATTGGCCGGGCTCTCCGCGCGTAGCCGGCGTAATGACAGTGCCTGGAGTAAACTCAAGCAGGCTATTGAGGTTATGCCCGTTCGACGGAATGTGCTCGATCAGGTCTTGCGTAATTAAAGTGCCGACCGCGGTGTCCTCCTGGAGCGGCACCGCCGGGGAATCCTCCACGGTGATGGATTCCTGCATGCTTCCGAGGGGCAGGTTGAAATCGACTCGCACCGGCTCGGCCGGATCGACACGCACCCCCAGACGGATCAGAGTGCGGAACCCAGGGTGCCGTACCGTGATCTTGTAGAGACCTGGCTCCAGAGAAACCACGTCATAGCTACCGTCGGAGTGCGAGTTGGTGAGCCGGCGAAAGCCAGTTTCCTGGTTCACGACGGTGACAACCGCGTCCGGCACGGCGGCGTCGGTGGGATCGCGGATCGCGCCCGCGAGATGTGTGTGTGATTGGGACAGCAATCCGGCACTGAACCAGCAGCCGAGAAGGAAGGGCACCATCAGTCGCCGCAGCATTCCTTTTTCCTTATCGCCCACTTATCAGGTGTTGATAGATCTCAGCGCGCCTCCGCAGTTGCGCCAGGCTGGCCGCCGTCCGGGCCGGCAGTTCCGAGTATTGGGTCTGGTCCGGGGAAGCTCCGAGAAGATCCACCAGCATCACTTCCGCATGGCGCGCCGCGGCGAACAATGGCTCGGTTTCGTCCTGCCAAAGTCCCGATGCACTCATGGGCTGGGTGTCCTCGATCGTCATGCCGAGGGCAGAGCGGACGCGGTCCTCGGCGCCGGTCACATTCTCCAAGAGCGCGCTGGCATGCTCCTGACGGAGCTGCTCCAGAAGTTTGTGCTCGCTGGAAGTCATCTGCGCTTCGATGCCCGGAGGAAAGCTTTGAGCCAGCCGGCGTAAGGCGTGAGCGCGCGACATAAAGCGGTCGGTCATATCGAAAACCTGGTCGGCCAGCTGCTCGAATGGGGCACGGCCGCCGAGACGCCGCTCCATTTCCGCCTGGAGCGGTCCCGTGCCCGCGCCGACGGAAATGCGGCTCGAGCTGCGATCTTCAGGTGTGAGGCTTTCGGCGGCGGGTTCCGAGGAGAAACGCACGGTGACGCGAGGCATGCTGCGCAGTTTCTCGCGGATCTCTTGCTCGCGGTCAAGCCCGATTCCGGTTCCCGTCACCAGAAT
>Ga0335081_10002704_pt1 | contig 27902 bp, 23 predicted proteins | sample Lox_Sample_35_FD_206713 | JGI IMG/M metagenome (GOLD analysis project Ga0335081, IMG submission 206713) | Soil microbial communities from Loxahatchee National Wildlife Refuge, Florida, United States - Lox_Sample_3.5 | ecosystem: Environmental > Terrestrial > Soil > Wetlands | place: USA...
GGTGTTTTCCGAGCGCTCGTCATCATGCCTCCGGCGTGTTGCGCCAGCCGCCGCCCAGCGCGTTGAACAATCCGATGAGCGCCTGCAAGTGCGAGAACTTGATCTGCACCAGCGTATCCTCGGCGGAAAACAGGGCGGTTTCGGTATTGAGCAGCGCGAGGACGTTTATGGTCCCGGCGCGCAGCTGCGCCTGGGCGATCTCGTAGGCCCGGCGCGCGGTCGCGACCGCCTGTTGCCGGCGCTGCAACTGGTCTGCGGTCTTTTGCAGCGCGACGAGCGCGTCTTCGACATTGGCGAACGCGGAAATCACGGCCTTGTGGTAATCGGCGAGCAGCTCCGCATAGCGCGCCTGCGCGTAGGCCGATTGGCCCTCCAGTGCGCCGCCCTCGAAGATGGGCTGGGTCAGGCCGGCGCCGACGCTGTAGATCGCGCTCGCGGGATCGAGCACCTTGGACAGCGCCACGCTCGCAAAGCCGGTGCTCGCGGTGAGCTCGATGCTGGGAAAGAAGGCAGCCCGCGCCTGGGCGACGTTGGCGTTGGCGGCCACCAGCAGCGCTTCCGCCTGGGCGACGTCCGGACGCCGGGCGAGGAGTCTGGAAGGCAGTCCGGGCTGAACCCTCGGTTGCGACAAGTCGAGCAGGCTGCCCCTGGTGACGTCGATCGATTCCGGCGCCTTGCCGAGCAGGATCGCCAAGGCGTCCACGGACTGGCGCAACTGCTGTTCGAGCGGGGGAATCGCGGCATAGAGGGTGGCGACGGCGGTTTCCTGCTGGGCCACGTCCAGGGCGTTCGCCGTGCCCGCCGTACGTTCGAGTCTGAGCCCGTCGAGGATCGCCTCGGCACTGGCGAGATTGTCCTGGGCGATGCGCAAGCGGTCGCGCAGCTCGAGCGCCAGAAAATAGGTGCTGGCCACCCCGGTCACCACCGTCAGCTCGATCGTCGCGCGGTCATAACGGCTGGCGGCGAGGGCCGCGTTGGCCGCGGTCAGTGCCGCCCGGCTCTTGCCCCAGAAGTCGAGTTCATAGGCCGCGCCGATCTGGGGCGTGAAGACCGAATAGGTGCTAAAGCTGCCGTTGCTGGCCAGCGTTCGCTCGCGCGTGGCCCCGGCCGTCGCCGCGACCGCGGGCAGCAGCGCCGCGCCGGCGATGCGGGCCTGCGCATCGGCCTCGCGCACGCGCGCGACGGCGGCCGCGATATCGTCGTTGGCGCGTTGCGCCTGAGCGATGAAAGCATCCAGTTGCGGCGAGCCGAAGCCGCGCCACCAGTCGGCGGCCGGCCATGCTTCGGGAGCGTGCGCCCGGCCGTTGCGCCATGCCGCCGGCGCGGCGATCTCGGGCCGCTCATAGTGCGGGCCGAGCGCGCAGCCGCTCAACGCGAGCACCGCCATGGCTCGAACCACAAATCCGGCGTTGCCGACGATCATCTGCCCCGTGCCTGCCGCGGAAACCTGCACTGCCCAACGCTAAGCCATGCGCGACTTTTCAGGCTTGCCGGATCATTAACAGGCGTTAACGATTCCGCGGCGCAGGTCGGCCGCCGGCTCAATCCCGGTCGACGTAGCGCTGCAGGACCGGCGCTACCCGGCGCACGACGCTCTCGGCGCTGGAGCGCCCGAGCGCGGGGTTGCGCAGCACGACGCTAAGCGTCGCGAGCCCCAGCAGGTAGGCGGTGATCAGGGCCGCGCGCTGCTCGGCATCGCGTCCGCCGAGCCAGTCGCCGAGCGGCTCGATGAAGCGCGCCGCCAGCGCCTTGCGGATCATCGGCAGCGCCTTGGCGCTGGTCGCCGAGCGAAACAGCAGCGACAGCGAGTCGCCGCGTTGCGAGGCGCGCCTGCGCATGACGCGGCGCGCCAGCCGCTCGCCGAGCGCGGCGCGCTCGCCGCGCAGCAGCTCCTGCAGCCGAATGTCCTGCGCGTAGGCGGCGGCGAACAGCCCCGGCTTGGAGCCGAAATAGCGGTTCACCAGCGCCGGATTGACGCCCGCGCGCGCGGCGATGTCCCGCACGCCGACCTGGTCGTAGCTCCTGCGCGAAAACTCGAGCTTCGCCGCGGCGAGGATCGCCGCGCGCGTCGCCAGGGCGCCGCGCCGGCGCGCAGGCCGTCTCGCCATGCGATGCCTCCCGGCCGAAAAGTAAACGTCTGTTGACATGATAGGACCGCTGCTCTATTTTTGCCATCGGTCCGGCGGCGCGGAGCTGCGATCCCAGCCCTTCCCAGCATGACGTTCACCTTTCGGAGCCCGGTGCGAGCGGGCTTGCTCGCCCTGTGCGCAGCGCTCGCCGCGTGCAGCGTCGGCCCGCCTTACGTCAAGCCGTCGCCGCCCGAGGCCGCCGGCTACACGGCCTCGCCCGTGCCCGCAAAGCTCGGCGCGCAGCAGCTCGATTATGGAGCGGAAGTGGCGCCGCACTGGTGGCAGCAGTTCGGCTCGCCCGAGCTCGACCGGGTGGTCGAGCGGGCGCTGGAGAAGAACCCCGGGCTCGAGGCCGCGCAGCACACGCTCGAGCAGGCGCGCTTCGAGCTCGAGGCCGCGCGCGGGATCTTCTCGCCCCAGCTTACGCTCGGCGCGGGCGTGTCGCGCCAGCGCAGCTCGGAAGCGGCCTCGGGCGGCCTCGCCCCCCCGCTGGTGTACAACCTCTACGACGGCCAGCTCGACCTGAGCTACTACCCGGACGCGTTCGGCCTGAACCGGCTGGTGGCGCAGGACGCGCAGGCGCAGCTCGACGTGGCGCACGAGCAGCTGCGCGCGGCGCAGCTCGTGCTGGAAGGCGGAGTCGCCAACGCCGCGATCGGGCTCGCCTCGCTCGAGGCGCAGATCGAGTCGACCGGGAAGACCGTCGCCGACCAGCGCGAAATCCTCGCGCTGGTGCGCGGCCAGTATGCCGCCGGCGCGGTGTCGCAGCTGCAGGTCGCGACCCAGCAGAGCGAGCTCGCGACCACCGAAGCGCAGCTGCCGGCGCTCGAGCTCGCGCGCGACCGCATCCGCCACCTGCTCGCCACCTACCTGGGCGAGTTCCCGTCGCAGGCCGACGGTATTGCGCTGCCGCGCCTCGCGGCGCTGCGCCTGCCGCCGCGCCTGCCGGTAAGCCTGCCCGCGACCCTGGTGCGGGTGCGCCCGGACGTGCGCGCCGCCGAGGCGCAGCTGCGCGCCGCCAACGCCCGGGTGGGCGAGGCGGTGGCGCGCCTGTACCCGAGCGTCCAGCTAAGCGCCGGGCTGGGCCAGCAGAGCAACGGCTGGGGCGCGTTTTTCGACCCCGCGAGCCGCATCTGGAGCCTCGCCGCGGCGGCCGCGGCGCCGCTTTACGACGGCGGCACGCTGCGCGCGCAGCGCAAGGCCGCCGAGGCCGCCTACCAGGCGGTGTTCGCGAACTACCGCGGCGCGGTGCTCGCGGCGTTCCGCGACGTCGCCGACGCGCTGCGCGCGCTGCAGCGCGACGCGGACGCGCTGCAGGCGCGCGCGCGTGCGCTCGATGCGGCGCAGACCGGCTTCGAGCTGGCGCGCAGCCAGTACCGCGAGGGCGCGACCGACTACCTCGGCCTGCTCACCAGCGAGGTGCAGGTGCAGAGCGCGCGCAGCGCCTACATCGTCGCCGAGACGCAGCGCTACAGCGACAGCGTGGCGCTGTTCCTCGCCCTCGGCGGCCCCGTCCTGGAGAACTGATCGATGCCCAAATCCAACTTCCGCGTGGTCCTGCTGAGCGCGATCGGCGTCGCCCTCGGCCTGGGCGCTCTGTTCGGCTACAAGGGCCTGCAGGAGCGCAGCGCGCACGCCGCCCAGGCGCACCCCGGCGCGTTCGCGGTGAGCGCGTCCGCGGCGCCGGTGCGGTCCGTGTCCTGGCAGCGCCGCATCGACGCGGTGGCGAGCCTGGTGGCGCTGCAGAGCGTGCACCTCACCCCGCAGCTGCCCGGCCAGGTGACCGCGCTGTACTTCCATTCCGGCCAGCACGTGGACAAGGGCGAGCGCCTGCTGCAGCTCGACGATTCGACCCAGCTCGCCCAGCTCGCGAGCGACCAGGCCGCGGTCGAGCTGGCGCAGACCAGGTACGCGCGCGCGCAGCGCCTGTTCGCCACCCACGCCGCGAGCGAGGCCGACGTGCAGAGCGCGCACGCGAACCTCCAGACCGCGCTGGCCGCGGTCACCGGGGATCGCGCGACGCTCGCCAAGCTCGCGCTTAGCGCGCCGTTTTCCGGCTGGCTGGGAGTACGCGAGGTGAGCCTCGGGCAGTACCTGAATCCCGGCAGCGGGATCGCCACGCTGACCGTGTGGGACCCGGTGCGGGTGCAGTTCACCGTGCCGCAGAGCGAGATCGGCGCAATCGAGATCGGGCAGGCAGTCAGCCTCACGGTCGACGCCTTCCCCGGCAAGACCTTCGAGGCCAAGGTGAGCGCGCTCGGCTCCGAGGTCGACCCCAGCTCGCGCAACGTCACAGTCGAGGCGATGCTGCCCAACCCGCAGCACCTGCTGCGCCCCGGCATGTTCGCGCAGGCGCAGCTGCTGGTCGGCGCGCCGCAGCAGGTGCTCGCGGTACCGACCGTGGCGATCACCTACAACACCTACGGCGATTTCGTGTACCGCGTCGAGACGCACGACGGCAATCAGGTGGCGGTCGCCGCGCCGGTGCGCACCGGCGAGTCGCGCGACGGGCTGACCCAGGTGCTTAGCGGGCTCAAGAGCGGCGAGCAGGTGGTCACCGCCGGCCAGCTCAAGCTGCACGACGGCGCCGCGGTGAAGCTCGAGCCGGGCGGCGGCAACTGAGCGCCGCCATGGGCTTCACCGATCTCTTCATTCGCCGCCCGGTCCTCGCGACCGCGCTCAACCTCGTCATCCTGCTGCTCGGGTTGCGCGCCTGGACCGCGATGACCGTGCAGCAGTACCCGCAGGTGAGCAGCACCCTGGTGACGGTCACGACCGCCTACCCGGGCGCCGACCCGAGCACGGTGCAGGGCTTCATCACCTCGCGCCTGGAGCAGGCGGTCGCCGCGGCGCCGGGGATCAACTACATGACTTCGAGCAGCGCCGAGGGCCTGTCGACGATTTCCGCGTACATGAAGCTCAACTACGACCCGAACGCGGCGGTCGCGCAGATCATGGCCAAGGTGCAGCAGGTGCAGAACCTGCTGCCGCAGGGCACCCAGGCGCCGGTGATCAACGAGACCGTGGGCGACACTACCGCGCTCATGTACCTCGCGTTCTACAGCAAGACGCTGTCGCAGCAGCAGGTCAACGACTACGTGCTGCGGGTCGCGCAACCCAAGATCCAGGGCGTGGCCGGGGTCGGCCAGGCGCAGATCGTGCCGACCGGCACCGGCGCCGACGGCAACAGCTTCGTGATGCGCGCCTGGCTCGACCCCAACCGGCTCGCGGCGCTGCAACTCACCCCGGCCGACGTGGTGAACGCGCTGCAGGCGAACAACTTCATCAGCACGGTCGGCCAGGTCCAGTCGGGCAACGTCACGCGCACCATCACCGCCCAGACCTCGCTCGACGACACCGCGGCGTTCCGCGAGCTGGTGATCCGGCGCAGCGGCGGCTCGCTGATCCGCCTCGGCGACGTGGCCAAGGTCGAGCTCGGGGCGCAGAACTACCTGCAGGCGGTGTACTACAACGGCACGCCGGCGGTGTTCATCGGCGTATACCCGACCCCGGGGGCCAACGCGCTCGACGTGGGCGAGGGCGTGCACCGCGCCTTCGCGCAGCTAAGCTCGGCGCTGCCGCCGGGCATCGGCATCGTCGTGCCTTACGACGCGACCGAGTACATCCAGCGCTCGATCGACGAGGTGATGCTCACCATCGGCATCGCGCTGGTGGTGGTGGTGGTGGTGATCTTCCTGTTCCTTGGCTCGTTGCGCTCGCTGCTGATCCCCGCCGTCGCGATCCCGCTCTCGATCGTCGGCGCCGGGATGTTCATGATCGCCTCCGGCTTCAGCATCAACCTGCTCACCCTGCTCGCGGTGGTGCTGGCGATCGGGCTGGTGGTCGACGACGCGATCATCGTGGTCGAGAACGTGCACCGCCACATTGAGGACGGCATGGCCCCGCTCGAGGCGGCGCGCGTCGGCGCGCGCGAGCTCGCCTCTCCGATCATCGTCATGGCGACCACGCTCGCGGCGGTGTTCGCGCCGATCGGGCTGACCGGCGGCCTCACCGGCAGCCTGTTCTCGGAATTCGCCTTCACCCTGGTGTTTACCGTGGCGGTGTCGGCGGTGGTGGCGCTGACGCTCTCGCCGATGGTCTCCTCGCGCGTGCTGCGGCACACGCCGCCGCGCGGACTCGCGCACGCGCTCGAGACGGGCTACGCGCGGCTGCGCGCGGTCTACGACCGCTCGCTCGGCGCGGTGCTGCGCCACCGCGCCGCGGTGCTCGTGGTCGCGCTGGGCGTGTTCGTCGCGATCCCGGTGATGTTCCTCGGCACGCCGAGCGAGCTCGCGCCGATCGAGGACCAGGGCCTGATCCTGGTGTCGGCCCAGGGGCCGGCCACCGCGACGCTGCACTTCCTCGACCGCTACTCGAACGAGATCCGCCGGATCATGGACGGCTTCCCCGAGAGCAAGCAGGTATTCGAGATCAACGGCCTGTCGCTCGGCGGCGCCGGGGGCTACAACGGCATGATCGCCGGGATGAAGATGGTCGACTGGAGCAAGCGCAAGCGCACCCAGATGCAGCTGCTCGCGCCGGTGCAGGCGAAGCTCGCCGGCCTGACCGGGGTGCAGGCGGCGGCCTTCGAGAAGCCCTCGCTGCCGGGGTCGCCGACCGGGTTCCCGGTGCAGTTCGTGCTCACCTCGAGCGCCGACTACGGCACCATCGAGAAGGTGGCCCGCGACTTCATCGGCAAGGCGATGAAGAGCGGCGACTTCGCCTTCCTCACCACGGACCTGCAGTACGACAACCCGGAAGTGCTGGTGAAGATCGACCGCGCGCTGGCGGGCGACCTGGGCATCACCATGGCCGACCTGGGCGGCAACCTCGCGCCGCTGCTGAGCGGCAACTACATCAATCGCTTCAACCTGAGCGGCCGCAGCTACGAGGTCATCCCGCAGGTGCCCGACCGCTTCCGCGCCGATCCCGCGCGGCTGCGCGGCTACTATGTGCGCACCGCGGCCGGCGGGCTGGTGCCGCTGTCGACCCTGATCTCGGTGCACACGCACGTCACGCCCGAGTTCCTGCCGCAGATGCAGCAGCTCAACTCGGCCACCATCCAGGGCGTGCTGGCCCCCGGAGCGACGCTCGGGCAGGCGCTCGACGACCTGCACGCGCTCGCGACGACGACCCTGCCGTCCGACTTCGGCACCGACTACGCGGGACAGTCGCGCCAGTATGTCGAGCAGGGGCACGCCTTCCTGGTGACCTTCGGCCTGTCGCTCGTGCTGGTGTACCTGCTGCTCGCGGCTCAGTTCGAGAGCTTCCGCGACCCACTGATCGTGATGATCACCGTGCCGATGGCGATTTCGGGTGCGCTCGCCTTCATGTACCTGGGCGCGGCGACGCTCAACATCTACACCGAGGTGGGCCTGGTCACGCTGATCGGCCTGATCACCAAGCAGGGCATCCTGATCGTGCAGTTCGCCAACGTGATCCAGGAGACCGAGGGCCTGGAGCGCGCCGCCGCGGTGCAGAAGGCCTCGAGCATCCGGCTGCGCCCGATCCTGATGACCACCGGCGCGATGGTGTTCGGCGCCGTGCCGCTCGTCCTCGCCTCGGGCCCCGGCTCGGTGAGCCGCTTCGACATGGGGCTGGTGATCTGCGCCGGGCTGGCGATCGGCGCGCTGTTCTCCCTCTACGTGGTGCCCGCGTTCTACACCTATCTCGCGGCGGACAAGTCCGCGGCAAGGGCGAGCTGACGTAGCGTTCAGATCTACGGCAGGCGGCGGGAGTTTGATAGCATTGGCCCAGGAGACGCTAAGTGGAACCTTGGTCCGCGCGGGATGACAGCCCGTATCTGGCCGCGTCGCGCACGCCGCGGCCGAGCCGCAGCATCTGGTGGGTGGCCCTGCTGGTCGCGCTGCTCGCCGGCGCCGTGGGCGCCTACTACTACTACTTCGTCAGCACCCGCATGGCGCAGCCGGCACCCGCGCCGGCGCCTGCGCCGGCAAGCCCGCCCGCCGCGCCGGCGCCCGAGGCAAGCTCGGCACCCGCAATCGAACATCCGGTCGAGGCGCCCAAGGCGCCGCCGGGCGAGATCGTTCCGCCGCTGCCCGCGCTCGCCGACAGCGACCCCGCCGCGCGCGACGCGCTGATCGGGCTGCTGGGCGCTCAGTCGTTCGCCGACTACTTCTACCCCGAGCGGATCATCCTGCGCATCGTCGCGACGGTGGACAACCTGCCGCGCAAGACGGCGCCCGCGCGCATGATGCCGGTCAAGCCGGTCGCCGGCGCCTTCGTCACCGTGGGCACGGGCGACGAGGCCGTCATCAGCCCGCAGAACGCCGCGCGCTATGCGCCTTACGTGCGCATTCTGCAGGCGATCGACGCGCGCAAGGCGGTAGCGGTCTACAGCCGCTTCTACGCGCTGTTCCAGCGCGCCTACCGCGAGCTCGGCTACCCGAACAAGTACTTCAACGACCGCCTGATCGAGGCGATCGACGACATGCTCGCCGCGCCCGAGCTGGACGGCCCGGTCAAGCTTGCGCAGCCCAAGGTGCTGTACGAGTTCGCCGATCCGGACCTCGAGGGGCGCTCGGCGGGGCAGAAGATCATGCTGCGCATGGGGCGCGACAACGAGCTCAAGGTCAAGGCCAAGCTGCGCGCATTGCGCCGGGAGCTGGTCAAGGGCGTGTGAGCGGCGCCGGCATCCTCGACGGCCCTCGGGGCCGTTTCGGTTTCTTCCCCCATCGAGATGAGCGCACCCGAGATCCAGTTCGACCCCGAATCCGCCCGCTTCGGCAGCTCGCGCTCGCAGAAGCGGCTCGAAGACGACCGCCTGCTCACCGGCAAGGGCCTGTACAGCGACGACCGCGAGTTCGCGCGGCTGGCCTGGCTGGTGCTGGTGCGCGCGCCGCACGCGCACGCGAAGATCCTGTCCGCCGACCTCGCCGCCGCGCGCGCAGCGCCCGGCGTGCTCGCGGCCTGGACCGTGCAGGAGCTGCGCGCCGACGGGGTCGGCCACATTCCGTTCCCGCCGCTGTTCAAGCAGGCCGACGGCTCGCCGATGGCGGCGCCGCCGCGGCTGCTGCTGGCGGATCGGACCGTCTATTACGTCGGCCAGCCGGTGGCCGCGATCGTGGCCGAGTCGCGCGATGCGGCCGAGGATGCGGCCGAGCTGGCGCTGGTGGAGTACGAAGAGCTGCCCTGCGTGGTCGACGCGCAGCGCGCGCTCGAGCCCGACGCGCCGCAGCTGTGGCCCGAGGCGCCCGGCAACGTCGCGGCGGAGTCGGCCTACGGCGACCCGAAGGCGGCCGACGCCGCGTTCGCCGCCGCCGCGCACGTGGTCGAGATCGAGCTGCACAACCAGCGCCTGATCGCCAACGCGCTCGAGCCGCGCTGCGCGATCGGCGTGTTCGAGAACGGCCGCACCACGCTCTATACGCAGAACCAGACCCCGAGCGGCGCGCGCGAGCTGCTCGGCGCCGTGTTCGGCGCCAGGCCCGAGGCGTTCCGCGTGGTGGTGGGCGACATCGGCGGCGGCTTCGGCATGAAGACCGGCTTGACGCCCGAGGACGCGCTGGTGTGCCACGCGGCGCAGAAGCTCGGCCGGCCGGTCAAGTGGCGCGCCGAGCGGAGCGAAGAATTCCTCGCCGCGCACATGGGCCGCGACCAGCGCTTCAAGGCGCGCCTCGCGCTCGACAAGGACGGCCGTATCCTCGCGCTTCGCATGCGCATGCTCGCCAACATCGGCGCCACGCCCGTGGGCTCGTCGGCGATCATTCCGCTCGCGCTGGGTCCGAAGGTCCAGACCACGGTGTACAAGGTGCCGGTGGTCGACTACGGCGTCAAGGCGGTGCTCACCAACACCATGGCCACCGGCGCCTACCGCGGCGCCGGGCGGCCCGAGGCCAACTACCTGATGGAGCGCCTGATGGAAAAAGCGGCGCGCGAGCTCGAGCTCGACCCGGCCGAGATTCGGCGCCGCAATTTCATCCGCGCGCAGGATTTCCCCTACCGCACGCACCTGGGCGACGTCTACGACGTGGGCGATTTCGCTCGCGTGCTGGACGGGGCGCTCGCGCGCGCGGACTGGACCGGCTTTCCCGCGCGGCGCGAGCAATCCGCGCGCCGCGGCAGGCTGCGCGGGCGCGGCCTTTCGGTCTATCTCGAGTGGACCGGCGCGATCCCGACCGAGACGGTCGACATCCAGGTCGACGCCGACGGCGCGGTGACCGTGTTCTCGGGCACCCAGGCGATGGGGCAGGGGCTCGAGACGACCTACTCCCAGCTCGTCACCGAGGTGCTGCAGCTGCCGGTGACGAGCGTGCGCATCGTGCAGGGCGACACCGACCGCGCCAACGGCGTCGGTAGCGTCGGCTCGCGCTCGGCGTTCGTCGGCGGCTCGGCAGTGGTCGCCGCCGGGCGCAAGCTGATCGTGCGCGGCAAGGAGCTCGCGGCCGAGGCGCTGGAAGCCGCGCCGCAGGACATAGAGTTCCGCGACGGACGCTTTCGCATCGCGGGCACCGACCGCGCGATCGGGCTCGACGAGCTCGCCGCGCGCCAGGGCGAGCGCTTCATCCGGGTCTCGGCCACCGAGACGCCTTCTACGCCGTCGTGGCCCAACGGCGCCCAGGTGTGCGAGGTCGAGATCGATCCGGAGACCGGCGAGGTCGAGCTGGCGCGCATCACCAGCGTGGACGACATCGGTCGCATCATCAACCACATGATCGTCGCGGGGCAGATCCACGGCGGCATCGCGCAGGGCGTCGGGCAGGCGCTGTACGAGCGCACGGTCTACGACCCGGACAGCGGCCAGCTGCTTAGCGGCTCGCTGATGGACTACGGCCTGCCGCGCGCGGACCAGTTCCCGCCCATGGACAGCACCTTCGACGAGAGCATTCCGTGCAGCACCAACCTGCTGGGCGTGAAGGGCTGCGGCGAGCTCGGCACCATCGGCGCGGTGCCGGCGGTGGTCAACGCGGTGCTCGACGCGCTCGCCGAGCGCGGCATCATGCAGCTCGAGATGCCGCTCGGCGCGGAGAAGGTCTGGAGGGCGCTGCGCGGCGGGTAGCCGATCGAACGGGGTGAGGTCGCATGGCGGCGGGTTCGGTGCGCGGGACGGTTTGGCAGGACGGGGCCCGTCGCGCGCTCGAGTATGCGATTGCCGCCTCGCTCGCGCTGCACGCGCTGGCGCTGTTTTGGCTTCCCGCGCTGCCCTCGCAGGCGCTGCGGCCGGCTCCGGCGCAGCCGCCGCTCGAGGCGCAGCTGATGCCGGCGCGGCCGGTCGAAGCGCCCAGTCCCCCGGCGCCGGCGCGGATCGAGCAACAACCCGCGCCGCGGCCGAATGCGCGACCGCGGACCGGGCCGAACAAGCGACGGCCAGTTCTGGAACGTGCATTCGCACCTGCGCCAGCACCCGCGCCCGTCGCCGCTCTTCCTTCGCAAACGCAAACCCCCGTGCTCGCTGCGCCTGCGCCCCCGCCCACACCTGCGCCCGCCGCGCCTGCCGTGCGCGCCGCGCCGCGGCCCGACGCGGCGCGCCTGGCGGCGCAGTACCGCGCGGCGCTGATGGCCGAGGCGGCGCGCTACAAGCGCTACCCGCGCTTTGCGCGCGACAACGGCTGGGAGGGCAGGGTCGGGGTGCGCATGGCGATCGGGGCCGACGGCGCGATCGCATCGCTCGGCGTCGCGCACGGGTCGGGATACGCGATCCTGGACCGGCAGGCGCTCGACATGGTGCGCAGCGCGCAGCCGCAAACGGCCATCCCGGAGGGATTGCGCGGGCGGGCCTTCAGCGTCGATATCCCGGTGCTCTTCAGCCTGCGCGATCCGGAATCGTAGGCGGGCTCAGGCGGCGCGCGCCGTCGAAGCGGCGCATCCAGTACGCCTTGCTCAGGCGCTCGACGCGCACCCGCGCGCCGGTCTTGGGGGCGTGCACGAAGCGGCCATTGCCGAGGTAGATGCCGACGTGCGAGAAGGCGCGGTGCTGCGTGTTGTAGAACACCAGATCGCCGGGCTGCAGCTGCGCTAGACTGACGGGCGTCCCGAGCTCGCTTTGCGCCCGCGCGTTGTGCGGCAGCTCGAGCCCCCAGGCCTGCTCGAACACATGCGCCACCAGCCCGCTGCAATCGTATCCGGTGGCGGGCGAGTCGCCGCCGTAGCGGTAGCCGGTGCCGAGCGCGAGCACCGCCTGCAGAAGCGCCTCGGAGCGCTCGGCGCTGGCGGGCGCGAGCCGATCCGGCGGCATCGTATCGGGTGCCCGCTGGGGTCCGGCGCAACCTGCCAGTCCGGCCAAAATCACGGCCAAATACAGGGAATTGCGCACCATAATTAAAGTAATGTAGTGAATACGGCAGACAAAGTAAAGCCGCGCCGTGTCAGCCGCGCGCCGCGCGCGCGCGTTGCTTCGAGAGGGATCATGCAAGCCATTTCAGCAGGAGCGCCGATGCGCCCGTTGTCATGAGCCGCAGCGCGACACGCGAGGCGGCGGCGCTCGAGCGCGCCTTCGCCGCGGGCGGCGCGCTCGCGCAGCGCGTGCCCGGATTCCGTCACCGGCCGCAGCAGCTCGAGATGGCGCATGCGATTCTGGACGCCGTCGAGCGCAACGACGTGCTGGTGGTCGAGGCCGGTACCGGGACCGGCAAGACCTTCGCCTACCTCGTGCCGGCGCTGATCGCCGGCGGCAAGGTGATCGTCTCGACCGGCACCAAGACGCTGCAGGACCAGCTGTTCGACCGCGACCTGCCCGCGGTGCGCGAGGCGCTCGCTTCGGGCGCCAGCGCCGCGCTGCTGAAAGGGCGCGCGAACTACGTCTGCCTGTACCGCCTCGAGCGCGCCGCGCGCGAGGCGCGGCTCGGCTCGCGCGAGGAAGCGGCGCAGCTGCGCCGCATCGAGCGCTTTGCCGCGGCGAGCGCGAGCGGCGACCGCGCCGACCTGGCCGACGTTCCCGAGGACGCGCCGGTCTGGGCGCACGCCACCTCGACGCGCGAGAACTGCCTCGGGCAGGAATGCCCGGACTACAAGGACTGCTTCGTGATGCGCGCGCGCCGCAACGCGCTCGCGGCCGACGTGGTGGTGGTAAACCATCATCTGTTCTTCGCCGACGTGGTGCTGCGCGACGAGGGCGTCGCCGAGCTGCTGCCGGCCTGCAACACCGTGGTGTTCGACGAGGCGCACCAGCTGCCCGAGACCGCGCGGCTGTTCTTCGGCGCGACGGTTTCGACCGCGCAGCTGGTCGAGCTGGCGCGCGACGCGCGCCTGGAGCTGCGCGCCGCGGGCGGCGCGTCGCCCGAGCTGGACCGGCTCGCCGGGGCGCTCGAAAAAGCGGCGCGCGACTTGCGCCTCGCGCTCGGCGCCGAAGGCAGCCGGCTCGGCTGGGGCCAGGCGTCGCGCCTGCCCGGCTTCGGCGCCGCGCTGGCGGCGCTGGACGGCGCGCTCGGCGCGCTCGCCGCGCCGCTCGCCGAGCAGGCCGAGCGCTCCGAGGGGCTCGAATCCTGTGCGCGCCGCGCGGCCGAGGCACGCGCCACGCTGGCGCGGATGCACGCCGACGAGGCGGCGCACGAGGTGCGCTGGGTCGAGACCTTCGGCCAGTCGGCGCAGCTGCATCTCACCCCCCTGTCCTCGGCCGAGCTGTTCCGGCGCCAGATGGCCGATCACCCGCGGGCCTGGATCTTCACTTCGGCCACCCTCGCGGTGGGCGAGGACTTCGGCCTGTTCACGCGCGAGCTCGGCATCGAGCGGGCGCGCGCGCGGCGCTGGGAGAGCCCGTTCGACTTCGCCCGCCAGGCCCTGCTCTACGTGCCCAGGGGCCTGCCCGCGGACCCGAACGACCCGGCCTTCACCGCCGCGGTGGTCGATGCCGCCTATCCCGCGCTGCGCGCGAGCGGCGGCCGGGCGTTCCTGCTCTTCACCACCCTGCGCGCCCTGCGCCGCGCGCACGAGCTGCTCGCGGCGCGCTTCGAGCGCGACGCGGCCCCGTATCCGCTCCTGGTGCAGGGCACCGGCTCGCGCAGCGAGCTGCTGGCGCGCTTTCGCGTGCTCGGCAACGCGGTGCTGCTGGGCAGCCAGTCGTTCTGGGAAGGGGTGGACGTGCGCGGCGAGGCGCTCTCGCTGGTGGTGATCGACAAGCTGCCGTTCGCGCCGCCGGACGACCCGGTGCTGTCGGCGCGCATCGAGGTCCTGCGCGCGCAGGGCGGCAATCCCTTCACCACGCTGCAGCTGCCGCAGGCGATCCTGCAGCTGAAACAGGGCGCCGGACGGCTGATCCGCGACGAGGCCGACCGCGGCGTGCTGATGCTGTGCGACCCGCGCCTGTACTCGCGTCCCTACGGCCGGCTGGTGCGCGCCAGCCTGCCGCCGATGGCCCACACGCGCGAGCTGGCCGAGGTCGAGGCATTCTTCGATAGAATCGACGCATGAGAGTCGTCATCACCGGAGGCGGAGGGTTTCTCGGCTCGCGCCTGGCGCGCGCGCTGCTCGCGCGCGGCAGGCTGACCGCGCCCGACGGCGCCGAGCGCGAGATCTCGCGCGTCGTGCTGCTGGACAGCGCGTTCCCGACGCCGATGCCGAGCGACCCGCGACTGGAGCAGGTCGGCGGGGACATCGCCGAGCGCGCCGTGCTCGAGCGGGTGGTCGCGCCGGACACCACATCGGTGTTCCACCTGGCGGCGGTCGTCAGCGGCGGCGCGGAAGCGGACTTCGACCTCGGCATGCGGGTCAACCTCGAGGGCACGCGCCTGCTGCTGGAGCGGCTGCGGCAATGCGCGCGGCCGCCGCGGCTGGTGTTCGCGAGCTCGGTGGCGGCGTTCGGCGGCGAGCTGCCGCCGGTGCTGGACGACACGACCACGCCGCTGCCGCAGACCTCCTACGGCACGCAGAAGGTGGTGAGCGAATACCTGATCTCCGACTATTCGCGCAAGGGCTTCCTCGACGGGCGCTCGCTGCGCCTGCCGACCATCGTCGTGCGCCCGGGCAAGCCGAATGCGGCCGCGTCGTCGTTCGCGAGCGGGATCCTGCGCGAGCCGCTGAACGGCGTCGTCTCGGAATGCCCGGTCGGCGCCGAAACCGGCGTCTGGCTGCTGTCCCCGCGGCGCGTGATCGAGGCTTTCGTGCACGCGCACGAGCTGCCCGCGGCGGCGTGGGGCACGCGGCGCGCGCTGAACCTGCCGGGAATCACCGCGAGCGTGGCCGAGATGATCGAGGCCATGGGGCGCGTCGCCGGCGCGGCGGTCGTCAGGCGGGTGGTGTGGAAACCGGATCCGCGCACCCAGGCCATCGTGCGGACCTGGCCGGCGCGCTTCGAGACGCCGCGCGCGCTGGCGCTGGGATTTCGCGCCGACCCGGACGTTGAAACCGTGATCCGCGACTACATCGCCGACGAGGCAATCAGGCCCGCTTAGCCGGTTCTACCAATTCGGGTCCCAGAGCTTCCACCAGGGTGCTGAGTGCTCCACGCCCCCGGGCTTGAGGAACGAGCTGTGGGGGAAGTTTTCCCGCATCACGCGCGCCGCGCCGTCGCGCAGGTCGTCCAGGCCGAGCGCATCGTAGGCCTTGACCATGATGAAGATCGCCTCCTCGGTCGCCGGCGCGCGCGGGTATTGCTCCACCGCGTATTGCGCCCGGTTCGCCGCCGCGACGTACGCGCCGCGCCTCATGTACCAGCGCGCGACGTGCACCTCGTGCAAGGCGAGCGAGTTGACGAGGTAGCGCATGCGCGCGACCGCGTCCGGCGTGTATTTCGAATCCGGGAAGCGGGTTGCCAGCTCCTTGAAGGTGTTGAAGGCCTCGCGCGTGGCCTTCGGGTCGCGCTCCGACATGTCGGGATCCGACAGGCTGGACAGCAGCCCGGTGTTCTCGTTGAAGTTGATCAGGCCTTTGAGGTAGTAGGCGTAGTCGACGTTCGGATGGTTCGGGTAGAGCTTGATGAAGCGGTCGGCCGCCGCGATCGCCGACGCGCGCTCGCTGTCCTTCCAGTACGAGTAGGCGATCTCGAGCTGCGCCTGCTGGGCGTAGCGGCCGTAGGGGTAGCGCGCCTCGAGCTTTTCGAAGTACTTCACCGCCTGGCCCCAGTCCTTGGAGGCCATCGAGTCCCTCGCTTCGCCGTAGAGGCGCTGCGCCGACCAGTTCGCGGTTTCGTCGCGCTCGGTCGTGCCGGCGCAGGCGCCGAGCAGGAGCACGGCCGCGACCGCCAGGGGAGCAAGTAAACTTGAGCGCATGAAGCAAAGGCCCGCGTTGCAAACGGAAAATTATAGCCCGCTCGAGGCAACCGTTCCGCGGGCGCTGGGAGGGCTGAGATTGGATCGGGCGCTGGCCCAATTGTTCCCGCAGTATTCGCGCAACCGCCTGCAGGCCTGGCTCAAGGCGGGCCACATCCTGGTCGACGGCACGGCGGCAAGCGCGAAGCAGGCCGTGTCGGGCGGCGAACGGCTCGCGCTCTCGCCGCCGCAGCCGCCGGCGGGGGCCGCGCCCCTGGCGCAGCGCATGGCGCTCGCGATCGTGCACGAGGACCGCGACCTGATCGTGCTCGACAAGCCGGCCGGGCTGGTGGTCCACCCCGGCGCCGGGGTGCCGGACCGAACGCTGCTCAACGCGCTGCTGGCGCACGCCCCCGAGCTCGCGCTGGTCCCGCGCGCGGGCATCGTGCACCGCCTGGACAAGGACACCAGCGGCCTCTTGGTGGTGGCGAAGAACGTGTCGGCGCAGGCCAATCTCGCCAAGCAGCTCGCCGAGCGCAGCGTGCGCCGCGTGTACCTCGCGCTGGTGCACGGCGATCCGCCCGCCTCGGGCACCATCGACGCTCCGGTCGGGCGCGACGCGCGGGTACGCACCAGGATGGCGGTATCGCAGCGCGGCAAGCAGGCGCGCACCACCTACCGCGTGCTCGAGCGCTACGGGCGCGCGGCGCTGGTCGAATGCCGCCTGGAGACCGGCCGTACGCACCAGATCCGGGTGCACTTCCAGCACATTCACCACCCGCTGCTCGGCGACCCGGTTTACCACCGCGGCGCGCGCCAGGCGCCGGCGTTCGCGCGCCAGGCGCTGCACGCCTGCGAGCTGTCGCTGCTGCACCCGCGCAGCGGCCGCGCGACGAGCTGGCGCGCGCCGCTGCCGCCGGACATGCAGCGCCTGGTCGACGACTTGCGCGCCGGGCGATGATCGGGCTGCTGCGCCCCGACTGGCCCGCGGCGGCGGGCGCGCTGGTGACCACGCGCGCGGGCGGGGTGAGCGGCGGCGCCTACGCAAGCCTCAACCTGGGCCTGCGCAGCGGCGACGACGAGGCCGCGGTGCGGGAGAACAGGCGCCGGCTCGAAGCCCTGCTGCCGTCGCCCCCGGTCTGGCTGCGCCAGGTCCACGGCACGCGCGTGGCCGACGCCGACGCCGCGCGCAGCGCCGGCGCGCAGCCCGAAGCAGACGCCGCGGTGGCGCGCAGGCCCGGTACGGTGTGCGCGGTGCTCGCGGCCGACTGCATGCCGGTGCTGCTGGCCGACGAGGCGGCAAGCGTGGTGGCAATCGCGCACGCGGGCTGGCGCGGCCTGTGCGCCGGCGTGCTCGAAGCGACGCTGGACGCGATGCGCGCCGAGCCCGGCGGGGTGGCGGCCTGGCTCGGCCCGGCGATCGGGCCGCGCGCGTACGAAGTCGGCGACGAGGTGCGCGCGGCCTTCCTCGCACGCGACCCGGCCGCGGAGGCCGCGTTTCGCGCCGCCCGCCGCGGCCACTGGCTGCTCGACCTGTACGCGCTCGCGCGCCAGCGCCTCGCGGCACGTGGCGTGACGCGCGTATATGGCGGCGGGCTGTGCACCTTTTCCGACCCCGAGCGCTTCTTTTCCTACCGGCGCGACGGCGCCACGGGACGCATGGCGGCCCTGATCTGGCTCGCCGGCGGCAGCGAGAGGGGGATTTGACGCCGACGCGTTGTGCGGCGCAAAATCGACCCCCCACCGAGCCGGTGGCAAGACATTCCGGCGACGACCTAGATGCCGAGCGGTAAACGACATTTCCATACTTCGACGCCCTGAACTGAATGGCCGTGCAACCCAGTTCTCCCGAGGCGCTCCTGGCGGCGATCGCGCAGGCGGGCAACGAGATGACGCAGGGCTGGATGCGTCTGGTCGGCGGCGTCGCGCCTGCGGCCGGGGCGCCCCCTGCCGACTGGACCCGCCATCTGGGCGGGGAGAACCTGCCCGCGCTGCAGGCGACGTACGCCGAAAAGCAGGCGCAGCTCTGGATGGCGCTCGCCGCCGGCAGCGGGGCCGCGCCGCTGGTGGCGCCGGAGCCGGGCGACCGGCGCTTTGCGGCCAAGGCTTGGCGCGAGAATCCGTTCTACGACTATCTGAGGCAGTCCTATCTGCTCTCGGCGCGCTATTTCACCGAACTGGTGGAAGGCGCCCAGCTCGACGCCGCAGCCAAGGAGCGGCTGCGCTTTGCGCTCAGGCAGTGGATCGACGCCATGTCGCCGGCGAACTTCGTCGCCACCAATCCCGAGGCGCTGCGGCGTGCGCTCGAGACGCGGGGCGAGAGCCTCGCGCGCGGGCTGGCGAACCTGATCGCGGACTCGCACAAAGGGCGCCTGAGCCAGAGCGACGAATCCGCGTTCGAGGTGGGGCGCAACCTGGCGACTTCGCCGGGGCGCGTGGTATACGAGAACCCGCTCATCCAGCTGCTGCAGTACGCGCCGTCCACGGCGCAGGTGGGCAAGCGCCCGCTGGTGATGATCCCGCCGTGCATCAACAAGTTCTACATCCTCGACCTGCAGCCCGAGAACTCGTTCGTTCGCTACGCGGTGGATGCCGGGCACACCGTGTTCATGGTCTCGTGGCGCAACGTCGGCCCGGAGCTCGGCGCGCTGAGCTGGGACGACTACATCGAGCAGGGCGTGCTGCAGGCGCTGCGGGCGGCGCGCGAGATCGCCGCCAGCGACCGGGTCAACGCGCTCGGTTTCTGCGTCGGCGGCACGTTGCTCGGCGCGGCGCTGGCGGTGCTGGCGGGCAAGGGCGAAGACCTGGTCGAGGGCGCCACGTACCTCGCCACGATGCTCGACTTCAGCGAGACCGGCCAGATCGGGTTGTTCGTCGACGAAGCGAGCCTCGCGGCGCGCGAGGCGCTGATCGGGCGCGGCGGGGTGTTTTCCGGGTCGGACCTGGCGTTCATGTTCTCCGCCCTGCGCGCGAACGACCTGGTGTGGCCCTACGTGGTCAACAACTACTTGTTGGGGGGCACGCCGGCTGCGTTCGACCTGCTGTACTGGAATGCCGACAGCACCAACCTCCCCGGGCCGATGTACTGCTACTACGTGCGCAACACCTATCTCGAGAACCGGCTGCGCGTTCCGGGCGCGCTTACCAACTGCGGCGTGCCGCTCGACCTGGGCAAGGTCGACCGGCCGTCGTTCATTCTCGCCACGCGCGAGGATCACATCGTGCCGTGGCGCTCGGCCTACCGTTCGGTCGGCCTGCTGGGGGGCGAGAAGACCTTCCTGCTGGGCGCGAGCGGCCATGTCGCCGGCGTGATCAACCCGGCGGCCAGGAACCGGCGCAGCTACTGGCGCGCGACCCGCTATCCGGAGGAGCCGGAGGCCTGGCTGGCGCAGGCCGAGGAGCACGCGGGGAGCTGGTGGCTGCAGTGGGCCGAGTGGATGGAGCGATACAAGGGCGGCGAGCGCAAGGCGCCGGCGCGGTTGGGCAACCGCAAGTACAAGGCGACCGAGCCGGCGCCCGGCCGCTACGTGAAGCAACGAGCGAACAAGGAGGCTTGAGATGGAAGATATTTTCATCGTAGGCGCGGCGCGTACGGCGATCGGCAAGTTCGGCGGAACGCTCGCCAAGACCCCGGCCACCGCGCTTGGCGCGCATGTGATCCGCAGGCTGCTCGAGCGCTCGGGTATCGCTCCCGAGCAGGTGTCCGAGGTGATCATGGGGCAGGTCCTGGCCGCGGGCTCGGGCCAGAACCCGGCGCGCCAGGCGGCGATCGGCGCCGGACTGCCCGACATGATCCCGGCCATGACGATCAACAAGGTCTGCGGCTCGGGGCTCAAGGCGGCGATGCTCGGAGCGCAGGCGATCGCCAACGGCGACGCCGACATCGTGGTCGCGGGCGGACAGGAGTCCATGAGCCTTGCGCCGCACGTGCTGATGGGCTCGCGCGACGGCTACCGCATGGGCGACGCCAAGATGATCGACTCGATGATCGTCGACGGCCTGTGGGACGTCTACAACCAGTACCACATGGGGGTTACCGCCGAGAACGTGGCCAAGGAATACGCGGTGACGCGCGAGCAGCAGGACGAGTTCGCGCTCGCCTCGCAGCAAAAGACCGAGGCGGCGCAGAAGGCCGGCCGGTTCAAGGAAGAGATCATTCCGTTCGAGATCGCCTCGCGCAAGGGCACGGTGGTGTTCTCCGACGACGAGTTCCCGCGCCACGGCGCCACCCTGGAATCGCTCAAGGGCCTCAAGCCCGCGTTCGACAAGGCGGGCAGCGTCACCGCCGGCAACGCCTCGGGCATCAACGACGGCGCGGCGGCGGTGGTGCTCGCCTCGGCGCGCAAGGCGAAGGAGCTGGGCTTGAAGCCGCTCGCGCGCATCAAGTCGTTCTCCTCCGCCGGGGTGGACCCGAAATACATGGGTATGGGCCCGGTGCCGGCCTCCAAGCGCTGTCTTTCGCGCGCCGGCTGGACGCCGCAGGACCTCGACCTGCTGGAAATCAACGAGGCGTTCGCGGCGCAGGCGATCGCGGTCAACCGCCAGATGGGCTGGGACGGCTCGAAGGTCAATGTGAACGGCGGCGCGATCGCGCTCGGCCACCCGATCGGCGCCTCGGGCTGCCGCATCCTGGTGACCCTGCTGCACGAAATGGCCAAGCGCGACGCGAAGAAGGGCCTCGCGTCGCTGTGCATCGGCGGCGGCATGGGCGTGGCGCTGGCGGTGGAGCGATGAAGTTTTGCGTAAACATGAAAGATCGAGCATGACCAAGCGTGTGGCACTGGTAACCGGGGGCATGGGCGGAATCGGCACGGCGGTGTGCCGCAGGCTGGCCCGCATGAACGACAACGTGGTGATGGCGAACTGCCTTCCGGGCTACGAAAAGAAGGACCAATGGCTGGCGCAGCTTCGCGCCGAGGGCTACGACAACGTCTTCGCCGCCGAGGGCGACGTGTCGGACTTCGACTCGGCGGCCGCGATGGTGCGCAGGATCGAGTCCGAGACCGGTCCGGTGGACATCCTGGTCAACAGCGCGGGCATCGTGCGCGACAACATGCTCAAGAAGATGTCGCTCTCGGATTGGCTGGCGGTGATAAGCACCAACCTGAACAGCGCCTTCATCGTCACCAAGCAGGTGATCGACGGCATGACCGAGCGCGGCTGGGGAAGGATCGTGAACTTGTCTTCCGTCAACGGCCAGCGCGGGCAGTTCGGCCAGACCAACTACTCCGCGGCGAAGGCGGGCCTGCACGGCTTTGCCAAGGCGCTGGCGCAGGAGGTGGTGCGCAAGGGCGTGACGGTAAACTCGGTGTCCCCGGGCTATGTCGAAACCGACATGGTGAAATCGATCCGCAAGGACGTGCTGGAGAAGATCGTGGCCGGCATCCCGATGGGGCGTCTGGCGTACCCGGAGGAGATCGCGGCGCTGATCGCCTTTCTGGCCTCCGAGGAAGCCGGTTATATTACCGGCGCGAATATCGCCATCAACGGCGGCATGTACATGAGCTAGGGACCCGGGCGCAGGGTCAAAGGGAGGAGGCGAGGACCATGAAGGACGGCAGGCTGGCAATCGTGACCGGCGGAATGGGCGGGCTGGGAGAGTCAATTTCCACCAAGATGGCCGACGCCGGCTACAGGGTGGCGGTGACCTATTCGCCCTCGAACACCAAATGGAAATCGTGGCTGGAGGAAATGAAGGGGCGCGGCTACGACTTCGCGGCCTTCCCCGTGGACGTGGTCGATTTCGACGACTGCGCCGCCAAGGCCGAGAAGATCGTCAAGCAATGCGGCGCGATCGACATCCTGGTAAACAACGCCGGCATCACGCGCGACATGACGTTCAAGAAGATGACCAAGGCTGACTGGGACGCGGTGATGCGAACCAACCTCGACTCGTGCTTCAACATGACCAAGCAGGTGATGGACGGCATGCTCGAGCGCAACTGGGGCCGGGTGATCAACGTCTCGTCGGTCAACGGCCAGAAGGGGGCCTTCGGGCAGACCAACTACTCGGCCGCCAAGGCGGGCATTCACGGTTTCACCAAGGCGCTCGCGCTCGAGGTGGCGAAGAAGGGAGTGACCATCAACACGATTTCGCCGGGCTACATCGGGACCAAGATGGTGACCGCGATCCCGAAGGAAATCCTCGATTCGAAGATCCTGCCGCAAATCCCGGTTGGCCGTCTGGGCAAGCCCGACGAGGTCGCCGGACTGATCATCTACCTGTGCTCGGAAGAGGCCGCGTTCGTGACCGGGGCGAACATCTCGATCAACGGCGGCCAGCACATGTATTGAGGGGATGGGAATGGAAAACCAGGTACGGATGATCAAGAAGTATCCCAACAGGCGCCTGTACGACACCAAGACGTCGAGCTACATCACGCTCGCGGACGTGAAGCAGATGGTGCTCAAGCAAGAGGATTTCCAGGTCATCGACGCCAAGACCAGCGACGATCTGACGCGCCAGATCCTGCTGCAGATCATTCTCGAGGAGGAGTCGGGCGGCATGCCGATGTTCTCCTCAGACCTGCTGTCCCATCTGATCCGGTTCTACGGCAACGCGATGCAGGGGCTGATGGGCAGCTACCTGGAGAAGAACATCCACGCCTTCCAGGAAATGCAGAAGTCGCTGCAGGAGCAGTCGCATCGCATCTACGGCGACAACGCGCGCGCGCCGCAGGAGTTGTGGTCGCAGTTCATGAATTTGCAGGGACCCGCGATGCAGGGCCTGATGCAGGCCTATATCGAGCAGAGCCAGAAGATGTTCGTGCAGTTCCAGGACCAGATGCAGAACCAGGCGCGCAACATGTTGGCGGGAATTTCGTTCCCCGGCTTTCCCGGCACGGCGCCGAAGAAGAACGAAGAGCCGGACAAGCAGTCCTAGGGTGAAGACTGCTGCGCCCCGCATCGGCTTCGTGTCGCTCGGCTGCCCCAAGGCGCTGGTCGACTCGGAGCGCATCCTGACGCAGCTGCGCGCCGAAGGCTACGCGACCTGCGCCAGCTACGAGCAGGCGGACCTGGTGATCGTCAATACCTGCGGCTTCATCGATGCCGCGGTGGAGGAATCCCTCGGCGCGATCGGCGATGCGCTGGCCGAGAACGGCAAGGTCATCGTCACCGGCTGCCTCGGCGCGAAGGACGGCGTCGTGCGCGCGGCGCATCCGGGCGTGCTCGCGGTGACCGGCCCGCACGACACCGATGCCGTGATGCGGGCGGTGCACGGCGAGCTTGCGCGGCCGCACGACCCCTACACCGATCTGATCCCGCCGCAGGGCATCAAGCTTACGCCCGGGCACTATGCCTATCTCAAGATCTCCGAGGGCTGCAACCATCGCTGCAGCTTCTGCATCATCCCGTCGCTGCGCGGCGACCTGGTGTCGCGCCCCGTCGGCGAGGTGATGCGCGAAGCCGAGGGCCTGGTGCGCGCCGGCGTCAAGGAGCTGCTGGTGATCTCGCAGGACACCAGCGCCTACGGCGTCGACCTGAGGTACCGGACCGGGTTCTGGAACGGCCGCCCGCTCAAGGCGCGCCTGACCGAGCTCGCACGCGCGCTCGGCGAGCTGGGCGTCTGGGTGCGCCTGCACTACGTCTACCCGTACCCGCACGTGGACGAGGTGGTGCCGCTGATGGCCGAGGGCCGCCTCCTGCCCTACCTCGACGTGCCGTTCCAGCACGCCGCGCCGAGGATCCTGAGGCTCATGAAGCGCCCGGCCAACGCCGGCGACACGCTCGAGCGCATCCGTGCCTGGCGCGCGATCTGTCCCGATATCACCCTGCGCAGCACCTTCATCGTCGGCTTTCCGGGCGAGACGGAGGCGGAGTTCGAGCAGCTGCTCGCCTTTCTCGGGGAGGCGCAGCTCGACCGCGTCGGCTGCTTCGCGTATTCGCCGGTCGAGGGAGCGGCGGCCAACGCCCTGCCCGACCCGGTGGCGGAGGAAGTCAAGCAGGAGCGGCGCGCGCGGCTGATGACGCTGCAGGCGGGGATCAGCGCGGCGCGCCTGCGCGCCAAGAAGGGGCTCAGGCTCGAGGTTCTGGTCGACCAGGTCGACCGCGAGGGCGCGCTCGCGCGCTCGAGCGCGGACGCGCCGGAAATCGACGGCGTGGTGCGCATCCGCGACGGCGCCGGACTCAGGCCCGGCGAATTCGCCGCGGTCATCGTGGAGGCAGCGGGCGAGCACGACCTCATGGCTCGCCTGGCGGCCTGACATCGCAGCAAGGAGGCGACATGGCAGCGCGTGAAGTGGTGGTGGTAGCAGGAGTGCGCACGGCGATCGGCGACTACGGCGGCGCGCTCAAGGAGGTTGCGCCGACCCGGCTCGGCGCGACGGCGATCAAGGAGGCAGTGGCGCGGGCCAAGGTCGATCCGGCGAGCGTCGGGCACGCCGTGGTCGGCAGCGTGATCCACGGCGAGGCGCGCGACATGTACATGTCGCGCGTGGCCGCGATCGACGCCGGATTGCCGGTCGGCACGCCCTGCCTGACGGTCAACCGCCTGTGCGGCAGCGGCCTGCAGGCGATCGTTTCGGCCTCGCAGCACATCCTGCTCGGTGACGTCGACGTCGCGATCGGCGGCGGCGCCGAGAGCATGAGCCGCGCGGCGTATTTCCTGCCCGGCGCGCGCTGGGGAACCCGCATGGGCGACGGCCCGCTGGTGGACGCGATGACCGGGGCGCTGCACGACCCGTTCGGCCACGGCCACATGGGCGTCACGGCCGAAAACATCGCGGCCAAGTACGGCTTCACGCGCGAGCAGCAGGACGCGTTCGCGCTCGAGTCCCACCGGCGCGCCGCCAACGCGCTGGAGAAGGGCTACTTCAAGAGCCAGATCGTGCCGCTCGAGCTCAAGACGCGCAAAGGCGTCGAGCAGTTCGTCACCGACGAGCACGTGCGCCGCGACGCCAAGATCGAGGACCTGCAAAAGCTCAAGGCCGTGTTCAAGAAGGACGGCACGGTCACCGCGGGCAATGCCTCGGGACTGAACGACGCGGGCGCGGCGGTGGTGCTGATGGAAGCGCAGGCGGCGGCCAAGGCGGGCGTGCGCCCGATGGCGCGCCTGGTGGCCTATGCCCACGCCGGCGTCGAGCCGCAGCTGATGGGGCTGGGGCCGATCCCCGCGGTGAGGAAGGTGTTCGCAAAAGCGGGACTCAAGCCGGCCGACATGGACGTGATCGAATCGAACGAGGCGTTCGCGGTGCAGGCCATGGCGGTGACCAAGGATCTGGGCCTCGATCCGCAGAAGGTCAATCCGAACGGCGGCGCGGTCGCGCTCGGCCACCCGATCGGCGCCACCGGCTGCATCCTGACGGTCAAGGCGTTGTACGAGCTCGAGCGCACGAAAAAGCGCTACGCGCTGGTGACCATGTGCATCGGCGGCGGGCAGGGCATCGCCGCGATCTTCGAGCGGCTGGGCTAGTCGTCCTCGACCTGCACGCCCTTCCAGAACGCGACGTGCCCGGCGATGTGCTCGGCTGCGGGCTTGGCGACCGGGTAATACCAGGCCGCGTCGCGGTTGACTTCACCCTCGACCACCACGTCGTAGTAGCTCGCGGTACCCTTCCAGGGGCAAACGCTGTGCGTCTGCGATTCGCGCAGGTAGGTGCGATCGACCGCCTCGGGCGGGAAGTAGATATTGCCTTCGACCCGCTGCACCGCGTCCGCGGCCGCTTCGGCCAGCACGGCCCCGTTCCAGATTGCCTTCGGCATGGTGTAAGAATAGCGTAAACGCTGAATCTCATGCCTGCCAAGCCGCGCAAGACCCGCATCGGACTCGCCCTCGGCGCAGGCGGTGCACGCGGCTGGGCGCATATCGGGGTCATCCACGCGCTGAAGGAAGCCGGCGTCGAGCCCGCGATCGTATGCGGCACCTCGATCGGCGCACTGGTGGGCGCCGCCTACGCTGCGGGCGAGCTGGACCGGCTCGAGCGCTGGGTGCGCGGGATGTCCTGGACCGATGTCCTGAAACTGGTGGACCCAAGCTGGCGCGGCGGGCTGATCAAGGGACAGAAGCTGTTCGATTTCCTGGGCGCGCATTTCGAGGACCGCGAGCTCGGGGCGCTTGGCGTGGCCTACGGTGCGGTAGCGACCGACCTCGGCAGCGGGCGCGAGATCTGGCTGCGCGAAGGCAAGGTGCTGCAAGCGGTGCGTGCCTCGATCGCGATGCCCGGCGTATTCCCCCCCGTGCGGCGGGACGGCCTGCTGCTCGTTGACGGCGGCCTGGTCAATCCCGTTCCGGTCTCGATGTGCCGGGCGCTCGGCGCCGAGGTGGTCGTCGCGGTGGATCTGGGCTGGGCGAAGCTCGGGCGCCGGCGCGCGAAGGCAAGCGGCCGGCGCGCGGGTGCGGTACAGGCGATCCTGCCGCCCTGGCTCGAGCGCTTCGAGTGGCTGTCGAACCTGGCGGGCGAAGTCACCCCCGCCCAGGAGCGCGAAAGCGCGCCATCGATTCTCGAGGTATTCATGACCTCGATGGACATCATGCAGGTGCGCGTCGCGCGCAGCCGCCTGGCGGGCGATCCGGCGGAGGTGTTGGTAACGCCGTTGCTGCCGGACTTCGTAACCATGGACTATCACCGCGCGGCCGAGGCGATCAAGGAGGGCGGCGCGGCGGTCGCCCGCGCGCGCCCGATGCTGGAACGAATGTTGGAGGTGTGAGATGCAATATCGCAGACTGGGCCGGAGCGGGCTCAAGGTGTCGGTGCTGTGCCTCGGCGCGATGATGTTCGGCGACCGCACCGGCGAGGCCGAGGCCGGGCGCATCGTGGCCTCGGCGCGCGCGGCGGGGGTAAATTTCGTCGACACGGCGGACGCCTACGCCAAGGGCGAGTCGGAGCGCATCCTCGGCCGCCTGGTCGCGGCGGACCGCGAGCGCTGGGTCGTCGCGACCAAGGTCGGCAACACCGGCGCGCCGCCGCCGGACGACGCCGACCTGTCGCGGCGCCACGTGATGCGCGCGATCGACGCCTCGCTCGAGCGCTTGGGCATGGACCACGTCGACCTGTACTACCTGCACCTGGACGACGCCGCAACGCCGCTGGAAGAGACGGTGGCTACGATGGGCGACCTGGTGCGCGCGGGCAAGATCCGCTACTGGGGCGTGTCCAACTTCCGCGCCTGGCGCATCGCCGAGGCGGTGATGCTGGCCGACCGGCTCGGCGTGCCGCGCCCGGCGGTCTGCCAGCCGTACTACAACGCCGTGAACCGCATGCCCGAGGTCGAGGTGCTGCCGGCCTGCGAGCACTTCGGCCTGGGCGTGGTGCCCTACTCGCCGCTTGCGCGCGGGGTGCTGACCGGCAAGTACCGGCCGGGCGAGCCGCCGCCGGCCGACACGCGCGCCGGGCGCGGCGACAAGCGCATGATGCAGACCGAGTTTCGCGCCGAGTCGCTCGTGATTGCCGAGAAGATCAAGGCGCAGGCCGAGCGGCGCGGCATGAGCGCGGGCCAGTTCGCGCTCAATTGGGTGCTAAACAGCGGCGCGGTCACGAGCGTGCTCGCCGGGCCGCGCACGATGGAGCAGTGGACCGAGTACCTGGGCGCGCTCGGCCAGGCATTCGGCGCCGAGGACGAGGCGCTGGTCGAGACGCTGGTGGCGCCCGGCCATCCTTCGACGCCGGGATTCAACGATCCGCGCTACCCGATA
>Ga0335081_10002705_pt1 | contig 27897 bp, 24 predicted proteins | sample Lox_Sample_35_FD_206713 | JGI IMG/M metagenome (GOLD analysis project Ga0335081, IMG submission 206713) | Soil microbial communities from Loxahatchee National Wildlife Refuge, Florida, United States - Lox_Sample_3.5 | ecosystem: Environmental > Terrestrial > Soil > Wetlands | place: USA...
GGGTCGCGGGTACGTCACCTCGCAGCGCAGTGTGCGTCACTTGTCGAGTGTAAAGTTCGGCTCCGTTTGGAAGGACCGGAACGCGCAGGAACTTACCCCGCGCAAAGACCACGTCGCCCCCAAAGCGAACTGCTGCGAGTACCTCGTTCGGCAACTCGGGTGCTTCGCCACGATAGTGCTGCACAAAGTCGCAAACGATCTTGAGATAGGTGGCCACTCCCGGCCACACGGCTCCCAGATCGGCGGCTTTCTTCAGTTCAGCAAAGTCAAGCGGGCCGGATTCCAGCAGCGCCGCCGTATTAGCAATATCACAAACGCGGAAATAGAAGTGCCTGTACATGCGCTGCAAAGTGGCGACGATGATGCGCTCCTCCGGCGCGGGCACCAGAAACGTCATGCCGTTGACGGTGCGCGCTACCCGGCGGGTGACAAAACGCCGCGCCATGCCAGTGTGTTCCCCGGTCTGACCCAGCCGTTGCGCATGCACCTCGACCGACTCCGGCAAGCCGGGCACGGCGAAGTTCCATTTATTGGCCAGGCGGTCGCCCCAACTGCGGGGCTCAATGTGCGCGCCCAACCGCTTCAACATGATCGAAACGACCTGCCGATCATTAGCGGTCGTGAACAGGTCGAGATCGTTACCCAGGTCGGGCCAATGGTCGAGTGACTTCATGACGGTGATCGGGCAGCCGGCACGTTCCAGTTCATCGCAGATGTGATAGAGGAAGGTGAGCGCGTTCTGAGTGCGCCGCCACTCGCCGGCCAGTACGCCATCAGCCCACGAAGCCAGCTCCGCATTGCCGGCCGCCCGCTGCGCCACCACGCGGAAGGCGCGCACGACCACGTGATTGGAGTCGGCCAGCATGACCACCTCAGCGCGCTGTTCCTCGGAGAGGCCGGCAAGATAGTTGACGGCAGGCCCCACGTTTTGCGGATCCAGCGTGAGCTGCAACAAGGCGTGAAGTTCCGGCGAATTCGTTAGCGGCAAGACTGGCATTGTCTGATCCTGAGAAGAGAGACGACCCGGGCGAACCGGGCCCTGCAATTCTCAGATGAGAGCTTCTCCCGCCGAGTTGGTAGCGCTGCAACCCAAAAACGTTCCCAAACGACAGCTGACGACTGTGTTTCAGCCGCTGTGCCGGATGTGCATGACGTCGCCGTCTTTGACGATGTACTCCTTGCCTTCCAGGCGCAGCGTGCCGCGGGCGCGAGCTTCGGCTTCGGAGCCGGCCTCCAGCAACTGGTCCCAGTGAATCGTCTCCGCTCGGATGAAGTGATGCTCCAGATCGGTATGAATGGCTCCTGCAGCATTGACGGCCTTGATGCCGCGTTCGACGGTCCAAGCGCGGCACTCGTCTTCGCCGACGGTGAAGAACGAGATCAGGCCCAGGAGCTCATAACTCTTGCGGATCAGCCGCACCAGGCCGCTCTCCGTCAGCCCATAGCTGGACAAGAATTCTGCTGCGTCTTCGTCGCTCATCTCGGCAAGCTCGGCTTCGACCTTGGCACAGACGGCGAGCGCTCCAGTGTTGGGCCGCGAGGCCGCCTCGGTGACGCCGTACTTCGCGACTGCTTCTTCCAGGTCCTTGCCCAGCGTCGGACTCTCGCCGACGTTGAGCACGTACAGAATCGGCTTCTCGCTGAGGAACATGAAACCACGCACGCGCTTCTTGTCTTCCGGCGTCATCTCCATCTCGCGCAGCGGGCGCTCGGTCTCCAGATGCGCCTTGGCACGCAGCAGTAAATCGTGCTCGCGCTCAATCTCCGGCGACTTCATCTTCTTCAGGTCTTTAGCCACGCGTTCCAGACGCTTCTCCACCTGACCAAGGTCGTTGACGATGAGGTCGAAATCGATGTTCTTGACGTCGCGCAGCGGATCGATGGGCCCAACGTGCGGGATGGAGTCGTCGTCGAAGGCGCGCACCACGTGCGCCAGCGCGTCGACATTGCGCAGGTTGGCGGCGAAGGCCGTCTCGTTCAGCGTCTCCTTGCTCAGCGCGGCCACATCGGCGTATTCCACGCTGGCGTGGATCAGCTTCTTGGGGTTGTAGAGGGCGGCCAGGCGGTCGAGTCGGTCGTCGGGAACTTTAGCGACGCCGAGGTGCGCCTCGCGCGGATTGCCCGTGCGCTGCGCCACCGACTGCTTGGTCAGCATGACGAACAGAGACGTTTTGCCTACCTGCGGTAGACCAATGATGCCGGTTTTCATGAATCCGCTTTTCGCCTTTCGCTGCTCGCTATTCGCGAGGCTCTTAGCTAGTAAGCGTTTAGCTCCTAGCAAGAAGAATAAAGACTGAATCGTGAGAAGAAGTCGCGCCCGCATCTTCGGCGCCGGCTTGAAACTTGAAACTCGAAACTGCTTCTATGTCATCCGCCTCGCCGTTAGAAACAGCAGCGCCAGCCCGAGCAACAGCACCGTGCCTTCAATCCGTGTCGACCACACGTGCAGGCGGTTGAACTCCACGCGGCGCGGATCATCGTGCGGCACCTCGTCGATCATCCCCATCTGCTGGCGCAGCACCTGCATCTTCGTGCCCACGCCGAACATGCTGACCAGCGTGAGAATGATCATCAGGTAAATCAACAGGTGTCGTGGCGCAAATGGCTGCGCGGCGCCGTCGACCACACGCGAGTCGATCATCGAGGTCACGGCGAAGATCACGCCGCAGCCGATCGCCATCCAGTGCAGGATGCCGAGGCTGCGGTTCACTACGTTGCCCGCCAGTTGCCGCGTTGGCAGCACGCTGGTATTGAAGACCGTCGGCGCTACCACAAATGCGAAGAAGATGATGCCGCCAATCCAGATCACCAGCGACAGCAGCATCAGAAATCGCAGGAAGGACATCGAGACCTCGCAGGAAGGCCAATTGTAAACGAGAGCTGCAGCCGCGTCCGGCCGAATTCCAGCGCTGGTTTTCTGCGTCCGTTAAGGCATCTCGCTTCGCGGCCATCCCATCGGACAGAGGGAGCTCCATTTCGACAACTTCGAATCGGGGGTGGGTGAACCGAATGAAGCGGAGATTGATTCTTCTGACGGCAACAGTTCTACTGTGCGGCTGCTGGATGATGGCGCAGGCGGGCGGCGCGGGCGCCGGACATGCCGGCAGCACCGGAAACATGCCGAGTGCGCAAAGCGCCACGCCGGGCGCCCAGACGAACATGCCGGGCGCAAAGACAACTACGCCCAGCGCCAATACCAACACGCCGGGCGCGCAGACGAATACTCCAGGAACGACAACGAATACTCCCAGCGCGAGTCCAACTCAGCCGGGAGCGACAGCGGTAACGCCGAACTCGACGACCAACGCGCCCAGGACCATGCCGAACACGCCGGGCACGGAACCCAACACGCCCAGCATGCCGCCGGATACCAGCGCAACTCCTCCGCCGGATGCAGGAACCCCGACCTCTCCTCAAGGCAGTTCGACGGGAACCCCGCCGCAACTGTAGATCAGCGAACAGCGACAGCCAAGAAGGGAGGCTTCGCGGACTCCCTTTTTGTTCGATTGGACAGGGATCAATTCACCACGGAGGCAGGGAGATCACGGAGTTTCTTAGGATTGTTTTCTCCGCGTCCTCTGTGCCTCGGTGGCGAAAGCAAGCTTTATCGTTAATCCGCCGCCACTGCTCGTGCCGCCCCAATCTGCCGCGCGGCAAATTCAAACGCCTGGCTCAAATCCTCAACCAGATCGTCAACATCCTCGGCACCAACCGAGATTCTTACCAGATCGGCCGGAATGCTCTTCTGCTGCCGCAGGTGCTGTGGAATGCTGGCGTGCGACATGTAATTCGGCAGGCTGATGGTCGAGTTCACTCCGCCAAAGCTCACGGTGATGGCGAACAGCTTTGTCGCTTCAACGATGACGCGCGAGAACTCCGCATCGCCGGTCGTGAAGCTGATTACCGCGCCGTCGCCCGTGGCCTGCGAGCGCTGAATCCGCAGCTGCCGCTCATCGGCCAACGAGGGATAGTACACGCGCTCCACCGCCGGATGCCCATCCAGCAGCTCGGCGATGGTCTTCGCATTGGCCTGCTGCCGATCGAGCCGCAGCGACAGGGTCTTCATGCCGCGCAGCAGGAGATAGCTGTCGAACGGCGACAGCACGGCCCCTTCGCCATTCTGGATGAGGTACAACTCCTGCGCGAGGTCGTCATCGGCGACGACTACGGCCCCGGCCATCACATCGCTGTGGCCGCAGAGAAACTTCGTCGCCGAATGAAGAACGATGTCGGCGCCCAACTCCAGCGGACGTTGCAGGTAGGGCGACATAGTGCTGTTGTCGACGCAGAGCAGCGCGCCGCTGCGATGCGCAATCTGCACGACGCCGGCGATGTCGATGACTTGCAGCAGTGGATTAGTCGGCGATTCAAGGTAAACCAGCCTGGTTTCGCTGGTGACGGAAGCGGCGACCGCGTCGAGGTTGGTGAAGTCCACATAGCGAACGGTGATGCCGCGGTTGGCGAGGATTCGCGAGAACAGCCGATAGGTCCCGCCATAGAGATCGTCGCACACCAGAATCTCTTCGCCGGGTGAAACCAGCCGCGTGACGGCGGTGATCGCCGCCAGGCCCGTGCTGAAGCAGAAGCCGCGCGAACCGCTCTCAAGTGCGGCAATCTGCTTTTCCACGGCCGCGCGCGTGGGATTGCCGCTGCGCGAATAATCGTATTCGCCAAACTCCGTCGCATCCTGCTGGCGGAAGGTCGCGGTCTGGTAGATCGGCGTGTTGGCCGGCGCGCAGCGGTCGCCCGGCGCAGGGTCGAAGTTGAGTAGTCGCGTCGCGAATTTCACGCCGCACCTCCAAAATCAGTTGCCAGTTGCCAGTTGTCGGTTGTCGGTTGAAGCTTGGGCGCCGCGTCCTCTCGTCCGATGCTGGCGAAAGGGTTGGAACCCACGCCAGCCGGGACCGGCTGTTTCGCAGTCCGCCGCTCCCGGCTCAGGTCGAAGAGATCGGCCATCACCGCGGCGGTGGTTGGCCAGCGGCCCGCTCCCCGTCCCGTCCAGATATGCTGGGTGTTGCTTTGACCCGTGTCGATGACCAGACAGTTCTCTTCGTTGCGAATCTGCGCGAAGGGATGGGATGCATCGACCAGGGTCGGCTTCACTTCGAGATGAACGCGATCGTCGCGCAGTTGCGCCGTGCCCACCAGCCGTGCCCGGCCACCATCGCGCGCCGCCGCTTGCACCCAGTCGGGATCGATGGCGTCGATGCCGGTCGCGCTGACATAATGAGCGTCGACGTCGGGGAACGCACGCCGAGCCAGCAGCCGCAGCTTGCACACGGTGTCCGAGCCCGAGACATCGGCCCGCGGGTCCTGCTCGGCAAAGCCGTGTGCTTGCGCCTCGGCAACCGCCTGCTCCCAATTGCAACCTGCGGCGATGCGATCAAGAATGTAATTGCAGGTGCCGTTCAGCACGCCGGAGAGCGAGACGATGCGGCCATCGGTGGAACGGGAATGGGCCAGCGCCTGCACCGCTTCCAGGGCCGGGACCGCGCCGCCCACCGCCGCCGAGTAGCGAAGATCGCTGTAGCCTTCGAGTCCGGCGTTGCCGGCGAGCAGCAGCTTGTTGGCGGTGACCACGGGCTTGCCCGCCGCCAGCGCCGCATGCACCAGTTCGCCCGCGACATCCGTGCCGCCGATCAACTCAACTACAACATCGACATCGTCAATCGCGTCCCAGCAATCGCGCGTGAGCAGATTGCGCGGAGCATGATCGAGGTGCAGCTCAGGATGCCGCACCGCGATGCCGGTCACTTCGAACAGCTGCCGATGCTTCCACAGCTCCTGAAAGACGCCGAGGCCGACCGTTCCGAGTCCGAGTAGCCCGATCCTGAGCGGCGCTTGCGAGTTGCTTCTCGCCGCCAAGACCGAGCGAGGACTGCCGACGGTGGTCGCGTAGTTCTCGCCCAGCGCGGCGACTTCGAAGGGCACGCCGGTCTTGCGTCCGAAGGCGATCGCCTTCTGCTGCACAACTTTTCCGGCGATGGCGAGCGCGTCGGAGAACTTGATTTCGTCAAAGCGCTGCGCGTTGGGACACGTCGCGGGATCGCTGTTGTAGATGCCGTCGACATCTTTGATGAGCCGGCAACGCGCGCCCAGCTGCCGCGCGAGAAACAGCGCCGACAGATCGGAGCCGCCGCGTCCGAACAGCGCGACTCGTCCCAGACGATCTCGCGCGACGAAGCCGGGAACCACCGCAACCCGTCCCAGCCGGAACGCGTTTTCGATGGCAACGACGTTGGCGCTCACCGGCTCCGTGTCATTCGAGCCGGTGTCGGCGATGAGCTGAATCTGACTGGGGTCGAGCACCTGCGCCGGAATGCCGAAGCGGTCGAGCTCCAGCGCGAGAAACGCTGTCGCGACTTCCTCGCCGGTTGCAACCACGCGGGCAATCGCTTCAGGATTGGCGTCGCGATAGTCGGCGACCGTTCCCAGCAGGCGATCGGTCTCTCCCGCGAATGCCGAGACGACGGCGACCACGCGATACTGCCGGCGAATCCAGCGATAGATTTCATGCACCGCATGCGGCAGCTGCGCCCGCGATTGCAGCACAGAACTTCCGAACTTTAGAACAATTACTTTGCGAGGCATGTCTCAACCTCCTTCTGCTCTTCGCTCGCTGCAATTCCGGCGAGCGCGCTCTCCAGATCGGCGATGATGTCCGCCGGATTCTCCAGTCCGACCGAGAGCCGCACCAGGCCGTCGCTGATACCGGTGTGCTCGCGAATCTCGCGCGGCACATCGCTGTGCGTCATGGAGACGGGATGTGTGATCAGCGTCTCGACCGCGCCGAGGTTTTCGGCCAGCAGGCAAAGGCGAACAGCGTTCATCAGGCGGATGCCGTCGTCGGCGCCGCCCTTCAGTTCGAAGGCCAGCATGCCTCCGGGAAGCGACTGCTGTTGTTGTGCGAGAGCAAACTGCGGAGAGGTGGCGAGGCCGGGATAATGCACGCGCGCGACTTTGGGATGCCGCTCCAGCCATTCGGCGACGCGCTGCGCGTTGGCCGAGTGCTGCGCCAGGCGCAAGGGAAGCGTCTTCAGTCCCCGCAGCGTCAGCCACGCCTCCTGCGGAGACTGGATACAACCCAGCGTCTTGCGCACCACGCGCAGCCGCTCCAGCAGCGCCGGATCGTGGGTGGCGATGGAGCCGCCGACGGTGGAGTTGTGCCCCTCGATGTACTTCGTGGTGGAGAGCAGGGTGATGTCCGCGCCCAGCTCCAACGGCCGCTGCAGCACCGGTGTAAGGAACGTGTTGTCGACCGCGAGTTTCACACCGGCCTCATGCGCGACCTTCGCGGTCGCCGCGATGTCGGTCAGCTTCAGCGTGGGATTCGCCGGCGTCTCGATGAAGATGAGCCGCGTGCTCGGCTCGATCGCCTGCGCGACAGCAGCCGGATCGGAGGTGTCGACGAAGGAGGCTTCGACGCCGAAGTTGGTCAGGATCTGCTGGAAGAGTCGTACCGTTCCGCCGTACACAACGTCGGAGACGACGACGTGATCGCCCGACTTCAGCACCGCCAGAAACAGCGCAGAGATAGCGGCCATGCCGGTGGCGAAGCACACGGCCGGCGGCGTATCCTCCAGCGCGCCGAGCGCGGCTTCCAGAGCCGAGACCGTAGGGTTCGCGGCTCGCGAATAGGTGAAGCCCTTGTGAACACCGACGGCTTCCTGGTGATAGGTCGTGGACTGATAGATGGGGGTGAGAACCGCGCCGGTCGCCGGGTCAGGCGCAAGGCCGCCGCGGACCGCGGTTGTCGCAAACAACTCAGCCGAGAATGCCATGGAGTGCTCCAATCGAGAATTGCCCAGAAACAGCAACGCCGCCCTTTGTCCTAGGCGGCCGTTCACGATTGGAGTTTTTCTGGTTGGGCTGTCAGACTCCGAACGTGGACAAGGCACCGCCTAGGGTGCACATGGCCATGGTCATTCGCTGAGTCGCTGACAACATGCAGTTACGGTACCGGAGTCTGGCGGCGCGCGTCAAGCGCGATGTGATGGGGAAGGTGCAACGAAGGTGGGATGTTCAAGGCGAAGGGCTGCAGACAGTAGAGATCCAGGTCCCTCAACTGCGCGAAGTCCGAATGCTTCGCATCCGGATTCGCTCCGCTGGGGATGACAAATAAAAAGAAGCCTGCGCTGCTACAAAGGAGATCCCCAGGTTTTTCGGCAGATTCGTCGCTAAGGACGAGACCTTCATCGATCGTTCACACTGGATAGCTTCCTCCGTGCGACTCCGCCCTCCGCCAGTCATCCAATGTGGTAGCCTTTTACTGGGGTGGAGTGTCTCTGGCTGCGGCGAAGTTCGCTCGCCGAGCCGCAATCCAACGAGCCGCTCATCAAGGAACCGGGCATTGTTTAACAAAGTAGTCGCCGCCGTTTTCGGCACCAGCAACGAACGCGAGATCAAGCGCATCCTGCCGCTGGTCGAGGAGATCAACTCGCTCGAGCCGGCGATGAAACAGCTCTCCGACGAGCAGCTCAAGGCCAAGACCGAAGAATTCCGGCAGCGCGTTCGCGAGCGGGTCGATCCCGTCGAAGACGCTGACGAGAAGGATGCGGTGCTAAAAGCCGTGCTCGACGAGATCCTGCCCGAGGCGTTCGCCGTGGTACGCGAAGCGGGCTGGCGCGTGCTGCAGATGCGGCACTTCGATGTGCAGATGATCGGCGGTGTCGTCCTGCACCAGGGCAAAATCGCCGAGATGAAGACCGGCGAAGGCAAGACGCTGGTCGCAACGCTGCCGGTTTATCTCAATGCGCTGTCCGGGCGCGGCGTGCACGTGGTCACCGTCAACGACTACCTCGCCAAGCGCGACTCCGAGTGGATGGGCAAGGTCTACACCTTCCTCGGGCTGAGCGTCGGCGTCATCGTGCATGACCTCGACGACGCTCAGCGCAAGGAAGCCTACGGCTCAGACGTGACCTATGGCACGAACAACGAGTTCGGCTTCGACTACCTCCGCGACAATATGAAGTTTGACTTGAAGGATTGCGTGCAGCGTGGTCATAACTTTGGGATTGTCGACGAGGTCGATTCCATTCTCATCGACGAGGCCCGCACCCCGCTGATCATCAGCGGCCAGAGCGAAGAGTCGACCGACAAGTACTACAAGGTCAACCGCATCATCCCGCAACTGGAGCAGGGCGAGGAGATTGAGCGCGGGCTGGGCGAGGACAAAGTCCTGACCGGCGACTTCGTGGTCGACGAGAAGCACCGCACGATCACCGTCACCGATACAGGATGGGAAAAGGTCGAGCGGTTGCTCGGCATCGGCAACATCGCCGATCCGGAGAACTGGGACCTGAAGCATCACGTCGACACGGCGGTGAAGGCGCATGCACTGTATCGCCGCGATGTTGAATATGTGGTGAAAGACGGCGAAGTCATCATCGTCGACGAATTCACCGGACGCCTGATGCCCGGGCGGCGCTGGTCCGACGGTTTGCATCAGGCGGTCGAGGCCAAAGAGAACGTCAAGATCGAGCGCGAGAACCAGACGCTGGCCACGGTCACCTTCCAGAATTACTTCCGCATGTACAAAAAGCTGGCCGGCATGACCGGCACAGCCGAAACCGAAGCGGCCGAGTTCGACAAGATCTACAAGCTGGAAGTTGTCGTCATACCGACCAACCGGCAACTGCTGCGCATCGAGAACTCCGACATCGTCTATCGCACGGAGAAGGAGAAGTACTTCGCGTCGGCGGACGAGATTCAGAGACTGGCGCAAAGCGGCCAACCGGTACTGGTCGGCACCACGTCAGTCGAGAAGTCAGAGCGGCTTTCCGACCTGCTGAAGAAAAAAGGCGTGAAGCACGTTGTCCTCAACGCCAAGTATCACGAGAAGGAAGCCGAGATCGTGGCGCAAGCGGGACGTAAAGGCGCGATTACCATCGCCACCAACATGGCCGGCCGCGGCACTGACATTCTGCTGGGCGGCAATCCCGAGTTCATGGCCAAGCAGGAGTGCCTGAAGAAGGGACTGGCGCAGGCGCTGAAGGCGGTCGCGGGCGAAGTTTCCGTACGGCCCGACGATCCCAGTGTCTCCTACTTCTATTACGGAGGCGTCGAGTACAAAGTCGACACGGGCAAGTGGAACGAGATCTATCAGAAATACAAACAGGCTACCGACGCCGAGCACGATGAAGTGATCCGCCTGGGCGGATTGTTCATCTTCGGCACCGAGCGGCACGAGGCGCGGCGCATCGACAACCAGCTTCGGGGACGCGCCGGCCGCCAGGGCGATCCCGGCGCCTCGCGCTTCTATCTGTCGCTGGAAGACGACCTGATGCGCATCTTCGCCAAGGAGTGGGTCTCCAACCTGCTGCAGCGGCTGGGCATGGAAGAAGGCGTGCCTATCGAGTCGAAGATGATCACGCGGCGCATTGAAGCGGCGCAGAAGGCGGTGGAGGGACAAAACTTCGAGGCCCGCAAACATCTGCTCGAGTACGACGACGTGATGAACAAGCAGCGCCAGGCGGTGTATGCACTGCGCCGGCAGTTGCTGGAGGGGCTCGACCAGAAAGAACTGATCCTCGAAGACTACGTGCGCGACATCCTCGGCGGGCTGCTTGATAAATACGCCGGCAAGGACACGCGCGCCGATGATTGGGACGTCAAGAGCCTGAAGAACCAGATTTTCACCCGCTTCGGTGTGGAAATTACGGCGGAAGGCATCGATCCCGAACAGCTGAACCGGCAGGAGTTGGGCGACGCGATCTTCGACAAGCTCAAAGAGCGCTACGAGGCCAAGGAGCAGCTGATCGGACCGGAGGCGATGCGCCATCACGAGCGCATCATCATGCTGAGCGTGATCGACCAGCAGTGGAAAGACCATCTGCTCTCGATGGACCACCTGCGCGAAGGTATCGGCCTGCGCGGCTACGGCCAGCACGACCCGCTGGTGGAATACAAGCGCGAGTCGTTCGACATGTTCGAAGCGATGATGGAGCGCTTCGAGGAAGAGACGGTGCGGTATTTGTACCTGATGCAGGTGATCGAGGCGCCGCAACGCCGTGAGCCGCTACGAGTCAGCGCTGGTGGCGACTTCAGCGGCGAACAGGTAGGGGCGTTCAGTACGGGTCCGCCTCGCGGCCGCGCGACGACCTCGATGGACGACATGGAACAAGCCTTCCAGCGCCGCAAGCGCCGCGAGCTCGAGCAAGCGCGCATGGCCGGCGCAGGCGAAGCCGGCACGGTGCAGCAGGTCGTTCGTGGCGACAAAGTCGGGCGCAACGATCCTTGTCCCTGCGGCAGCGGCAAGAAATACAAGAAGTGCTGCGGAGCGTAAGGTGGGATCCGGGCTCTCGTTGACCCAGACATCGGTCTCAACTGCCCGATCGGCCTGCTTCCTTAACATATTCGTGCAGCGGCATGCCGAAGAAGTCAGTCGTCTTGCCGGAGCGGCGATAGCCGTGGTGTTCGTAGAACTTCATCGCCCTTTCCAGCGGCTTTGTGGTGTCGAGCGTGATGCGGCGACAGCCGCGTTCCGTTAAGACCGCCTCGGCCGCACGCAACAATTGGCCCGCAACGCCTCGCCCTTGCCATTGCGGCGGTACTGCCATGCCGCGCAGATGACCTTCCCCACCATCGGCAGCTACGCAGGCAATCGTGCCGACGACTCGGCAATTGGCGATTGCGACCAAGACCTGCATCGCAGCAAATCTTTCTGCCAGAGTTTCGGTAGTTAGCACCGTGTCGAGATATGCAGGGACAGTGTAGCTGTCGCGGTAGGGCTCGAAGGCTGCGGCCAGGCAAGCGAGGATGCCGGCACTATCTTCAGAAGTAGCCGTTCGGATTTCCAGATCGTTTTCTTCCATGGAAAAATTCAAAAGATACTTGACTGCAGCCAGTATTGGCCAGCTGAAAGGGGACGGGGAGCGTCGTAGCGGAGTCGAGCGGTTTGTTGGTGATGCGAAGAGCCCCGCCCGGAATTCGGTGAGGGGTAAGCTTAACGAGCAGGCATCGGCATCAACGTAATTCGCTGAGGAATAGTGCTGGCTGTATGACTGGGCGCGCCGATCGTGGTTGCAATTCGGAGCGCCCCTTCGCTGTCACCTACGACACGGAGCTGGTCAGGTCGCTGGAGATGGTGCTGAAGGCGGTACTCAGGCCTGTAGCGATCCCCTGCATTGCCGTGATTGCCGCCAGTGCGATCAGCGCCGCAACCAGAGCATATTCGACCAAGTCCTGACCCGGTTCATCCCACATCAGGTTTTTCAAAGTGGCGATACTCATTCGTCTAGTTCTCCCGTTGCGTCAGCAGGTAATTCGGTCAGCGCTGACTGCTAGGCGGACATTACCCGCAATAGCGGTTCGGCTATTCCAAAATCTTGATTTTGTTTCCAGAATCCTTTGAGCTTCTGGTCAGCCAACACCCTTGAGCCACAGTTTTGTCTTGACAACTACTAAAACGTCTGATCACGGTTCCACCGTAAGAGGCCCTGCCGAATAGCACTATTGTCTAAGCCAGAGACAAGGCGCAACACTCCCAGAGAAAGTCGTTAATGGAGTTGGAGCGATCCGATTGAGCGGTGCCTGCTGAGGCACGCCGAGAATTGCGGAGAGGGGTGCGGAAAAAAATGGAGGGGAGGCGAATCGATGGTTGCTGCTATCGACACGCCTCCGCGTTAGAGGGACTACGACACTGCGCTGGTCAGGTCGCTGGAGATGGTGCTGAAGGCAGTGCTTATGCCGGTGGCAATGCCCTTCATGGCAGCGATTGACCCAAGGGCAATTAAGGCTGCGACGAGGGCATATTCGATCAGGTCCTGGCCAGATTCGTCTCGCAGCAGGTTCTTCAAAGTGGCGATCATCATCAATCTTCCTCTCATTGGCGTCAGCGGAGTCTGTAGGAGTGCTGACTGCTAGCCGGACAGTACCTCGAAGACAGTCTGGGAGATTTCACGATCTTGATATAGTTTCCAGGATCCTATCGAATTCTGGCCAAACAACACCACTGCGCTACAGAATTGTCTTGACATGGGCTGAAAGGTGTGATGATGAACTCCCTGCAAGTGCTCTACCGGATATAGCACTCTGGTCGGACTTAGTCCGGCGATGGCATTTGCCGGTAAACAGGTGGCTGTTGCGACCGGCAAGGGCGGACGGCCCTAAGATCAAGCTATGGTGAATATGCGAATCGACAAATGGCTGTGGGCGGCACGCTTTTTCAAAACCCGTTCGCTGGCGGCACGAGCGTGCGAGCTGGGCCGAGTTGAATCCAACAAACAGCCGGCGAAACCGGCGCGCGAAGTTCGCGTAGGAGACATGGTGAAGATCAAAACCGACAATAGCGAGTTTGAGGTGGAGGTTCTGGGGTTAAGCGAAGCGCGTGGGCCGGCTGCCGTTGCGCAGACGCTGTATGAGGAAACCGATGCCAGTCGCGAACTACGCCTGAAATTGGCAGAAGAGCGCAAAGCCATCAGGAACTACGCTCCTGCGCCGCAAGGCAGACCTTCCAAGCGCGACCGGCGCAAGATCATCCAGTTCCGCGGCGGGCGCGGCTAGCCCCATTCCGCTACGGTCTGGATCGATAGGTGAATTCCTGCATTGACTTGGGCCCGGCCATGCGGTACATATTGCAGCGCAGATTCCTTCGCAATTCAAGGCCTGGCCTGCTTCTGTATGACTGCTCCCGCACTGCAGTTTTTCGGCTCAGTTCGCCGGTGGATCGTCTTTGCCAATGTGTTGTGCTTGGCCGCGGTTCTTCCTCTTTGCGCACATGCTGCGAGCTTCCCCTGCACCACGTCGAGCCTGATTCTCTCGGCGCAAAATGGCATGGTGGGTAATCCCAGCACATGGGTCGGCGGTACGGTGCCCTCCGATGGAAATTGCGTCGTGATCCGGCATCACGTAACCCTGAACCGCGACTGGGGCACGGAAGGAGGAGCGGGCCTGGGCTGGGTCCGCATCGAGAATAACGGCACCTTCGATTCCGACTGCGCCGCTCCGCATGGCATTTACTTTGGTTCTACCGGGACGAATCCCATCGGTTCAGGTACCAATGTAAATCCCGGCGCCGATGCCAATATGTTCGGCTTCTTCGTAAGCTACGGGACTCTTAACCTTTCCTGCGCGCAGCCCAACAATTTGACGGTCACCAGCTCGAATGAGAGCCGTCCCTGGTACATCCACCATATTGGCGGAGACTATATAGGCTGTACCACGATCACTGGAAATGTCTGCAATGGAAGCGGCGGAGTACACGGGGCAGTTCTGAATCTGCAACACGTTGCCGCCAGCCATCTGGGCACTGATGTAAGTTACTTTTACGGTATTGATTGGGACATGACGGCGGGAAAGACCCCTGCCAATTCGCTGACCATTTCCTACAGTCACATATTGGACCTTTACGAAATCGCCGCCCAGGGTAGCACTCTTCAGATAGGGAACTGGAATGTAACCTCTAACTGGTTCGACGCTGCGCGGCCGAATCCGGTGCAGGGCATCATCTACTTTGACGCGGGCGGCCCCACAAATTGGAACATCACGGACAACACGGTCACCGGAGCAGTGACGGCATCCTTCATTCTCGGAGCTCCGCACAATGTCACCGGACTACAGCTGGTGCGAAATGCAGTGCTGGGCTCGTCCGCGGTTCCATTCGCAATCGTCAGCATTCTTGGCGGCTCGCCGGGCGCCGGCAACATGCTGAACTACAACCTGTGCGTCAATCCGGAGCCACCGCAGCCCACGACGAACGCCTGCATTTCCATTGGTGGCGCCACCGCCGATACGACGACAACGGCTTCTTATAACGTGATTCAGGGAGGTCACGCCGGAATCTCGCAAGTGAGCAACAGCACCTTTTCGCCCGCCCTCCGCTATAACTGGATTTCGCAGTGGAAGGAAGATTATTCTGCGCAGGGCGCGATCATTACCAGGACTGGTACTGTCACCGAAACCTACAATGTTCTGGTCATTGAGAACACGGCGCCGCAGGAAAATATGATTGGAAACCTGGCTTACACCAGTTCCGGCGCTTGCAGCGCTACGGTGCAAGAGGACCACAATACAATTTATGGAGTAGCGAACCTCAGCGGCAATCCTACGGTCAACTTCAACTGGGGCGACAATGGTACCAGTCCGCACACATGCGTGGTCAATAACTACGTGCGGTCAAACATATCCTATGGTGCGAATGTCGGCTTCATGAACCGGAACAACTACAATACCTGGAACCTGAGCAGCGGAATCGAATATGGCGGGGCGGCGGTGCATCATAATCTTGCGTATGCCGCGACCACAGCCGGGTATCAGAATACGCAAACTACGCCGGGTTTCGACAATGGAGTGATCCCGCATCCCAATCAGGCGCAATACGGCGATCTGACGGTCGATCCGCAGTTCCTGGATCCCACGCGGCGTCCGGCCGGCTACGATGCTGTGTGCGGCGGTCCAGGTACCGATAGCGATCTCTTTCTGAACCTCGCCATGCGCAGCGGATTCGGGGGAATCTATAACAATTGCTACAACGTCGCATCGCTGTGGAGTTGGATACGGCAAGGGTGGGCGCCGCGAAACCATCTGCTGATCGGCGCCGGTCATGATGGGACTTATATTGGCGCCGTGCCTCCGGTAGGTGTGAATCCGCCGTAATTCAACAGCTCAACGTGGAAGCGGAAACCGCCAGGTTCTTCGCGCGCGCGGGACCATTACAGGGCGCAGCTCGTAGGGCATCTCGACAGAAGATCGAGTCGCATCGACCGGCAGCTCGGCATGGGGAGTTGCCACTTCCGACGATGCTGCCACATCTAACGGGTAGGTATAATGGTGAGCGCTATGGCTGAGCAACACACTCCGCACTTCGATAATCCTGAGACAGGTCACGAACGGTTCGAGAATTTAGTGGGCTCGGACCAGAGCCGGCACGCCATTCTGCGCGCCACCTTCGGCGAACAGCAGCACGAAGGCGTGGTGATGGCGTCGCTGGATGCCGTCGTCAACTGGGTGCGCAAGAATTCCATCTGGCCGATGACCTTCGGCTTGGCCTGCTGCGCCATCGAGATGATGTCGATGGGCGCGTCGCGCTTCGATATCGCGCGCTTCGGCGCGGAGGTGTTCCGTCCCTCGCCGCGGCAGTCGGACCTGATGATCATTGCCGGGCGCGTCTCGCAGAAGATGGCGCCCGTCATCCGCGAACTCTACCAGCAGATGCCCGAGCCCAAGTGGGTGATCTCGATGGGCGCGTGCGCGACCTCGGGCGGCGTCTTCAATAACTACGCACTGGTACAGGGCGTCAATCAGTGGATCCCGGTGGATGTGTACGTTCCGGGTTGCCCGCCGCGTCCCGAGCAACTGATCTATGCGATCATGCTGCTGCAGGAAAAGATCAAAAACGACCGCGGATCGTTCAAGCGTGCTCTGAACCTGGAAAAGGCGTAAGAGCTGTTATGGCAACAACGACTCAACCAATCACGATCGAGGAATACCTGCACACCCACTACGAACCGGATTGCGACTACGTCGATGGCGAAGTCCAGGAGCGGAACGTGGGCGAATTAGATCTTGGTGAGGTGCAAGGCGCACTTGTGGAGTGGTTTCGCAAGCATGGCAGGGAATGGAACATTCGAGCCATCCCGGAACTGAGGATACGAGGCGCTCCCAGCCGCGTTCGCATTGCAGATGTGGCATTGCTCTCCCGAGGCCAGACCGTCGAACAGGTGCCAGTTCATCCGCCGCTGGCCATCATCGAAGTACTTTCCCCCGAAGATCGCGTTTCTCGTTACGAACAGCGCATCGATGACTATCGGAACATGGGCGTAAGCAACATCTGGATCATCGACCCGCAGACTCGCCGTGGATTCAACTGCTCAACTGGAAGTTGGATTGAGACACAGGCCTTCGCTGTTGAGGGTTCGCCCATCCATGTCGCTCTCTCCGTTATCTTCGCAGAACTCAGTTAGGCGACCCGAGTACCCGTCGGTTCCCTTATTCCATACTGAAACCAACGATCACCCAGCGATCGGCATGCCGCTCCACATCGAAGCTATAAGCCGTCGGATCACCTACTTCGACGTGCTCCTTGCCATCTCCCGTTCGAGTGACTCGAAGATCGTCGGGATAAATGTCAGGTGGAAGCTCGCGAACCAGCTTGTGCGCAACCTCATCGGAGGCGCAGTAGCCGATCACGGCGGCATAGTCTCGTTGTTGCGCGTACTCGATGCCTTTTGCGATTGGCACAAGGTCGGGACGGTTGTAGGTGCGGGAGCGGAAGCGGACTTCGTCACCGGCAAGATCGTAGGTGTCGACAGCGCAAAGACTGGGGTTGTCCCAGGTATCGATTGAAGAAAACCAGCAGTAAGGCAGCGTCACCAGCGGCTCGCTGGTGTGGAGCTTGCCGATCTGCGGGAAGTCAGCGACTTTGTCATCCAGACCGAAGGCGCCATCTTGTTTGATGATCGGATCGAGCTCGCCGGAACCTTTCGCACTCCACTCCAGGGCGTCGTAGGAGACACCGAGGCTGCCGGCGCAGCCGCTAAAGATCGACTTTGCCAGGAACCTGGCATTTCCAGATGGACCTCGATGCAGCGAGAAGAGCCCGAGACTGGACGGGTACGTATCGTGATCGCCCGATTCTTCGTAGGAACCCACCATGCGCCAGGCGTGATTTGGCTTTCCCTTTTCTTCTTCCGGGATGGCGAAGACGACGAATGTTGCCTGCGAGCGAACGCCCAGCTGCACCACGAGTGTTGGCGGTAAATCGAGAATCTCGAAGTGAAAACGGTTTTCCTTAGGCCAGGCGGAGTTAGTCTCGGCACTCATTTCCTCGAGCCGCTTGAGGCCCTCCTCAGCGCGGTCGCGCGGAGACTTCGCGCCTGCGGACATTACATTGAGCGCCTGCGTCACGACATCGGTCGCCTCGTCGAAGAGGTCGGACTCGATATCGACCGACGGCCCAGTCTTCTGATTTCCGTTCGCAGGGAGACATGGGTCGGGGGAAAACTCGGCGAGCTGCTGCAGCAGTTGGCGGAAATCAGGCGAGGCAGCCGGCGTTTGAGCAAGGCTGGAAGCAGAGGAAAATTCCAGGAGGAGCAAAGCCAGGATAGCAGTTGCTGCCGCGCGAAAGGTCATGGTCCTGCCGACAGAACTCATCTTACAGCGCACGGTTAGAGAAGGTGCTGAAAAACTCAAAACGGCCTTTGTGCCGCCGGCTGAAGCCGGCTCCGAGCCCGAGAAACAAAGAGCTCATCGGCACGACCAGAGGTCGTGCCCTGACTCATGCCCTCCGAACTCAGGGTTTTTCAGCATCCTATAGAACCAGCATCGTCTCTTTTATGCGCTGCTTCGCCCGCGCTCAGCCACAATTCCCAGCCGTGCATTCATCGCGGGCGGCCCGAACGTGAACGGCTCAGGCGAGCAGCCGCGATGTGCCGAGCGAAACCTCAGGCCCGCGCGCTCGACGAGCGTCACCAATTCCGTAGCGGAGTAGATTCGAATCGACGCGGATTTCTCGCCGCTGCCGCCGGGTCCTGCCCAGAACCACTTCGCCAGAGAGCGGCCAGCGATCGCATCGAAGGCGACCTCGTGAACGACCAACGTGCCGTCCGGCAGGCGCTGCGAGAATCCGCCGCCGCGCGCCAGATTCGCAATCGTCAGATCGCGGTGCGCCGTCTCAACCAGCAAGCGTCCACCGGTTCGCAAGGCGGAGCCGAGATTGCGAAGGATCGCGAGATCATCTTCTTCCGTACTGTACCCGAGGGAAGAAAAAACATTGATGGCGGCATCAAACCCGCCTTCCGGTAGCGGCTGCCGCAGGTCATGCTGCCGATAGCGGAGCCGTTCAGGGCTCAGCGTGCCGCGCTCCTTCTCGGCATGCTGAAGCAGCGCGTCGGATTGATCTACTCCAAGAACGATTGCGCCACGCTCGGCGAGCGGCCGGGAGAGCCGGCCAAATCCGCAGGGTGCGTCGAGTACACGGCTTCCATCGTGCAGTTCGAGCAGTTGCCAAATGCCATCCGCCTCGGTGGCCGTCTTCTCGGCATTCGTGAAGAAACCCCAGACGCGGATGTAATCGGTATCAAAAAAATCTTTCCACCACTCCGGCATCAATCACCTGCCAAGTTCTAACCTGCGCTGCCCACGGGCCAGTACACCGTCCAGCCACGCTGGCGCGCCATCTGTTCCAGGTCAGGATTGGGGTTAACGCAAAACGGATACTTCGCCATCTCCAGCATCGCTTGATCGTGAATCGAGTTACCGAAGACTGCCTCCATCGGCTTACCGATGATGTCGCGAATGACGACGGCTTTGAGCTCGTCGGTGGGCACGCGGAGGAGGCGGTCACTGGCGCGGCCATCTTCGATGTGAACGCAGGCGGCCAGTACGCGCTCCGGCGGAATTCCGAAGCGCGCGGCTCCCACCTCTACCACCCAGTTATTGGTCGACGACACTGCCCACAAGTCGCAGCCTTGTTCCGCCAGCTTGCGGGTCAACTCCTGCAACTCAGCATAGATGCGGTGGCTGACGACTTCATCGAAGAACGCTGCCGCCGCACGCTGCAGCTTTGCATGCGAGAGGCCGCGATTCATGGTGACCATGTCGCCGCACATCTGCTCCTCACCGAGGATGCCGGCCTCGTAGTCTTTGTAGCGCGCGCGTGCCCAGTCGCCCATCTCCGGGCTGATTAGGCCGTGTTCAATTTCCCAGTAGAAGAAGTCGGCGCCGGCATCGCCGCTCCACAGGGTTCCGTCGCAATCGAAGACAGCGATTGAGGGGCGAAGAGCGAGAACCGATTCGACGAACTCGCGGGGATGGGAGAGGCTCAAATCAGCTTCTCCGCGGCCAACATCTCCGCGCTGAGGAGCCGCGCGTAATCTTCCGGAGTATCGACATTCAGGGTGAGCCGGAGGTCGTCGACCGGCACGTACTGAACGTGGCGGCGATGCTGTTTCTCGATGTCGCGCGCGGTAGCCGTGACGGGCGCAATCTGGAAGGCCTCGATCATCTCCCGGCCGATGAGGATAGGGTGGCCGTGCAGCAATTCATCGCCGCGCTGAAATTCCGGCACCACAGCCCAGACGTCCGGACCGGCTTCGAGGAAAGCCTCGCGAACGGCTTTTAGGGTGCGGGGAAGCACGGGAGGGCGATCGATGAGGGCGATGAAAGCGGCATCGCGGCCATGGTTCATTACTTCCTGCAGACCCACTTGCAGTGAGCTGAACTGGCCGCGCTCCGGATGGCGATTGACCGCCAGGAACGCGCCGTGTGCGTAGGCCACGGGGGTGATCACGGGAGCGTTCGCGCCGGCGACGACGATGACGAGTTCGCTGTAGGCCTGCAACAGATCGATGGTCGCGCCCAGAAAAGTGTTGGCCGCGGGGGTTCCTTCGGGAACGGGTGGCCAGGGCAACAGTGCCTTGTCGCGTCCCATGCGACTGGAGAAGCCGGCAGCGAGAATCACTCCGCAAATGTTAGGCGACAAGGGCATGGGATGAAGATATCAAAGCAGGGGAGGGCGGGCCAGTAACAAGGATCACAGTTTCCAATTCCAGCTTTTGCTACTACTGAAGTTGTAGGGAAATACTTCGGAAGGGGCATTGGCATCGGCGAGCAGGAGTGCAACAATGCGGGCACTGGGATCACAGGTTACCGTTCATGGGCGGTAACAGGGAAGGCGATAGTAGGGTTTTTGGGCTAGTTGACTCCTCCTTAGTCGGTTTGATTTATTGGGTTGGCGGAATTCTCGGCCTTACGGCATCGGATGTGCAACTGGGCGCTGCGCTTCCGGACGAGAGTTCCGCCCTTCGTTTTGGGGCTCTTCCCGTTTCGGGAATTTTCTAACGAACGTTCCGAACTTTGTTCCACGTGGAACAAAAGTCGGCTATCACGCTGGCCCGTGAGTGGGGTCACACGCGGCGGCGGGAACATCTGGTATTTGTAGAACCCTGTGGTAGGCGTGCAGCTGCTGCATGCTCTACAAAACTCTGAGCGCCGCGGTGTACGGCATCGACGCCAACCTGATCGAGGTTGAGGTCGACGTCGCACCCGTCAAGAGCGAAAAGGACTTCTTCACTACGGTCGGTCTGCCCGACGCCACGGTGCGGGAGAGCCGCGAGCGCATTCGCGCCGCCCTGAAGAACAGCGGCTACGATATTCCCGCCACCACCATCACCATAAATCTGGCGCCCGCGGACATTCGCAAGGAAGGTTCCGGCTTCGATCTGCCCATGGCGCTCGGAATCCTGGGCGCCTACGGCGGCCTGAACAACAAGCCGCCGGTGGATGCCCTGTTTGTCGGCGAGCTGTCGCTCGACGGCGGACTGCGGGGCGTGCGCGACGCGCTGCCGATCGCGGTGACGGCTCGCACCAACAGCATCCGCCGGCTGATCGTGCCCGAGGTCAACGCACGCGAGGCGGCCCTGGTGGAAGGGGTCGAGGTTTATCCGGTGCATTCGCTGATGCAGGTGGTACAGCTGCTCAACACCGGCAACGGCATTGCGGCGATGAAGGTCGACTCGCGCGCGCTCCTGGAGAGCTCGCAGAGCTTAGGCGTCGACTTCCGCGATGTGCGGGGACAGCAGACGGCGAAGCGGGCGATTGAGATTGCCGCGGCAGGCGGTCACAACCTGCTGATGATTGGCCCGCCGGGTTCAGGCAAGACGATGCTGGCGAAGCGGATGGCGACCATCCTTCCGCCGCTCACCTTCGACGAAGCGCTGGAGACGACGAAGATCCATAGCGTCGCCGGGGTGCTCGACGCCGCCAGCGGCTTGGTGGGCACGCGGCCCTTCCGCTCGCCGCATCACACCATCTCCGATGCCGGACTGATTGGCGGCGGCATGATTCCGCGACCCGGCGAAGTGTCGCTGGCGCACAATGGCGTGCTGTTTCTGGACGAGCTGCCGGAGTTCCCGCGCAACGTGCTGGAAGTCATGCGGCAGCCGCTGGAGGACGGGACGGTGACCATCGCGCGCGCCGCCATGTCGTTGAGCTTCCCGGCGCGCTTCATGCTGGTGGCGGCGATGAATCCCTGCCCCTGCGGCTACTTCAACGATCGCACGCGCGAGTGCCATTGCACGCCGATGATGATCCAGCGCTACGTCTCGAAGATCTCCGGGCCGCTGCTGGATCGCATCGACATTCACATCGATGCACCGTCGGTGAACTATCGCGAGCTGCGCAGCGGATCGGTGCCGGAGAGCTCGGCCGACATTCGCGCCCGCGTGATTCGGGCGCGCGATGTTCAGTTGCAGCGCTTCGGCTCGGGAGGAGAGCGCATCTATGCCAACGCCCAGATGGGATCGCGCGAGATTCGCAAGTACTGCGAGCTGGGCACCGATGCCGAGCATTTGCTGGAGCGGGCGATGGTCAAGCAGGGCCTGACCGCCAGAGCCCATGATCGTATTCTGAAGGTCGCGCGAACGATTGCCGATCTGGCGGGAAGTGACGCAATCGAGGCCGGCCACATTGCCGAGGCGATTCAGTATCGAACTTTGGACAGAACATTCTGGGCTTGAGTGTGCCATGTGGCGTGAAGTTGCTGATCAGCGACCGGCGGATTGGCGGGTAAGCCGGCTGCAAAGAAGCACTTGTGCGACAGAGGGAGCAACGGAGAATGATCTGGGCATAGCCGCAACTTACTGAGCAGCTATGGGTTATTAAATTTTTGGCGACTTTTGTTGGGATCATGCGTCTAAGGGGCAGCAACGGATCTTGCGGGGTTAGCGGACGGGAGTCAGGGCGAAGATTTTGCTTGACTGGGACCCCTAAGACGGCTACCTTACTGCTTTGCGTAAGGCGTCGTCCTAGAAGGCACCAGCCAAAGGCGTCCTGCCCCGAAACGGCCCCCACTGCAAGCCATCATCAGGGAAACAGGAAGGCACTCCCCGGCGCGATATTGTGCTGGGAATCGGACGCAACGACGTAAGCTATTGCAGGTAAGGGGTTTCCTTATTGGCTAGAGGCTTTGGCGACAGGCGAAAAAATGCCGAACCCAAACTGTCCGGTCGGCATCCAACAGGATATAGCTCCTGTCGCCGTTCAGTGGTGCAGTCGGTTCCCGTCTCGCGAGTTCACAAGTCAGGAGCTGGATGTTTTTCATCTGACTGGGCTCCGGAACATCCATTCATACACACAGGAGACATATGACGATGAGGTCCGAACTGGTATTTGAGGCAGTCCACACTCTGCGCAACCGTTACACGCTGTGTCAGTTGGCTTCCAAGGCGACGCGGAAGTTTCATAAACCCAACACCCGCATTCAGGATACGACCAACGAGGTGTTGCACCGTATCGCCGACGCCGACCGGCGCGCGGTCATCCTTGAACCGGAGATGGCTTCCGAGGCGCAGCGGCGCGCAGCTTAAGCGCGCCGCGCCTTCGGCGCTTCCTGCGTACGTTCCTCCGGCCCGCCCTTCTGCAAATTCCCCGTAGGTGACACCACAATGACAATCTCAGAACTGAAAGAAAAGAACATCACCGAGTTGACCCGCATAGCTCGGTCTCTCGAGCTACCCGGCGCCAGCGGCCTGCGCAAGCAGGACCTCATCTTCAAGATCCTGCAAGCCCAAAGCGAAAAGGAAGGCCACATCTTCGCCGAAGGCGTGCTGGAAATCCTGCCTGATGGTTACGGTTTTCTCCGCTCGCCCGATTACAACTATCTTCCCGGACCGGATGATATTTACGTTTCGCCGTCGCAGATCCGCAAATTCGATCTGAAGACCGGCGACACCATCAGCGGCCAGGTCCGCCCGCCGCATGAAGGCGAGAAATATTTCGCGCTGGTGAAGATCGAGGCGGTCAACTTCGAATCGCCCGAAGAGGCGCGCAACAAGATTCTCTTCGACAACCTCACGCCGCTGTATCCGCAGGAGCGGATCAAGCTGGAGACGGTGCGCGAAAACATCAGCGCCCGCGTCATGGACCTGCTGACGCCAGTGGGCAAAGGACAGCGCGGCCTCATCGTCGCTCCGCCCCGTACCGGCAAGACCATGCTGTTGCAGAGCCTGGCGAACTCCATCACCACCAATCATCCGGAAGTCGTGCTCATCGTGCTGCTCATCGACGAGCGCCCGGAAGAAGTGACCGACATGCAGCGCTCGGTGAAGGGCGAGGTCATCTCGTCCACGTTCGACGAGCCCGCCGCGCGTCACGTCCAGGTCGCCGAGATGGTCATCGAAAAAGCCAAGCGCCTGGTCGAGCACAAGCGCGACGTCGTGATCTTGCTCGATTCCATCACGCGACTGGCGCGCGCCTACAACACCATCGTTCCGCCCTCGGGCAAGGTGCTCTCCGGCGGCGTCGACTCCAACGCCTTGCAGCGGCCGAAGCGCTTCTTCGGCGCCGCCCGCAACATCGAAGAAGGCGGCTCGCTGACCATCATCGCCACCGCGCTGATTGAAACCGGCTCGCGCATGGACGACGTGATCTTCGAAGAGTTCAAGGGCACGGGCAACATGGAAATCATCCTCGACCGCAAGCTGGTCGATAAGCGAACCTTCCCGGCCATCGATATCCAGCGCTCGGGCACGCGTAAGGAAGAGCTGCTGATCCCCAAGGAAGACCTGGCGCGCATCTGGGTTCTGCGCAAGATTCTGAACCCGCTGTCGCCGGTCGAAGCCATGGAGTTGCTCATCGACAAGCTCGGCAAAGCGCGAAGCAACGGCGAGTTCCTGCAGAACATGGGCTCGCTGTAAGCGCTAATGATCTGGGTGCCCCAGGTCTCGCGGTTTTCGAGACCTGGGATCCGCTTATCAGCCATCAGCATTCAGCTAGCGCCGGCAGTGAGCTGCCATCCAAAATCCCCCCTCAAGCGAAAAGCGGATCCCTCGCTGTGCTCGTGATGACAATTTCGTGATTCAAGCAGCGTCGACTGCCGCGCTGGACACCTCGGTGTGGCAGTGCGGTAAAGGCGAACCCGAAGGGCGGAACAAACGTAGCCCAGGGCGTGAGCCCTGGGTAAGCATTCCCCCAAAATGACCAGAGTCCCTTTAGGGACGACACAATTCGGATCGAGGTGAGGCGCGGAAGCTTCCGCGCTGCGTGCTCCAACGGCGCATTTCTGCGCGCTGACATGATGCAGCGCGCCGGGCAGTTCAGGTCATGCCCATCGCGGTCTTCCCAGCTTCGGGCGGGCCGAGGAAGAGTAGGCTGCACGGTCGAGGCTTCGCGACCAGGTTGGTGATCAGCCGCTTGGGATGTTCTAAGCCGATGAATTCGGCGATGCGATGCGGCTGATAGCGTTCGGCAAGAGTGACGGGAAACTGGATGGCGTTCTGTTTGGGCTGGCGCAGGTCCATCTCGGACTGTGGGTCGGAATCAAATATCTCCTGATGACGCATTTCGTTCTCCTGCGGTTGGTGACCGCTTAAAGTGCGCAGGCCGCGCGTACGCGGCCTACGGCTTCCCAACTTGACGTACCGGGCTTGGCAGGGCACCACCCCCGTTCACACTCCGGACGCACGGAGAACGCACGGACGGAGATCAAGCTTTAGTGGCTGGCATGGGATTCTCCGGCGGCTGGTTGCCGCTTTGTGGAAGGTTGATTATAGTGCGGCCCTTACAGTCTTACCCCATGGCATTCTTGTGGTTTGCCGATCGACTGCTTACAATCGCCTTCAGCACAGCCTGAAAACGAGCTATTACGAGCGCAAGGCACACTCGCGCCATTTCGATGGGGACCCGTATGCAGTGTCCGTTCTGTGGTGCGGCACGCCTCACTAACGCTAGGTTCTGCGCGAAATGCGGGCAATCTCTGCCCCAAACGTCCGACCGCCGATCACTATTTCGCCGTACAGTTAGGGGGCTTAGGCTGTGCGTGCCATTTGGTTTTGTCGCTGCTGCTATCGTACTCGCCAACACCGACAGCGGTTTAAGTAACATGCTTCTGGCATGCGGCTGCGTGCTGTTGATAGTGCAGGAGAGGCTCCTATTTCGCGTGGCTCTCATGCCGCTCGCATGGGTCTACACTATTCTCTTTGGCATCCTAATATTACTAGCTATAGGAGCTTGCAGCATTCTTTACGACAACGTAAAGCAATATTCTTCCTCCGGTGACTGGACAATCTCTCCTCTTGCAGTGCGGGCTTTTCTATTTCTCCTCCTCACAGCAGTCGCACTGGTGCCAGCCGAATGGCCGTTCTCGCGTGGTGTCGTCAGGAGAGTGCTAGATTACGAGCCCCGTTGGATGGAACGGCCGCGAACGGGCGGCAGAGGCTGTCTTTCGGTCCTCCTGCTCATAACGCTAATAGTAATGGCCTCCATTTCGGTGGTAAGAATGATTACCTCCCGTGGTGGCTGGCCGGATGTGTCCCAGTTCCTGATTGCGTTGTTTCTTCTCAGAATGTTACTGCTCTACAAGTGCCCCAATTGTGAGAAGAAGGGGCTGGTGAAAGTCGAGTCGATATCTTCGGGATTACCTCACTTGGGATTTACGCAGAAAAAAGCATATGGGCTTCGCTGCGACGCCTGCCACTTCGTATGGGAGCAGGAACGTGTGCACCAGAAGTCCAGCTTACGGAGTGAGCCTGGCATGAATACCGTCGATCCGCAGGACAAACTCGGTCCCTTTCTATAGATCTCATCGTCGCCCAGTTCCCGTGCCGCTGGTTGCGGCTTGCCGTCCTACCGCCCGCGCCCTGCTTCCTCATTGCGGCACTGGCTCTCGGTACTGCGGAGGCATCGGGCTCGAAGAGGAGAAGCAGAGCGCGCGGGGCAGGCCCGCGCGGCGATTAAGCAGCTTTCGCGGCTTTCGTCCCCTTCTTTGTCTTCGCCTTATCGCGATCAGCGGTGACGATCTTTCTCGCGGATGGCACGAGCGTCCGCCTTGTAGAGTTTGGCGAGCGTGTAGAGCGGGTTATCCGGCTCGGCGGTGGCGTTGGTGTAGAGCGGCGGGGTGTAGGCGTTGCCCGCGGTGAGCGAGATCAGGCAGAAGCGGGTCAGCTCCTTCTCGTTCATCTCCGGCAGCTTCGCCAGCAGCGCAGCGGCGTAATCCTTCGTCGTGCCGCCGGTCGTGACGTAACGGCTCGTCACGATCTTTGGTCGAGCGCGAGAGCTCTACCCGAACGAACTGGAAATCCGAGTTTTTCAGCAGCCTGTAAGATCGTGCCCTGATACAAACCCGCGAGGGAATTTGCGGTAGCCCAGGCACTGCCGCCTTACGTCCCAACCGACGCACTCCGGCGCTCCATGAGCACCGTGTCACGCCACTTGCCGTTCATGCAGCCAATGCGTTCGCGCGTGCCGACGATGCGGAATCCGGCACGCTGATGCAGACGAATGCTGGCGACGTTCTCGGCAAGAATCGCGCCTTGCAGCGTCCAGATCCCGTGCTTCTCCGACTCGGCGATTAACGCCTTGAGCAGGGCGGCACCAATGCCTTGGCGTTGTGCTGCTTCGGCGACGTAGATGCTCACCTCCGCCACACCGCGGTAGACATGGCGCGAAGACACCGAACTGAGTGCAGCCCAGGCCACAACTTCGCCGCCGGCCAGCGCTACCAGCCTGCACACCGGCAGATGCCGCGCGTCCCATTCTGTCCAGTCGGGAAGGGTTTGCTCGAAGGTCGCATTGCCGGTGGCAATGCCCTGGGCGTAGATCTCCCGCACCGCAGGCCAATGCTGCTCGGTCATGGGCACGATGTCGTAGTTTGTCATCACGAACGTCTTCCGCTGAATCCCAAGTGGCCCCATCAGCCGGGCGTCTTTGTGGACCTACACTGGGACTGCTGCCCAAAGTAAAATATAGAGTTACATACCTTCATGGGACGCGTCATGTTCGGCGGACTCGCGCCAAGTTCGAGCGGCCGGCCGGCAGTGGTACGGCGCGCAGGGAGAGCATCATGTCTGAGAATAACGGCAACAACAATAGTTTGCGTCTGAAGACCGGCCTGGCCGAGATGCTCAAGGGCGGCGTGATCATGGATGTCATGAGCGTGGAGCAGGCCGAAGTTGCGGAGAAAGC
>Ga0335081_10002706_pt1 | contig 27880 bp, 20 predicted proteins | sample Lox_Sample_35_FD_206713 | JGI IMG/M metagenome (GOLD analysis project Ga0335081, IMG submission 206713) | Soil microbial communities from Loxahatchee National Wildlife Refuge, Florida, United States - Lox_Sample_3.5 | ecosystem: Environmental > Terrestrial > Soil > Wetlands | place: USA...
GGCCAGGTGCAGGTGTTTAGTGTGCGGGATCAGCGGCAGGAAGATGAGCAGGGCGAGAGTGTGCAGCCACCAGCTCACCCAGCCGCCCGTGGTTCCTTCTCCGAACCAGAGTCCGCTGAGATACGTCGCCATCAGCGCGAAAATCAGCAGTGCGATCAAACCGGATTCCGGCGACAGCTCTCCGAGCCACTTCGGCCGGACCAGGAAGCGGCGCACGAACAGGCCGGTGATAGCGACCGCTACCGCCACCGCCCACACCGCCACGAATCCGAAATAGAAACGCCCGAAACCGCTCGCTGGAAAAAGGAACCGAGCGCCGAACGCCGACGCGAGGTGGTTCACGGTGATCAACGCGAAGGCGCAGAATCCCCAGAACACAAAGGCGTGGGCCAGCCCGGGAAGCGGCCGCTGCTGGATGACTTTTCCTTGCAGCATCACTTCCCAGACGAATTGGCGAACGCGCGGGCCCAGCGGACGCAATTGGAAATCGGGTGTCTCGCGCGAGCGCCGAATGGTATCCACCACTTTGCTCAACCGCCGCCAGGCCAGCGCCACCGAGCCGGCCATGAGAACGAGCAGAACCGCCCGTTCGACCCAAGATGCGTCGCCCATATTTCCCAGATCTGAATGTAGCACCGGAATGCAGCATGCGGTCCTTCGGCAGCGTCCGCTAGAATAGGGGCTTGATCCAGGAGGGAATGTTGCGCATTGTCGTCTCCGGCGCGGCCGGCTTCGTGGGGTCTCACATGTGCGACCGGCTGCTGGCGGAAGGTCACACGGTGGTTGGATTCGATAATTTCCTGACCGGAAGCCCGCGGAATCTCGCCCACCTGGCCGGCGAGACGCGATTTCGGTTTGTGGAACAGGACGTGACGATGGTGTTCACGGTAGACGGCCCGGTCGATTTCGTGCTCCACATGGCTTCCCCCGCCAGCCCGAAAGACTACCTCGAGTACCCGGTCGAAACGCTGGATGTCGGCTCGATCGGCACACGCCGCATGCTCGAGTTGGCGCTGGAGAAGGGTAGCCGCTTCCTGCTGACCTCCACTTCGGAATGCTATGGCGACCCGCTGATCCACCCGCAGGTGGAGACTTACTGGGGCCACGTCAACCCTGTCGGACCACGCTCCTGTTACGACGAAAGCAAGCGTTTCGCGGAAGCGCTGACCATGGCCTATCACCGCAAGCACGGCTTGCGCACCAACATCGCGCGTATTTTTAATACGTATGGGCCGCGCATGAAGCTGGATGACGGCCGCGTCGTGTCGGCATTGGTGGGCCAGGCGCTGCACGGTCTTCCCATGACGGTCTTCGGCAATGGCTCGCAGACCCGCAGTTTCTGTTACGTCGCCGACCTGGTGGATGGCCTCTACCGGCTCATGCAATCCGACGAGCGTTTCCCGGTGAACCTGGGCAATCCTCGGGAGATGACCATTCTGGAATTCGCCCGGCAAATCCAGTGCATGACCGGCACGGCCTCGGAGATCGTATTTCGGCCGCTCCCCGAGGACGACCCCAAACAGCGCCAACCCGATATCAACAAGGCGCGGACGCTGCTTGGATGGGAGCCTCGGGTGCCGCTGGAGGAGGGCTTACGCCAGACGGTGGAGTATCTCCGGAGCGTCCCGTTGCACACGGGATCACTAGCGGAGTAGTTTAGAGAGCCGGTGACGCGCGCTCAGCGTTGTCCCCGTCCTTACTTATGTGAATTTTGCTTCTGGGTTCTGCCAGGATGATGAGCGGCTACACCCGGACCCCGATACTGCGGAGGAAGTCCGCGTCTTCCTTTTCGTAGGCTCCGCCGGTTGCCCGAGGCAAAGCGTACTCGAGGGACTGTTCCCGGGTGGGGCACTCGCGCCAGCAGTCGGTCAGAGGTTTGGAGATGTAAACCAGCTTCTGGCACTGCCCGCACCACCAATGGACCACCAGTTGGTGATCCTCGGTAAATCCGACTTCAGCGATGTGTTCAGGAATTTCGCCGCAGTTGCAATGCAAGGCCAGATGTCGGTAGTTCATGTAGGTGACAGGTCCTTTACCAGACATTTATCGCATGCGTATCGTCTTGAATCGAGTTCCAAAGGCTGCGGAAAGTACTGACGCGGTTTTACGGTGCGGTACTAAGGTCGGTGGCTTTAGTGCTCCCGTGCGTTGGGACCACACCACAGGCCGCATTGGGTCGCACCCCTGCCTGGCCGGCGAAACTGGCGGAGGCAAAGGACTTGAGCCCGGCTGCCGGTATCTTTTGGCTCCAGGTCTTCCATGCTTTCCGGCCGTACTGAGAAACCCGGATCTCAGTGCTTGGGATCCGGACGGGGCCCGTACTCGCGCAAACCTCTCCAGTTAGATGCGCACGAGAATTTCGGAAGCGGTGTGGGAGCTGCTGTCCGCGATGTTCCACGTTCTGCAGGTACTGGCGCATTGACCGTACTTCCAGCCAGTTCTGGGACTAGCTACGGCGCGCGAATTCATGAGATCGTAATTCCACAACCCGCAAGTTCAGGAGTTAAGGGTGTTAAAATCTGTTACGCTCACCGCGTTGCTCTGTGCTTCCGCGCTGTCAGCGCAGCCTCAACTGGGGGCCGCTAATTTGAATGCCGGATGGCTGTGGCCGAAAGGCGTATACGCCCTGGCCATTCACGATGGACCGGGACCGAGGACGCCGGAGATCGCAACGTTTCTGGCTGCCTCGGGAAAGGTCGCGGACTTCTTCCAGACGATCTGCCACTACGCAGGCCAGCCCTGGCGGGATTACCGATCGGCGATGTGCTTGCAGCAGTACACGAGTTTGGCGTCATCATTGAACCACCTGCTCCAGCGCCACCAGTGCGTCGGCAACCACGGCCAGGACCACCTGGTCACGCCGGCGTTGAACCAGGCCGACACGATCTACCAAATAGGCAATCCCACCTGGTTCCTCGAGGACTATTGGGAGCGGCAGAACTGTCCGGCCTTGCTGACGTTCCCCGGCTTTCAGGCCGACGGCCAACACACCGGCTGGTTGAACCAGGACGCCGCCACAGCCGGCCGCCAACAAGGCCCGATAGGGGCCGATTTCACCGGCGACGGATATATTTCAACCGACACGGGGCCCGTCTACGTAGGAAGCGACCAGGATTGCTTAGCGAAAGGCCATGGCCTGGGGCCATGCGTCGGGCTGATGCTCGACGCCATGAAGCAGGCGGATCATGGCGGAATCATTAACATTCACGATTACAACCCCTACTCCTTGAATACTTCGGACCCGTTCGATCTCAAGAGCGGATATGCCTACGACTACCTGGTGGGGGTCATTGAGGGGTGCCAGGCCGCGAACGGAGGAGCGCCATGCGTGTGGCTGACGCCGGATGCCATACCGGGGGTTCACCGCAACGTCAGCGTCGGCCAATTCTCCCTTCTATCCGACGGCTCCGACGACTTCTCCGACCGCATCGCCGCCGTACTCGTCGAGGACATCAACGGCGATTCGACGCCAGACGCCATCCTTCCCCGCAAGGACGGCCTCTACTGCGCCATCAACATCGGCGGCAAGCTGCTTCCACTGCGGCTTTGTCTGAGTTTCTCGGATAGCAACATGCTGGCCACGCAATATTGGATGGTGGACGTGGAGGGAGACAGGCTGCCTTATCTCGTTTGGCTCAACTCCGCCGGGATGGTGGGTGTAAAGAGCGATGGCCGGGGCGGATTTAGTTCAGAGATACGCCTCCTGGCTCCAGCCTTCGCGGAAACCAGGGTCCGGAGCGCTATCTACCAGGACTCCATCCGCTTCAGTCCTTTGCGAGCCGGCAGCGCTTTACCGGATCTGGTCGCGATGAGCTCGTCAGGTGTCGTGATTGCGGCGAATAACGGCCACGGTTTTGGCCTTCCCCAACTGGTCCCGCAATTGACCCATCGGGAAGACAACACCACCTGGACCCCGGAGCGAGCCGGGAAGAGCATGGTGCTGGCGGATTTGGACGGGGTGGGCGCCCCCGACATCGTGGTTCTGGGAACGACCAAGTTACTGTGTGCCAGCGCGGTCAAGAATGGCTTCTCCGGCTTCCAGCCGCTGACCACCCGGGACGGCTTCAATTACTGGAGCAGCACTCATTTCTTTAACGCTCTTAGCGCGACTCGAATTGACGGCCGGACTGCAGTCGCTGGTTGGACGCCAGTCGGCATCGCGTTCTCCAACTTTCTCCCCGTCGAGCAGCGGCTGGTTGTCGATCAATTCAAAGTCATGTGCAGCGACTGCTTCCTGTCGCTGCCGGGCTGGCAGGACCAGTTCCAGCAGTCCAACCGGACCGCTGTTCCCGATCAGGCGGGCTTCGCTGACTTCAAAACGAGCGGCACGCCCCAGGCTTATGTGGTCTGGGGAAAGGGTCTTTACGCCGGCGACGTGAATCTGTTGGCCGGGTATCGATAACACCTTCAGAAATCGGCTGTGCCATGTTGCCTCGATGCAACGCATCCCCCGCCGGGCATCACTTTATGTAGAGGACCTGGCAATTCCATTCCGCTCCTGAGAACTGCGCCACTCCGCGGTTGCATTGAGTGGTTCCGGGCCGGCAGTTCCTGTTTTCTTACGGAGGCAAGGTGCCGGCGTGCGAATGCAGGTGATTTCCGGGTCGAGAGGAGAGGAGAAGTTACGCGGTCGCTTCATCCGCTGTTCCAGCGAGTCACACCACCTTATTCTCAGAGTGCCGTCCGAGTCGGTGTACCAGGTCATTTCCATTTTCATGTTTTGATGTCCCCGACAATAAGCTGCGGAATCGGGGATGGCTTTTATGCGGTGGCGTGTAATGCTTTTGTAAAATTCAGGAAATCGTGGTCCACTTCTCCCTGTCGTCCTACCGTATCCTCGGCCTCACTGCCGCAGCCTGGCGATATTCTCCCTGATCTTGTCCGCGGCCGGATAGTCCGGATGATACTTGAGGAAGTCTTCCATGTCATCCGCGGCCAGGCTGGTTTCCCCGAGACGCAAATGGATCTCGGCCGCCACCAACTGCGGATGCGAGAAGTGCGCCGGATCGATGCGCCGCGCTATCCCCAGATACTTCAGCGCGAGGTCGAAGTTCCTGACGGCGAAGTACGTGCTGCCCAGTTGCGAGTTAGCCAGCGCGTCGTTGGGACGGGTCAGCACGGCGCGTTGATTGCATACCAGCGCTTCATCCAGTTTTTGCAGGGTGAGCAGGACACCGCCCAGGTTGACCAGCGGTTCGTACGCCGAAGGGTCCTGCTCCAGCGCCGCACGGAAGCATTTTTCGGCTTCCGGATATTTCCCCGTCTGGTAATCGATGGTGCCAAGCTCATTCCATCCCATGGAGAACTGCGGCGCGAGCTCCACCGCGTGCTCCAGCCGCTTCGTGGCGGATTCCACGTCGTGCTTTTCCAGGTCCCTGATTGCCGCGTCGAACTCTTTCAGCGCCTTCTCCGGAATGGACAGTTCTTTCGCCGATATAGAATGCTGCCGGCGCGCGGTATCGGCGAACACAAAGTCGCTATCCTTGAAACGCAGAGTGAGGGTGACGCGCCGATGCGGATCAGCCGTGCCGGGGCCGATTTCGATTGTCTGCCGCGCCTCTCCGCGATCGTCCAGATACACGGCCGCCGTATAAGTGCCGGCCCGCAGCTTGCGGAAGTGGAACCGGCCGCCATAGTCGCTGAGCGCCTCCGCAAGAAACGGGCTGGTCGCGCCGAACAGGGTGATCGTCGCGGCACCCGCCGGCGACACCTGGCCGATCAGTTCGTACAGCGGTTCGCCGGCGACCGCCGATACAGCCAGTGCCCCGCATAACAGCAAGCGAAACATGCGCCGATCCGATTTTACTCTTTCGCCGTATGCCGGATAGAATGCTCCCATGCTCTCTTCCCGGGAATGGCGCATCTTGGCGCTGCTCTCGATTTCCAGTTTCCTGAACTACTTCGATCGCAGTAACCTTTCCATCGGCGCCACCAACGTCCAGAGCGAATTCCATCTCGACAGCCAGCGTCTTGGCGTCCTTCTCGGCGCTTTCTTCTGGACCTATGCCCTGTGCCAGTTTCTCGGCCTGGCCGGTTGGCTGGCGGACCGGTTCCACGTCGGCTGGGTTCTTGCCGCCGGTTTTTTCCTCTGGTCCGGCACAACCGGCTCCGCCGGACTGGTGCATTCGTTTGCGGCGCTCTTCGCCATGCGCCTGCTGCTGGGCGCCGGCGAATCGGTGGCCTACCCCAGCTATTCCCGCATCCTCGCCAACCATTTCCCGGAGCGTCACCGCGGCCTCACCAACGCCTGGATCGATGCCGGCACCAAGTGCGGCCCGGCGCTTGGTTCGCTCATCGGCGCCATCGTGGTGGAGCGCTTCGGGTGGCGCGCCCTATTCGTCGCACTGGGCTTCGGCAGCCTGGTGTGGTTGGCTCCATGGCTGCTGTGGATGCCGCGCGGCAAAGGTCTCGCGGCCCGCGAAGATCAAACCGGCGTCCCCGGCGTTTTCGAAATCTTCCGGCACCGGTCCGCGATTTCGAGCGCGCTGGGCCTGTTCTGCTCGAACTACTTCTGGTATTTCCTGCTCACCTGGCTGCCGCATTATCTGGAAACCGAGCGCCATTTCTCCAAGTCCAGAATGGGCGTCGTCGCGTCCATGGCGTATTTTTCCGTGGCCGTGTCCTGCATCTGCTCCGGATGGCTCTCGGACCACTGGATCGCCCTCGGCGGCACGCCCACGCGCGTCCGCAAGACTTTCGCCGGTCTCGGGCTTACGCTCTCCACGATCATTCTTCCGGTCGTGCTGGTTCGCGATGCGCGCATTGCCATGGCGCTGCTGGTCCTGGCGTGCCTGTGCTTCGGTCTCTTCGCTTCGAACCTGTTTGCTATCACACAGACGCTGGCGGGCCCGCGCGTCGCTGGAAAGTGGACCGCTGTACAAAACGGCTTCGGTAACCTGGCCGGCGTGGTCTGCCCTTGGCTCACCGGCTGGCTGGTTCATCGTACGGGAGAGTTCTACCCGGCCTTTCTGGTGGCCGCCGCGGTAGCCGCAACCGGCGCCGCGATCTTCGTTTTTGGCATCGGTCCGATTCAGCAGGTCAAGTACGCACAAGGTTGAACTGATGCGCGGGGTGGCATTACGCTTTTGCGTTGTCCATGCGGGCGATGTTCGCCCGACGCCGGTGGCCTGCTGCGCTCCCGTGCCGCCCACTCACACCTGTTGCCCGCCAGACCCTTAGCCAACACCCTCGCAATTCTGAGAAACTTGAGTAATCCGCAATGTCTGCATCGACCGATTCCATCGCGGCGCGCCGGCGCGCCTGGACGCGCATCGTACCGCTCGTTCTCATCGCTGCGGCGTTTCTGGTGTCGCCGGCCCCATGCCCGGCGCAGACCGTCCCCAACTACACCATCACGACCATCGCCGGCAATAACACCGCGGGCTTCTCGGGCGACGGCGCCGGCGCCACCAGCGCGCAACTCAACGTTCCAGTTGCCCTCGCGTTGGATTCCCATAACAACCTGTACATCGCCGACCAAGCCAATAATCGTATCCGCAAGTTGAGCTCCGGCAATATTTCAACCGTGGTTGGCAGCGGCGGCTCGGGCTACGCCGGCGATGCCGGCGCGGCCACCAGCGCCCAGATCAACAACCCCACCGGCCTGGTGTTCGACTCCAAAGGGAATCTCTACTTTTCAGACACCAGGAACAACGTGGTCCGCGTCGTGGCGCCGAGTGGCACAATCGACCACTTTGCCGGGGACAATGCTCTGGGCGCCGGGTTTGGAGGCGATACCGGCGGGGCCATCTATGCCGATCTCAGCGGCCCCGAGGGCCTGGCGGTCGATTCCGCCGGCAACGTATACATCGCCGACTCCGGCAACAACCGTATTCGCAAGGTCGACACCAGTTCCATCATCACCACGTTCGCCGGCAGCGGGACGGTGGGGTTTGCGGGTAACGGCGGTCCGCAGCTTCAAGCGCACATGAATTTCCCTCGCGACCTCGCCATGAGCGCCGACGGCGCCACGCTCTATATTGTCGACTCCGGCAGCAACATGGTCCGCAAGATCTCAGGCGGCGTCATTACCCTGGTGGCAGGTAGCGCGACTGGCGTGGCAGGATTCTCCGGCGACGGCGGACAGGCGCCGGGCGCGCTGCTCAACCATCCTACCGGCGTTGCCGTCGATTCTTGCGGCAACGTTTACATTGCCGACTCCACCAACAACCGCATCCGCATGGTGACCGTCAACGGCGCCATCACCACCATCGCCGGTACCGGTGCCTTCGCTTACGGCGGCGATGGAGGCCCCGCTCTTAGCGCTCAGCTCTTTGGTCCGTCGGCGGTGGCCGTAGACTCCTCGTTCAACGTGTACGTGGCCGACACGCAGAACCAGGTCATCCGGATGCTGACGCCCGATTCGCCGCCGCCCTGCGTCACAGCAAAGCCCGCCATCCGCACGACTCAGGGCGTGCTCAGCGCCAGCGATTGGGGTGCCTTCTCCACCATTGCCCCCGGCTCCTGGATCGAGATCTACGGGACCAACCTTGCTCCCAACAAGGATAAGCGCCAGTGGACGTACGCCGATTTCAGCGGCCTGAATGCGCCCACGTCGCTGGATGGAACCACTGTCGCCATCGCCGGCCAATCCGCCTTTATCGACTATGTCAGTCCCGGCCAGGTGAACGCGCAGGTGCCCTCGAACATCGGCCTGGGCCCGCTGCCGGTGACCGTTAGCACCGCCGCGGGCACCAGCGCCTCGTACACGGTCAACGTCGCCCCAACCCAGCCCGGTTTGTACGCGCCCGCATCGTTCGTTGTCAACGGGAAGCAATACGTGGCCGCCACGTTTACCGACGGGGTGACGTTTGTGGCGCCGCCCGGCGCGATTCCCGGCAACACTTCGCGGCAGGCGAAACCGGGAGAGACGATCATCTTCTACGGAATCGGGTTCGGCCCCGTGAACACGGGAATTCCGGCAGGCCAGATAGTGCAGCAGGCAAATACCCTGGTTCTGCCCTTTTCGATTTTCTTCGGACCGGCCCAGGCCAATCTGCTGTATTCGGGATTGGCGGGGAACTTCATCGGCCTGTACGAGTTCTACACCGTGGTGCCGAACATCGCCGACAGCGACCTGGTCCCGCTCACCTTCAGTCTCAACGGCGTGAACGGCGCACAAACGCTGTACACCGCCGTGCATCATTAGAATCGCGATCGGCTATTAGTCGTACCTCAGCGCTCTGACCGGATCCACGCGCATCGCCCTGCGCCCCGGCACTAGGGCCGCCATTAGCCCGCCTGCCGCCAGCAGCGCCAGCGCAATGCCGAGATCCAGCCCGCTCGAGGGCGAAAGGTCAAACAGCATGTTCCGGATGAATCGGGCGAGCGCCAGCGCCAGAGGCGTTCCGATCAGCGCTCCCGCGCATAACAAAAGAATCGATTCCCGCAGGAACAGCCATAGCACGTGCCCGCGCTGCGCCCCGATGCTGATCCGAATCCCGATCTCGCGCGTGCGGCGAGTCACCGAATAAGCGATCAGGCCGTAGATTCCAACCAGCACGAGCACCGTTCCCAGTACGCCAAACAGCGTCGACAGGAAAGTCAGCAACCGGTCCTGGGAAAGCAGGTTGTCGCGGAGCAGTTCCATCGTGATGGAGTCGGAAACCTGGCAGCCCGGCGCTTCGGCCTTGACAATCCGCCGCACGTCTCTGTCCAGTTCCCCCGGTGAACCGCGGTAGCGGATCAGTAAGTCGCCGCCAGTCACGCGCGCCTGCTCGAAAGCCGCGAAGGCCATGGGACGCGTTTCCTCACGCACATCGCGGTTACGGCTGTTGCCCACAACGCCCACGATCTCGCCCACGTCTGCCCCGGGAGTTTGCTGCTCGCCGCTGGCGTTGTCCGGGTCGAACCCGAGTCCGTCGAGGTGCTTGCCGATGGCGTCATGTTCGATGCCCAACTGAGCCGCCAGCCGCTGATTGATGATGACGACGGTTTGGGAGCCGGCGCGGTCCGTGGCGGTGAAGTCACGGCCCTGCAGCAGCGGCATGCGCAGAGTCGAGAAATATCCCGGACCCGCCATGGCGCGCGCCACTTCCACCTCGCGCCGTTCGCCCCGCCCCTCCACCAGAGAGACATCGGTATTGATGTACACGCCCGAAAGCGGACTGGCGTCGGTGAATGCCGCGGACTCCACAGTCGGAAGCTGCCGGACGCGGGCCAGGACAGCCGCCAGCACCGGCATGGAACTTACACGTTGTTTCGGGGCGTCCAGGCGCGGGCCACTCCGACCGATCTGAACCGTCAGCACGCGGTCGATGTCATAGCCCAGGTTCACCAGTTTCAATTTGCTCAAGCTGTGCGTGAAGAGGCTGGCGCCGAAAAGCAACACCACCGCCAATGTGACCTGGACCAGAATCAGACCGCGCCGTACGATACTCCGGCGCACACTCCCGGCCGACAGGTTCTTGAGGCTGGGGCCTGCATCGGCGCGCGAGGCCTGCCATGCTGGATACACACCCGCGATCAGCGCCGTGGCAAAACAGCCGGCGAGAGTGTAGAGCAGAACTCGCGCGTCCGGCGCGACCTGCATAGCCTGGTAGTGGTTACCCGCATTGAACAGGCCGAGCAGGAGATCGTTCAGGCGGTAAGCCAGGAAAACGGCTGCCACACCGCCTCCGAAGGTCAGCAGAAAAGCCTCCATCAGCAACTGGCGCACCAGGCGCCAGCGGCTCACTCCCAGCGCGAGCTTGATAGCGAACTCCTGCACGCGCTCGTGGGCGCGGGCCAAAAGCAGGTTCGCCAGGTTGGCGCAGGCCACCAGCAGAACCATAGTGACGGCGCCCATGAGAATCACGAGCGGGTCGCGAAGGCTGTTGCGATAGCGGTCGTAGCCCTTGCTGCCGTCGGTGACCCGGTACACCGCCTCCGCGTTGGCGCGATCCTTAGGAAGGCGGCTTTCGATCGCGGCACTGGCGGCTTCGAGACGCGCACGGGCCTGAGCGATCGAAACCCCCGGCGCCAGGCGCGCCATCGTTCGTATCCAGATAAAGTTGGGCGAGTCGCGATATGGCAGCACCGTGGTGGGCGCCCACAAGTCGAACTGTTCCTGCATTTCGGCGCCGGTAAACTCGGGCGTCACTACCCCCACCACTTCAAACGGCTTGCCGTCGATGTGAATGGTCCGGTTCAGCACGTGCGGATCGCCGTTCAGATAAGTCTGCCAGGCCTTGTAACTGAGGACGCACACCGCCGGCGCTCCCACGACGCGATCGTCCCCCTCGCCCAGCAGCCGGCCCAGCACGGGCCGGCCGCCGAACAGGGAAAAGTACTGGCCTGTGACAACCTGCAGTGCGAGCTGGTGTGGGGCGCCGTTCAGGTCCAGAACGCCTGATTGCTGGGTGAATCCGGCTACCTTTGCGAAGAGGGCCGTTTGGGCGCTCAGTTCGCGAAACACCGGATAACTGAAGCCAGACACGTCGTTGTTGATCCGCGGGACGCTGGCCTTCAGTTGCACCATGCGCTCGGGTTCGGCCACCGGCAATTTCTTCAGCAGAATTCCATTCACGAGCGTGAAGATGGCGGTGTTGACGCCGATTCCGAATGCCAGCGACAGCACCGCCACCGCTACGAACCCCGGGCTCTTGGCCAGGCCGCGAATCGCGTGGCGCAAGTCTTGCACGAGTTGTTCGAGCCAGACATATGACCGCGCGTCGCGATGCAGCTCCTTGGCCTGTTCCACGCCCCCATAGGCGCGCATGGCTGCCAGCCGCGCCTCTCTGGCGCTCATGCCGCGCCGCTCGAACTCCTCTTCCAGCAAGGCCAGGTGCGACGCCACCTCCCGCGCCAGCTCGCTCTCCAAGCGCCCGCGGAAGAGAAAGCTGGCAAGCCTGGCGAATGTCCGCCTCATAGTCAACGCCCCTCCATGAGCAGCTTTTCCACCAGCCCCGCCATCTCCCGCCAGCGCCGCGTTTCTTCTCCCAGAGCCTTCTGTCCCGCACGCGTGATGGCGTAGAACTTCGCTTCGCGGTTGCTTTCTGTCCGCCCCCAGGCACCCTTGATCCAGCCTTGCTGTTCCAGCCGCACCAGCGCCGGGTAAAGCGTCCCCTGGTTCAATAGCAGCGAATCGTCCGATACCTGTTGCAGCCGAGTAGCGATGGCATAGGCGTGTTGCGCCCCCATGGTCGCCAGAGTCCTCAAAACAATCAGGTCCAGCGTGCCTTGTAGCACCTGGATCCGCCCTTTCTGTTCACTAGCCATTCAAGTGAAGTCTCCAAGGCCAGTTTGTCCGACTTCCACTTGAATGTCAAGTGAACCAGGACTGAGGCGAAGAGAGGCTGGCAGTCGTTCGGCGCGGCTCCGGTCGGTTGAAAGTGATTGCCAGCGTTGTCATTTCCGACATGTCGAGCCGCACTGTTGAAAATTTTGAGAGAAGTATACGGTTCGTTGCACTGATTGGATAACGCAGTCACTAGTGAAGGAGCCCCCTATGGGACTGCGACGGCGGTAGCGCGTCCGATTTCACCGATCTATCGAATCCCCATATGGTTACAAGACGTCGGGATCAACTTGTGATCTTCCGCCTGACGGAACAGGAGCACGAGGCTCTCAGGCGGCAGTGCGCGGCGAAAGGCGGACGGAGCTTGTCGGAGTTTGTTCGCACCGAGCTGCTGGGCGGGGCGCATCGCGTCGACGCAGCCGCGTTGCAGGAAATGATCAACTCCATCGAACGCCGCTTGTTGAGCCTGGAAGACCGAATGAAGGAACTGGCGCGCCGGGTTGGACCGTCGGGAGCGCCCGGAGGTGACGCGCAAGATGAAGGAACGGTGCCGGCATGAATGGAATATACGAATCCCCTCAACGTGGGACCGCGCTGCCCTGGTACGGTTTGCACGTCCGGGCCAATTGCGAGCAGATAACGTCGACCGCACTGCGAGGCCGAGGCCTCAACCCGTTCGTGCCGTCGTACAAGATGCGGCGGCGGTGGAGCGATCGGCTCAAAGAGGTTGAATTACCGCTGTTTCCGGGGTATGTGTTCTGCCGTTTGAACGTGGCGAACCGGCTCCCGGTTCTGACGGCGCCCGGCGTAAAAGGAATCGTCGGAATTGGAAAGGCGCCGGCGCCAATCGAAGAATCGGAGATCGAAGCGATCCGGGCGGTAGTGGCGTCCGGATTGCAGCCTCACTCCTATCCGTTTATGCACGCCGGCGACCGAGTGAGGGTCCACGACGGCCCACTCCGCGGCGTGGAAGGCGTGGTTACGAGCCTTGAGGGCCGGGAACACCTGGTCGTGTCAATTACTCTGCTGCAGCGCTCCCTATCGGTCGAAATGGAACCATTCTGGGTCAGGAGACTCGCGTAAAGCCGCTGGCGCCGCCTGCCGGCACTGTTGCGGAGAGAATCTGATGCTATTAGTCGTCGGGATTGGCCTGCTCTCGTTCCTAGTCTCGCTCCTGCTGACACCCCTGTGCCGCAACGTGTCCTGCTGCCTGGGCCTGACCGACCAGCCCGAGCCAAACCGCAAGACTCACGGCCGGCCGACATCGCGAGTGGGCGGAGTAGCGATCTTCCTCGCCTGCCTGGTCTCTGTCGGAGTCCCGTCGCTGGTTTCGGGCACGCCGCGGCTGCCGATGTGGGATCTGGACCGTCTCTTGCCGGCCGTTCTGGTGGTGTTTCTGCTCGGTCTGCTGGACGACATCTGGAGCCTGACGCCCTGGCAGAAGCTGTGCGGCCAGTTCGTGGCCGCGGCGATGGCGTGCGGAGCGGGAGTGCAAATCCAGACCGTGGCTGGATGGTCCATCACGGGGACCTGGTGGCACGTGCCGATCACGATGGTGTGGCTGGTGGGTTGCGCCAACGCCTTCAACCTGATCGATGGCGTGGATGGCCTGGCCGCGGGGGTCGGGTTTTTCGCGACGCTGACCACGTTCGTCGCGGCCCTGCTGAGCTCCAATCTCAGCCTTGCGTTGGCGACGGCGCCGCTGGTCGGAGCGCTGCTTGGCTTTCTGCGCTACAATTTCAACCCCGCCACCATATTCCTGGGGGACTGCGGCAGCCTGTCGATTGGTTTCCTGCTCGGCTGTTACGGGGTCATCTGGAGCCAGAAATCGGCCACGATACTGGGGATGACCGCGCCGCTGATCGCGCTCTCCATTCCCATTCTCGATACGGCGATCGCCATCGCGCGCCGGTTCCTTCGCGGCCAACCGATTTTCGGCGCCGACCGGCGCCACATTCATCACCGCCTGCTGGATCGCGGGCTCACGCCGCGCCGGGTGGCATTGCTGATGTATGGCGTGGCCGCGGTGGCCGCCGCCTGCTCGCTGCTCATTTCGGTTTCCGACAACCAGTTGGGCGGGCTGATCATCATGTTGTTCTGCGCGGCGGCGTGGATGGGCGTGCAGCATCTCGGCTACAGCGAGTTCCAGCAGGCGCGCCACGTGGTTTTTGGCGGCATGATCGGCCGCGCGATCGACACCCAGGTGCGACTCAGCCAGTTGGACGCCCGGCTGGCCGCCGCGCAGACTCCCGAGGAATGCTGGCATCTTCTCCGCGACGCCAGCCGCAATTTCGGCTTCAACGCCGTGAACCTCTCGGTCGACGGGAGACGGTGGAGCGAGCGTGCCAGGCCGGCGCCCCCGGGAGGCTGCTGGCAGATCTCGGTGCCGCTGCGGGATTCGGGTGTGGCGGAATTCCTGGTCCCGCTGCATGCCAGGCCGCATCCCATCAACCTGGCGCCGCTGGTGAATATCGTGCGCCGCCACCTGGGGCCGCCTTTACGGCAAGCCGCGTCAACGGCGCCTGTGTCACCCGCCTTGGCGGCGGAGAATGGAATCGTCCACAGTGTTCCTGCGTTCGGCGCGACCGAGGTGTCGGCCGTTGCGAGTTCCACCCGTGATTACTGCCAAGACGCATGAAGACGCTCGTTACGTGGGGCGGCTTGCCAAGCCGCGTGCCGGGCCCAGAGGGCGCCCCAATCGGCACGCGCGGCGGTTGACAACCGCCGCGCAGGATGACATCCTGCCCCACAACCCAAACGCTCGAAGCTCGGCCATTGCCACGTCTCACACGGGATGCTGCGCCAGGAAATGCCGGCCGCTCCCGCTGTTGTTGGCAGTGCTGACGCCGGGGATCGCCACTTCGCAGGTGTTGCCCGTGACCGATCCGGCGGCAGCGAACTTTCACTCCGGCAGCTTGGTGCGCCAGGTGCTGGGCGATCAGGCACGCATCTTCAGCAGTCCCACGCGAATCCACGGCGCGGACCTGAAGTGGCTGGTGCCGCTGACCGGCACAATCGCCTTCCTGGTGTCTTCCGACAAGCGAAACATGGAAGAGCGCATTCACAGCAACACGCCGGCTCGCGACCGGAGCCTCCTGGTAGGGAATGCCGGGCTCGGTTCGCTGGCCGCGGTTCCCGCGGTGCTGGCCTGGTGGGGCTGGCGGCACGGCGACGATTACGCGTGGGAAACGGGCCGGCTCGGCGCGCGGGCGGCGGCCGACAGCCTGCTGACGACGGAGTCTCTGCGCGCGGCCCTGCAGCGCGAGCGGCCCACGCAGGGCAATGGAAGCGGTGCGTTCTTTCACGGCGGCAGACTGGACCCGTCGTTTCCTTCGATGCATGCGAGCGCCGCCTGGGCTTTGGCGGAAGTGATCGCGCGCCGGTATCCCGGCCCGCTCACCAAAGTCGCAGCCTATGGACTGGCGAGTGCGGTAAGCCTTAGCCGCGTGACGGCGAAAGAGCATTTTCCGTCCGACGTCGCGGCGGGCAGCGCTCTCGGCTGGCTTATCGGCCACTATGTGTCGGGCACGGGGCGGGTGCACAATCGCAGCCTCTTCGATCCGCCCTACAACGGCACGGCGCGGGCAACCGGGCGCGACGGCGACGGCGCGGAAAGGGCCGGGCCGCCGGCGGGTTCGCCCTACGTCCCCATCGATAGCTGGGTCTACGATGCACTCGACCGGCTGGGGGCTCTGGGAATGATTCCATCGCAGATCTCGGGCCTGCGGCCGTGGACACGCGCGGAATGCCGGCGCCAGGCGCGGAAAGCCGACGCGCAGTCTCTGATGGCCAAGGGCAGGAGCGCCGGTGTGCAGGCCGAGGCGTCCCGCCTGGTGACCGCACTCGAGAACGAATTGGATCCCGCCAAAGACGCGGGATCCGCCGTCATCGTGGATTCGATTTACGTCCGCAGCGGGGCGATCGCCGGTCCGCCGCTCAACGACAGCCTGCACTTCGGCCAGACCTGGAAGGACGATTCCGGCCGGCCCTTCGGGCGCGGCTTCAACTCCTATGCCGGCTTCACTGCGCACGCCGAAACGGGCCGCTTCTTTGCCTCCGTACGGGCCGAATATCAGCACGCCCCGGGAGGCCCGGCCGACCCTCTGCCCGTGCGGCAGGAGATCGCTTCGCTGGACGCCAATCCACTGCCACCGGCCGAGGCGCAGTCGGCCACGAACCGGTTCCGGGCGGTCGAAGCCTCCGTGGGGATGCAGGTGGGAGACTTCGCGGTTTCGGTTGGAAAGCAGGAGTTGTGGTGGGGTCCAACCGCGGACGCGCCGCTCTCGTTCAGCACCAACGCCGAACCCACCAAGAATCTGAGGATCTCGACTGTCCATCCGTTCCGGCTGCCGGGGGTGCTGCGGTACCTCGGCGACATTCGCAGCGAGTTCATCCTGGGCAAGCTGGGCGGTCAGAAATATACCTGGCGGCCCTGGTTCAACGCGCAGAAGATTTCCTTCAAGCTCACCGAGGACCTGGAGCTGGGCTTCACCCGCTGGTCCGTCTTCTGGGGAGTTGGGCACCCCATTACGGCGGGCAGCCTCGCGCGCAATTTCACGTCGCTGACCAGCCCCACCGGACCCAGTGGCCTGGACCGCAACGACCCTGGCGACCGCAAAGGCGGCTTCGATTTCCGCTATCGCCTTCCGTGGGTGCGCAACTGGCTCACGTTGTACAGCGACTCTTATTGCGACGACGACCCATCGCCGCTGGCCGCCCCGCGGCACGCCGCGATCAACCCGGGCATTTCGCTGACACACGTGCCTGGGATTCCGCGCCTGGAGTTCCGCATGGAAGCGCCCTCCACCACGCCGATGACTAAGGACGACGGGGCCGGATTCATCTACTGGAACAACCAGTATCACAGCGGAAACACCAACTATGGCTACCTGCTGGGCAATCCCGTTGGGCGCGACAACCGGGCGCAGGAAGGCTGGGTCACGTATCACTTTTCGGCGCGCGACAAGATCGAGCTGGGTTACCGCCAGTTGAAGGCCAGCGCACTCTATCTCCCCGGCGGCGGGACGCAGTCGGACGCAAGCGCGAAGACGGCCCTCACTTTGGGTAGCGGCTGGTTCCTCTCGGCGGAGGTTCAATACGAGCGGTTCTGGTTGCCCCTGCTGGGCGGACCACGGCGAAACCTGAGCGGATGGCTGCAATTGACCTGGGAGCCGAAATGGCGAATTTCACTTTGACAATGGCGAGAAGGAAAGCGGAAATCATTCACCGCGGAGACGCGGAGACGCGGAGGAACATAAAAAGAAGTCAAACCCTGAGGGCGCGGAGGTGGCCGAGAAGCTTGGTGGTGGTTCTGATCGCGGCGCTGGGGCCGGCGTCCATCTTCATTCACGCTCAAGAAGCGACCTCTTCGGAGATCCTGGGAGCGAACCCGAACTCCACCACGCCGCAGCAGTGCACCGGGCCACTCGGCTCGCTGCTCCCGGAGTGCATCGCGGGGAAGACTTCGATCAACATCGCATCTCCCAAGACCGACGTCAACACGTCAACGAACCTGAACACGCGGATCCCATCGTCCAAACGGGAGAACACGGAGGGCCGGGAGACCGTAGCGCCAGAACCGGTGAAGGAGCCGCCCACCGAGTTTCAACGGCTGGCTGCTTCCTCCGTCGGCGAAATGCTGCCCATCTTCGGGGCCAGCCTGTTCGAGAAGGTTCCCACCACCTTCGCGCCGCTCGACCGTGTCCCGGTCACTTCCGATTACGTGATCGGTCCGGGCGACGAACTGCTGCTGCGCGTGTGGGGGCAGGTCGGGCTGAACGCGGAGCTCACGGTGGACCGGTCCGGCGCGGTATTCATCCCGCAGGCGGGCACCGTCAACGTGGCAGGCCTGCAGTACCAGCAACTGCCCGGCTATCTGCGCTCGCAGCTCGAGCGCGTGTTTCGCAATTTCGATTTCACGGTCAACATGGGACAGTTGCGCTCGGTCCAGATTTTCGTGATGGGGCAGGCGCGGCGGCCCGGTACGTACACCGTCAGCTCGCTGAGCACCATGGTGAACGCGCTGTTCGCGTCCGGCGGCCCATCGGCGCAGGGCTCCATGCGCAAGATCCAGCTCAAGCGCGGCGCGCAGGTGGTGACGCAATTCGACCTCTACGATCTGCTGTTGAACGGCGACAAATCAAAAGACGAGCGCGTCCTGCCCGGCGACGTGGTCTACATTCCACCGGTTGGGCCGCAGGTGGCGGTCGCCGGCAGCGTGAAGAACCCGGGGATCTACGAGATCGGCGCCGAGAAAACGGCGGGCGAGCTGATTCAGCTAGCCGGCGGTCTGTCGCCGGTAGCGGATGCCCGCCGCGCCACCCTCGAGCGCATCAAACAGCACAGCTCCCGCGAGACTGTGGAACTGCAGCTCGACAGCGCGGGACTCGCGACGCGCGTGGGCGACGGGGACCTGCTGCACGTTCTCACCATCGCGCCCCACTTCGACAACGCCGTCACGCTGCGCGGCAATGTGGCCAACCCCGGCCGGTTCCCCTGGCGCCAGGGGTTGCGCCTGCGCGATATCATCCCCGACAAGGACTCACTCGTTACCCGCGACTACTGGAACAAGCGCAACCTCCTGGGATTCTCTCCGCCGGCGGAAACCACGCCGGTTGAGCCGGTGGCCGAAGTCCGCCGCAAGCCCCCGCTCACCAAGATTACTACCGACGTGCCCGACATCAACTGGTCCTACGCCGTGATCGAGCGCCAGAACCTCCGCGACCTGAGCACCGAGCTGATCCCGTTCCACCTGGGCAAGCTGGTTTTGGAGCGGGATGACAGCCAGAACCTGGACCTGCGGCCCGGCGACGTGGTGACGGTTTTCTCGCAGGCCGATTTTCGCGTGTCCGTCTCGCAGCAGACCCGCATGGTGCGGCTGGAGGGCGAATTCAATTCCGCCGGGATCTACGCCGTGCGGCCCGGCGAAACGCTCGGCCAGCTCGTCCAGCGGGTGGGAGGGCTGACGCCGCAAGCCTACCTGTTCGGCGCCGAGTTCCAGCGCGAATCGGCGCGCATCGACCAGCAGCGCCGCCTGGACCAGTTCGTCCGCGACCTGGAGGCGGAAGTGGAGCAGGCCGCCAACCTTCGTATGGGCAGCGTGTCGACGCCCGAAGACACCACCGCCGTGAACGCCAGGCTTGCGACCGAGCGCCAGATGGTGGAGCGGATGCGCGGACTCAAGGCGACGGGCCGGATCGTCTTGAACTTGGAGCCCGGCGACACGAACGTAGGGAAGCTGATGAACCTCACCCTGGAGGACGGCGACAGTTTCCTGGTGCCCGCGCGGCCGGCGACCGTCAACGTACTGGGCGCGGTGTACAACCAGAATTCCTTCGTGCACGAACCTGGCCTGAGAATCGCCGACTACCTGCGCGAGGCCGGCGGAGCGACGCGCAACGCGGACAGCGGCCACATCTTTGTAATCCGGGCCGATGGGTCGGTAGTGCCGAAGCAAGGCGCCGGGCTGTTCACGCCGGCCTTCGAAACCGCGCGGCTGAACCCCGGCGATTCGATCGTCGTGCCGGAAGTGATTTTCAAGACCTCGTTCATGCGCGGCTTGCGCGACTGGACCCAGGTCCTGTCGCAGCTCGCTCTCGGCGCCGCCGTCGTCAACGTTCTGAAGTGAGAAGCCTTGCAATCCGAAATGCCCCAACGGAAGCCACGTTCCTCCGCCACCTTCGTTCCGTCAGGTCGTGACTTTATCCTTGCATGCCTCCGCGTCTCCGCGTCTCCGCGGTGAATTGTCTTTCTAAACCCGTGCCCAACGAAACCACCATCGACACTTCAAACACGCACCCCGCCATAGCTCCGGACTCGTCCCTGGATTTCATCTCCGACGAGCCCGTCATGAGCCTGCGCGAGGTGCTGTCCATCTTCCTGAAGCGAAAGTGGATGATCCTGGGCATGGCCATGGCCGGCGCGATTGCCGCGGCGGCGGGCGCCCTCCGCATCCCGAATTCCTTCACCGCCACGGCGGTCATCATGCCGCCCCAGCAGGCGCAATCTTCGGCTTCGGCGCTGCTGGGCCAGCTCGGTCCCATCGCCGCCATGGCCGGCCGCGACATGGGGCTACGCAGTCCCGCCGATCTCTATGTCGGTCTGCTGGGAAGCCGCACCATCGCCGATCACCTGATCGAGCGGTTCGGCCTGAAAGCCGTTTACCGCACCAGAACCGACACCGACACGCGCGCCAAACTCCGGAGCCGCGTCCGCTTCAGCACGGGCCGCGACACGCTGATCCATATCGATGTGGACGACAACGACGCCAATCGCGCCGCCACCCTGGCGAACCGTTTCTGTTCCGAGCTGAACGAGCAGAATCGCAAGTTCGCCATCACCGAAGCCACGCAGCGCCGCCAATTTCTCGAGCAGCGGCTCGGCGAGGCCAAGGACGGCCTGGCTGCCGCCGAGGCTTCGATGAAGCAGTTGGAGGTGCGGACGGGTGTAGTCCAACTGGACGCGCAGACCTCCGTCGCCATCGGCACGGCCGCTCAGCTCAAAGCCCAGCTCACCGCCGGCGAAGTGGCCCTGGAGCGCCTGAAAATGGGCGCCACCGACCAGAATCCCGAAGTGCTCAGCGTGCAAGCCGAACTCGACGCCCTCCGCGCCCAACTGCGCAAGGCCAGATCGTCCGCGCAGCCCGGCGACGATGGCCCCCTGATCTCGAGCTCCAAATTGCCGGAGACCGGCCTCGAGTACATCCGCCGGCTGCGGGATCTGAAGTACAACGAGTTTCTCTACGAGCTGCTCTCGAAGCAATACGAGGCGGCGCGCATCGACGAGAGCAAAGCCGCTCCGGCTCTCCAGATCGTGGACGCGGCCGTGCCTCCCGACAAGAAAAGCGGGCCCCATCGGACGCTGATCACCGGCTTCGGCGGCATAGGCGCGGCGCTGCTGGGGTGCGTCATCGCCTACGCCCGCCACGCCCAAACCGGGAACGCCGGGTAACCGCCATGTCCGCTGCCACGGTTCTTCAGCAACTGCCGTTCACTCTGCACGTGCGCTACCGGCGCGCGCTCTACTCTTCGTCGGTATCCATCGTCTCCAAGGGACTCGCGTTCGCCAACTCGCTGATCACCGTGCCTTTGGCGGTCCGCTACCTCGGCGCGGAGAAATACGGCATCTGGATCGCACTGAGCTCCTTCATCGCCGTTGCGTCTCACATCGACCTGGGCCTGACCGCGGGCCTCCTCCACGCCACCGCGACCGCGCACGGCAAGGACGATCGCCGCGCGGCTGCGGAGGCCTGTTCCAGCACATTCTTCCTTCTGGCAGGCTTGGCCGTCCTCGCCGTTGCCGGTTTCTGGGCGGTCGACCGCTGGCTCCTCTTTTCCCGCCTGATCCACACCAGCCCCGATTCCCAAGGGGAAGTGCGCCTGGCATTCTGGGCGCTGGCGCTCCTGTTCGTATTCAAGCTGCCGCTGGGAATAATCGATCCCATTCAGGCCGGGTACCAGGAAGGATACCGCGCCAATTGGTGGGCAACGCTGGGAAACGCCGCATCGCTCGGGTTCCTGCTGACCGCGCTGGCCTGCCGCGCCGGCCTGCCGGTTCTGGTGCTCGCGGCCGCCGGAGGGGTCTTTCTTTCCACGGCCGCCAACCTGGCTGTCGAGGCCTTTCATGTCCGGCCGTGGCTCCGCCCGCGCCTTTCGCTGGTGAGCTGGACCGTGGGGAGCCGGTTGTTCCACCGCGGGGTTCTGTTCTTTCTTGCCGGCCTGGTAGTGATCCTGACCACGCAATTGCCGCTCATCATCATCGCCGCGCAGATCGGCGCCCGCGAGACGGCCGTCTACGGCGTGGCGGCGAGGCTGCTCTCGGTGGTTCCGGTGCTGGTCTCCATCTTCGTGGTTCCTTTGTGGCCGGCGTACACCGAAGCCGCCACCAAGGGCGAGAGCGCGTGGGCGAAGCGGACCTTCCGGATCAGCATCTCTGTGTGCGCAGTGGCGGCCGCCGCCGGCTGCGGCCTGTTTGCTGCGGCCTACAGAACTCTGATCGCCCATTGGGCCCGCCCCGACATGGTTCCGTCATTTTCCGTAATCGCGGCGTCCTGCATCTTCGCCGCGTTCACCACCATGAAATGGGCGACGTGGATGTTCCTCAACGGGCACAATCGCCTGGCGCCCCTTGCCATCCATCCGCTCCCGGCGGTGTTGGCTGGCGCCATTTGCGCATGGGCCGCGGCGAAGTACATCGGACTGGCGGGAATCGTGAGCATCTTCGCCGGCGTGGAAGCCGTCAACCTGCTGATCCAGTGGAAAGCAGTGCGCGGGTTGCTCAGTGCCGCTCCGGCCGGATCGAGACACGCATGTCCTCAGACCACATGATTCGCGTTTGCGTCCCCGCGCCGAACCATTCGGCGTACGATGAGATGCTGGCCTGCCCACCCGCGGGCATCGCGTATACCCAGCCGCCCGCGCAGCCGGACGGGCGGCGCTCCGCCGCTCACCGGCTGCGCTCCACGTTGATATCCGTCGCGCAAAGCAACGCCCGCGCGATGCGGGCGTACCAGAACTGGAAAACTCGCGCGCTGAACGCCCGCATCGACGCCATGGGCCAGTCGGACCTAGCGTTGTGCTGCGGTCACGTTTGTGAGGGCCGCCCATGGGTGGGCGACTTCGAGAACGTGAACGTGCTCAGCCTCTATGCTCCGGGGATCCTGCGGGACGCCGGATATCGCGCTTTTCTCGCCGATGCGCTGCTCTCCGATCACTGCCGCGCAATCCGCGTCTGGTCGGAAATGGCGGCGAATTCCTTCCGCGCGGTCTTCCATGAAGAGGCGATCCGCAACAAGATCCGAATCGCTTATCCAGCCATGAGCATGCCGGTTTGGAACGGCGGTGTCGCGCGCTCTGAACCGCGGCCGCCGCTGATTGTCTTCGCGGGGCGGAGTTACTGGATCAAGGGCGGGCAGATCTTTCTGGACGCCGTGGCGCTCCTGAGGCCCAGGCATGACTTCGAGGTAGCCTTCATCTGCGATATCCCGGACGCGGAGCGAGGGTACTATGCCCAGCGCGTCGGTGATCGCGTGAGTTTCTACCAGCCAGTGTTCGACAGGAAAACCCTGCTCGAGCGCTTCTTCCGGCGCGCCTGCATGGTGGTCATGCTGGGCATGGCCGATTCCTACGGCATGGTCCTCCTCGAGGCGGCCGCGTGCGGCCTGCCGGTGGTTGCATTCGATCTGAGATCGGGACTGACGGATCTGTTGCGCAAGACCCGGAACGCGATTCAAGTCCCGCCGCCGTATCACCTGTTCGATGGCGACGGCGTCCACCGGTGCCGGGCCGGCGAAATCGTCAGCGCGTTGCGCCGGAAGCGGCATCCGGCGGAATCGGAGACCGTGGCCGAGGCTATCGGGAGCCTGCTGCGGGACCCAGGCCGCGCCCGGTCGCTCGGGGAACAGGGGCGCGCGGCTGTCGCCGGCGAATTGGGCATGCAGCACATGAATACCCGCATGCAGGAAATGTTCCGGGAGGCGGCATAATGCTTCCCGAGTGGCTGACTTTCTATCCGAGCATTGCGTCCCCGGAAGCCTATGTTCCCGTCATGATTGCGGTCGTCGTCCTGGTGGCGGCCATCATGCGCAAGAGCTACCTCTTCGTGCCGCTCATGATGTGGGCGTGTCCGTGGCCGAAACTGTTCTCCATCGGCATCACCAACGAGAACTTCGAGACTATCGCGGGCGGCACCATTGTCAGCACCGCTCGACCCGGCGGATCGCTCGGTGAATTGGTCGTGTTCGCGGGCTTCATCGTATTGGTGCTGAGGCTCATGCAAGGCAGGACCAGCCGCCGGGGGATCGTCGCGCGCCCGCTCCTGGCGTGGATCATGGTCGTATTGCTGTCTTCTGTTGTGGGCGTTTTTCTCTCCGATGTCTACCGCGCGCCGTACGTTCTGCACGCGCTGCGTTACGCCGCTACGCTGGCCTGCTACTTCATTGCCAGGCACTTGACCAGCAACGTTCCTCTTAAGAATCTTTCGAAGCGTGTGGGCTGGTGGCTGTTCGTTTCCGGCAACACCTATGTGGCGCTGGCATTCATCTACTACCTGCTCTGGGGTTGCACGAAATCACCGTGGGTAGACCAGGTGGCCGTGGGCAGCGGCGGCGTGTGGCGCAACTACCTGTTCTTTTTCGACTATGCGTATGACTACGGTCTGTTCGGCTCCTCCATCTGCGCGCTGGACATGGTCATCTACAGCACGTCGCGCAACAGGGCTCTGCGCGTTGTGGCACTGGTTGGCGGCGCGCTCAGCGGTATCACCGTCGTCATGAGTGGGGAGCGCGGTTGCCTGCTGTTGCTGGCTGCCACTCTGCTCGGCCTCGGCTGGCTCGTCGTCACCAAACGGACGGCTATGCGCGTCAGGGCCGGCGTTGTTGCGGCCGTGATTGCCGTCCTGCTGGCCACCGTCACCTACTCCGTCGCATTCCCGGCCGAAGGCATGACGGCGAAGATGGCGAACACGAGCAAGGACATCGGCGAAGACGCCGGCGAACTTGCCATTCAAACTGGAGTGGATCCCTCCCTTGCATATTGGATCGGCGGTCTTCGCATTGGCGATTGGGCCCTCAGACTGTCGCTGATGGCTGGAAGTGTCACCTATTTTCTTCAGCATCCCCTGGGCGTCGGATATGACGGCGAACTCGCCGCGACGGGCTGGTTTGCGCACCACGACCTGTTCAAACTTGCCGTTGAAGAGGGTGCACTGGGGCTGATCGTCTTTGCGTTCCTCATCATCCGTATCGTCCGGTTCTGCTCGATCCGCGCCGTCAGCGGCCGTGACGGCCCGGCGAGCGACGCCGCCCGTACCGTCGTGGCTGCTGCGGCCTTCGCAATCCTGGCCGGGATGATCTTCGCCGTCACAACGATCTTCAGCCTCAAGTTTGGATTTCTCTTTTGGACGCTGTTGGGCGTCACCGACCCGCCCCTGGCCCCGGGGCGGAAGAAACAAGCGTCGCCGGCCCGAGTTGTTTTTTCGAATCGCTTGGGTCCGCCCACCCCGCATGTCCAAGGCACTCCCGCATGCTGACAGAAAACATGACCGAGCTGACAAACACCCTTGCGCCGAACACTTCGCGCCCGCTGCTGACGATCGTTATCCCAACCTACAACCGTCTCCCCTCGTTAACGGAAGCCTTGCACAGCGTGCTCCGCGAAAGCCGGGCTCTTCCCGTCGAGGTCATCGTGGTCGACGGTTATTCGACCGACGGCTCGTGGGACTGGTTATTGAAGACGTCAGCCGGCAAGCCCTGGGTCCGGTGCATGCAAGCGCCGCGAACCGGACCAGGGCGCGCGCGCAACGTCGCGCTGGCGGTCGCCTCGGGGCGTTATCTTCTCCCCGTCGACAGCGACGTCGTATTGCTCGATGGCGCACTGGAAAAAATGGCCAAAGCAGCCGAACTCGACCGAACCGAGCATCCCGTGTTGTTCTTCCGCTGCGTCGAGCATCCCAGCTCGCGAGTGATGGATTCTTTCGCCGGTCCAACTGAAATCACGAGCGACATGCTGCTCTTGGACTCCGTCGGTGAGATGCTCCCATTGGTCGACATCGATCTCGTTCGCTCCCGGGGACTCAAATACCCGGATGTCCGAATGGGTGGGGAAGGCATCCTGTGGATTCAGGCAGTCTCCGAGCGTCCCGGTCTGTTTATTGACATTCCCGCTATCCTCTACAGAACGGACGTCGCGGGGCGGCAGTCGACGGCGGAGTTTCAATTGGCGCACGCGGCCGATATGGCCGAGGTTCATGACGCCTTCCTCCCGCTTTATGAACAAGTCAGGTCAACCCGCGCCAGGCGCGCCAAGGCCCGCCGCCTGCTCGCATCCGGCACGTATCACTTGCTTGCGGAACACAGGCGCACCGGGCTCCGGCGTCTGCTGGAATCAGCTGCCGCCGGCAGCGCTCTGGCGCCGCTGCCGATAATGGCGGCTGTATTCGGCCGCGCCGCTCTTCAAAGAGGTTTCATGTGGCAACGGCGGCTCGCGGCGCGCCGCTAACGGAGTTCCCAGTCGCCGATCCAATGACCTCTATGATCCGCTATTCGCGCCACGGCTTCGCACTGGAGGAAGTGTTCTTCGACACCACGGGACACGCGCCACCGCGCGCACGCGTCGATCTGCTGCGGCTCACGGAGCTCGATGCACCGGTCCCTTCCACGATGACCGTGCCATTCAGCACGCGGGTTATCGATCTCCGCGCCTCGGCGGAAGAACTGTTTTCCAGCTTTCAGGCCAACACCCGAACCAAGGCTCGAAGAGCCACACGGGACGGAATCCTGACGCGCGCTCGCGGCGTTGCTGACTTGCCGGCCTTTCTCTCGTTCTATTCGGATTTTGCGCGCCGCAAGCAACTACACGCCGCCAACGAGGTGAAACTCGCCGCGCTCGCGCGTGCCGGCCTCTTGCTATTGACCAGCGCCGAGCGGCCGGACGGAACACCTTTGGCATGGCATGCGTACATCACCACCCCAACTCGCGCGCGGCAACTGTATAGCGCGACTCTCGCCGCCGAGCCGTCCGCCGCCGCTGATCGCCAGGCCATTGGCCGAAGCCACCGCTTGCTCCAGTGGTTTGACATCACCTATTCGAAGCAACTCGGGTTGATGGAACTCGATCTCGGTGGATGGTGTCCGGGCGGCACAGACGCGGCGTTGATGAGAATCAATGACTTCAAACAGGAATTCGGTGGAACGGTGGTCCAGCGTTTCACCTGTTGGCGAGGCCTGTCCCTCAAAGGAAGGTGCGCGGTGAGCCTTCTGAAGGTTGCCGGCGCAATCCGCAGTCGAACGAGCGAAAGCAGTAACCGGGAGACCAAATGAAGCGCTGGGGTAGTATTGCGGATTGCCTCGTGGGCGCTCTGAAGCGTCCGTCGACGCGAGCCGGCAGATCCTTTTACTTGTGGCGCTGTGGATTCTCATTCACGCCGCGCGAGGAAATTCTGGACCTGGCGATGCAGTTCGCGGTTCAATCCAGGCTGGAGGGCGATTACCTCGAATTTGGCGTGTTTCGCGGAGATACGTTCACGATCGCGTTCCATATGGCGAAAAGGTGGGGGCTCGACCGGGCGCATTTCTACGCCTTCGATTCGTTCCAGGGACTACCGCCTACAACCGGTGTGGACCAGATGGGCTTCGAGCAATTCAAAGAAGGCGAAATGGTTTGCTCGGAGCAGGAGTTCTTAAGCAATCTGCGACGCCGCAGGGTGGACCGTTCACGGGTCACCACCGTTCCTGGATGGTTCCACGAGACTCTGACTCAGGATTTGCAGCGCCGGCTGCCGCTGCAGCGGGCGGCCGTGGTGTGGATCGACTGCGATCTCCATGCTTCCACAGCGCCCGTGCTCGACTTCCTAACACCGTACCTGCAGACCGGAACAGTGATCATTTTTGACGACTGGTTTTGCTACCGCGGTGACCCCGAGAGAGGCCAGCAAAAGGCTTGGAGTGAGTGGCGCAGCGCACACCCCGGGATCAGTGCCGCCGAGTGGCACAAAGTGGGTTGGCATGGACAGGCGCTCATCGCACACTGCGCCGCCGGCAAGCTGGAAGGCGCTGCGCCGTGACGGCTAGAGGCACAATTCACCACCTCGTTCGCCTGATCGTCGGGACCAGGAGTGAGCGCGCTCAGATCCGTTTTCTCGTCGGAATGGCCATGCAAGGCGTGGACC
>Ga0335081_10002707_pt1 | contig 27880 bp, 25 predicted proteins | sample Lox_Sample_35_FD_206713 | JGI IMG/M metagenome (GOLD analysis project Ga0335081, IMG submission 206713) | Soil microbial communities from Loxahatchee National Wildlife Refuge, Florida, United States - Lox_Sample_3.5 | ecosystem: Environmental > Terrestrial > Soil > Wetlands | place: USA...
CTGGAGTGTAGGTGTTTACGTCATTGAATGAGTAACGCGCAAACAACGCATCCCGATCCGAGAAGTGATGATCGACTCGCACATCGAAGGTATGGCTGAACTGTGTTCCCACGGGAGAGTAAACGAAGTTGTTTTGCGTCCCGGAATTCGTAGGTTCGGGATATAGCGAGAACAGGTTCTTGCCCAGCTCGCTGACCACAAACGGACTTGTATTCTCCAACAGGGAACCTGCGGGAATCGTCTGCCCCACGGCAGTTGTCGCCACGAGACTCTCCTGTGCCGCCGTGGGAACGGTGGAGGTATACGTGTTCTGGGCGTATGCCTGACGAAATCCCTCATAATCGCCAAAGAAAAAAGTCTTGTTCTTCTGGATTGGGCCGCCGATGCTTCCGCCAAATTGATTCTGACGTAACTCCGGCTTCGGCCCCGTCGTCGCAAAGTAGTTGCGCGCATCGAAAATGTCGTTGCGCAGATACTCGAAGAGCGAACCGTGGAAAGTGTTCGTGCCAGACTTCGTAATAACGTCGGCTACGCCTCCCTCTGTGCGCGAGACTTCCGCCGGGTATAGGTTGGTGGAGACATCAACTTCCTGAACGGCCTCGATGGAGGGTCGCACGACAACGGTTCCGAAGTACCGTTCGTTATTGTCCATGCCATCGATCATGTTGTTGTTGAGAAAGTCGTTCTGTCCGTTTGCAGAGAAGGCAGAGGTCAGACGGCGGTCCACACTATGATTCCCGCCGCCCGGCGCATTGGAAGCCCCCTCGGTCACTCCCGCCGCGAGCTGAACTAAGTTTGTCAGATTGCGGCCGTTCAGCGGCAGATCCGCCACGCTTTTGGTGGCGATTAACGTGCCGATCGTGGAAAAGTCGGTCTGTAGGGCAGGAACGGCTTCGGCAGAAACCGAAATGCTCTCACTCGCGATGCCGATTTCCATCTTGGCGTCCACGCGGATACGCTCTCCAGCCGACAAGTTCAGGTCCTTGGTCACAAAGGTCCGGAAGCTTTTGGCCTCAATCGTGACTTCGTAGGTCCCTACTTGCAGAAGACTAAAACTATAGTCGCCCGTTTCCCCCGTCGGTACCGTTCGGGATACGCCCGTAGTCGTATTTCGAATGGTCACCTTTGCATCGGGTATCACCGCGCCCGAAACGTCAGTTACCGTGCCCACCACATCGCAAGTATTTACCTGCGCCACCAGGGGCGGCGTGGCCGCTAACAAGAGCAAGCACAGCATAAAACGGATCGGCAGTCGCCCGCTTCGCACGTGTCCTCCCTCTTGTCGCCTAAGCCCCGCCGACGACTGCGCCCTTGTCACTTCGCCAGTCATTATCCCCGTAACGCACGCACCACCAATCCGCGAACATTTTGGAAGTTCCCCTTCAGACCGAATAGCGAGACGGAAAGAGGGTCTAGCGGGATGCCCGCCTAAGTTAGCGTTCGCGGCTCGATCCACTTTGCTGTCGCTCGGACGACACGGCCCGAACTGCGTTCCGAGGCGATTGACTTTAAGCGTTTGGGTTATTAGGAAAACGCGTTCGTCGCGATCGTTCTGGTGGCTATCGTACACCTGTGGGGCGAGTGTTGATTATCCATTTTTGCGGTGAGAAGGAGCCACAGCGCCGGCTAGATTGTACTAATATCCTCCTCCATATGGGAAAGACGCCCACGACGGTCGGCCTCTGGCTGCTGATTCTTCTGGCGACCAGCAGCTGTGCTTTTGGGTTGGATCCCTCACTCGATATCAGCCAGTACGCGCACACCGCGTGGAAGGTTCGCGAAGGCTTTACTCAGGGCACCATCTTTTCGATCGCGCAGACGCCTGATGGCTACCTATGGCTAGGCACCGAGTCTGGATTGGTCCGCTTCGATGGTGTGCAAGCTATCCCGTGGCAACCGCCAAACGGTGAGCAACTCCCCAGTAATTTTGTCCAGGACCTTTTGGTTTCGCGCGACGGCACTCTTTGGATTGGCACGGATAAGGGACTGGCAAGTTGGAAAGATGGCAGATTTACACAGTATCCGGGAGTTGGCGGTCACTACATTTATTCGCTGCTGCAAGATGGTGGAGGAACGATTTGGTTCGGGATTGAAAACCCGGGCAGACTCTGTGCCGTCCGAATCGGCAAGGTGCAGTGCTACGGAGCCGGGAGTTTCGGCTCATTCGTACCTGGTTTGTACGAGGACCACAAAGGCAATCTGTGGGTCGCAGCTCAAACGGGTCTGTGGCGATGGGCCCCTGGCTTTTCAGAGCACTACCCGTTGCCTGAGGGCGTTCACGCCGAAAATCTAATCGAAGGCGACCACAGTGCACTCCTGATGACAACCAATAAATCCGGTCGCTTCGAGGGTCAGGTTAATGGCTCGATGGAAGGGCTGAAACAGCTTGTGGGGGGCAAGATTCGGGGCTACACGCTTCCCGCCATCGCCGGACAATTCACGCCCCTTCACCTGTTCCGGAGCGGTGATGGCAGTCTGTGGATCGGCACCGTCCGAGGTTTGTTGCACTTGCATGAGGGCAGGATCGATCGATTCTCAGCTGCCGACGGCCTGTCTGGCGACCTCGTAACTAGCATTTTTGAAGATCGTGAAGGTAGTGTTTGGGTCAGCACGTCAACAGGGCTCGATCGGTTTCGTGATTTCGCCGTGCCGACAATCTCGGTAAATCAGGGTCTTTCCATTGCCGCAGTTGACGTGCTGGAAGCGACCCAGGATGGGAGTATTTGGATTGGCACGGCGGATGGGCTGAATCGCTGGCAGGACGGGCATATGACGGTTTACGGCAGGCGAAATGTGCCGGGGCCAAACGGGCTAGCAGATGAGCGAACCGCCATTGTCGACGCAAGGGCAACAGAAATCCCGAGCAGCGGACTTCGAAACAAGTTCGATTCGCTCGGGCAGGATGACCGGGGAAGACTGTGGGCCGGGACTAGCCAAGGTGTGTTCTACTTTGACAACGGCCGGTTTGTGCGGGTTCCCGGCCTCGCAGGCGGAGATATATTGTCGATCGCCGGAGATGGGCAGGGGAAGGTATGGATCAGCAACAACGACGAGGGCCTCTTCCACTCGACACCCGAGGGTGCCGTTCAGCGTATCCTTTGGAGCCGATTCGGTCACAGAGATGGGGCTACGTCTATCCTGCCGGATAGGTCGCAGGGTGGTCTATGGCTTGGATTTTTTGATGGGGGAATAGCCTATCTCAAAGATGGACAGATCCGCTCTTCCTACAACGCCCCCGACGGGCTGGGCAGTGGCGCGGTGATGGACCTGGAGCTTGGTTCGGACGGTGCTATCTGGGCCGCGACCGAGGGTGGTTTAAGCCGAGTGAAAGATGGCCGCATCAAGACGCTTACCAGCAAGAACGGCCTGCCCTGCGATGCGGTACAGTGGGCGATCGAAGACAACGATCATTCCTTTTGGTTGTACATGCCTTGCGGTTTGGTGCGGATTGCCCGTTCCGAACTGGACGCTTGGGTGAGTGATCCGAAGCGTACCGTTCGGACTATGGTTTTCGACAGCTCCGACGGGATATGGAGTCGTGGGCTTTCCGGCCACCACACTCCAATTGCGGCCAAATCGCCAGATGGGAGAATATCGTTTGTGGTCCCGGACGGGGTCAGCGTCATCAATCCGCGCGACCTGCCGTTTAACAAACGGCCACCGCCGGCATACGTCACACAAATCATTGCGAATGGCAGGAAGTATGGTGCCTCCCAGGGTTTGCGCCTGCCTGCGCGAGTGCGCGATCTTTCGATCGATTACACTGCGCTGAGCCTCGTTGCCCCGGAGAAAGTGCGCTTCCGTTTCAAGCTCGAAGGGCAGGACGACGACTGGCGCGAGGCGATGAACGTCCGTCAGGTGGAGTATTCGAATATTCCGCCGGGCAATTATCGCTTCCGCGTGACTGCCTGCAACAACAGTGGAGTTTGGAACGACGAGGGTGCGCTCCTGGACTTCTCAATCGCGCCGGCATACTACCAGACCACCTGGTTCCGCTTGTGCTGCGTGGCGGCGTTTTTGGCAATGCTCTGGGGACTTTATCAGTTGAGAGTGCGTCAACTCGCGCGGGAGTTCCACATGAGCGTCGAAGCGCGTGTTAGCGAGCGGACGCGCATCGCGCGCGACCTGCACGATACGCTGCTGCAAAGCTTCCATGGGCTCCTGCTGCGCTTTCAAACGGTTTCCAATCTGCTTCCGGCGGGCGACACGAAACAGAAACTCGAAAGCGCGATCGATCAAGCCGCGCAAGCGATTACCGAGGGCCGGGATGCGGTGCAGGGGTTGCGCACATCCACGATCGAGACGAGTGACCTTGCGGTGGCTATCCGAACGATTGGGGCAGAACTCGCGACAGATGCGAACAACCACGATTCTGTCGAGTTCAGCGTGCAGGTGGAAGGCACACCGCGCGACCTCCGTCCGATACTACGAGACGAAGTCTACCGAGTCGCTGGCGAGGCGCTGCGCAATGCATTCAAGCATGCTGAGGCGCGGCAGATCGAAGTGGAGATTCACTATGACGAGCGGCAGCTTCGGCTACGGATCCGGGATGACGGAAAGGGAGTGGACCCCGAGGTGCTCAGAGGAGATGGCCGCGCCGGACACTTTGGTTTGCACGGTATGCGGGAACGCGCCAAACTCGTGGGCGGTAACCTGACGATTTGGAGCGAGATTGACTCCGGTACGGAAGTTGAGTTGAGCATTCCTGCGTCGAATGCCTACGAAAAGGACGCTGGCCGGCGTTCGTGGCTGAATAAATTGGCCGAGAAGCTCTCCGGCAAAGGGATGCCGATGAGATCATGAGTGCGGAGCCCAAAGCGGTGGCGGACGCTAGGTTGATTCGCATTCTGGCGGTCGACGATCATCCGCTGGTACGCGGCGGGATCTCCGGTCTTGTCGCTGGCCAGACGGACATGAAATTAGTCGGCGAAGCCTCGAATGGGCGCGAAGCCATACAACAGTTCCGCGAACACCGTCCGGATGTAACGCTGATGGACCTGCAGATGCCGGAAATGAATGGCGTCGATGCGATGATTGCCATTCTCGGGGAATTCCCTGAGGCGCGAATCATTATGCTGACCACCTACACCGGTGACGCGCAGGTCATGCGCGCTCTTAAGGCGGGCGCTCGAGCTTTCCTGCTGAAAAACACGCTGCACAAGGATCTGCTGGAAACGATCCGCGCCGTCTATGCCGGGAAGAAGACTATTTCGCCGGAGGCCTCATTCCAACTTGCCGAGCATGCCACCGATGAGATGCTGACGCCGGCAGAAGTGCGCGTCCTACGCCTGATAGCGGAGGGGAATGCCAACAAAGAGATTGCCGCGCAGCTTTCGATTACCGAAGATACCGTGAAGGGACAAGTGAAGAACATCCTGTCCAAATTAGGAGCCAGCGACCGAACCCACGCGGCCATGATCGGTATAAAGCGAGGAATCATCGAACTCTAGTTCACTCGAAAGAGTGACTAGACCACTCGATTGGGGGTTACGGCCCGCAGCGGGAATCTCGTAACCTCAACGTATTTTGCGACGTCTCTTCTCCACATTTGCCCACGGTTTTCCGGGCCTCGGCCTTCTTCTGATGCGGTTAGTCCTTGGCATTGCACTGATCGACCGCGGGGTTACTAGACTCTATGGCGGTCTGTCGAACCTATTAGCTGTATTGTCTGTGCTCACGATCGGCGCAGGGCTGCTTTTACTCGTAGGTTTATGGACGCCCGTTGCGGGAACACTGGTAGCCGCCATTGAAGTTTGGAAAGTCTTCTTGATACACGAGAATCTGTGGCTCTACATCCTCTTATCAACTCTCGGTGCCGCCCTGGCACTTCTCGGACCCGGCGCGTGGTCGATCGATGCTCGGCTCTTTGGATGGAAGCGAATCGACCTTCCGGATCGAGAGGGTTAGTTTCCACACACCCCGGGAGGAGGGTTCCTTGGCTCAAAAGAGTCGCTGCAGGCACTCTCCAGAGGGCCGATCAGTTTCCCGATAGAGCCGGCGCCTGACTCCAATTGGGGTTGCCCCCAGATGTGACGGGCGTCACAATCCGCGACGTCAAACAACTAAATGACCCAAGGCGGACCAGCGAGCAAATTGACAGAACGAACCAGATTTCAGCGCATCGCTCGGTGATAGCAGCCATGTTGAAGATCCAGAGATCAGCGAACGGAAAAGTCGTGTTCATCCTGAGTGGTCGTATTGAGGCGGAAGATGTGGTGGAGTTGCAACGGCTCTTTGCTTTGGAGACAGCTGATCATCATTTGGTTTTGGATTTGAAAGACGTGACGCTCGTCGATCCAGATGCAGCGAAGTCTCTGGCCCGCTGGGAGGCCGAGGGTATCAAGCTTCAGAACTGTCCTGCATATGTCCGTGAGTGGGTTGACCGAGCAAGATACCGCACTACCGGCCGAAAAGGTCCGCGCAGCAATTGAAGCAAGTCTGGAGGATCGTCATGAGCTTGAACAGTCCTGGTTTTATCGACGTTCACGATCAAGGCCCGCAGTTTGCGAGTGGGCCGTTAGACATAAACCTCTTGAACGAGCCTCCCCGCGGGGATGTCGAATTTCAAGGGATCGTAGGTAAGAGTTCGACGCTTCGGAAGGTGCTTCAATTGGTTGACACCGTAGCCAAAGGCACTGCGACTGTGCTGCTGCTGGGCGAGACGGGCACCGGCAAAGAGCTCATCGCGCGCGCCATTCACAATCGCAGCCACCGCAAGGACCGTACCTTCGTTAAGCTGAACTGCGCCGCCATTCCGAGCGGTTTGCTCGAAAGCGAGCTGTTCGGCCACGAGAGGGGCGCCTTCACCGGCGCGATCACTCAGAAGATTGGCCGGCTCGAGCTGGCGGACCAAGGTTCGCTGTTTCTCGACGAAATTGGGGATATCCCTCTGGAGCTGCAACCAAAACTCCTGCGCGTCTTGCAGGAGAGAGAGTTCGAGCGATTGGGCAGCACGCGGACGAAGAAAGTGGACGTTCGCGTGGTGGCCGCAACTCATCGGGACTTGGAAGAGATGATTCTCGAGAAACAATTTCGCAGCGATCTCTACTACCGCCTGAATGTTGTCCCGATTTCCATTCCGCCCTTGCGGGAACGATTGGAGGATATTCCGCTGCTCGTGCACCATTTTGTGCAACAAGCGGCGCGTAGGATGAACAAGACGATCGATACGATTCCTTCAGAAACGATGGAAGCGCTCACGGAATATCAGTGGCCTGGGAATATCCGCGAGTTGGAGAATGTGATCGAGCGTGCGGTGATTCTGTCCTCCGGCTCGGTGTTGCACGTACCCCTGCGAGACCTGCAGACTCGCTTCGCGGCGGGGCACGATTGCGAAAGGCTCCGCACGCTAGCCGACGTAGAACGCGAACACATTCGCTCGATCCTGAAAGAGACCCGGTGGGTGCTGTCAGGGCCGAGAGGCGCAGCCGCGCGGCTGGGAATGAATCGTTCGACGCTTTACTTCCGCATGAAAAAACTGGGAATCGTCCGTCCCTGGTCATAACGGCGAAGCGATCTTTGGTTCGGCGCCCTCCCGTAAGATGCGGAACCCCGTCCGCATCGATTAACCTCGCGCGGCTCATTTCGGGCGCAGTGTCAACATTTGTGCAATTGAATGCATCTTGACACCGCTTTCTGGTCGCAAAGCTGAAATAGGATGCTAAAACGCGCCCTTTGAGCGACTTCGAGACAGATGCGTCTGGCTCACGAAATGCTGCCATCCTGTGGAGCACGAGGCAGGGATCTGGCGTCGTTATTATTCTAGATCAAGACGGTCCCCCGTGTTCGGTGGCGCCATCCCCACGGTTGCTTGGGACAGGGCGGGAGGCCGATCAGCCTGACACGGGTGAGGAAATGGCATTTCCGGATCGTCGTATCGCAGACATACTGCTTACGATTCTGCTGTTTGGATTCGTCCTAGCGCTTCTTTACGCCGGGCGGCGCATCCTCCTAATCTTTATCTTCGCCATTCTCTTTGCGTATTTGATCGATCCCGTTGTGAGATTCCTGCAGCGTCATTCCCTCTTTTTCAAGAATCTAAGAGGACCGCATGTTGCGGAAACCTATCTCGCGTTCGTCATTCTCTCGGCCATCGCCACACACGGCTTCGCACCGCAGCTTCCCGGGAAGGCTGCGGAACTGTTGCGCGAAGCCCCCACTCTGCAAGACGCCTTGGCGACGGGCGAGATCGCAACAAAGGTTGGCGACAAATATGGATGGAGTGAAACACAAGAACTCCGACTGAAGGCGCTTTTGGTCGAACACCGCGATCGGGTTCAGAGCGCCTCACAGCATGCACGGCAGTTCGCTTCAAATGCGCTCGTGATCCTCGTGGTCGTCCCGATCCTCGCGATTTTCTTCTTGGAAGATGGTGGGCGCATGACCGAAGCCATCATCCAGCTTGCCTCGACGGAAGAACGCCGCCAAGCAATGCGGGCACTGGCCGAGGAACTTCATCAGATGCTGAAAAGGTATATCAGAGCAAAGGTGATCCTCGCTCTCTGCTCGCTGGTGTTTTATTCCGTGGCTATGCTCATGTTGAGGTACCCCCATGCGATCGGACTCGCTGTTCTCGGAGGATTCCTAGAATTCATACCGGTGGCCGGCTGGATGATCTCGGCGATTGCGATTATCGGCGTAGGCCTCCTCACCCACGGCCACTGGATCTGGATGGCCGCACTGTTGGGCCTTTGGAGAATGGCCATGGACTACTTCATCTCACCCCGCATCGTGGGACAGAATTTGGAGATGCACCCCCTCCTGGTGCTATTTGCAATGATGGTAGGTGGGGAGGTCGGCGGAATCGTGGGCATCTATCTTTCGATTCCTCTCCTCGTGGTCGTTCGCGTCATTTGGCACAGATGCTCTTCCGCTGCGACTAGCGCGCAAGCGGCGCCGGAGTTGGCCCCGGCCGCTCGGGATGACTGACCCGACCCAAGCGCGGCGCTTGTCGGTCGGCTCTCTCGTCGCGGTGCGGCAGAATTCGGAGTATTCACGGATTGCCCCGACTCGCGTTCTCAATGACACATTTGGCTGATTGAAGCAGACGTGATCTGCGTTATGTCCACCGACTATCAACTGTTGGCCCACTACCATTTCATCTCTTTGATCCACGAACGAGATGAAGCTGCTTCCCCGCATTGGCTTCTTGCTCAGCCACTTGCGAGATCGAGCCCTCTGTTCCAATCGGCGTCGTGATTGCACCCTGATCAGAAGGAGGTTGTCACCGATGGGGCGATCGTTTACGAACGGGTTGCAGGTTTGCGTACCGAGTTTCCGGCCCACCATGTTTCCCTACTCCCGAGCGAAAAGCCGGAGATTCACGAAGGGTGATTCGCGCGATTTACGGCCGCCCCAAGTTTCTGCCGCTCTCCCGAATCACGAGGAATGGAATCTGATTCAACAGGCGGCTGCCGGTGATACAGAAGCTCTGGAGCAACTCTTCGCCGTCCACAGGTCGAGGCTCCATCGTGTCGCTCTCGCGATCCTACGCAACAAGGAAGACGCGGAGGACGCAGTACAGGAAGGTTTGTGCAGGGCCTACACAAGGTTACGATCGTTTCAAGGGAGGTCCTCGCTATCCACGTGGCTGACCCGGGTCATCATCAACTCAGCGCTCATGATTCGCCGGAGAAAGAACGGCCGCCCCGAGGCTTCGTTGGACGAGCTTCTCGATGGTCAGCCCGAACAACCGCAGCGTCAAATCGTCGATGCAGGCCTCAATCCCGAGCAGATCTATCGGACCACGGAAATGAACGGCATCATCAGGGAGCAAATAGGTAAGCTGCCTCCCGGGCTTCGTGCGGCGTTTCAGTTAGTCGACATAGACGGTCTTTCCACATCCGAATCCACCCAGGAGCTTGGTATCCGCCTTAGTGCATTCAAATCACGACTTTGTCGAGCGCGGCAGAAAGTCGCTAGTGGCTTGCGCCAATCGCTTCGGCGACCGAGGAACAACATTGCCGCTGGGGCCCAAAGTTGGGAATCAGGCCGGCGCTGACTTGTCCGACGGAAGCCCCAAGTGGCAAGTGGCCCTGCTTGATGTGGAGGTCTACAGGCCAACACCTAGGGGGCCATAACAGAAGTGACCTGGATCACAGAATTGGTCGCGGTGTCCCGGAGAAGATCAGCTCGGAAACAGGCAACCCCACCTCCAGTCGGCACTAACCCTAGGCCAGATTTCAAACATTTCATGTGGGGAAAGGAGCATCTCATGGGCGACTTGAGTTTGATCGTATTGACTACGGATTCGAAAGATGGGGCGGCGAAAGCTCTGGATGTGGCGAAAGGGCTCGATCGCGAAGGTTGGATCGAGCTGACGGATTACGTTCTTCTCACGAAAGATCAGAAGGGCCATGGTACGAAACGAGAGATGGACGATGAGTTTTCGGAGAAGGTCGCAGCCGCGACAGTGGGCGTCGCCGGCGGAATCATCGGTGCGGCCGTCGGCGGTCCGGCGGGGGCTGCCGCCGGAGCCGCCTCCGGCGCACTGGTCGGAAAAGGATCGATTCGGCTCATGGAAAAGCTTGTTCAGGACACCGAGTTGAAGGGATTCCCTCAGGGCCTTCAACCTGACAGCTTTGTGCTCGCGGTCGTTGTAGAGGAGCGCTACGCAGAACGAGTCGACGAAGAGCTCCAGAAACTGGGGCGGACGGCTCGCCGGGAACTGAAACGGGATGAGCGCGAGGCTGAATTCGATGCGTATGTAGAGCGGTCGAAACGCAAGCTCCAATCCATTCAGGATGATGTCCACGCACAGATGGCGAAGGCTGAGGCTGCCACAGGAGCCGAGAAGGCCAAAATCGCAGCGGACGTAGCTGCCCGACGGGCTGAACTGGCGGCCACGCGTGAAAAGCTGGAAGATCACATCCAGGCGATAAACTCGGGATTAAAGTCCGAGATCCGAGAATTGAACTTTCGATTGGAACTGGCTGGAATCGCCGCACGATCCGGAATCGCGACGAGCATCGACAATCTTCACCGTCACCTCAACCACTACAACGACGAACTGGAGACTCTCATTGAGGACCAGATCGAGATGTTGAAACGGGAAACTGCGGAGTTGAAGACGAGGGCCAGCAAGGCGAGCGGCGAGATGAAAGCCGCCATCGAGAACCACCTTTTGACGGTGGAATTAGATCTACGCAAAGAACGTGCCAAGCTTCGGGACAGTTTCGAGGAGCGTCTGCTGCAAATGAAACAGTGGTTCGAGAACCTGCGCGTCCGATCCGTTTTGGCGCAGGCCGAAGTGCGAGACAAGCTGCAAGCAAGCATCAAGGCGGCCCAGCAGTCCTTGGCCGAACTTAAAGCTCACGTACGAATGCGAAAGAGCGAGGACGAACGGGCTTGGAAAGATGTCCGGCAGGGCTTCAACAAAGCCTGGCGGGATCTCGAGAGTGCGTTTGACCAAGCGAATCGCGAGCGGACCTAGAAACTCTGGCGGAATTCCCGGGCCAAACGAAAGACGAATGATCGATAGAAGGAGAAGCATATGAGCGCTACGTCAGCGGCAACATTTGTGAAGAAGTCGGTCGGGTGGTCCATCGGGCTCAGTGTGCTCATGATCGTGGCAGGGATCGTGGCGATCGCCTTACCAATGGCTGCCGGAATCGCCATCAACCTGTTGGTTGCCTGGCTGTTGCTTTTCAGCGGATGCACGCATCTCGTCTTTGCGTGGTATACGCGAAGCGCCGGGGGTCTTCTGTGGGAGTTGCTTGTCGGAGCTCTTTACATTTTCATCGGCTTGTATTTGCTCATGCATCCGGTGGCGGGCTTGCTGTCATTAACGCTTGCTCTCGCGATTTATCTGCTCTTGGAGGCGATCTTGGAGTTTGCTTTGGGATTCAAACTCCGGCCGCTTCCGGGATCAGGTTGGCTTCTTTTTGATGGGGTGCTCACTTTAATCCTCGCCGTGATGATTTGGAGGGCATGGCCATCAAGCAGCGAATGGGCAATCGGCATATTGGTGGGAGTCAGCATGGTGTTTAGCGGCACGTCTCGCTTGATGCTTTCTCTGGCCGCGCGCAGCGTCACGAGCAAGTTGGCCTAGGCCTCGAAAGACATCGACGTGGGCGGATCCAGCGCGTGCGCGCGCTCTTCGGAATTCTGTGTGCACGGCCGGAGCTAGCCGTGATCGGAGGAAGATCAGAGTGGGTGGCTTGATCCCATTAACCGACGCATCGCGGCGCCCGGTGCGTGTTCCGATCGTGACAGCCTGCATCATTCTGACCAACTTCGTTTTGTTCGCGCTTGAACTGAGGGGCGGCGATGCATTTGTACTCAAGTGGGCGGCGGTCGCCGCGCACATAACTTCCGGCCATGACTGGATCACCATCTTGACCGCGATGTTCATGCACGGGAGTTGGTCGCATATCCTGGGCAACATGGTGTTCCTGTGGGCGTTTGGCCCCGAGATCGAAGATGCAATGGGTCCATCGCGGTATCTGGCGTTCTACCTTGCCGGCGGGCTCGTGGCAATGCTGGCCCAGATCGCGGTCAGCCCCCATTCCACGGTTCCGAACCTGGGTGCGAGTGGCGCAATCGCCGCTGTGATGGGCGCATTTCTGGTGACGTACCCTCGCGACCAGATTCGCGCGATTCTAATCATCTTCGTGTTCGTGCGTGTCACACTAATTCCAGCCGCGCTTCTGATTGGGTTTTGGTTTCTCGTCCAACTCTTTAACGTGGGCTCGGTGGCAGCAGTCCAGACCGGCGGAGTGGCCTACATGGCGCACGTTGGCGGTTTTATCTTCGGGGCTGTTACCGCGCGCCTTTTTGAAGGCGGGCGTCAGCTTGCCGATTAGGGTGGTTTCCATGCGGCTTCGTGCAGCGTTACCGCAGCTCCTGTTGGACATAACACGAAACTCTGCAAGTCGAGAATGGATTGTATGGAAGAGGCGAGCCATCGCTTTGTTCGTTCTTGCTGAACTATGTTTTTCAGTGCTTTTCGTCTCGCGACCAGAGGCACATGCGACAAACGCGGCGGGGATCGCTGAAGAGGCAGGGAAAGTCACCAAATCTGCGCCGGGGCGCACGAGGATTGCCGAGGGTCAACACGCCGTCGCAGAGAGGGCCAACTTCGGCGCGACTGGGCCGTTTGGAGAAGAAGTCTATGACTTCCACGAGACATGGACCATTTGGCACACAGGCTCGGGTGAACGCGCGCAAAAACTGGCCAGGAGAAAAGTTGAAGTTGATGCGTTTTCAGAAGTGGGCCGATTTCTGACTCGCAAGAGGCAAGAACCTGCCAGGGCCAATGGCTCATCCGAGCGCGGCTGACGAATCGGCTGCTGACACCAGCCTGGTATTCCGTTCGATCGTCTTGATCACCTCATCTATCGTCTGACTGGCTGGGCTTACATCTTTTTAGGTGTCTAAAGAATGAGTTGCCCCTTATCGGACGACGACATTGTTCGCATCGGTGCATGATTTGTGCGTGCCTGCGCAGGGGCGCAACCCTGCGACACGCAGATTTTCCCGATGTCCGAACCCAATCCATCGAGCTTTGAAGCCATTCCCGCGTCTCTCGATTCAGAAGGTCATATTCGATAAACGACCCATAGTGTCGGCAGAAATGTCTAAGCGACTTTTCCGTGATCGTCGGATCATAGAATTTCAAGACACCGCGCGCAATGAGCGTCTCGACCGTTTTCACAGGCATCCCAAGAGATGTCGCAACCTCCGCCCACACTCGTTTGCCGCGCGAGAGTTTGGCCGGCGATGTGACGGGAAGCTCGCGCGGATCTTGTGAAGTATCGAGCGTTGGGCAAACGTCATTGCTTTGAATCGCCTGCAACTGGCCGGACTGCCGCAAGCAATCGAGCGATTCACGAGTTATACGAGGATCCCGCACTTCCAGCAGACCTTCGACAATGAACCGCTGGATCGTGCGCGTGGAAATATGCAGGTCACTAGCGAGGCTAGACCGAGCGAAACCTTCTACGTGTACGCGGCTGCTCTTACCAAGCGTAGTGAGGTGATATCGAACGGCAGCTTCGGAGCGATGCAACATCTTGGCAATTACGCGAACGTTCTTATAACCTGCGAGGTCTAGGAGCACGCGGTGGTCTTCGTCGGTCCAGGCAAGGCGAGAACGCTCCTGGCCACGTTTTGAAATTTTTTGAACGAAGCCGTTCTTTCTTGCGTGCTGCCAGATTACGTGAGGCCGCCAATCGGGATGGTGTTTTAGAAGTTGGCGGACGGCTTCTCGCTTCCCTCGCCATCCGGCTTGGTACCCCTCGCGCAGGATCCTTTCATCTTCAGGACTCCAGACTGAGCGGAATTGACGCGGCCGTCGCGCTGGATTTTTTAGTCGCCGAATGCGTTGCCACAGCTGCACCCTTTGCAACCCTGGTTCATGCCTCAATATCCTTTCGATCGCCGCGTGAGAACCTACGCGACCTCGCTTCGTGCCGTCGCGCAGTATTTCGTCCACTTGTTCCGGAGAGAAAAACCGGAAGGAATAGCCACCCGTTGTGTGTTCCCAACGGTCCGCCATGGAAGAAAACACCTTGGTCTATTCGGTCGGGAGACGATAAGCACTCCGCAAAGGCTCACTCGAAGTCTTTTCATCGAAAGCGGTGTACTACCCAGAGTGGCCCATGTACTTTCTATGGCTGCATCCCAACACTCCCTCGCACTCGGGTGCTCTTCATCGTTGCTCGGAAAAGCGGCCAGTGCGCGAGGGCCAGATCGTGCCTTTCAGTGGCGCAGAAGCGGTGGAATAACTTGTTTCTGGTCGGAACAGTGGCCAGCCGAAGGCGGGGAATCGGAATCAGCAGCGGAATTAAGGTCGCACAGCCCGTGCATCGTGCAAGAGGGAATCTCAGCGAGCCAGTGCTTGGTAGGTATTGCGACCGACGGAGAGTTTGCGTTGATTCTCCTAGGTCACTCAAACATCAGAAGCTACCGAAATAGTGCTTCTATTGTGCCCATCGGCAGGAAGAACCTTCGCTCGATTTTGGGGAGCTCAAGGAATCCGTATTTCTTATAAAAAGCAGCGGCCGCGGGATCTTTTGCGTCGACGATCACGCCGGCCGAAGCTATCTCCGTACTGTAACTAAGACTGCGGTGGAGTGCGTCCATCAAGAGTGTTGCACCGTGGCCCTGTCCGCGAAATTCGATACTTACGGCGAGACGACCGAGTAGCGTCGTCGGTACCATCGGATATTTGGGCAGCTTCTTCGCGACTTCCGGGGGAATGACGTCGAGGTGCACCGCGTATTGAGACAGAGTGTAGTACCCGGCGACCGTGACTCCGTCAGATGTGAGCACAAACGGAACGGCTACGTGCTTCCTGAGATCCTGTACCGCCTGCTTGTGAAGATAATCATCCAGAATCTGAACACCGCATGAAAAAGTCGCCCGGTCGTGTTTCGGACCGAGCGGCTCTATCACGAATCGACGTTGTTCAGGATGGCTGGACAATCAGAGCCCCATCTGTTGCCTATACCGCCGGGCAGCCTTACGTGCGGCTTCGTTCGGCGCCGGGGGATTCAAAACTGCATTCACAAAGACTTCGCGGGCCTCACCATGCAAGGTCAAGAGCTCGTGATCCTTGATTGCCGCGGTCGCAGCCTCCTGGGCGCTCGCGACAACGAATTCCGTTACCGAGGTGCCGCGCAGAGCTGCCGCTTGGGCGATTAACTTCTTCTGTTCCGGCGTTACTCGAGCTTCCAGACGTTCCTCTTTCAGTGACCGGCGACCGATCGTCGCAGCTCGCTTCATAGCATGCCTCCACTTCCTAGGTAATTGTACGGCGAATCGCCGTACGTGTCAATGGCATCCGAATTACCGAACGTCACTACGCCTCGTGGATTCGCTTGCGACAGGAACAAATCGAAGCCGATCTTCAAGCAACATGGGAGGTCAACCCAGTCATTGCAACAAACGGGACGGGTAACCGTTCGCAATCTGTGACACTGAGAACTTGCAGGGGGCTCGTCCAGCAGCGATTGGAGCTGCCGAAGATTCAGTGGATTGAGATGTGCTTCCGATTACTCCCCCGTGTCGACTTCCACAAAAGCGCCCCGACGATAAGTGAAAGCTATCGCGCCGTGCTCGCAGCCAAATATGCCGACGGAGGCAAGAGCCAATGTCCCAAAATGTTTCGGCGAACTGTCTTTGTACGTCCAGCCGGCAGGTAGGACCATGAGAGTGTCCGGAATATAGGGTGTTGAAAACACCGGGAATGCCTGGAACCCTGCGCCCCTTGCTAGGAAAACGACAACGATTCCTTTTCCCGCGTAGCTGATGAGCGCCGCGTAGTCGGTTTTTCCGTCCCCGTCGAAATCTCCCGAAATAAAGTACGGCGGGAAGGGTGATTTGACCAAGGGACAGACGCCCCGCGTCTCGCTCGGATTGTACGTCTTCACAAAACTCCATCCGGGATACGACTTCGTAAGAGCGGTTTGAATTGCATCGGGTACTGACGGGTCGGAGTTCGAGTTTACCTGCGCCGGGATCAACGGTCGACCGTCCGGGCCGATGCAAGAATTGGCGGCGGCTATTGCCAGTTGCGAAATCGTTCGCTGTTCGGCATTCGCGAGATTTAGGACGAGGTTCAGATCCTGCGAATAGTCTTGAAGCGCAGTTAACCCCGTACCGAGGTTCGCGATCCCTTTTTGAAGGGTCAGAAGGCTTCTGAGCGTTAGCACCTGATTGTCGTTAGCTGCGGAAAAACCCGGAGTAACCGTGAATAACTGTCCGATAAAACTTGTCAGGGCTTGATCGGTCATTTGACTCGCGTTGGGCATCAACTTGGCCGCGAGGGCCGAATTCGGAAGATATAAAGCATAGGCCTGCAAGTAAAATCCTTTGATCGCATTGAGATCTTCAATACGAAATACCGTGGCGTTTGAAGCCGGAAATGGCACCGCCAACATTTGGCTGTAGGCATTGAGGCTTGCGGTCAGGCCTTCTCTCGCGCTTAGGATAAGAAATGATCTCGGCGAGCTGAGCAGTTCCGACTTGAGCATGCCGACCGTAAGATTTTCCACCGCCTCGCTTGCGGTCACGCCCCCTGTGGCTGCCGCCTTGAGTGCTTCAGCCATTGAGCGGGCTAACAATTCTTGGACTGTGGTGTAGGTTTCAATTTGTACGGAGGTCTGAATGAGCGACGTAACCAAGCTCGCCCCGTTCCGGGCGTCGGGCGGCACGATTACGTTGTCGTGGGTCCAAGCTCCCGAGGCGAGTTGCTGAAGAACGCTTGGGTCAGTAACCTGATTGTCATTCTCATCGAAAAACACGTGCAGCTGATTTGGACCTGCGGGTCCGAATGTTGTCACTCGATAAACGTGTGATGGAAACTGGATCGAGTAGCCGGCAGCGACAAGTTGTGAACACTTCGGGCTTTGGCATTGGCTAACGATGGCCAATGAAACGATCATGAGGCATATTTTGGCAAGGAAGCGTTCGCAACGGCGTTTCAAGAAATAGCGATACACGCACTTTCTCCAGAGGTAAGATTTGGCCGGATCATACCCCCGTCCATTAGCGTCGAGCAGTACATCTGCTAAACTTAAGTCAATCCCTCAATGCAAGCCTTTGAAGTCCGCCGAGTTCAACTTTCCGAAGACCTGTCAAGGCCCGGCGACTATGTATTCATCGAGAAGCGCGTGCCGCGCATTCAGATTGAACGAACCCGCTTACCGCGCCAGCCGGCATCCTCGAAAAACTCTGGTGGAGATTCTTCGACGCTGTAGCTGACCTCGTTAAAGTTCAGCTCAGCCAGGGATACGACAAGAACGCGACATCGGTTGTCCTTGTGGCGGGACAAGGTGCAAGGCTTCCTGCCGCTCCGTCCAACGTCACGTGGTTGAACTTCACAGACTATCCCGATACCACCGATGACCCGAACGTCGAGATCATCCGCGTAACAGTACGCTCCCGTGTTTCCCGATCCCAGGCCAATTTACTCTCCGGCCGAGATTGACTCCACTCTCCATCCGTCGTCGTACAAATGCAATATCGCCCTACCGGATTCCGGCGCACTGTTTTCGAACACGCTTCGGACGCTCGCCGGGAATCCACGAAACTCATAGTTCCACGTGAAATCCACCTGCTTCACAGACGGGCCCATCATGGGCATGTCGGCAATCCCGGTCACATCGACGACTTTGGAAGGCAGTTGCACTTTGCTTACGAGGTAGTACCGGCGGCTCGCCATTCCCAGAAGCAGCCAGCTAAAGTACTTCTTCCCCTCATCGGTCAGGACAATCCCTCGCGGCTCGGAGACCCACAGTCCGCTGTCCTGGCCGCGCTTCAGTTCGTCTTTATCCACATAGATCTCGGTCTTGCGGTTCGCCATCAGTGTACTTGCGTCAATAACGTTCTTCGCTTTTCCGCGCGATAGGCCTGAACTGCTGCATCCGCCCACTGCCAACAACAACGCGATCAGGAATGTATTGAGACGGGCCGGTCGGTGCATATACCCTCCTTCGTCGTCAGAAGAGTTTCCACGCTTTCTCTATCTCCTTCTCCAACGCTATTTGACGTGATTTGACCCAGGGACTGTAATGTTTGGCCGTGATTCTACTATTGGAGTGGCCCAGTAGAACAAATACGGTTTCCAATGAGACGCCGCTTTGAAGAAGTGAGACAGAGAACGTATTTCGGAAGCGATGCGCATGACCGTTGGCAATCTCCATTTCCAGGCCAGCCTTGTTGCACCAGTCGTTCTGACACCAGTAGCCAGAGTACCGGTAACCATCCTTTTTGACTACGTCGGCACTCAAGACGTGCCGGGCGTCGGCGAAACCTTCACTTGACAGGCGTGACGTTCACCAATGGCACGTCCGACCCCATCCCCGGTTTTACCTCCGACGGAAAGATTGAAGGCGCCACGTTCACCGCAGGCTCCCCGGTTTCCACGCCGGAGCCGTCGAGTCTCATGCTGTTGGGGCTGGGATTTCTGGCGGTCGGCTTGAAGTTCAAATCACTTCAGTCCGGCGCGCGTTTTCAAACCTCTATTTGAGACGGGCGATCTCGAACTTCCTCCGAACTCCGGAGTGCCTTCGGAGAAACTCCCAAATCCGATCAGGAAAATGGTGCCGGCGGAGGGAATCGAACCCACGTCCAAAGCTCGGGAAGATTCCATTCTGCTGCTGACAGAGTTTCGATTCTTAACGTCGAGGTGCGGCGAAGCGAGCCCGCAAAGTCGCCATCGCGAATCCGAAGAATCGATTAGTCATAGAACCGAGTGCCGTCAATGTCGAGTGTTGCCATTGACCATCATTAGTTACGCCCCGGCTTAGGAAATTTGCCGGCTCTGCCGTATTTTTCCTAGAGCCTCGTCCGCCTGTTGCAATTCCGCCAAGCGTTGCTCGAGCTCTCCACGAAAGATTTCTGCCTGCTCATAGAGTCGCGCATTCTGAATTGCTACGGCCGCGGGAATGGCAAGTGACTTGGCAAGCCGCAAATGCTCGTGTGTAAATGTGTGACCGCGCGTATCACCGAGCGAGAGAAAGCCAAGAACGCGCTGGGACGCAACAAGCGGTACGCAGAGCCAGGAACGCAGATGAGAGAAGCCTTTGAAGCTTATCCATTCCCCCTCTTGAGCTGTATTCGTGATCAAAAGGCTCTGCTTCGTAGCAAGGATTTCCATTAGGAACCGGCTGTCCCGCGCATCGAGGGTTGCAAGCGAGCGCGGGAGGCGCCGATTCGGTTCGCATTTCTGAACCTCGCGAGCGAGAAACAGGCGAGTATCAGTCTCCACCAGGATGACCTGCGCCAGTTCGCACGGAACTAGATTCAGGAGCGACTGAAGAAGGGTGTCGAGCACATAGTCCATGCTCAGGTCCTGCGTAAGCGCGAGGCTCGTCTTGCGAAATGCCTCCGCTTCCGCCCTTGCTGCTTCCGCCAAATCCAAATTCCGCGCCATTTGGCGCTCTGCCAGTTTCCGCGCTGTGACTTCCTGGGCGGTGCCTACTAGGCGCCGGACAATTCCGCCAGCATCCCTGACGGGAAACCCTCGCACCCAGACCCAACGGGTCGTGTTGTCGGGCCTGACGATGCGGAACTCTTCATCGAACTGGCCTGTTCGAACCGATTCCTCCAATCGAGAAAGAACACGGATGCGATCCTCGGGATGTATAACCTCTTCGTATGATTTGGGGTCTTGGCGCAAAGACTCGCAGCTCCGTCCCGTGATCGTCTCATACGCCGGGTTGACGTAGAGAACCTCCATGTTCCTCGCGTCCAGCATCCAGAAAATCTCTTGGATGTTACTCGCCATCTGGCGGAATCGTTCTTCGCTTTCACGCAAGGCAGTTTCTGCCTGCTTTCTCTGGGAGATGTCACGAAGTACGGCCACGTGCCGGCCGGGAAGAAAATTGGCTCGTGCTGTGTATTCGACGAAGACAGTCTTGCCGTCACCACGCGAAACGTGGGTTTCGCTGGGTTCGTACCCGCGATCGAGGAATCGCTTCCAAGACTCTTTGAAGTCGTCACTACCTGCGAAGAACGATTCAATCGAATGGCCGACGAGCTCGGCGTGGTCGGTTGCCAGTAGGGTCAATGCCGCTGGGTTGGCATCAACACATACAGCTTGGTCATCGAGGATCAGAATCCCATCAAGGGTGCTGTCGAACACGGATTTATACTCGCGTTCGGTGGCATCAAGCGCCCTAGCCGTTTCGCGGTGCTCTTGGCGGGCGAGGAGCAGAAAACGAACATGAAGACCTATCGCGATACCGAGAGTGATGAGAACAAGAGTGAGCAAAGCTGAAGACAGCAGACCGCTGTAGAGGTGGGCGCCGAGCGCGGTGATCAGCAAGGTCAGGGCAGCGAAGCCGATGAGAATAGAGCCGACACGCATCCAGCGCTGCGATCGGCGCTCAGAGGAAGTCTTGTCAGGCCTTCGCATTGTACTCCGACATTAGGAGGCCAGCGGCGAACGGCCTCCAATCAGTTCATCGTCGCTAGGCAGGATGCTATGCCCGTGCATAAAGAGAGTCAACTCATAGGTACACTCATGCATTCCTACGAACGGCTATTGAACCTTGAGGATCTGAACGTCTTCACAATCATTTGCAACGGCGGGCACACAGAACAACCTAGGCCACTTATCTGACTGAAGACGTTGGTTGGGGCGAGCTGATTTGAACCACCGGCCTACTGGTCCCGAACTAGGCGTCGATCAGAGCGTGGTATCCAAGCTGAACGACCGACCGTCGATCCCACCTGGACAACCCACAGACGGACAATTGGAGTTCTTTCGAGGTAGACCTTGGAGGTTTTGACGGTCTACAAAATCGACTACACTGAGCTAAACACCAGATACTCTGGCACTCGGATGTCGTTGAAGAATATGGCGCGGCTGGAGAGATTCGAACTCCCGACCCTCTGGTTCGAAGACAGGGGCGATGCGTTCTTGAAGTTTGGTGAATTTTGCGGATTTTATCTGCTTTTGGTCGAAGCTGTTGCAGCCGGCCTCCTGGTATTTGTTGAACTTTTCGGTTCTTGGAGGTGGTCGCAGTTACGAAATCGACTACAGCGGAGAGTGAACTCGTTCAGGGAGAGAAGGTCGCGTCTCGCGGCCACGCCGTCGGGACGCGTCATCTGAGCACAACGATCGGTTGTGCCGAGGGTGCCCTGTGGGCGGTCTGAATGATGCGGTTCAAGTCTCGTTGCGTGATTGCGGGGTAGAGTCCTGTCCCGCTTTGTTTAAGGCTGAATTCGAATTCGATATCCTGAGAATACAATTGCAAGCACATCTTCGCTGGGCGGCGAGAAGGATCTCCCAGCTGAAATCCCTGAAACTCATTGGACCGCACGTTGTAGATCGCCGAATCGGTTGTTGGCGGTGCTATCGCCTTTATGAGCATGACAGAGGCGAGTCCTGCTGCCCGGCTGGACGACGTAAACAAAGTTATGCTGCTCGGCGTGGTGTCGTAGATCGCCTTCATCAATGTGTAGTCTGAGTGAAGAACTTCTTGTCCGTAAATCCGGGTGAATAGTTCGGGCTCGGCTTTTTGAGTGGCAAACAAATTCTTCATAAACATGTTTGATGGTCCAACGCAAAGCAGGATTGAATTGCCAGAACGGAATTTCATTAAGGCACAGTTTCCGACAACCTTTGTGTTTGCCGAATCAAGATCGGCCCACGGAACCTCAAACTGCGCTTCTTCGAAAGACAACTTCTCTCCCGGCGCTTGAGCGATCATAGAGTCTTCTAGTTCGCGAGGAACGCTCGCAACAATTGGAACTTGTCGACCAAGTTTCCAAGTTTGCATGGCAAATAATGTTTGCGCGCCAAAACAAAACACATACGCTGTGCAAGAAACGATGATAAACACGCTGACACAGGCCAACTTAATCCATGGTTTCGCCATGACCCCGTCCGTCTATTATCAGACGTTTAATTCATTTATGAAATATATTTACTTGAAGCTAAGAAATGGAACTGGCTCGAAGTACAGGTGTTCCCGTGTGAATAACAGAGATGCAGAGCGTCGCGGGGTTTTGTTGAGAGATGACGTTCGTTGACAATTAGCCATCCGCGAGGGCATTACGATTTCTCGTTTGCGGAAAGCTCTGTCAGAGTATGCGAAGGCGTCAATGGTGGGAGAGAATGACGAGTCTTGCCTTTCACGCGGTTGGATGGACGCTGTTCGTGTTCGGTTGGCTGTTCGCAATCCTCGGTGGCCTGTGGATTATTGTACTCGGATGGCAGCGGAATATCCTCTGGGGGGTTATATGTTTTTTGGTTCCGTTGGCACAACTGGTCTACGTCGCGGCGCATTGGAAGGAATCGAGAGAGGCATTTTGGCTACTGGTAGCAGGGTTGGTGTTGATCTTTTTCGCAGCGCTCCTGGGCGCTCCGCGTTTCTAGCCTTAAGGCGGGCATGTATCGAGCGGCTCCGATGGCTCCCTGGTAAGAGCCGCATAGCCGATCGGCTGCAGGTCGTGAAGTTGCAAGACTCGTGGGCCAGGGTCTCGCTGAACCGCCCGCATTTCGCCGTTATTGTCTCCCGGCAGTTTTTCGCAAGATCGCTCGAATGACCACGGCTACGCGCCCCCGACGCTAATTCTTTTTGCCGGGCAAATACTTGCCTGCCCACCCGAACAAACCGGAGAGCCACATGGGGAAGGAGATGGGCCCTGCAGTGGGGACGGCACTAATGCACTGATGGATCGCGTTGAGGCAATTCCCAGTACACAGGGCTTGATTGGCGTTCAAATTCGACATCGAGCTCTGAGAGGTACCGTTGTTGAATCCTACTTGCTGTATGTTTGCAAGCGCGTTAAAATCGAAATCCATTCCGTCCAAGCTTGACTTGGTGTCGGGCAGCTCGTTGCCGCAGTAATTAAGGCTCACGAAACAATTTATCCATGCTGCTTTGCTGACGGCCCCGCTAAAATCTTTATACAGTGCCCCCCAATTTAGGTCCCGCCCATCCGGATCACGCCAAACGAGAGGATTGTTTATCGCGTACCGGTAGAAGTTGACACCGGCACCGAAAGAAATCGGGTCTTCGCTGAGAAATCTTCCTGCGGCGGGGTCGAAGTATCTGGCGCGGTAGTAGTACAAGCTCGTCTCGGGGTCGAAATCGCGGGCCGTGTAACGGAGCGGATTTGTAAGTGACCCATTTGCTGCGGTCAATCTACCGAAGGAATCAAGTGTATAGGTTTGGGCCAAAGAGCCGGTGCTGCTACTCAGTGAGGTCACTGATCCCAATCCGTCTGTTTCGTAGTAACTCGTGGTCCCCGACCTTGATTCCGCCAAGGGCTCATCCACGTTTCTTGTCCGCGCATACCTCGCGAGAACGCTACCGTTTTGATCGACTTCTTCCGTTGTATCTGTACCGCCATAAACGTAATTCGTCGTTGTCGTGTTCGAGTTTTGCGTGAAGGCTTTCTGTATCCGTCTGCCGAAAGGATCGTATTTTAGGGTCACTGTTCCGCCGGAATTCGAGAGCGAGACTTGGGTTAGCCGGTTCTCGAAATCCCACGAGTAGCCCGTGGTCCCGGCAGAATTCGTTTCGCTCGTCACATTTCCGTCGTTGTCATAGCTATAGCTCGTGCTCGGCGTTGAGGTCAGTTCATTTGACGAATTCACGTTGTACGGCGAAACGCCAAGTGAAGAGAGGCGGTTGCCAACTGGATCGTATCCATAGCTCTCGGTCGTCGTGCCTCCCTGTGCTACCTGCGTCAGCTCGTAGATCGCGTCGTAGCTATAATTGAATGTCACTCCCGCTAACTGGTCCGCCTTCGATAAGTGGTTCCCGGCAGCGTCGACCGTGTACACGGCACCGTCAATGGTACTGCCGGACAGTTGGTGCAGCACGCTCAAGAGCCGCGAGAGATTGTCGTAGGTGTAGTTGGTCGCCACGCCGTTGGGCCGCGTCATCTGGGTGCGGCGGCTCAGCGCGTCGTAGCTGAACCCGAACGATCCCGCCCAAGAATTGGCGAGTGTCGTCAGCCGGTTCAGGTTGTCGTAGCTATAGGTGTTCGTGCTGCCGTCCGGCGCGGTGTAGCCCGCACGGTTCGACGCCGCATCATAGCTGTAGGAATTGGTGAAGTTCCCGCTCAGGAACGAATACTGCGTCGAAGTCCCGATCAGCCGCCCCATATTGTCGTAGGAGAAGCCGTAGGTCCCGGTCGGATCGTTCACCTGCAAGACTTTCCCGACTAGGTCGTAGGTGTACTCCACGCTCGTCGAATCGGGGTAGGTCTTCTGCGTCAGCCGATTCAGCGCGTCGTAAACATATTGGATGGTCTGACTCTTGCGGTCAGTCTTGCTCGTGAGATTGTTGTCCGCGTCGTACGAATAGGTTTCGACGAGATTCGATGGGAAAGTTGTCTGTGTCACCCGCCCAAAGGCATCGTAAGAGAAGTTGGTCGCGTGACCGTTGGCATCCGTAATGCTCAGCAGGTTGCCCTCGGTGTCGTAGGCATAGCTCGTAACGTTGCTCGCCGCGTCCGTGACACTGGTGAGCCGGTCGGCATCGTCGTAGGCGTACGTGGTCGTCTTGCCATTTTGGTCCGTGGCGGTGATTCGCCGACCTCGATAATCGTAGGTAAAGCTTGCAGTCGTGCTGTCCGGATAGGTGATTTGCGTTAGCCGGTTGCCGGAATCGTAGGTGAAGCTGGTGACGTGCGAGAGCGCGTCGGTGATCGAAGTGCGGTTACCCCGCGAATCGTACGCGTAGCTCGTGACGTGGCTCTGCGGATCGGTGATGCTCCCAATCAGGCCTGCAGACGTATAGGTCATCGTCGTGATATGGCCCAACGCGTCGGTGATCTGCGTCAATTCGCCGAGCGAGTTGTAGGCAAACTGAGTGACGCTCGCGGCCGAATTGCCGTTCGGCGTGGGCGTGGTGACCGTCAGCAAGTTCCCGTGCGAATCATAGGTGTTCGTCGTGACGTGTCCGAGCGGATCGCTCATCGTCAGCACTTCGCCGAAGCTGTTGTAGGTGTACGTCGTCTTCGGTGTACCGCCTGAGACGGGAGGTTGTGTCACCTGGGTCAAGTTGTTATCGGAATCGTAGGTGTTGGAAGTGACGTTTCCGAGTTCGTCTGTCGTCGAGATGACGTTGCCGTTGGTGTCGTATTGATAGGTGATGTTCCCGCGGATGTCGCAGGTGGAGCAGCCAGATCCCTGCGCGTTCGTGACATACCATTTGCCGCCCGCGATTGCCGATGAATACGTTGACTGATTGCCGAGCGAATCCGTGAGCGTGACCGAGGCGGAAACTGTGAAAGCCGGTCCCGTCACCGGAATACCGGCGACTTCGACAGTGACCGGCCCTGTCGATGCTCCTGCCGAAACGACCGCGATGATCTGCGTGTCGCTCCAACTGTTGATCGCCGTGGCCATGACGCCGTCGAAAGTCACAACGCTGTCGCTTTGGGCGGAGCCGAAACCGGTGCCCGTGATCGTTACTGGCGTCCCGACCTGCCCCGCCGTCGGAGAAATGGCTGTGACGGAAAGAGACTCGATAATCGTGAGTTGCGCGCTGTTGCTTGTATAGCCGTTCGTGGTAACTGTCACCGGACCGCTGGCGGCACCCTGCGGCACGAAGAACGTGATGCTCGTGTCACTCCAGGAGTAGAGCGTAGCCTGTCCGCCGTTGAAGTTAACTGCACCCGGCGACGCGCCAAACCCATAGCCGTTGATAACGACTTGGCCTCCCACAGGAGCGGACGGAGGCGCGAGGCCTGTGATCGTGGGATTGTAGGCGGTGAAAATCACATTCGCGTTGCTCTGAACCGAGCTCACTGTGACGACCACAGGTCCAGTCGTGACCGTGCTCGGTACCGTGGCAACGATCTGATTGTTGGCCCAGCTTGTGATCGATCCCGCGAGAGTTCCGTTGAAAGTGAGCGTGCTGCTGCCTTGTGTCGTGCCGAAACTGGCCCCGTAAACTGTCACCGATGTGCCGGTCGGTCCCGAGCTTGGTGAAATGCCCGTGACGACAGGCAGGAGCAGCCCCGGACTCGATGTGAGCACGACATTATCGAACGTAACGGTAGAAAGAGACGACGTGCTGTTGCTCGTCACGCCGAGCCCGATGTCCACATTCGTCGCCATCGATATCGTCTCGCCCGACCCGATCTGCGTCCAGTTCACTCCGTCCGGAGAAGCGTAGCTCGTAAAGACGTTGCTGCTTCGCTCCACCTTCAGCCAGTAAGGCAGGCTCACGTGAGAAAGTGACGTGTAATTGCTCGCTCCACCGGTGGTCGTGCGGTACTGGAAATAGGGATAATAGTCGTAGGTGGTAGCCGCATACGTCGAGTTTGACTGTAACGAGGCGCGTATCATGACGCCCGGCTGTGGTGCCGATCCGCCTTGTGCGCTAGCGACTCGCGCGATGATTACGCCGTCTCCGGACAAGGTCTGAAAAACAAAGTGGAGGGCGTCCGCTGTGCCTGTGAACGACCAGCTTCCCGCACCCTTGACCGTGAACGTTCCGTTCGCAAACGTCGCGCTTCCGGCCACTCCGACAGCACCGATATCGGCATCCAACCATCCCGTCGGAAGCGGCTGTGAAGTAACCGTGAAAGTCACGTAGTTGCTGTCATTCATCGCTGGCGCGACCGAGACCAGCAATGGCCCACTTGTTGCTCCCGGCGGAATCGAAATGGAAACAGACGTATCACTCCAAGACGTGACCGGTAGCGATGTACCAGCCAATGTGACAACGCTGCCATTCTGGGAGGCTCCAAAACCTGAGCCGGTGATCGTCACTGGAGTGCCGACCGTTCCTGTCGTCGAAGAAAGGCTGGTGATGACGGGCGCCGGGACGGAAGTAGTGCTAACGGATACGTTGTCGAACGTGGCGGTGGCAAGCGACGTGGTCTGGCTGGCCACCGCCAGGCCGACGTAAACGTTCGTTGCCATCGTAATCGTCTGAGTTGTCCCGATCTGCGTCCAGTTCACTCCGTCGGGAGATGCGTAGCTGCTAAAGGAGTTTCCACTTCGGACCAGCTTGACCCAATAGGGTAGGCTCACACCGCCAAGGCTCTGGTAGGCGCTGCTGCTGCCCGTGGTTGCGCGGTGCACGAAATAGGGATAGGAATCGTATTCGGTGGAGGCGAACCTTGAGCCCGGAGTCAACGTCTCGCGGATCATCACGCCTGGCGTCGTTGAACCCGTGCTTCTAGTCACGATCCGCGCCACGATCGTGCCGTCGCCTGACAGTGGTTGGTAGGCGAAGTGCATTGCGTCGGAACTGCCTTGAAAGGACCAAGTCCCCGCTCCATTCAACGTGAATGTCCCATTCGCGTATGTCGCATTTCCAGCTGTCCCGACTGCACCGATGTCGCTGTCGAGCCATCCGGATGGCAGAGGCTGTGACGTGACCGTGAAAATAAAATAGTTGCTGTCGTTCATGTCCGGCGCGACGGAAACGAGCATGGGACCCGTGGTGGCCCCTGA
>Ga0335081_10002708_pt1 | contig 27869 bp, 18 predicted proteins | sample Lox_Sample_35_FD_206713 | JGI IMG/M metagenome (GOLD analysis project Ga0335081, IMG submission 206713) | Soil microbial communities from Loxahatchee National Wildlife Refuge, Florida, United States - Lox_Sample_3.5 | ecosystem: Environmental > Terrestrial > Soil > Wetlands | place: USA...
CGGTCGCCATCCGGTCGGTCTGGTCAGGGTCGGTGAGCGGGTGCACGGAGGCCCACAGGTGCCACAGCCCGTCGTGCCGCACGATGACCGGGTCCTTGACCGCGCGCGCAGCGTCGCCTGGCAGGACACGCGGCGGGCTGCTGGTTCGAAGCGCGCGGGGCTGTCCGCCTCGACCAGCTCCACCCGCCAGTGCTTGGTGCCGTAGGTGGCGCAGCTCAGGTACAGCCGCCAGGTGCCGTCCGGCGTGCGCAGCAGCGCGGGGCGTTCCAGCGACTCGCAGGCCATCTCGTCCTTGCCGATCGTCACGAGCGGCTCGAAGGTCACCCCGTCGGCGGAGCGCGCGACGACGATCGCGTACCCGCGCCGCCGCGGTGCCCGCAGCCGGTAGGCGAGGACGATCTCGCCCCCCGCGCGGACCGCGCTCGGCGAGCCAGCCCAGCTCTCCCGGCCCGGTCCCGGCGCGGCGGCGACGGTCACCGCGCTGGCGGGTTCCGGGGGTGTCAGCAGGGCCTGGCAGCCGAGCTCATCGTGCGTCACGAGACAACACTATGTGAATTTTAATGCTGAATATCCCTATCGGATGGCCTGGCCGGAGTCGACGCCGTCGGCGTCGGGGGGGTGGCTGGGCCGGCGGGACCGTCGGGGTCGGCAGACTCGGCCGACGTCGGGCATAGTCGGCGGGGTCGGCGCCTACCGTAGGTGGTGCTTGTCGAGGATAGCGATCAGCCGCCGTTTGCCCTTGCTCTCTGCCCGCACCGCCGCCAGGTACGCGCCGAACTCGTCCTCCGTTCCCAGTGCGCGATGGCAGGCCCGCGCGGATTCGAGCAACCGTGCGAGCCGCAGGTACACGCGCTCGCCCGTTGCGCGCCTGAGCGGCTCGATCTGGCGGCGGTAGACGGCGAGGGCGTCCGCCGGGCGCGCGGGCGCGACCAGGTCGGCCAGTCGGAGCCACTGGGCCTCGCTCGCGAGGCCGGGCGCCGCGGCCCACGCCCCGTCCAGGTCGCCGTCGTCGACCAGCACGTCGATGATGACTGGCTTGGGCGGCCAGCGATAGATACCTGGACGGCCGAGCCTGCTCCGCTCGGCCGCGTCGGCGCGCAGTAGGCCGAGCGCCCACCGCCTGGTAGCTGGCCAGTCACCGACCCGCTCGGCAGCGTCACGCAGTGCGCGGTAGCGGTCGAGGTCCAGGGCGGCCGCGAACTGGGTCCGGCGCACCGAAAGCGCGTCGGCGTCCCGGCCGAGCGCGGCGTAGCGGCCGGCGACGAAGTCGGCGAGGGCCTGATCGGGATGATTAGCCGCCTGCAGACCGACCTCGGCGGCAGCCAGCGCCTCCTCGACTCGGCCAACCCGCTCCAGTTCCGCGGCGATGCGCAGCTGCCTGCTCTGCCGCCCGTCTACGCCCGACGAGATGACCGTGACCAGCGCGTCGGCGTCGTCGGTGAGCCGCAGCAGCCGTTCGAGTGCGTCCTGCTCGGCCCACCCGCCAGGGCTCGCAGCCTGCCAGGCGGCGGTCAGCCGCTCCCGCAGCCTGGCCAGTCCCGCCGCGTCGAGCAAGCCGAGGTAGTCGCCGAAGTCGACCAGCGGCGACTCCCTGGCGGCCGGCGACTCCCGGGCGGCCGGCGACTCCCGGGCGGCCGGCGGCCCCCGGGTGCCGGAGTGGGGCCGCTGCCGATCGGCCGACGCCCTGTCGGCCAGAAAGTCGGCCAGAGCCACCGGGTCCCCGGCGGCCGCGCTGCACGCGGCCTGGTGGCTGGCGACCAGATCGGTCGCGGCGACTCCGATGACGCCGAGCTCGTCCTTGATCGCGTCAGAGGCCGAGGCGGCCTGAACGATCGCGTCTTGCGCGATCCCGACTGCCTCGGCGGCAAGACCCGAGCCGACCAGCTCAACGACCGATGCGGCCACGTCGCGGATCGCCCGAGCGTAAGGTCCTGGCGCGGCATCGGCGCCGTAGCCGCTCGGGCTGTGACTGCGGGGGTCGAGCAGGTAGCTGGCACGATCGCGGACCGTAGCCGCGTCACCCTCCGCCGCGGCGGCCCGCAGCTCCAGACGGCAGCGCCATACGACGTCCTCGGCGGCCCGCTCGACGACGAGCACATACAGATCGTCCCTGCTGCGCGACTCTAGCCACGGGAGCAGGCCGCCGCCCGGCGGCTCCCGGCCCGACGTGCCCGCGCGGCGCCTGGCCGACCCGCCGGCCGACGCTCGGATCATGAAAAGGCCGACGGCAACGCAGTGCTTGCAGAACTGGCCCTCCCGGCCGTACGGGCAGCTGCACTCCCCGCGCACGCCGTCGCCGGTCAGGGTGAGCAGCACCTTATAGTCCTCGGTGCCGCCGACGATGGCGGTCGCCCGGTGCCCGAGAACCCGCAGTCCGCGGACAGCATCGACATATCCCCGTCCGCGCTCGAACGAGCGCTCGCCGGCCGCCGCGCGAAGGTCCGCCTCGGTTAACGTGACCGGGGTAAATGTCGTCACGATGCCATTCAACACCACGCATCCGTCAGCCAATCCCGGTCAGCAGCGCGGCTCGGATGGCTCGGGAGTAGCGGCCCGATCGAGGGAGCGGCGTCAGCTCACGCCCGCGGCGCGGGCGAGGCGGACGGGGCAGGCGAGGCGGGCGGCGCGGGCGAGGCGGGCGGCGCCGCAGAGCCGACCAATGCGACCGGCGCCGACTCGGCCGGGCGGGGCTGCCGCGCGCTCGCGAGCCGCTCGGCGGTACTCACGCTGACCGCATTGGCGGTCACGATCGCGGCGATCGCCAGCCAGTCGGCAAGCCCCAGCGACTGGCCGAGCACGACGAGCCCGGTCAGCGCGGCGAAGACGGGGTTCACGCTCATGAACACACCGAAGAACCTGGCCGCGACCCTCTGTCGCGAGATGACCACAGCCGCAAAATGATCAAGGCCGCATAATGATCAAGGCTCGACCCCATGGACTGGGATCGAGCCCTTAACCTGCTACCTCATATGTAGCCCCGACCGGATTTGAACCGGCGCTACCGCCTTGAGAGGGCGGCGTCCTGGGCCGCTAGACGACGGGGCCAGGTACCTCTGGTACTGCGGTCGACATGCCTCGCGCGGTCGAGTGCCCACCGAAGCCGGGAGGTCACCGATCGCACTGAACACGCATGTCGCTGGGGTACCAGGACTCGAACCTAGACTAACGGGGCCAGAACCCGTCGGGCTGCCAATTACCCCATACCCCATGGGATCGAGCCCAGCCGGGCTCGGGTCGCCTGTGAAGTGTAGCCGAACCCCACTGCTACCTCCAACCTGACCAAACGGTCCCGCCCGCGCGCCTCTCGCCGCCTCACCGACCCCCTGGCACCCGCGCTGCAACCCGCCCGCCCCCCTGGCGCCCGCACGCAATCCCCACCCGCATCCCGCGCCACCCGGACCCTGGTCCCTCCGATGGAGCGGTCGGGCCGTGGGCAGCGGGCGGTCAGTCCCGCCCGGGCAGGGCGTCCGCGCGCTCCTTCTGCCATGTGATCGCGGCCAGGCGGGCCGGTGATACATAGCCGATCTCGGTGAACCATCGCGCGGAGTCCTCGATCGCCTCCCTGGCCGGCCGCGAGGTGTGGCGGAGCTCGGCACGGGCGCGCTCATCGTTGAAGATCATCCGGGTGGTGGCCATCCGGGCCGCCTCCAGGGCGACTCGCGGCTCGCGGCGCAGGATCTTGCCCTCGACCAGGCTGGAGGCCGCGCCGGCGGCCAGCGCGAGCCCGCTCGGGATCGCCAGCCTCGGCGCCGGCAGGCCGCAGATGTCGGCGAGCGTGGCCAGGATGGTGCGCATCGACAGGTTCTCCCCGCCGAGAATGTAACTGCGCCCGCGGCGGCCGTACTCGAGCGCCGCCAGGTGGCCGGCCGCAAGGTCGTCGACGTGGCAGACGTTCATCGCCGTGTTCACGAAGCCGGGCATCTTCCCGTTCAGGAAGTCGAGCACGACCTTCCCGGTCGGCGTCGGCGTCAGGTCGCCAGGACCCAGCGGGAACGTCGGCAGCGCGAGGCACACGTCGAGCCCTTCGCCAGCCGCCTTGAGCACCTCGTGCTCGGCCACGTACTTGGTCCTCTTGTACTGGCCGAACAGGTGGGCGACGTCCGCATAGCAGGTCTCATCCGCCGGCGTGCCGCGGCGGGTGCCGGCCAGCCCGAGCACCGCGACCGTCGAGGTGTACACGAGCCGCTCGCACCCCGCCGCGGCGACGGCGTCGAGCACGTTGAGCGTCCCGCCGACGTTGACGTCGTAGAAGATCCTCGGGTCGCGGGCCCAGAACCGGTAGATGGCCGCCAGGTGGAACACGAACCTGGCGCCCTCGCATACCTCGCGCACCGCCGCGGCGTCGCGGACGTCCACGACGGCGCGCTCTGCGTCGATGTCCTTGAGGTTGCACTCGTCGGCGCCTGGCTCGATCGCGGCGACCACGTGCGCGCCGCGGGCGGCGGCTGCCCTGGCCACCGCGGAGCCGATGAAGCCGGACGCTCCGGTGATGACCACCCGGTCCCCCGGCTGAAGCTTCACGGCGGTGGCGGGCCGCCCGGCCGGGACGGCCCCGACCATTCCGGCGATCGCCGGCCTGCGAGCCAAATCCTCGGCCCACGTGCCCGCACCCGCCGGGTCCATGCCGGCCTTAGCCACACCCGCCGTAGCCACACGCGCCGGGTCCGCACCCGCCGTGGTCTCCTCAGCCGCTGCGCCGGTGACGCCGGCCCGTGCTCGCACCGAGCCTCCGGCCGCGGCGTGCGACTTGCCCTTGAGCGCCCCTCTGGCCATGGTCCGGCCGAACTCGTACGCCAGTCCGGCACCGCGGTGCGCGTCGGCGAGCACGTCATCGAGCGCCTCGACGAAGTAGTCCACCTCCTCCTGCCCAGAGATCAGCGGCGGGAGCAGCTTCACGACGTTGACGTTGTCGGCAGCCACCTGGGTCAGGATGCGGTGCCTGTGGAACAGCGGCACCACCACCATCTGCGAGAACATTCCCGACCGCAGCCGTTCCACGGCACGGAACCTGCGCCGCAGCGAGCCGGACTCCGGCTCGCCGAACTCGATCCCGATCATGAGCCCCATGCCGCGCACCCCATGCACGAGCTCGTAGCGGTCGATCATCGACTCAAGCGCCGTCTGCAGCGCGGCGCCGGTGCGCTCGGCGTTGGCGACGATGCCCTCCTCGTCGAACGCCGCCAGCGTGGCCAGCCCGGCGACCATCGCGAGCTGGTTGCGGCCGAACGTGGTCGAGTGCTTGAGCGCGTCCTGCATCGAGTCGTAGACGCTGGCCCACACCTTCTCGGTGGTGAGCATCGCGCCGACCGGCACGTAGCCACCAGACAGCGCCTTGGAGACGGTGATGATGTCCGGCTGCAGGCCCCAGTGCTCGTGGCAGAAGAAGCGGCCGGTTCTGCCTAGGCCGGTCTGCACCTCGTCCATCACCAGCAGCGTGCCGTGCCGCCGGCACAGCTGCTGCGCCGCTACCCAGTACTCGGCGCTGGCGCAGAACACGCCCTTACCCTGGATCGGCTCGACAATGAACGCGGCCACGTCGCCTCCGCGCAGCTGACGCTCAAGCGCGTCCAGATCGCCGAAGCGCACCGGCACGGTGCCGGGCAGCAGCTCGCCGAAACCGGACCGGAACTCCTTGCCGCCGTTCAGCGCGAGGGCGCCGGTGGTCAGCCCGTGGAACGCGTGCTCGGCGAAGAGGATCTTCGGGCGGCCGGTGCTCGCCCTGGCGAACTTGATGGCCGCCTCGTCGGCCTCGGCTCCCGAGTTACAAAAAAAGACCCGGCCGATGCCCGGATGCGCCCGCGCGACGAGTTCCTTCGCCAGCAGGCCGGGCAGCAGCGCGCAGTCCATCTGGACCATGTTCGGCAGGTCGAGGTCGAGCGCCTGATGCAGCGCGGCCTTCACTCCCGGGTGGCTGCGGCCAAGTGCGTAGACGCCGAACCCGGAGAGGAAGTCCAGGTACCGGCTCCCCTGGTCGTCATACAGGTAGCAGCCCTCGCCGCGCACGTAGTTCCGGTCGAACCCGAGCGTCTTGAGCACCCGGGCAAGCTGCCGGTTCATGTACTTCTCGTGCAGGGCGAAGTTCTCGCCGTGGTGCTCCGCGAGGGCGCGGGCAACATCGAAGGGCATTGGTCCACCTTCCCAGAGGAACGGCCAGGCCCGCCGCGCCCTGCCGCCGATAGCCAGACCCGGCGCGTGGGCGGATCACCCTGCCGTCCCGTCGCCCCCATGGCCTTTTCGAACGCTAATCGCGTCTGGCCCCTCTTGTCACAGAATCTAGCCCCTCTCATCACAGGAAGAGGCCCAGGGTCCGGAATAGCCGGGCCAGCGCCGGGCAGCGCCGGGCCAGCGCACGCCCGGCAGGTCCCGCGGTGTGCGCGGGTGCGCTGTCCGGACGGCGGCCGGCGGCCGGCAACCGCGTCAGTCGCGGTCGGTGACCGGGTTGCTGAGCGTGCCGATCCCCTCGATGGTCACCGAGACCTCGTCACCCTTGTCCAGCGGCCCGATCCCGGCGGGAGTCCCGGTCAACAGCACGTCACCGGGGAGCAGCGTCATCACCTGACTGACGAACCCGACCAGGGCCGCCACGTCGTGCAGCAGCAGCGAGGTCCTGGTGTCCTGCCTGACCTCGCCGTTCACCCGGGTGGTCAGCCCCAGGTCGGAGGGGTCCGCGTCGGTCTCGATCCACGGCCCGAGCGGACAGAACGTGTCGAAGCCCTTGGCCCTTGTCCACTGGCCGTCCCTGGCCTGCAGGTCGCGTGCGGTGACGTCGTTCGCGCAGGTGTAGCCGAAGATGACCTCGGCGGCTCGCTCGGCCGGAACCTGCCGGCACAGCCGGCGGATCACCACGGCAAGCTCGCCCTCGTAGTCGGTGCGCTCGCTGACCAGCGTCGGCCGGGCGATCGGGTCGCCAGGACCGCAGACCGCCGTCGACGGCTTCAGGAAGATGACCGGCTCGGCCGGTGCCTCCCCGCCCATCTCGCGTACGTGGTCGGCGTAGTTCTTGCCGACGCAGATCACCTTGCTGGGCAGGATCGGCGCGAGCAGCCGCACCTGTGAGAGCGGGAAGCGGATGCCGGTCAGGCTAACGTCTTCTTCGCGCCCGCCGAACGGGTGACCAGCCAGCTGAGCGACGACGAGCCGCTCGCCGCCCGGCCCCGGTCCGGTACCCGGCTCGCCGGCCAGGCCCGATCCGTTGACGCCGCCCGCGGCACCGAAGGGCTCGTCGGCGCCTTCCGCCGCGAGCACCAGGCCGAAGCTGACCTCGCCCTGGTGCGAGAATCTCGCGATCCGCATGCTCAGAGCGTACCGAGGCGCCTGACCGGCCACGGGCCAGGGCGGCCAGGCCTGGCCGCAGCTACTGCAGGTAGCTCTCGACCTCCGAGGCCGGCCTCGGCGCCGCCAGCGCGGCGTCGCCGCCCGAGTCGCGCCTGGCCCGCCGCTGGCGCAGCAGGTCCCAGCACTGGTCGAGCGCCTGTTCCGCCGACCTCAGCGCGGCATTCTCCTCATCGGAGGTGAGCTGGCCGGACGCCAGCTTGGCGCGCAGGGCATGCTCGGTCCTGATCAGGTCGTCGATCCGCCCGAGTATCTCCTTGTCATCCATACGACGACCCTACGACGGATCACGCCGGCACCCGCTCGCCGGCACCCGCTCCTCGGCATCCGCTCACAGGATCTTGTGTATCCACCCGTACGGGTCGGCCAGGCGGCCGAACTGGATGCCCGTGAGCTCCTCGCGCAGCCGCAGGCTCACCGGCCCGGGAGTGCCGTCGCCGATCGTCCAGCGACCCGTAGCGCCCTTCACCTCGCCGACCGGCGTGATCACGGCGGCGGTGCCGCACGCGAACACCTCGGTGATCTCGCCGGACTCGCACCCGGCCTGCCACTGCTCCACCGAGATCTCGCCCTCCGACGCGGGGATGCCGAGATCGGGCGCGAGGGTCAGCAGCGAGTCCCTGGTGATGCCGGGAAGCAGCGATCCGGTGAGCTTCGGCGTCATGATCCTCGCGCCGGGGCCCGAGCCGTAGACGAAGAACAGGTTCATCCCGCCCATCTCCTCGACCCAGCGGTGCTCGTTCGCGTCGAGCCAGACGACCTGGTCGCAGCCGTGGTCGATGGCCTGCTGCTGGCCGACGAAGGACGCGGCGTAGTTGCCGCCGGTCTTGGCCTCGCCGGTGCCGCCCCTGGCCGCCCTGGTGTAGCCCTGCGCCAGCCAGACCGAGACGGCACGCAGCCCGCCGGTGAAGATGCCGCCCGACGGGGAGGCGATCAGCAGGAACAGGTAGGAGCCGGCCGGCCGGCCGACGCCCAGCGCGACCGTTGTCGCGATCATGAAGGGCCGCAGGTACAGGCTCTGGTCGGCGCTGGCTGGCACCCAGTCCCTGTCGTGCGTCACCAGCAGCTCGATCGCCTGCACGAAGGCATCCTCGGGCAGTTCCGGCATCGCCATCCTGAGCGCCGACCTGCGGAACCTCGCGCCGTTAGCGTACGGCCTGAACGTCACGATCGGCCCGGACTCCTGCCGGTAGGCCTTCAGCCCTTCGAAGATCTCCTGGCTGTAATGCAGGACGGCGGTCGCTGGGTCGAGCACGAGCGGACCGTACGGCTCAAGCTTGCCGTCGTGCCAGCCCTGCCCGGTCGACCAGCGAAGCGAGACCATGTGGTCGGTGAAAACCTGGCCGAAGCCCGGTGACTCGAGCAGGCTGGCCCTGACGGCCTCGGGCACCCGCTGCTCGGAGGTGTGCAGATCGAAGCTGATTGGTGATGTCGGGCTGGCGTTCATCGCAGATCCTCCCTTGCGCGGACCGAGCGCCGTTGCTCAGCCCGCCGCGGTGGCCCGGTCCCTGCCCGGCGGGTCCCGCACTAACCATCTTTTCCATTAAAGGTGCGGCCGGCCACCCGGCTGGCAGGCCCGGCGAGGCCAGTCGCGTGACGTCGCCGACCTCGTGCGGGCCGCGCCGTCTAGCCGGATACTCGCTCGGCTATGTCGTCCCCGACCTCGGCCGTGCTGCGCGCGGCCCACTCACCCTGGCGCTCGAGCAGGTCGTCGGCGACCGCCTGCTCGATCCGGCGCGCTTGCGCAGTCATGCCAAGATGGTCGCACAACATCGCGGCCGACAGGATCGCAGCCGTAGGATCGGCCTTCTGCTTTCCCGCGATGTCGGGGGCACTGCCGTGCACCGGCTCGAACGCGCCCGGGAAGGTCCGCTCGGGGTTGATGCTGGCGCTGGCGGCCCGCCCGATGCCGCCGGCCAGGGCTGCGCCGAGCGCGGTGACCACGTCGCCGAACAGGTTGTCGGTAACGATCACATCAAACTGCTCGGGCGCCGTCACCAGGTACCCGAGCGCGGCGTCCACGTGGCAGTACTCGGCGCTGACGCCGGGGAAGTCGGCTGCGGCCGCCACGAACGTGCGCTGCCACAGGTCGCCGGCGTGGGCAAGCACGTTGGTCTTGTGCACCAGCGTCACCTTGCGCTGGGGCCGCGAGGTGGCGCAGCCGAACGCATACCTGGCGACGCGGGAGATGCCGAACGCGGTGTTGATGCTCTCCTCGATCGCGATCTCGCCCGGCGTACCCTTGCGCAGGCTGCCGCCCGCCTCGATGTAGGCGCCCTCGGTGCCCTCCCGCACCACCAGGATGTCGATCGGCGCGGTCCGCACGGCGGCGAGCGGAGAGTCCACGCCGGGGAACAGCCTGATCGGCCGCAGGTTGACGTACTGGTCGAACTCGAAGCGCAGCCGCAGCACCAGGCCGCGCTCCAGGACGCCGCTCGGCACGCTCGGGTCGCCGACCGCGCCGAGCAGGATCGCATCGTGGCCGGCAAGCTCGGCGAGTACCGAGTCGGGCAGTATCTCCCCGGTGCGGGCGTACCGCTGCGCACCGAGGTCGTAGCTGGTGGTCTGGACCGCCGCGTCGCCCGCCGTCGCCTTGAGCACCTTGACGGCCTCGGCGGTCACCTCGGGACCGATGCCATCGCCGCCGATCACCGCAATCCGCATGGTACGCGCCATGCGCGGATCTTAGCGGTCGGCTTGCGGTGCTGCAGACCGAGTCCCGACCTCCGCGCCCGCCGGCGCGGCGTCGCTCGCGGCCAGCGGGGCGGCGACGGCCGGTCCCTGGCCGAGCCCACAGCCCATCGCCGCGAGCTGGCCGCTCTGCCCGTCGCGCTCGATACCCTCGGCGATCACCTCGATCCCCAGATCGTGCGCGAGCTGGACGATGGTCTTCGTGAGCAGCGCCAGGGTGGGGTCCACGTCCAGGCCGCCCACCAGGGACGCGTCGATCACCACGGCGTCCACTGCCGACCGGCGCAGGTAGGCGAGCGAGGCGTAGCCGGTGCCGAACGAGTCGATCGCGAGCCTGATGCCCTTGCCGCGCAGTCCGGCCAGGCCGACCGCGACCGGGCCGGCCGCGACCGGGCCGACGCTGTCGAGCAGCACCCGCTCGGCCACCGCGAGCGTGAGCGCCTGCGGCGGCAGCTCGGCCTGGTCGAGCGCGGCGATCACCGAGGTGACGAAGCCGGGGCCGGTGACGTGCCGCGGCGCGCAGCGCACCGAGAGCCCGACCTCCCAGCCCGCCGATCGCCAGGCCGCCACCTGCGCGCAGGCCCGCGTGAGCACCCAGTCGCCGAGCTGGGCGACCAGCCCGGAATCCTCGGCCACCCTGAGCAGCTCGGTCGTGCCCATCATCTCGCTGCCGCGCGGCCAGCGCACCTGCGCCTGCACCTCGCGGACCCGGCCCGTGGCAAGCTCGGCGACCGGCCGGTACTCGATGTCCAGGCGGCTCTCGGCGATGGCCTGCCGCAGCTGGCCGGCCAGCTCTGCCCTGCGCTGCGCCTGCGCGTGCATCCTCGCCTCGAACAGCGCGATCCGCCCGGTGCCGGTCTCCTTGGCCCTGGCCAGCGCCATCCCCGCGTTGCCGAGCAGCTGCTCGGCTTCCGCCTGCCCGCTGGTGGCCACCCCGACGCTGGCGGTCATCGAGATCTCCTTGCCGGCCACGGTGAACGGCTCGGCGGCGATCCGCCCGGCCAGCCGCTCGGCCAGATCCACGGCCTCCTGCTCCGACGTGCCGCCGACCAGGACTGCGAACTCGTCGCTGCCCCAGCGGGCGACGGTGCCGGGCGGCGGCACGTCGGCGCGCAGCCTGCGCCCGGCCTGGGCGAGCAGCAGGTCGCCGCCAGCGGACCCGATCAGGTCGTTGGCCACGGAGAACTCGTCGAGGTCGACCCGGATCGCGGCGGCGCCGGCCTGGTCGGCCAGGTCCCTGATGCGCTCCTCCAGGTAGGCGCGGTTAGGCAGGCCGGTAAGCCCGTCGTGGAACGTCAGGTGCGTGACCTGACCGCGCAGCGCGACCCGGTCGCTCACGTCGCGCGTGGTGATCAGCAGCCTGGCGGGCGCGCCGGCCTCGCCGTACCGCGCCAGCGTCGACTCCACGTGCCGCCAGGAGCCGTCCGCTCCCCTGATCCGCCCGACGAACGTCGCGGTCCCGGTCACCGCACGCAGCCCGGTGATCGCGGCCCTGATCCCGGCCGGCCGGTCCTCGGGGTGCACCAGGTCGGCGAGCCGACGCCCGGCCAGGTCGGCCGGGGAGTAGCCGAACTCGGCGACTCCCCTGCTCACGTAATCGATGACGCCGAGCAGGTCGCAGATCAGCACGGCATCCCCGGTGGCATCGGCCACCGCGCGGAACATCCAGTCCGACTCCTGCGCCGACGCCGCGACCGCCGACGCGCGCCTGGCCAGCCCGGCTAGCCTGGCCACGAGCAGCAGCACGACGGCGGCGCCCGTGACGGCGAGGGCCGAAGTGAACTCGGGGCCGCCGCCGATCGAGTAGCCGACGAGCACCAGGGCGGCGACCGCGGCGGCGGCGAGCGCGGCGATGGTCGCCGGACTCGACCAGGACGAACGCGGCCTGGCGGACCTGGTCCGGGCTCCGGGGTCGGCGCCGTCCCGCGACCCGGCGGGCGCGGGCACCAGCCACCCGGGCGCAGGCGCGGCACCGAGAGCGAGCAGGACGAGGGCGGCGAGCAGGGCGACCCGCGCCCCGGTGCCCGCCGCCGCCCCTGCGATCCGGTCGCCGACGGCCAGCGAGTCACCGACGACCAGCGCCACCAGCGCAAGCAGCGGCAGCAGCGTCAGCCTGGCGTTCCGCACGACGAACCGCAGCACGACGCCGAGCGCGACGATGTCGGCGGCCGGGCGGACCAGCGCCAGCGCGAACGCGGCCCGGCCGACGTCCGCGGTCGCGTAGTCGCTGCCGTACATCGTGACAAGGAAGATCGCGAACAGCGAGCAGACCAATAGGCAGCTGTCGGTCACGATGCCGGCGGGCGGCCAGGCGGGCGCCGCGTCAGGCTCCCGCAGCACCCTGCCCGCCCCGCCCGCAGCGTGGTCGCCGCCGGGCTCCGCGGTCAGCGCCGCGAGGCCGAGCGCCAGCGCGGGCAGCGCGGCCAGGCTGACCAGGTCGGCGATGCGCAGCGGCTGGGAGCCGCCGATCACGCCCGAGAACGCCTGCTGCAGGCATGCGCCGACGGCGAGGCAGGCTGTGGCCACGGCGAGCCACCGATATCCATTCTTAACGGATAGCTCGGGCTGACTCGAAGCGCGAAGCAGCCGGACGCAGGCAGCGGCGGCCGTCAGCACCCACGCCGCCGAACAGGCCAGCATGGCCGGTGTCACTCCCGGCCCCCGTGCGCCCGCGCGCCCGTCATGGCTCTCGATCCCTTCGCAGCTTGACACCTGAGATCAGGTGGCACCCAGACGTCAGCGCGTCCGGGTACCTACGTGCAACTGGCCGCGGACCCGCCTTTGGGACCGTGGCCTCACTGACTGCCGGCCGTGCCAGGCCGGTCCGCCCTCGCGGCACTCCACTGCAGAAAGCGGCGCTGCGGCCTGCGGGAGACGAATGCGCTCGGCGGCTTGATCTGACTCTACGGGCGCCAGGTCACGCTTCGATTGAGGAAAGACGTACGACCGACGACAAACTCCTGAGCGTCTGCTCAAGCCTGGGGTCAGTACTCCCCGGTGACCACGTTCTGCAGCGGCATGCCCGCCAGATAGCGGCGCAGCTGCGCGCCGAGGAAGCCGAGCGCGGCCGTCGCCGAGAGCCAGGTCGTGGCCGCGGCATGGGGCGTGATCAGCGCGTTCTGCAGGGTCCAGAGCGGGTGGCCCGGCGGCAGCGGCTCGGGGGCGGTGACGTCAAGCGCGGCCCGCAGCCTGCCGGATGCCAGCTCAGCGCACAGGTCGTCGGTCACTACGAGCGCGCCGCGCGCGCCGTTGACCAGCAGCGCGCCGTTCTTCATCGCGGCGAGGAAGCGCGCGTCTGCCAGGCCAACCGTGTCCCGTGTCACCGGCGCGAGCAGGATCACCACGTCAGCCTCGGGCAGCAGGCCAGGCAGGTCGGCGACTGGGTGCACGCCGTCGCGCGCGGTGCGGGCGACCCGCAGGATCCGTACGTCGAAGCCGGCCAGCCGCCGCTCGACGGCCTCGCCGATCGAGCCGTAGCCCACGATCAGCACCGTCTGGCCGGCCAGCACCCCGGTGAACCTGGTCGACCAGCGCCCGGCCGCCTGCTCGGCGGCGTAGTAGCCGAACTCGCGCACCGAGGCGAGCGTGGCGGCGACCACCCACTCGGCGGTGCTCGTGTCATGGATGCCATGAGCGTTGCAGAGCACGGCGCCCGCCGGGACGTGCGGGAGCAGCAGGTCGATGCCGGCGGTCAGGGTCTGCACCACCTTCAGCCGCGGCATCGCCGACAGGGCGGCGATGGCCGGCGGCCGCGGGAAGAGCGGCGGCACGTAGAACTCGACCTCGGCCGCCGACGGCGGCAGGGTCGCCCCGCCGTCCGGGTCCACGACGACGACCTCGGCGCCCGCGATGCCGTCAAGCGCGCCGGCGACCGCGTCGAGCGGTACCCAGACCAGCATTCAGCCCTGGCCGAGCCGCTGCAGGATCAGCTCGCGAACGCTGGCCGCGTCGGCCTGGCCTCCGGTCGCCTTCATCACGGCGCCGACCAGCGCGCCGGCCGCCGCCACCTTGCCCGCCCTGACCTTGCCGGCCACCTCGGGGCTGGCGGCGATGGCCGCATCCACCGCGGCGGCCAGCACGCCGGAATCGGTGACGACCGCAAGACCGCGGGCCGCCACCACCTCGTCAGGCGAGCCCTCGCCGGCCAGGACGCCGTCGAGCACCTGCCTGGCGAGCCTGTTGGTGAGCTCGCCGGACTCGACGAGCGCGCAGATCCGCGCCACCTGAGCCGGGGTGACCGCTAGGGCGCTGAGCTCGGTGCCTGTCGTGTTCGCCACCCGGGAAAGCTCAGAGAGCCACCAGTTCTTCGCCTGCTCCGGTGTCGCACCCGCGGCGACCGTCTCGGCCACCAGGTCGAGCGCCCCGACGTTGCGCAGCGCGGCCATGTCGGACTCGGGCAGGCCGAGCTCGGCGGCGAGCCTGGCCCGGCGAGCGGCGGGAAGCTCGGGCAGCGCGGCCATGATCTGGTCCACCCATGCCGCCGGCGGCGCCACCGGCACCAGGTCGGGCTCGGGGAAGTACCGGTAGTCCTGCGCCTCTTCCTTGCTGCGGCCCGGCGTCGTGACGCCGGTCTCCTCGTGGAAGTGCCTGGTCTCCTGCACCACCCGGCCGCCGGCGTCGAGCACGCCCGCCTGGCGCTCGATCTCGGATCTGACCGCGCGCTCTACCGAGCGCAGCGAGTTGACGTTCTTGGTCTCGGTCCGCTTTCCCCACTCCGCCGAGCCGACCGGGGCGATGGACACGTTGACGTCGCAGCGCAGCGACCCCTGCTCCATCCTGACGTCCGACACGCCGAGCGCGCGCAGCAGATCGCGCAGCTCGGTGACGTAGGCCCTGGCCACCTCGGGCGCCAGCGCGCCGGTGCCGGGGATCGGCTTGGTGACGACCTCCACCAGCGGGATCCCGGCCCTGTTGTAGTCGACCAGCGAGTAGTCGGCGCCCTGGATCCGGCCGGTGGCGCCGCCCACGTGCAGCGACTTGCCGGTGTCCTCCTCGAGGTGCACCCGCTCGATGCCGACCCTGACGACCCGGCCGCCGACCTCCACGTCGAGCCATCCGTCCGTGCACAGCGGCTCGTCGTACTGCGAGATCTGAAAGTTCTTCGGCATGTCCGGATAGAAGTAATTCTTTCGCGCGAACCGGCACCACGTGGCGATCGAGCAGTGCAGCGCGAGCCCGATCCTGATCGTGTGCTCGATCGCGGCCCTGTTGATGACCGGCAGCGAGCCCGGCAGGCCGAGGCAGACGGGGCAGACCGCGGAGTTCGGCTCGGCGCCGAATACGGTCGGGCAGCCGCAGAACATCTTGGCGGCGGTGCCCAGCTCGACGTGGGTCTCCAGGCCGAGCACCGGCTCGTACCTGGTCACGGCCTCGTCGAAGGGCACCCGGACACCCGGAGCGTCTCCTGCCGTGGTCAGCTGGGTCATCGTCCGGCCTCCGATTCCGTGCCGGTCACGGCCGCGATCCCCCTGGCCTCGGCAAGCAGCGGGTGCCCGCGTCGCTGGTCGAGCGCGGCCTCGATCGCCGCCGCGACGCGGTACATCCGGTCGTCGGCCAGCACCGGCGCCATGATCTGCAGGCCGACCGGCAGCCCGTCCTCCGGCGCGAGGCCGCACGGCACCGAGATGGCCGCGTTGCCCGCCAGGTTCGCCGGGATCGTGCACAGGTCGGCCAGGTACATCGCCATCGGGTCGTCCACCCGCTCGCCGATCGGGAACGCGGTCGTCGGCGTGGTCGGCGAGACGAGCACGTCGACCTGGTCGAACGCGGCGGCGAAGTCGCGTGCGATCAGGGTGCGGACCTGCTGCGCCTTGCCGTAGTAGGCGTCGTAGTAGCCGCTGGACAGCGCGTAGGCGCCGAGCATGATCCGGCGCTTGACCTCGGGGCCGAAGCCGGCCGCCCTGGTCAGGCTCATCACCTCCTCCGCGCTCGCCGTGCCGTCGTCGCCGACCCGCAGCCCGTACCGCATCCCGTCGAACCTAGCGAGGTTGGACGAGCACTCACTCGGCGCGATCAGGTAGTAGGCGGGCAGCGCGTAGTCGAAGTGCGGGCAGGACACCTCGGCGATCTTCGCGCCGAGCGCCTCGAGCAGTTCGACGGCCTCGCCGAACCTGGCGAGCACGCCGCTGGCGTACCCCTCGCCGCTCAGCTCGGTCACCACGCCGACCCGCAGCCCGGCCACGTCGGCGGCGCGGGCGGCGGCGACCACCGGCGGCACGGGAGCGTCCAGCGAGGTGGAATCGCGCGGGTCGTGCCCGGATATCACCTCATGCAGCAGCGCGGCATCGAGCACGGTCCTGGTCAGCGGCCCCGGAGTGTCCAGCGAGGACGCGAAGGCGACCAGGCCGTACCTGGACGAACCGCCGTAGGTCGGCTTGACCCCGACCAGGCCGCAGACGGCCCCCGGCTGGCGGATCGAGCCGCCGGTGTCCGTGCCGATACCGAGCGGCGCCTGGTAGGCGGCCACCGCGGCGGCCGAGCCGCCGGACGACCCGCCGGGCACCCGGCCGAGGTCCCACGGGTTGCGCGACGGACCGAAGGCCGAGTTCTCGGTGGACGAGCCCATCGCGAACTCGTCCATGTTGGTCTTGCCCAGTATGACGACCCCGGCGGCCCGCAGCCGCGTGGTCACGGTCGCGTCGTACGGCGGCTGCCAGCCGGCCAGGATCTTGGACCCGCAGGTGGTCGGCATGTCGGCGGTGGTGAACACATCCTTGAGAGCCAGCGGGACCCCGGCCAGCGGACCGAGCGGCTCGCCCGCCGCTCGCCGCCGGTCGACCGCGCGCGCCGCGGTCAGCGCAGTCTCCCGCGCCACGTGCAGGAAAGCCCGCACGTGCACATCGGTCTGCGCGATCCGGTCCAGGTGCGCGGCGGCAAGCTCCGCCGCGGAGATCTCGCCGGCCGCGACGGCCTGAGCCATCTGCGCGGCCGTCATCGTGATCAGTTCGTCGGCTGCGGTCATGGTCAGTCCTCAGCGAGGATGCGAGGCACCCTGAATCGGTCCTGCTCGGCGGCCGGGGCCTGGGCAAGCGCGGCCTGCGTGCCGAGCGGCGGCACCACCAGGTCGTCGCGGAAGACGTTGGACAGGTCAGCGGCGTGCGTGGTCGGCGGGATGTCGACCGCGGCCACCTCCTGCACCCTGGCCACGGCGCCGATGATCACGTCGAGCTGCTCGGCGAAATGCTCGAGCTCGGAGTCGGTGAGCGCGAGCCTGGAGAGCCTGGCCAGATGGGCTACCTCATCGCGGGTAATGGACACACGCGCCATCCTAGAGGCCGGTGGCTGCCCGGCCGAACGAGTTAGGCCCCGGGCCGCGCCCCGGCAAGCTCGCCGTCGGTCGGCGACCGGCGGTCGGCCGGCCCGCTGGCGCGGGCCGCGGCGCCGGCCGGGCGGTGCTCGGCCAGCCACTTGGTCGCCGAGACCGGATCGAGCGGCCTGGCGAAGTGCCAGCCCTGAGCGCCGTCGCAGCCGACCAGGCGCAGTGCGGCGGCAGCGGCATCGGTCTCCACCCCCTCCCCGATCGAGCGGATGCCGAGTGACTGGGCGAGTCGCACCAGCGACTTGACCGCCATGCTCCGGTCCGGGCAGTCGGGAAGGCCGCGGATCAGGGCGGGGTCGAGCTTCACCTCGCTGATCCCGAGCCTGGTCAGCTGGGCAAGGGAGGAATAGCCGGTGCCGAAGTCGTCCAGGCTCACGCCGACGCCGAGGTCGGTCAGCGCGCGCAGCGCCTGGCCGGCCTGGGCCGCCTGGGCGACAAGCACCTGCTCGCTGACATCCAGCCGCAGCGCCTCCGGCCGCAGCCGGTGCCGGTCAAGCGCGCCGCGCACCACGTCGACCAAGCGGGTCCCGAGCAGGTCCCTGGCCGGCAGGTTGACGCAGACCTGCACCCGCATGCCGTCCCGCCACCACCGGGCCGCCTGGGCGAGCGCCCTGTCGATCACCTGCTCGGTCAGCTCGCTGGTCACGTGCGACTGCTCGGCGAGGCCGATGAACTCGGCCGCCTCGAGCATCCCGCGCCGGGGGTGCCGCCAGCGGGCGAGCGCCTCCATGCCGATGACCTGCTCGTCGGCGAGCAGCACCTTGGGCTGGAAGTACAACTCGATCTCGCGGCCCGCGATCGCCGTGCGCAGGTCGCTGAGCAGCGCCAGCCGGTCCACCGATGTGCGGTCGGCCGTCGGCTCGTACCGCTCGATGCCGCTGCGCCGCTCCTTGGCCAGGTACATCGCCACGTCGGCCCGCTGCATGAGCTGGTCGAAGGTGCCCGCGTCGTCGGGGTAGATCGCGATCCCGACACTCGCCTCGACCTGGAACGTCATCGCCTCGAGCCGGACCGGCTCGGCCAGCGCGGCCCGCAGCCTGGACGCCACCTCGCGGGCCGCCGAGGCCTCCCGCACCGAGGGCAGCAGCACGGCGAACTCGTCGCCACCGAGCCTGGCCACCACGTCGCCCGGCCGGACGCTGTGCGCGATGCGGTGGGCGACGACCTGCAGCAGCCGGTCGCCGACCGCATGCCCGAGTGTGTCGTTGACCTGCTTGAGCCCGGTGGACCTGTCCAGGTCGATCAGCAGGAAACCGGCCCTTGATCCCGCGCCCGACGCCCTGGCCAGCGCCTCGCCGCCGCGCCTGGCCAGCAGCTTGCGGTTGAGCAGGCCGGTCAGCTCATCGTGGTTGGCCTGGTGCTCCCGCTGCACCGACATCGCGGCGCTGAGGTAGACCGCGCCGAGCGGCAGCGCGAAGAGGGCGACGGTGACCGCCGAGTCCTTCGTCGTCATCGCCACGGCGACCAGCGGCGCGGTGCCGAACAGCAGCACGCTGGTGATCGCCTGGTAGGGCAGGCTGGCCCGGACCACGCCGCTGGCCGGCATCCTGGTCTTGACCGTGATCGCCACGGCCACCAGGCAGAAATTGACGGCGAAATAGGCCGCGGCGGCGGCCGCGAGCACCAGGTAGCCACGGGCGTCGCTGGCCCACGGGCTGGCCGCCGACGGGCTGATCCCGGCCGCCCAGAACACGAACTCCGCGGCGGCGAGGCTGATGCTCAGCTGCGCGGCGTTGAACGCCACCCACAGCGGCGCCGCTCGCTGGGTCAGGCCGACCACGATCACCACGATGGCCCGCAGCAGCACGGCGAGGGGGAAGCCCCAGTGCAGCAGGGCGGCGACGGTGAGCGTGCGGGACACCGCGGGAGCCTCCGGCGCCGACCGGCCCGGCGTGACGATCCGCCAGATCTCCCCCGCCAGCGTCATCGCCGCCACCACCCAGAACAGCGGCATCTGCAGCACGCTCGCCGTCGGCCCTGCGTGCAGCGCGACGACCGCGAGCAGCACGGCCCCGCATACCGATACCGCGGTGAAGTAGATCCACAGCGGGGAACCCGGCCGGGGGGCGACATCGCGGGCGTCGTCGATGGTCCTCATAGCGTCCTCACGGTCCGCCGGTAACCGGGGGTGCGGCAGGTGAACACTGTCGGGCAGCGTACAGGGGAAACTACACTTCACGCAGCCATACGCATACTATCCGTTACTAGGCGCCTTGTTGTAGCTAACTGACTACACATCGCGAACTATCCGCCGCCCGGCCGCGTCGCGGGCCGCGCCCGGTCAGGAAAGGCGCAGGTAAGGGACGTGCCCGCCGCCGCCGCCGTCGGTGAGCGAGATCGGCGGCTGGCCGATCACGACCATGTAGCTGCGCGGGCTCAGCTTGACGATCACCCGCAGGACGCTCTGGCCGTGGAAGGTGAAGGCGGGCCCGAGCTGCCAGGCGTAGTGCGGCACCACCTCGGGCCGGTAGCCGTCGGTCACCAGCACATAGGCGAGCCCGAGCGTCACGCCGCGCCTGAAGTGCTGGTCAAGGCCGGTGACCGAGAGCTTGAGCCGCTGAGCGGGCAGCTCGGCCCTGACCGCGCGCGAGACCAGCGTGATGGCCTGGATCAGCGTGAAGTCCGCGTCGCTCCGTGGTGCCGCCTGGGCCCCGTCGGCGGCACAGAACGACGCGAGCGCGAGCGCCCCGACCGCGGCAAGCGTGCCGGCCCCGCGGGCGAGCCACGGCGTGGCCGTGATCCGCCGGGCCCGCCGGGCGCTGCCGCCTTCGGCCTGCGGCCCGGCCGCGGCGGGGGCACTGACCGTACGGGCGGCGCGCACCCAGGCCACGACCCGCCGGGCGAGGAGCGCCGCGGCGGCGGCTACGGCGAGCCAGGTCACCATTCCGACCGGGTACATCGGGGCCATCAGGTAGGTGAGGCTGTCGTTTCCGGCATTCTGCTGCGCGATGCTCGCCGCAGGTATCGCCGCGAACGTGACTGCCGCCGCCAGGCCGACGACCAGGCCAAGCGCGGCCAGCGCGGCAACCAGACGCGAGCGCAGCGGCCGCAGGCTCGCCGCCACGCCGATGGCGGCGAGCGGCACAAACGCCGCGACTCCGGCGGCAGCCGGCCGCTGGCCGGCCAGTCCCAGGCTGTGGATGCGCGGGAACGAGGTCCACCACACCGGCGCCGGCTGGACCGAGGCCGCGACCGCCCGCAGGCCGAAGGCCAGGCCGCCGGCCGGGCCAGCGCTGCCGCTGTCATGCAGCAGCGCGCTCAGGTTGCCGTGCCTGGCGGTAAATTCCTGGATCAGCGGCAGGCTCCAGCAGCCAAGCCCGGCGATGACGCCCGGGACCAGCCACCACCAGCCCGCCCTGGCCCTGAGGCTGTCGGCCAGCCCGACGGCCAGGGCCACCAGCACGAGGGCGCCGCAGGCCAGCGCGTACATCAGGTGCGCCTGCGCCGCGACCGACGCGGTGATCACGAGCGCCGGCCACCACCAGCGGCGGCCGGCCAGCACCGCCCACGCCGCGGCGAGCGCGGCGAGGAAGAACATCAGCCCGAACCACGGGTTCCACACCGGCAGGTGCGTGACCCCAGGTATCCACAGGATCGCCCCGAGCAGCCCGGCCGCGGCGAGCACGCCGCCCGCGGTACCCGCCGCCGACCGCGCCGCCTCGATGGCGAGCGAGCAGGCCAGCATGCACCACAGCGCCGCCCCCCACAGCGCGCCCTCCATCGGGTCGGCGTGCACCGGCAAGGCGAGCAGCCAGTACTGGGCCGGGCCCGGATCATAGACTCCGGGCGCCAGCCGGGACGGCTGCCCGAGCATCGGCCCGTACCTGGTCAGCGCGTCCCAGGAGCGGACGGCAATGGCCGCGTTGTCGTTGATGGGCAGCCAGCCACCCCGCATCGTGGCGATGGCCCCGTCGGTGAAAGGCAGCCAGGTCGCCGCGTGCGTGGCGGCCCGTAGCGCGAGGCCTCGCTTCAACACCCTTCCTGCTTCCGTGCCGACCCTGACGGCATGCCCGGGTGGCGCGCCGGGCGTCGCGCCACCCGTCCGCCCTGCGCGTTGCGTGCCATGACACGGTGTCAAACGCAGCCGGGCCCGGCATCGTGCCAGCCCGGCGAAGGCTAGTCCGCCGTTCCCGCCGACCCCGTAGCTGTCGATACTGTTTCGCGCGCCGCGTCGGTCCCGTCAGCGAGCAGCACGGCCAGGCCAGCCTCGTCGAGCACGGGAACGCCGAGCGAGGCGGCCTTGTCCAGCTTGGAGCCTGGGTTCTCGCCGGCCACCACGAAGGTCGTCTTCTTGCTCACCGAGCCCGCCACCTTTCCGCCGCGCGAGGTGATCGCCTCCGCTGCCTCGTCCCTGGTCATCTCGGCCAGCGTGCCGGTGAGCACCACGGTGACCCCGGCCAGCGGCCCGGCCGGCGAAGCCGCGGCGTCCCCCAGGGTGAAGCCGGCGAAGTCGGGATCGGCCATCCGCACGCCGGCGTCGCGCCACTTGGCCACGATCGCCTGGTGCCAGTCGACGGCGAACCAGTCGACGACCGACCCGGCGATCGTCGGGCCGACCTCGTCGACCAGCATCAGGGTTGCCGCCGGCGCCTGCGCGATCGCCTCGACCGAGCCGAACGCGGCGGCCAGTGCCCTGGCCGCCGTCGGGCCGACGTGCCTGATCGACAGCGCGACGAGCACCCGCCACAGCGGCCGCCGCCGTGCCTCGTCCAGATTCCGGAGCAGGCTGACGGCGTTGGCAGTCAGCTCGCCGCCGATCGTGACGAAGAACGGGCTCTGCGCGAGCTTGGCCGCGTCGAGCGAGAACACGTCGCCCTCGTCGGTCACCAGCCCGGCGCCGAGCAGGGCCGCGGCCGCCTCGTAACCGAGCACCTCGATGTCGAAGGCTCCCCGGCTGGCGATGTGGAACAGCCGCTCACGCAGCTGGGCCGGGCAGGACCTGGCGTTCGGGCAGCGCCAGTCCACCTCCTCGGGCTCGCGTGCCAGCTCGGTGCCGCAGCTCGGGCAGGTGCGCGGGAACTCGAAGGCATGCTCGTCGCCGGATCGCAGCTCGGTCACCGGACCGACCACCTCGGGGATCACGTCGCCGGCCTTGCGCAGCACGACCATGTCGCCGATCAGCACGCCCTTGCGCGCGATCTCGTCCTCGTTGTGCAAGGTGGCGCGCTCGACCGTGGAGCCGCTCACCTTGACCGGCGTCATGACGGCGAACGGGGTGACCCGGCCGGTCCTGCCCACGTTCACCCTGATGTCGAGCAGCCTGGTGGTGACCTCCTCGGGCGGGTACTTGTAGGCGATGGCCCAGCGCGGCGCCCGGCTGGTGAAGCCGAGCGCCTCCTGCACGGCGATCGGGTCGAGCTTGACCACCACGCCGTCGATCTCGTACGGCGGGTCGTGCCGGTGCTCGGCGTAGTAGCCGACGTACTCGCGCACCCCGTCGATGTCGCCGACCACCCGGTACAGCTCGCTGACGGGCAGCCCCCACTCGCGCAGCCGGTCGTACCACCCAGACTGGCTGTCCGGGCGGTCGGCCACCTCGCCGTCGATGGCGCCGACGCCGTGCAGGATCAGCCCGAGCGGCCTGCTTGCCGTCACCGCCGGGTCCTTCTGCCGCAGCGAGCCCGCCGCGGTGTTGCGCGGGTTGACGAACGGCGGCTTGCCGGCCTCCGCCTGGCGCTCGTTCAGCTCGTTGAAGGCCACCACCGGCAGGAAGACCTCGCCGCGGACCTCGATCGTGGCCGGCCAGCCCGAGCCGGACAGCCGGGCCGGGGCCGAGGCGATCGTTCGCACGTTCGCGGTGACGTCCTCGCCGGTCACCCCGTCGCCCCTGGTCGCCGCCCTGGCCAGCCGGCCGTCGGTGTAGACCAGGTCGACCGCCAGCCCGTCGATCTTGAGCTCGCACAGGAACGGCCCGGTGCCGCCGAGCCGCTCGGCCCTGGCGTACCAGCTGTCGAGCTCCGCCGCGGAGAACGCGTTGTCCAGGCTGAACAGCCGCTCCAGGTGCCGCACCGGCGCGAACCCGGTGGCCACCTGGCCACCCACCCGCTGGGTCGGCGAGTCGGGCGTGCGCAGGTCGGGGTAGCGCTCCTCGAGCTCGCGGATCTCGCGCATCAGCGTGTCGTACTCCGCGTCGGAGGCCACCGGCGCGTCGAGCACGTAGTAGCGGTAGTTGTGCTCGGTAATCTGATCGGCCAGGTCGGCGTGCCGGTGCCTGGCCAGCTCGTCGGCCTGCTGCACGGCCGGGGCCTGGCCATCGGCCGCCGCGACCGCGCCGAGTTCGGTGTCCTCGGTGTCGCTCATGCCACTCCCTCCTGCACAAGCTCGGGGACCAGCCGCGCGGCCGCCCGGCACTGCGCGAGCACGCCGCGGGCCCTGGCCGGCGAGACGCCGACCAGGCCGCAAGCCGGGGTTACCACCACCTGCTCGGCCAGACTGCCAGGATCCAGGCCGATCCGACGCCACAGCCCGATCACGGCGACCGCGGTCCGGTGGGCGGCGTCCTGCGGCGAGCGGGCGGCTCCTCCCGGCGCGGGCCCGCCAGGCGGCAACGGCGGGACGGCACCGGCCCAGATGGACAGGCCCGCCTCGGCGGCCTCGCCGACGCCGTCCTCCTGGCCGCGCCGCAGCAGGCCGAGGTCGAACGAGACCGCGCTCGCCCCGGCGCTCACCACGCAGCCGAACGGGACGTCGGGCGCGCAGCAGTGCACGATTCCCGGCGCCTGCGCGGCCGCGAGCACGGCGCGCAGGCCGTCCGCCGCGACCGTCGCGTCCACGGCGGCCAGCCGGTACAGGCCGCTGGCGGTGGGCAGCGACCCGGCGAGCACGGCGGGCAGCGAGGGCTCGTCGAGCTGGAGCAGGATGCTCGCCTCGGGCAGCCTGCGCCGGACGGCCGCGACGTGCGCGGCGACGCCTTCGCAGAGCGAGGCGGTCAGGTCGGCCACCGCGCCCTGGTCGGTCAGCGCCGGCTCGATGCTCCTGGTCAGCTCGAGCGCGGCTGCCAGCGTCCACGGGCCGCACACCTGGAGCTTCACGGGACCCGCGTGGCCGTCGGCCGCCTCCTCGAGAGCGTCAAGGTCAGCGGACAGCATCCCGGCCGCCCGGCTCACGTCCCGCCCGCCGCGCTCGGCCAGCCGCCAGCCTCTCGCCGTGGTCTCCGCAGGCAGGTCGACGAGCAGCGCCGCGGTGCGCCCGATCAGGTCGGCACCCGGTCCGCGAGCCGGGAGCTCGGCCAGGTGCGGCAGTTCGGGAAGCTCGCCGAAGATCACGGCCTCGGCCTCGCCGGGGTGCGCGCCCGGCATCGAGCCGATGCCGGTCGCGCTGCACTCAGGCCACACAAACGGCTGCCCGTCACGGCTCACCGGCACATCCTAGCGATGGGGTCGGCCGACCCGCTCGCTCCGGCGCTGGCCTACGCGGCCGGGCTCGCGGTGAGCGCCGTCGCCGCGATGGTGCCAGAGCCGAGCACGACCTCGCCGTCGTACAGGACGGCGGCCTGGCCCCTGGCGACGCCCCTGGCCCGGCCGTGCAGCCTGATCCGCAGCGCCCCGTTGTCCGGGGCGCAGGTAGCCGGGAAGACCTCGCCGTGCGCGCGAAGCTGAACCATCGCCTCGACCGGCCCGGCCGGCGGCTCGCAGCCGGTCCAGACCGGCCGCACCGCGGTGATCTCATCAACGTCGAGCGCCTCGGCCGGGCCGACCCGCACGGTGCGCGAGACCGGCTCGATGTCGAGCACGTACCTGGGCCTGCCGTCCGGGGCCGGCGTGTCGATGCGCAGCCCGCGGCGCTGGCCGACGGTGAAGCCGAAGCTGCCGTCGTGGCCGCCGACCACGCGGCCGTCCAGGTCCACGATCGGCCCAGGGGCCTGGCCGAGCCGCCCGGCGAGAAAGCCGCGGGTGTCGCCGTCGGCGATGAAGCAGACGTCGTGGCTGTCGGGCTTGTCCGCCACGGCCAGGCCGCGCAGCGCGGCCTCGGCCCGCACCTGCCGCTTGGTGCTGTCGCCGAGCGGGAACATGGCGCGGCCAAGCTGGCCGGCCGTCAGCACGGCGAGCACGTAGGACTGGTCCTTGGCCAGGTCCACGCTGCGGGTCAGCCGCGGCCCTGCCGTCCCGGCCGGGCGGAGCAGCCGTGCGTGGTGGCCGGTGCAGACCGCGTCGAAGCCGAGCGCCACGGCGCGGTCGAGTACCGCGGCGAACTTGATCTTCTCGTTGCAGCGCAGGCACGGGTTCGGCGTGTTGCCCCTGGCGTACTCGGCCACGAAATCCTGGACCACGTCGGCGTCGAAGCGCTCGGCCATGTCCCAGACGTAGAACGGGATGCCGATCACGTCGGCCGCCCGCCTGGCGTCCCTGGCGTCCTCCAGCGTGCAGCAGCCGCGGGCGCCGCTGCGGTAAGACCGGGGATTGGCCGACAGGGCCAGGTGCACGCCGGTCACCTCGTGCCCGGCCGCCGCCGCCCGGGCGGCGGCCACGGCCGAGTCCACTCCGCCGGACATGGCGGCCAGCACCCGCAGTGCCGTCACCGGCTGGCCCGCCTGGACCGCTCGACCGCCTCGCCGATGACCGCGCCGAGCGCGGCCACGTCGGCCCGCGTGCTGGTGCGGCCGAGCGAGAAGCGCAGCGACCCCCTGGCCCTGGCGCGCTCGGCGCCCATCGCGAGCAGCACGTGGCTGGGCTGAGCGACCCCGGCGGTGCAGGCCGAGCCCGTGGAGCAGGCGATGCCCTTGGCGTCGAGCAGCATCAGCAGGGCGTCGCCCTCGCATCCGGGGAAGGAGAAGTGCGCGTTGCCGGCCAGCCGCAGCTCCCCGGGCGCCGGGCCGTTCAGTATCGCGTCGGGCACGGCGGCGCGGACCGCGGCGATGAGCTCGTCCCGCAGTCCGCCGATCCTGGCCGCGTGCTCGGCCCTGGTGGCCGCCGCGTGCTCGACGGCGACCGCGAACGCCCTGATCGCGGCCGTGTCGAGGGTGCCGGACCTGACGTCGCGCTCCTGCCCGCCGCCGTGCAGCACCGGCACCGGGTCGGTGCCCCTGGCGAGCAGCAGCGCGCCCGCGCCCACCGGCCCGCCGATCTTGTGCGCCGTGACGGTCAGCGCCGTCGCGCCGCTGGCGGCCAGGCTCACCGGAAGCTGCCCGGCGGCCTGCACGGCGTCGCTGTGGAACGGTATCTGGTACTCGGCGGCCACGGCGGCGAGGTCGGCGATCGGCTGGATGGTGCCGACCTCGTTGTTCGCCCACATCACGCTGACCACCGCGACGCCGTCCGGGTCGCGCTCGATGGCCTTGCGCAGCACCTGCGGGCTGAGCAGCCCGAAGTTGTCCACGTCGAGCCAGGTCACCTCGGCGCCCTCGTGCTCGCCGAGCCAGTGCACCGAGTCGAGCACGGCGTGGTGCTCCACCGCCGTGGCCAGGACCCGGCGCCGCGGCGCCGCTGCGTCCTGCCGGGCCCAGTACAGCCCCTTGACCGCCAGGTTGTCGGCCTCGGTGCCGCCGCTGGTGAAGACCACCTCACTCGGCCTGGCCCCGTACACCTGCGCGATCTGCTCGCGCGACTCCTCGATCACGCGGCGCGCACGACGGCCGGCGTTGTGCAGCGAGGATGGGTTGCCGGTACGGGCCAGTTCCTCGACCATCGCGGCAAGCGCCTCAGGCAGCATCGGCGTGGTCGCGGCGTGGTCGAGGTAGACGAGCGCGGGATGGCCGGCCGGCCTGGCCAGGTCACCGGCGGCGTCAAGGTTCACCATGGTGCTTCAAGCGTAACGGGAACCTATGGCCGCACGGCCCGGTCAGCTGGTCCGCTTCGTGATCTCCTCCACCAGCTGCGGCACCACCTTGAACAGGTCGCCCACGACGCCGAAGTCCGCAAGCTCGAAGATCGGCGCCTCGGGGTCCTTGTTCACCACCATGATCGTCTTCGATGTCTGCATGCCCGCCCGGTGCTGGATCGCGCCTGAGATGCCCACGGCCACGTAGAGCTGCGGCGACACGGTCTTGCCCGTCTGGCCGACCTGGAACTGGTGCGGGTACCAGCCCGCGTCGGTGACCGCGCGCGACGCGCCGACCGCGGCACCGAGCGAGTCGGCCAGACTCTCGATCAGCGCCATGTTCTCGGCCGAGCCGACGCCGCGGCCGCCGGAGACGACGATCGATGCCTCGGTCAGTTCAGGCCGCTCGCCGCGCTGCTGCACCACCCGCTCGGTGATCCTCGCCTGCTTGGCTGCGTCGCTCACGGTCAGGCTCACCGGCTCGAGGACGGCGGCGCCGGGAGCGGGCTCCGGGGTGACCGCGTTCGGCCGGACAGCGATGATGGGCGTGCCTGCCCGCACTCGCGAGCTGACGTTGATCGCCCCGCCGAAGTTCGCCTGCTCGGCCGACAGGTCATCGCCGACGCCGACGACGTCGGTGAGGATGCCCCAGCCGGTCTTGACCGCGAGCCGCCCGCCGATCTCGCGGCCCTCGGCGGTGCTCGGCAGCAGGATCGCGGCCGGAGAGGACTGCTTGGCAAGCTCGGCCAGCAATTCGGCCTTGGGCGCGGCG
>Ga0335081_10002709_pt1 | contig 27868 bp, 17 predicted proteins | sample Lox_Sample_35_FD_206713 | JGI IMG/M metagenome (GOLD analysis project Ga0335081, IMG submission 206713) | Soil microbial communities from Loxahatchee National Wildlife Refuge, Florida, United States - Lox_Sample_3.5 | ecosystem: Environmental > Terrestrial > Soil > Wetlands | place: USA...
ACGCCTTTACCTATCCCGAGCTCGACCGGATGTTTCGCAAAGCCGGTTTCGCGCACACCGAATTACACGCGTTGCCGCCGACTCCGGAATCCGTGGTGATCGCCTGCAGGTAGGATCAGCTCATGTCGACTCAGGCCGCCGGGCAGCAGCTTCGGGAAGAATTCAATCGCTGGGCGGAAGCGGGCCGCGGCGAGGGCATGGAGACGGATCACCTGCCCATCGTTTTGCCCATGCTCGCGATGATAAACCTGCGGCCGGACGAAGTGATTCTCGACGCCGGCTGCGGCACCGGCTGGCTCTGCCGGCTGCTTTCGAAGCGCGTGACGCACGGGAAAGTGATGGGGATGGATGTCTCGGACGAGATGGTCCGCCGGGCACAGCGCGCGAGCGCAGGTGTGGCGAACGTCTCGTTTATCACTGGCAGCGTGGATGGGATTCCGCAGCCGGCCGAATCGTTCAATCGCGTGGTGTCGGTGGAGTCCGCCTACTACTGGCCACAGCCGGAAGACGGGTTGAGGGAAATCCTGCGGGTACTCAAGCCCGGCGGCTCCGCCTGGGTGCTCATCAACTACTACCGCGACAATCTATATTGCCACCAGTGGGCCCAACACTACACTATCCCCACACATCTGCTCTCGGCGGATGAGTGGGCCGGCCTGTTTCGCGAGGTTGGTTTCAGCGGCGTCGAGGACCGCCGCATTCCGGATCCCACGCCTACGCCCGCCACCTACACCGGTCGGTGGTTTCGTGACGCTGAAGAATTGCGCCGATTTCGCGAAGAGGGCGCGCTGCTGGTTTACGGAACGAAGCCCGCCCCTCCGCCGGCGTGAGTCTGGGCAAACCTACGGCGTCCCTTGCTGCGCGGCCTCAACGAGTTTGCCAATAGTGGGAGCGATCATGATGAGCAGCTCCGCTCGCGGCTTCGCGGCTTCGTGGATGAACGCCATTTGTTCCGTAACCCAGGAGGCCGGCGCAGGCTTGCCGGAAGCCAGGTCATCGAGCGCCTGAAGGCCGATGGCAGCGAGGTGGGAGACGTCCTCGGCCAGCGGAATATCTTCTTCGAGCAGCGCCGAGCCCCGCATCACCGGCAACAGTTCCGGCTTGTTGTCGCGCCACCGCACAAGCTGCCCGCGTATTTCGTCCTGGTTCACGCGCCAGTCCGCCACCAGCGCGGCGAAATTGCGCGCAGTATCACTTTCGGGCGGCGTGGCGTCCACCAGGCGATTGAGCGGCGTGGCGCTGCTGTACTCACGCGCTGCTTCGCGCGCATAGCCTTTCACCGGTTCCAACAGGTCGTCGAGCGTTTTCAAGCTGTCGATCTGCTTCCGGCCGGTCAGCCGATCGAGCATGTAGGGGTAACTGGTGCGATCGGTGAGCCCGAGCGAGTCCAGCCAACGGCTGGTGACGGCCAGGCGGCGGTACATCGAATCGACGTCTTTGACCTGCTCGGGAGACCAAAGCCGCTCCGCGATGGCGGCCATGCGCGGCCAGATGCGGGTATCCACGTTCTCGGGCGTTGCAAATTCTACCCACATGCACGCTTCGCCGCCCAGGATGCGCGCCTTCTCTTCCGCGGTCAGGCCCGCCGTGGCGCCCTCCAGCGGGTCTACGTTGTAGTGAGCCCTTGCCGGATGCATGAGATCCAAATAGTAGCCCGCCGAAAGAATTCCCGTGTAGCCTTGGCGCGCGGCCACGGCCAGCGATTGCTGCCCGCGCCACGACTGAACCACCGTGCTCTGCGGCAAGCCAGGGTGAAGCACCTCGTCCCAACCAATCACCTTCTTGCCGTGCTTCTCGACCAGCGGCACGACGCGCTCGCTGAAATAGGTTTGCAGGTCCGCTGTCGTCTTCAGCCCGTGCTCATGCATAAAGGCCTGGATGCGCGGACTCTGTTGCCACTGCTTGCCGTTCACTTCGTCGCCGCCGATGTGGAAGTATTCGTCCGGAAAGAGCGCAGCCATCTCGCCGATGAAGGCGTCGAGAAACGTGTACACCTTCTCGTTGGTGGGGTCGAGGCAGGGGTTGAAGATGCCCCAGTGCCGCTCGATGCTGTACGGGCCGGGTGCACTGGCGAGCTCGGGGAATGCAACCAGCATGGCCGTGGTATGGCCCGGCATGTCAAACTCGGGGATCACGCGAATGCCGCGATCGCGCGCGTACGCAATAATCTCCTTCACCTGCTCCTGGGTGTAGTAATGGCCGTCGGAGCCCAGTTCATGCAGCTTCGGAAATACTTTGCTCTCCACGCGAAAACCCTGGTCGTCCGAGAGGTGCCAGTGGAAAACGTTGAGCTTGAGGGCCGCCATGCCGTCCAGGTTGCGCTTCAAAACCGGGAGGGGCATGAAGTGCCGGCTCACGTCCAGCATCAGGCCGCGCCACGGGAACCGGGGGCGATCGTGGATCTCCATCGCGGCCGCGCCGAAGCCTGTGGCGTCCAGATCGACCGATTGCAGGAACGTCTCGGTGCCGCGCAGCACGCCCACCGGAGTGGGCGCGGAGAGTCGAGCCTGCTGCGGCGTCACCACGAGCGTGTAAGACTCGTCTTCCTTCACCGACTGCACTTCCTCGCCGGCGTGATCGCAGGCGATCACCAGCGTCGCTTTGGTCGCGTCCGTTTCGAGCTGGTCAGAGAGAGGTATCCCGGTCTGCCGCGTCAGGCGGTCGATCAGGCGCTCCGCAGCGCGCTCCAACCGCGGCTCCCGGTAGCCGGTTAACGCGACGCGGAACGTGCCGTCAATCACCAGCCGCCCCTGGCCCGGCGTGAGCTCGGCGGGCTGCGGCATCAGGTTGTTGTCCTCGGGGCGAACCGGCATAGCGGCGACCGTGAGCCCCACCGCAAGTATCAACACTGCGACCTTGAAGATCTGCATTTCTAACCTCCAATGGGTTACCGGCGATGTTATGAGTTGGAGTGGAAAAAGGCAACCCTGGCGTAGAGGGAGCGACTTCTCTTGCAGAGAATGTGTGGCGAGGGCGGGGTTTTCAACCCCACCGAGGCTCCCCTACTCGCAGCGTAGCGCCACCATGGGATCCACCTTCGCCGCCCGCCGCGCCGGCAGGTAGCTTGCCACCAGCGCCACCGCGGCCAGTGTGATGGCGACCGCCGCCAGCACGACCGGGTCGGCCGGCCGAACGTCGAAGAGCAGATTCCGGAGCAGCCGCGCCAGGCCGATCGAGCCCGCGACCCCGACCCCGATTCCCCCGAACACCCAGGCCATGTTTCGGCTCAACACCAAGTGCAGCACGTCCGCGCGGCGCGCCCCAAGCGCCATACGGATGCCGATCTCGTGCGTGCGCTGGGTCACCGAGTAGCTCACCACCCCGATAATGCCGACCGCCGCCAGCAACAGGGCAAAACCGGAGAACACGGAGAGCAGTAGCATCGGAAAGCGCCTCGAGCCCGTCGAATCGTGCACGACCTGTTCCATGGTCTCGACGCCGGAAACCGGCCGGTCAGGCAGGAACTCGGCGATGGCACGCTTAATTTCGGCAGTGAAGGCGCCCGGAGCCGACGCGGTTCGTACCACGACGCTCATCACCGGCCAGCCGGCCTGAGTGTAGGGACGGAAAAACTGGGGGCGCATAGGCTCGTCCAGACCCAGATGATGCACATCGCCGACCACCCCCACCACCGTGAGCCGGGGGCCGTCTGAGCCTCCAAGCCGGATCGCTCTGCCAACGGGATCTTCCTTGGGCCAGTATTTGCGCGCCATGCTCTCGTCCACAACGATCACTCCGGGCGAAGCGAGGCTATCCTGATGAGTGAATTCACGCCCCTTGAGCACAGGAACACCCATCGTGCGGAAGTAGCTCGGGCAAGCGACGCTATAGTCGGCATTCGGCATGTGCGCGGGTTCCGCCGGAGGTTGACCTTCAATCTGGAAGCCGCGGCCGGCGTTTCCTTCGAACGGCAGATGACCCACCGCGCCCACCGAAATCACGCCTGGAATGGCGCCGACATGGTCATCGAGGTCCTGGCAGAAACGCGGCAGGCCCGGAGGTCCCACGTAGATCGCCTCCTGCGGAACCGACATCCCCATGGTGAGCACGTTCTTTGGATCGAGGCCGGGATCGACGCCCAGCAGTCGCGCCACGCTCTTGATCATCAGGCCGGCGCCGCAAAGCACCACCAGCGCCAGCGCCACTTCCGACGCCACCAGCGCGTGGCGCAGGCGGCCCTTCCCGCCTTCGCTCGATCCTCGGCCGCCTTCCTTGAGAGGTTCGTTCACGTCGCCCCGCAAAGCGCTGAACGCCGGCACCAGGCCAAACAGCACTCCCGTGAGGCAAGAGACGAGAAGAGTGAATCCGAATACGCGCCCGTCCATCGTGAGAGAGTCGAGCTGCCGCATAGGAAGGCGGAGGTTATCCAGCCGGAAAGCGCGAAAGAGCAGATCGTTGCTCCAGACCGCAAGCAGCAAGCCGGCGGCGCCGCCCAGCAAGGCCAGGAGCAGGCTTTCCGTCAGCAACTGCCGCGCGATGCGAGCGGCTCCGGCGCCGAGCGCCCGGCGTACGGCGAACTCCTTCTGCCGCGACGCGCCGCGAGCCAGCAGTAGGTTGGCCACATTCACGCAGGCAATCAGCAGCACGAAGCCTACGGCGGCCAGCAGCGCCAGCAGGGTGGCTCGAATACCCTCCAGCCCGAAGTCGCTCATGGGCATCACAGTAGCGCCCATACCGGCATTTTCGGTGGGGTACTGGCGGGCCAGGCGCCTCCCGATGGCCTCCATCTCCGATCGTGCCTGGGCCACCGTCACATCGGGCTTAAGGCGCGCGAACGCGATAAAGCTGTTGTTGTCTCGACCGTAGTCCGTTTTGGTATAACCCACCGGCACCCAGAGCTGGCGCTGGCTGCTCCAGAACTGCCACTCGAAATCGCGTGGCATCACGCCCACCACGCTGAAGTCCTCGCCATCGATTTTGACGGTGTGACCGAGCAGCGCCGGGTCGCCGCCGTAACGGCGCTTCCACAATCCGTAGCTAAGCACCACTTCATGGTCTTTGCCCGGCACTTCTTCCTCGGGCAGGAATGTGCGGCCCAGGAAAGGCTTCACGCCAAGCACCGGGAAAAAGCCCGCGGAAACGCGCAAGCCCGACACCTGCTCCGGCTCCCGTTTTGTGCCAGTAGGCGAAAGGTTGTAGCCCCGGCCTGCGGAATCCATTATGGCGATGCCCTCGAAGGAGTGGCTTTGGCGCTGGAAGTCCCAAAAGTTCGGCGCGGAAACGATGTTGATGTTGTCGGGCCCTTTTCCGAAGGTCTCCCACACCAGCACGAGCCGCTGGGGGTCTGGAAACGGAATCGGCTTCAAGAGGGTGGCGTTGATCACGCTGAACATCGTCGTGTTCGCTCCAATGCCGAGCGCAAGCGTTAACATGGCCACCAGCGCGAAGCCCCGGTCCCGGGTCAAAGTGCGCAGGGCGTAGCGCAGGTCCTGCCCGATGCGCTCAACCCACGTCCATCCCCACAGGTCGCGGCTCTCCTCTTTCAAGGTCGTGGCATTCCCGAAGCGCCGGCTGACCGCGTAATGCGCCTCCTCCGGGGAGGCGCCGGCCTCGATCTGTTGCTGCTCGCGCAATTCGCGATGCAGGCGAATTTCGTCGTCCAGATCGCGGTCGAATTGGCGGCCCCGCCACAGCATCAGAACACGCCGGGCAAGCTCACGAATCCATTCCATGACAATTCCTCAGATTGACTCATTGAGGGATTGCCTCATTGAATCAATGAGCCACTGAGTCAATTGTCTCAGGCGGTTTGAATGACGCGCGCGATGGCCTGGGTTACCCGGTCGTATTGCGAAACCTCAACCTCCAACTGCTTGCGGCCGGCCGCAGTGAGGCGGTAGTAGCGGGCGCGGCGATTCCCGGCAGTCACGCCCCACTTCGCCGTCACCCAGCCCTTAATCAGCATACGCTGCAGCGCAGGGTACAGCGACCCTTCCTCAACTTGCAGAACGTCTTCGGAAATCCGCTCGATGGAGTTGGCGATCTCGTAGCCGTGCAGTTCGCCCCCACGAGCGAGCGTCCTGAGGATCAACAGGTAGAGCGTTCCCGGTGGAATCTCGTCTCGATTCAACTCACCGCCTCCTGGCATAGTTAGACTATGGCAGTGTCGAACGGTTAGCGCCGAATGTCAAGCGCAGGGCCGGCCCTCGTTGACCGCCTGCCAAACCTGGAAGCCGTCGCTGCCTCGCCGGAGCCCTATCGCAGCCTCTCCCTGGCCCGCGCCGTGGAGAAGTGCTTTCGGCATCAGGTCGGCAAACCCGGCGGAGCGGCGTACCGCCTCTTGACATAGCCCTACCGGTAGGCGCATATTACCAGACGGTCAACTAATTAAACGTTACCGGAGCCCGCGCAACGCCGGAGGGGGTTGGGAGGCTTTCATGCCCATGCGCCAGTCATTGTCGTCTGCGCCCGAATGCCTGAGTACTTGTCCGTTCGACGCCATCGGGCCTGCGTCGGCGGGCGACTCTGCACCCCGCGCGCAGGCTGGCGCCGTCGGACCGCATCAAGGGCCAGGATTGGACTGCGCCCCTATGCAGCTACCCATCAGTTCCGCCGCCCGCGCCAGCCTGGGTGCAGGCCCTGCCCGGCGTTTCCACCGTGATCCGCGGCGCTCTGGGACAAAGCTGGAATCTTCTTTAGAATCAGTCGTCTGGCTGTCGAGGGTATCGCGGCTGACAAGGATTCAGTGGCAGGGACACGTCGTTGGCTGGCGCTGGCTTTCAGGGAAGGGCGGAAACGGTGCCGGCCTCAATCCGTGGCGGCGCGAGCTGCGGTCCGGCTGGCCCGCGCCAGAAGATCGCAAAAGAGAGGGCGCAACAAAGCTCGGATGTCACTTGGAATCAGCGGCTTACTATGATTCTAGAAATGGTGCCCGAGCCGGTTCGGGGTGGCAGGATGGGAGCCTGCCAGGAGCCTGGTCGCAACGCAGGCGACCGGCGGGGCCCTGGAATCCCGATGATCGCTGACGATCGGCGTCAACCCGGAGAGAGCGTCACGGCCGCAGCAGGGCCCGGCCGCCTCCAGCATGAGCTCGCGGACTGGGACGGGCGCTTGAAGCGCTTTCCCTACGCCACCGGCGTCCTTCTGGCGGCGGTAGCCATCGCCGCTTACGCCAAATCGCTAACGGGCGGCTTCGTCTACGACGACCAGTCGCAGATTCTGCTCAACCCGTTCGTCACCAACCCTCACCTTTGGACCCGGATTTTCGCGGGCTCAGTGTGGTCTTTTCAGGGCGTGGGCGCGGCTGCAAACTTTTACCGGCCGCTGCAGTTTTTTTGCTACTGGCTCCTTTACCGCATTCTGGGCCCGGAGCCGGCCATTTTCCATCTCCTCAGCGTCGTGATTTACACCTTGACGGTGCTGCTGGTGTACCGTCTGGGGGTGCTTCTGACGGGCGGGCCTGGACGCCCTGGAGTGCCCGGCGCAAGAATCGCGGCTTTCGGAGCGGCGCTGTTGTGGGCCGTGCATCCCCTGCACGTGGAGGCGGCGGCCTGGGTGTCTGCCCTGCCCGATCTCGGTTGCGGCTTTTTCTTCCTGCTGGCGTTTCTGCTGTTTGTGCGCGCGGAACAGGCACCGAGTCCGGCGCAGCGGCGTCATCTGCCGGCGGCGGCCGCCTACTTGCCCGCGCTATTCTTCAAGGAAACTGCCCTCACGCTGCCGCTGGTGCTCGCGGCATACTGGGTCTTTGCCCCTAGCGCCGTCAAGCGGGGGTGGGCGCGGCAGGCTCGGGTGGGATGCTTGTATCTAGCGCCAGTGGCCGTGTACCTGGCGGCGCGGCGACACGCGCTCGGCCACTTCTCGCACGCGGCGCACCTTTGGCGCATCACACCGCAGGTTGCCGGAGCGGCACTGGGACTGCTCGGCCAGCATCTGCGGCTGTTCCTCTGGCCTGCGCGCCTGAGCGCCTTCCGTACGTTTGAAATAGGGCCGAGTCTGCGCTCGCCGTGGCCGTGGCTGGCGGTTGCACTGCTGGTGCTGGGCGCGGCTTGCCGGCGTCGCCGGCCCCTCGCGAGCTTTCTGCTGTGGTGGTGGTTTCTCACCCTGCTGCCCTGCCTCGACGTGCGGCAGTTGAGCGTACCGCTGCTGGCGGACCGCTTCTCTTATCTGCCCTCGGTGGGTCTGTGCCTGGCGCTTTCGTGGGTGGCGATGGTGGAAATTCCCGCGCGCTTCGAAGGGCGGGGCGCGCTGCGCCTGGCCGCCGCCGGCCTGGCCGCGCTGGCGCTCGCGGGGGCGGCGGTCACGGTGCGCGACGTGGGCCATTGGCACGACGAGGAGTCGTTGCTCGCCTATTCCCTGCAGGCGGCGCCCGACGCGCCTGCCGTGCACCAGAGCCGCGCCGTGGTACTCGAATACCGCCGCGCAGACTACGACGGTGCAGAGCGCGAGTACCGCCGCGCGCTCGAGCTGAATCGCTCCAGTCTACGGCCCAACCGCGACCTGGAATACGCTTGCACGCTGGGCCTGGGGCGAATCGCGCTGCACCGGCGGGACGTGGAGGCGGCCCTGGCCTATGACGAGGCCGCGGTCCGCCTGCGGCCGGGGCTCAGCCCCGCCTACGACGCCCTGGGCGTGATCTATTTTCCGGCGCGCAATTACGCCCGCGCCACGCCCTACTTCGAGCAGGCGGCGCGGGCCAATCCCCTTGACCTCGGAGCGCTCTTTTACCTGGGTACCTGCTATTTGAAGCTCGGACGGTACCGCGAAGCGGCGGCGCAATTCCGCGCCATCACCGTTATCGACCCTAGCTTTCGCGAGGCTTACGAGCAGGAGGCGCGCGCGCTGGCAGCGGCTGGAGACCCGGGTGCCGCCGCGGCCGTGCGCGAAAAGGCACCTGCACCATGATGCACAGTCCGCGGGAGGCCGAGATCAGCATCTGCGCCCCACCGCGAGTGGCCTTCCGTGCGCAGCCGGCCCCGGTCCGAGAGGCGGCGTTGTCTGCTAGAGTAGAGGCCGGTGCGAACCGCGCGATGAGGTGTTCGCCCGGGAACGCGGGGGTGGCGGAACTGGTAGACGCAAGGGACTTAAAATCCCTTGTCCCGCAAGGGACGTGCGGGTTCGATTCCCGCCCTCCGCACCACCTCGGAACAGATCAGGCTCACGGGGCGACGTTCGAGGCGTAGGGCCGAGGCGCGCGCGTGCTGAATCTCAAGCCGATGTTGCTCCTGGTCGGGTGCGCTCCCGCGGCGGCGGCCGGTTTGAGTGCCGGCAGGCTCGGAATCACCCCACACCCTATCGACGCCGGCTGGACGCCCGCCCCTTCCGAACCGCCACCCACCGCGCAGACTGGTGTGACCCGCATCACCGCCGCGGCGCGACTGGCGGGGAGAGCATGGGTTGTGAGAGGTGGCCCATGTGCGAGACTATCCCGACCAACGGGGTGTATATTCACTCGGCGAGCGACTGGCCCTGCATCGTCTGCCGCCCTTCGGTGGAGGGCTCGAGCGGCGGGATATTGCTTTGCCTGAGTTGTGCGGAATCCATCGCAGCCGACGTGGTAACAGCAGAGGGACGGTCCCCGCTCCCGGCCGACTTTGCCGAGGGGCCGGCTGCGCTCAGCCGCCGCGCCGAAGGGTGGAGTCGCATCGGATCCTGGAATTTTCACAGCCGGGGGTGAGTGGTGCTGCCGGGAGGATTCTTTGACGACGGAGTGCCCGATCGCTTCCGGCGAAGCGGGTGATTCGATTCTGCACGGGAGGTTGCTATGTCTGTCACACAACAGGTCTGCGATTACCTCGAGTCGCACCACACGCGCTATCAACTCCTTACGCATCCCCAGGCTTTTGCCGCGGAGCAAACCGCGCACGAGCTGCGCGTGCCCGACCAGCAATTCGCTAAGGCCATCGTGTTCCGAGCCGACGGCCGGGCGGTGATGGCGGTGGTGCCGGCCTCGATGCGCGTCAATGTCCACGCCCTGCGGGAGGCGCTCAAGGCCAAGAATCTGGAGATGGCGCCGGAGAACGAGCTGGCGAAGCTGTGTTCGGATTGCGAGCTGGGCGCGTTTCCGCCGTTCGGAAACCTCTACGGCATGGAGGTGTGGGTGGATCAGTCCCTGGCTCAGTCGGAAGAAATCGTGTTCAATGCGGGCAGCCACACGCAGGCACTGCAGCTCAAGTACTCCGACTTTGCCGATCTCGCCCACCCGCGCAGTGCCAAGATCGCCGAGTTGCCCACGTACTAGCGCCTGGCGTCGCCGTGGGTGGCCCTGGGACGGGGGAACTGTGCCGGCCTGGCACGGCTACTCCTGCCGCAAGGCCGTCGTAGGCTCCACGTGAGCCGCGCGGCAGGCGGGAACCACGATGGCCACCAGGGCTGCCGCCAGCAGCACGGCCGGCACGGCGACGAAGGTGTCGAGATCCGTGCCGCTGACCCCGTACAGCAAGCTGGCGGTGAATCGGCCCAGGGCGAGCGCGATGCCGAGGCCGATGGCCAGCCCGACGGCCGTCAGCGCGAGGCCCTGGCGAACCACCAGTTTCAGCACGCTGCCGGCTTGAGCGCCGAGCGCCATGCGGATGCCGATCTCTCGCGTGCGCCGGCGCACCGAATAGCTCATCACACCGTAAAGACCCACCGCCGCCAGGGTCAGGCCCACGGCGCCGAAGACGCCCAGCAGCGTGGCTGAGATCTCAGGCAGCAGCAGCGACTTGTTCACGTGGTCCTGCATGGTGTCGATGTTGAAGACGGCCAGGTCAGGATCGAGGGCGGCGATCTGGTTGCGTACCGGCCGGACGAGACCGAGCGGCCCGTTCCCCGTCTTCACGGCGACGGTAATGCCGAAAAAGCTGAAGACCTTGTCGGGCGCAGCCTCGAGGAAGAGGTACGCGCAGTTCTGCGGACCCTCCCCGAGCGTGCGCGATTTAGAATCGCGAACCACGCCTGCAACCGTGTAGAGGACGTTCTTCTCGCCCATCAAGTCGGCGGTGATCTGGCGGCCCAGCGGATCTTCGTTTCCGAAGGCCCGGCGGGCCATGGTTTCATTCACAATCACGGCGTGGTCGTCGCCAGCGGTGGAGCTGAAATCGCGGCCGCGCCGCAGCGGAATGCCCATCAGGCCGAAGTAGCCGCGTCCGACTTGGTAGACATCCGTATTCAGGCTCTGCTCGCCCCGGCCTCCGCCGCCCTTCACCTTGAAATCGTAACCGACGCCGCCGATACTTAGCGGCAGACTATCGACGTAGCTTACGGCGCGAACCCCGGGCAAGGCTGACACCCGCGTCCGAAGTTGCGTCAGGAACTGCTGGGTCTTCTCGCGCGAATACTGCTGAAGTTTGGGGTCGAAGGACATCAGCAGGATGTTGTCCGGCTTCATCCCGATATCGAGGACGGAGGCGTGCTGCAGGCTGCGGAGGAAAAGCCCCGCCCCGGCCAGCAGAACCAGCGACAGCGAGACCTGCACCACCACCAGGACGTTGCGCAGCCCGAAGCGGCTGAGGCGGCCGAAGACCGCGGACTCGTTCTTGAGCATCGCCACCAGGTCCGGCCGCGTGGCGCGCAGGGCCGGCGCCAGGCCAAAGACGATGCCGGTCAACAGCGAAAGTCCGGCCGTAAAAGCCAGCACCCGGCCGTCAACGTTGAAGTCGAATGCAATCGGGAACGGCAGCGGCAATTCAAAGCGCGAGATGGCTCGGGCGGCGACGGCGGCCAGCAGGAAGCCGACTCCCGCGCCGGCCAGTGCCAGCAGGACGCTCTCGGTGAGCAACTGGCGCACCAGCCTCCTGCGGCCCGCTCCAATCGCCAGGCGGATCGCAATCTCCTTCTGGCGTCCGGTGGCGCGCGCCAGCAACAGGTTGGCGACGTTGGCGCAAGCCACCATCAATACCAGACCGACCACCACCATCATGACGGCCATCAAGCTGAGCGCCCCGCCCTCCGAGCCGCCGATCAGCCCGCCGGCGGAATCGAGCGTTAGCGCAGGCCGGTGCTGCTTCTCATCTTTGCGATACGTGTCGTCGATCCGCTTCTTCGCCAGGTTGACGGCCGCCGCGGCGCGCTTGCGCGAGACACCGTCCTTAAGCCGCGCGTTGAGCACGAGCCACTGATTGTCACGGTGCTCCCGCAGGGGTTCGAGGCCAAGGTCCGGCATGATGTGCTCGGCCATGGCGAGCGGAACCCAGAAGTCCGCGATCAGACCCCGGCTGGCGCCGGTAAACCCGGCCGGGGTGACGCCCACCACGGTGTAGCGCTGCCCGTTCAAGGCCACCGCGCGCCCGATCACGGCCGGGTCCGCAGCAAACCGCCGCATCCAGAGCGCGTGACTGATCATCACCACGGCGTCGCGGCCCACCACCCGATCTTCCTCGGGCAGGATGGAGCGGCCGAGCGCCGGGCTTACGCCCAACACCGAGAAGTAATTCCCGCTGACGGCCTGGCCCCAGATGCGCTCCGGCTCGCCCATCCCTCCGATGCTGGCAGGAATCAGCGGGAAGTTGGCAGTCACGCCGCCCTCAAACACGTCAGAGGTCTGGTCGCGATAGTCGTGGTAGTCGGGATAAGAGAACGAGTTGGCCTCGGAGAAAACCACCAACCGCCCCGGATCTTTCACCGGCAACAGGCCCCACAGCAGGCCGTTGGCGACGCTAAACACTGTGGCGTTGGCGGCGATGGCGAGGGCGATGGAAACCACCACCACGGCGGCGAAGCCCGGCGCCTTCCACAAGGTTCGCAACGCGTAACGCACGTCCTGGATCAGGGTCTCCACGCCACCCCCCCCTCGCAACTTCTCCGCGACTTCGTTCTCTATCACGATGTACGCGGAACCGGCGGAAAAAGTTTCCGCAAAGCCAAACGGCGCGTTGACGTTGTCCGGGTGGGTTCGTGAGGGGACGCAATCGCGGCTGGCGGGTTGCTGCTCGCCTAGCAAACGATGAGAGCAAGGCCGCCCGGCGCAGGCCTGCCCCGCCACGGGCCGGCGGTCCGAGCGGCACGCTGCCGTTTAGCCAGTTGGTGCAGGCTCTGCACCAGGCGTTGAGCAACGTCGGAGAACAGGAACGGCGGCGAGATCGCGGCAGCGAGCGGGGCCCGCCCCCGACGAGCCGGCGGTGTCTCAGCGGCTGACGAATCTCCGCGCACAGCCCAACAGGAAAGCGCGGTCGGACTCCTCCATGTGGCCCACCAAGTCCTTTAGTTGAAGTAGGAACCTGGCCTCCGAACCTTCGTTGCCTGAGGATTGCGCCAGATCTTCCAGCGTCCACCCCGGCCGGCCTGGAGCTGCTGCAGTCGCCGGCTCGTCCGGTGCGGGATGGAACAACCGGTAGAGAGGAACATTGAGGGCAGCCGCGAATTTCCCCAGCGTCTCGATGGACGGGACCGTGCGGCCGTGTTCGACCCGCGAGATGTAGCCCTGAAGTAATCCCGTCCGCCGTTCGATGTCGCCCTGGGACAAGTTCTTCCTTTCACGAAGTTGACGAATTCTTTGACCGATCGACATGATCATTCCCTCCCATGATGGACCTTGTACCGCCGGCGGGCAGCTCGGCTGCCAGGGGAGCCGGCGGGCTGGACTCACCGCCACGGCGACCCGGATCGAGTTTCTCCGGGCGCCGCGCAATGCGAGTGGTGTTTTCGGCCGGATCGTCGCTGATCCGGAGACAGCCCGGATGTTCCCCCAAGGTCAACAGTCCCCCGCTGCACGAACCGCTAAACCGTCTGTTCCCCGAACGAGGCGGCTTGCGACCGGGGCGCAAAGGTCGCGCCACAACGATCACGAGCAGTAGCGGCACGCAATCGCAGGCCGTCTGGCGCACGTCGCTCCAAGCCCGGTCTGCGAGCACCGCCTTATGTCTAGGGCTCGCCCAGATCTCCGAGCCCGAACAGACTAAAACTTGACCGAATTAATATCAGACTACTTGTGAGCATTCTAGGCTACTGCGGTTATTACGCTTGACATGGTAAAAGTACGAAAATCGGATGGGCACTGTTAACTGAAGAGATACATGAACGATCCTATTCCGGCTGCCGCCTTTCCGTCAGGTTCGCGCCTTCGGCCCAGCAGAGGCAGGCCTGGCAGTAATTGCGGGCGGAAAGTGGCTGACTTCGACGCTTTACAAGAATGCTGCCGGCGTCGCAGCCTGAGCCACGCGATTTCGGTGATTCGGGGGCGGTCATTCTCCGCCTCCGAACATCGCCGATCTGCAGCCTCCGTTCGATGAATTCGTTGACGCCATCGAGCCGGGCAGCGCAGAGCGGCGGCTTTTCCTTCGGATGCGTGCCCGCTCGCCGGTGGGCAGACCCAACCGATCAGTCCTCTATCCGCAGTGCCGTGCCATTCAATCTTGAATCTTGGATTCTCAATCTTCCATCACGGGGTGGGCGCCGTCAGCAGGATCCCGTACCCTTGCCGGCGCCGGCGCACCACCAGTGCACCAGGCTACTGCAAAGACAGGTCGCGAGGCCCGCTGCCGAACCCACGGCGCCTATCCCGAGCAGGGTGTTGGATGCGTCGTCCCCGGCTGCTGCGCAGCTCCCCATCATGAGACAGAGCCCGAATACCAACAGCAATGCTCCCGCGAGCATCGCAGACTTTCCCTCCCGTGGATTGCTGATCGCTACGGCCTGACGGTCGGCAGAACGCATGACCCGGCCTTCAAAACCGGGGCGCCGAGGGAACTCCAGCCGCGGTGCCCCAGGTAAGCAGCGCGATGTGGAAGTGCGAAGACTTTTACCACCGTTCTGCCAAAGACTTCTGTGATCCACATCACAGATGTCCGGTAGGCGGGCGCAGACTTTCGAGGGCCTGCGCCCGCCGGCCAAATTAGCGAGAGATGCCGGCACTCCGAGTGGCTCCGCCGCCTGGCCTACACTGTTCCACTTTTTTAGCAGCCTCGAAGGCCGAGCCTTCGAGAGGGAGATTGGAAGGGTCACTGGTCCCGGAAAGGCGGAGCCTTTCAGGACAGCAGGGCGGCAAAGCCGCAAATCACCGCGCGCACAAGGACAGAGCTGCAGACCACCGCCTGCAAAGGGGCGGAGCGGCAACCCGACCGGGCAGGCTTGCGTCCGGCGTGTTAATCGAGTAGTATCTTACTTCAGAAGTATAACACGTGCGGTTCTGAGGAGGTCATCATGGGTGAGGCGCGGCCACTATCGAAGTACGAAATTCGCGAAATTGAGGCGGAGATGAAGGCGGCGCGCACGGCTGACGACCTGCGGCGCGCGCTGTGCGTCTGGCTGCCCGAAGCGCTGGGCCTGAATCTTCCGCAAATCTCGGCGGCCGTAGGCTGGTGCCTCAACGCCGTGCGGCAGGTGAGGGCGCGCTATCTCGCCCGCGGCGCGAGCGGGCTGCACGACGGCCGGCAGCGGCCCTTCGCTTCCGGCGCGGCCCAGGAGTTGCGCGGGGCCTCGAAGCGGGCCCGCAACGTGGAAGAGTTCAAGCGCATTCAGTGCGTCTTGTTGCGCGTGCTCTTCGACCTCGATTCCAAGCAGGTGGCGGCTGCCGTGGGCTGGTCGCGGTGCACGGTCAGCGGGTTGCAGTCCACCTACCGCGCTGGCGGGCTGGCCGCGATTCTGGCGCTCGGGGACCCGGCGCTCGTCCCCGAAAACACCGCCCTGCAGTTGTGCGCCGCCATGAAGGCCGCCCGCACGGCAGGCGGATTGCGCCGGGCGCAATGCCTCTTCCTGCGGCTGGCGCTCGGCTTCCCCTCCGGCGTGGTGGCTCGCATCCTCGGATGGCGCCGGGACTCGGTGCAAGCATGGGTGCAGGATTACCGGCGCCACGGTGATGCGGCGCTGCGGCGGTCCGGACGCGGCGGCCGGCGGTGGAGGCTCCTCACCCACAAGCAGGAGGCCGCCGTACTCCGCAAGCTGAGCCAGGAGGACCGAAGTTGCGGCATGTTGATGTTTCCCGTCATCCAGCGCGCGTTTGAACAGGCGGCCGGCTGCCCGCTGCACTTCTCCGTGATTCACGAGATCCTCGACCGGCACGGCTGGACCCTGGCCGCCGTGGTGATGACCCCCCGCCAGATCCCCCTGCCGAAAGAAGTCGAAGGGGGGCACGTAGACCCCGTGATCCGCCGCCAGCTCCGCAGGCTGAAGACCCGGGGAAACTGACGGGGTGGCGCGCACATCTTTCAGGATGTGTGCGTCGCCCGACGCTGGCTGTAGCGCCGGTGTCCCCACCGGCGACTTCCCCGCGGAGGGAGCAGCTCCGAACAGCGGTGGGGACACCGATTCCATAATGGCGTCGGCTCCTGAGGTCCGGTAAGCTTCGGTTGTGTCCAGACCAAGGCTGCCGGGAAAGGAGCCGACAAGATGATTATCGGATGTGATTTGCATGCAGTGGTTTGAACGGATGGTGGCCGAGCAGGGCCACGAGTTGTGGGTGGGAGATCCGGCCGAGACTCGGGCCCGGGCGGTGCGGCGCCAGAAAACGGACACCCGGGACGCCGAGCATCTGCTGGACCGGCTGCTGACGGAGCGCTTCCCGCGGATCTGGGTGCCGACGCCGGAGGAGCGCGATCTCCGGCAACTGCTGAAGCATCGGGACAAGTTGGTGCGGATGCAGACGTCGGTGAAGAACCAGTTGCGCTATCTGCGGCGCGTCTGTACTGGATGCTGCGCCAGGCGGGCTCGACCCCTCCGCCGGGGCGGTAACCGGGCGGGTGGTTGCGGGCGGCGGGGACGGGTGTCAGGAAGCCTCAAACTGAACCACCACCCATTGCCGCATGCCTTGGCCTGTGTCTCGAACCCCCGTACTCCGCCCGCCCGAACGAGGTGGCACTGGGGGGACTCGCTCCGGGTTCCGCATGTTTGAACAGTTCTCTTCAGGATGCTCATTCCATGGAACTTACACCATCCGCAATTCTCGGATCTTGGGCATGTGCAAATCTGATAACCGACTGAGTCTGAAGAATATGGCGGTTTTGCTTTATATGGAATGGGAGTACCCCGAACCGGCGCCAAGCCGGAATGTCGCTTGTAATGAATGCGATACAGGATTTGAATGGCGTCTCCAAAGCCGGAATGGGGAGAACTGAGAATCAGGTAAGTTTAAAGAAATGGAGTGTTTGTAAGAAGAGCCGGCAAATGCCAAACCCACCAAACGCCCAGCCGCATGCCGGCCGTTGACAACGGAGAAAGGACCAAGGACCAAACTACTGCAACGCCCGAGCTATCATACCCCTTGCACTTCTACCTGTACTGGAGTTAACGTGTAGAAGTCGGAGGTATACACGATGACGACGGCAAAGTCCGATCTTCCCCAAGGCACGCTCGACTTGTTGATCATGAAAGTCGTCGCGCTCGGCCCTGTTCACGGTTACGCCATCGCGCAACGTCTGCAACAGGTGTCGCGCGACGTGGTGCAGGTTCCGCAAGGATCGCTTTACCCGGCCTTGCACCGGCTCGAGAACCGCGGCCTGCTGGCGGCGGATTGGAAACAGACCGAGACCGGGCGCGAAGCCAAGTTCTATCGCCTGACGCGCACGGGGAAGGCGCAGCTCGAATCTGAAACCGCGAGCTGGCAGCGCCTGGCGGAAGCCGTCGGCCTCATCCTCGGAATTGCCGAAGGAGGTGCGCGATGACTTGGTGGCAGCGGTTGTGGCGGCGAAGGCAACTCGAGGTGCAACTCGACAAGGAGCTGCGTTTCCACCTCGAGCAGCACGCGAACGATTTGATCGCACAGGGGCACGATCCGGTGGAAGCCCGGCGTCTCGCGAGGCTGGCGATCGGCGGTCCCGAGCAGGTAAAGGAAGAATGCCGCGATGCCCGCGGCACCCGCTGGCTGGAAGACCTGGGGCAGGACGTCCGCCATGCCGCGCGCCGGTTGCGCAGCAATCCGGGCTTTACGGCCGTCGGCGCGCTCACCCTGGCGCTCGGCATCGGCGCCAGCACGGCGATCTTCAGCGCCGTAAATCCCATCTTGTTCGAGCCCCTGCCGTACCCGCGGGCGGACCGGATCGTGATGATTTGGGACATCTTCCAGGGCGAGCGCAGCCAGGTGACGTTTCACACCTATCGCGAGCTGACGGCGCGCAGCCATTCCTTCGACGCGCTGGCCGCCTTCGAGCCCTGGCAACCCACCATGACCGGAGCCGCCGAGCCCGAGCGATTCGATGGACAGAGTGTGAGCTCGGGCTACTTCCAGACGTTGGGCGTAGTGCCCGCGCTGGGCCGCGACTTCATCGCGTCGGACGACCAATTCCACGGGCCCAAAGTGGCCATCCTCAGCGACGCTCTATGGCGCCGGCGCTTCGCCGCCAACCGCGCGATTGTCGGGGGCCAGATCACGCTCGACGGCGACAGCTTTACCGTGATCGGCGTCATGCCCCGCACCTTGGAGAATGTCCCGGCTCCCTCCGCCGACATCTGGTCCGCCATGCAGTACGACCCGGCGCACATTACCGACCTCCAGACGGCGGAGTGGGGTCATCACCTGCGCATGGTGGGCCGGCTGCGGCCAGGCGTCAGCCTCGATCAAGCCCGGCGTGACCTCGACACGATCGCCCGCACCCCGATTTCGGACTTTCCTCGGGCTCAGTGGGCGGCGCTCGGCCACGGCTTCATCGTCGATTCGCTCCAGGACGATGTGACGCGCGGCGTGAAGCCTGCCCTGTTCGCCGTTCTTGCAGCGGTGCTGCTGTTGCTTCTCATCGCCTGCGTCAACGTGACGAACCTTTTGCTCGCGCGGAGCGCTCAGCGGCAGGGCGAATTCGCCATGCGCGTCGCTCTGGGCGCGGGGCGATCGCGTTTGATCCGGCAAGTGCTCACCGAGAGCGTTCTGCTGAGTTTCGTCGGCGGCGCGCTTGGGATGCTGGTGGCGGAAAACGGCGTGCGCGCCCTGGTGGCCCTCGGTCCGCCGGGGCTGCCGCGCGTGGACGCCATTGGGGTTGACGGCGCGGTATTCGCTTTTGCGGTCGCGATCACCACCCTCATCGGTCTCGCTGTCGGACTCGTGCCGGCTCTGCACGCCTCCCGAAGCGATTTGCGTACCGGGTTAAAGCATAGCTCGCGGCAGACCGCGGGCAGTCACCCATTGACGCGCCGCGCGCTGCTGGTGGCTGAAGTGTCGCTCGCCCTGGTTCTGCTGGTGAGCGCGGGCTTGCTGCTGCGCAGCCTCAATCGTCTGTTCGCGGTCGATCCCGGTTTCGATCCCTCTCACCTGCTCACCCTGCAGGTGCAAACGTCCGGTCACAAGTTCGACGATCAGGCGAACGCCCCCGGCGTCGGCGCCGGCCTCCGGCGCCGCTTCTTTGCGCAGGCACTCGATGCGGTGCGCGGCGTTCCCGGCGTAAGCGCGGCGGCGTTTACCAGCCTGCTGCCTCTCACCGATCCCGAACTCGGCATCTACGGTGCGTTGTTCGAGAAGGACCAGCGCGGATTCGACGTTTATCGATACGCCGTGACGCCGGGCTACTTCGAAACGCTGGGCACGCCGCTTCTCCGGGGACGATTCCTCGACGAGCACGACGACGCCGGCTCGCCACCCGCCGTGGTGATCAGCCAATCGCTGGCCCGGCGCGAATTCGGCAGCCAGAACTCCATCGGCCAGCGCGTCCATATCGGCCCCATGGACCGGCCCTGGTTCGCCGTGGTGGGCGTGGTGGCCGGTGTCAAGCAAGCGTCTCTGGCCGATAACCAGCAGGACGCGGTGTACATTACCGCTGCCCAGTCGTGGTTCGCGGACGACGCCATGTCGCTGGTGGTGCGCGGGCGCGGCGATGCCGGCGCCCTCACTCCCGCCATTCGCAAGGCGATCTGGTCGGTGGATAAAGATCAGCCGATCGTGCAGGTGGCCACCATGGACAGCCTGCTCGAGGCCACGGCCGCCGAGCGGCGCTTCGCGCTCGTTCTGTTTGAGGTGTTCGGCGTGGTGGCGCTGATGCTCGCCGCCACCGGCATTTATGGCGTGCTCTCCGGCAGCGTCACCGAGCGGCTGCGCGAGATCGGCGTACGATCAGCGCTGGGAGCGTCGCGGGGCGACATCCTGACGCTGGTGCTGCGCCAGGGGATGACGCCGGCCGCGCTGGGCCTGCTGATCGGCTTGATCGCAGCCGTGGCCGCGAGTCACGCCCTGGTCACGCTGTTGTTCGGCGTTTCCCGCCTCGATCCTCTTACATACTTCGGCGTGATTGTACTGCTGGCGTGTGCGTCAGGGGTTGCCTGCTGGGTGCCGGCCTGGCGCGCGGCAGGAGTCGATCCGGCGATCACGTTGAGGGCAGAATAACCGTATCGCTCTCCGCTGGTAGCCTATATAACTGGCCACCCTGTGCCCGCATCCGGCGCCCGCATGGCGCTGGGATCTCGGGCTCGCGATGTGGCGCGGCTTGTGCTTCGGAGGCCATTTTGGAGCTTTGCATTGCAGCCTGAATGACCGAGAGAAGTTCCTTGGCGCCGACCGGTTTTGAAAGATAGCCGTCCATGCCCGCCGCCAGGCAGCGCTCCCGGTCGCCTTGCATGGCGTGGGCGGTCATGGCGACGACGGGCAGATGGGCTCCAGTTGCTTCTTCCTTCTTTCGGATGGCGGCTGTAGCCTCAAACCCGTCGGCCTCGGGCATCTGGACGTCCATTAGAACGAGGTCGAAGGTCTCGCATTCAAGCCGCCTCAACGCCTCGCGCCCGTCGGCGGCTGTCACTACGCAGTGGCCGTGCTTTTCAGCAAGCGCGAGGCCAGCCTTTGGTTCACAATGTTGTCTTCAGCGAGCAGGATATGCAGGGGCCTTCTCTCCTCCCGTAACGAAGGGCTGGCGAGCGGAGCCGGCCATGATGTAACCCGAGCCCCGAAGGGCGCGCGGAGGGTCGCCTGGGGTTACACGCTGCGTCGCGCAAAAGCCCCAATTCAAATTTGAAGCCTGCCAGGCCGCCCTTCCTTCCCAACCCCCCTGAAGCGAAGTTGTGTCGACCAAAACCGGTTGTAAGGTGCCTCAGAAAGGGCTGTTTTTTTGGGAAATCGTGCAGATTCTGGACACTTTTCGCTTTTTCGACCTGCGTTGTAAGTTGTTGAAAACATGGGGCGCGACTTTGGCCTGTTTTTGCCCGTAAGTTGTTGAAAACTGGTTCGAGGCGCGAACGCCAGGACGGCTGTAAGTTGTTGAAAGTTGGTTCGAGGCTGGAGGACGTGTGAGGAGCGTTCCATGGCGACCTGATGCCACCGCTCGTGAGGTTCGAATGGCGAACTTCGATCGATATCCGGCTCAGCGCTCGATCAACCTCTCCCGAATGGCGTAGCGCACCAACTCGCTAAACGAGCGCAGCCCCAGCCTTCGCATGATATTCGCGCGGTGGGCCTCGGCGGTCCGTTCCCCAATCCCCAACGCCGCCGCCGCTTCCTTGTTGCTATTGCCCTGCGCGAGCAGGCGCACCATTTCCAACTGGCGGGCGGTCAACGGCGACGCCCGCAGCAGGTCTTCGGCGTGGCGCGCTCTGCCCTTCACCATCTCCTGGTACATCTTCTGGGAGACCCGTGAGGTGAAAAAGCGCTCTTGACGCGCCGCCGCCGCTACTGCCGTCACCAGATCGGTGTCCAGATCGGACTTGAAGACGTAGCCCCGCACCTCCTCGCGGAACATCTGCACCATCGTCAGGGGCGATTCGTCCATGGTGAGCACCACCACTTCGCTCTTCGGGCTCACTTCCCGGATGCGGTGCACGGCGTCGGGGGCCGGCATCCCGGGCATGCTGACGTCCAGCACCACCACGTCGGGGTGCAGCCGCCCCGCTTTGTCCACCGCGTCGTCAGCCGAGGTGGCTTCTCCGCAGATCTCCCAGCCCGGCGAGGCGTGCAGCAGCGCGCGAACGCCGCGCCGGATCAAGTCGTGATCGTCGGCAATCAGAATGCGGAGTTTGTGGCTCACGGCTTCGCTCCCGCCAGCGGCAGGCTGACCCTGACACTCGTGCCGTCGCCGGGCCGCGATTCAACGTCCAGCCGCCCACCCACTGATTTCGCCCGCTCCTCCATCAAGACGAGGCCCAACCCGGGTTGCCCGGCCTTGCCCATGAGCTTCGCTATTTCGAATCCCCGGCCGTCATCCAGCACCTCGACGCGCACCGTATCCGCTGCGCGCCGCACCCGTACTTGGGCGGTTTGCGCCCCCGCATGGCGGTGGATGTTCGACAGGCTCTCCTGGAGAATCCGCAGCAGGGCGTTCTCCACCTCGGCAGGCAGGGCGTCGACCTCGGGATCCACCTCCAGATCGACCTTGATGCCGCTGCGTTCCCCAAATCCCTCCACATACCAGTGCAGGGCCACCTTGAGCCCCATTTCGTGCATCAGCGGCGGGTGCAGAAGATACGAGACGGTCCGCACCTGACGCAGGATCTGCTTGCCGAGCTCGAGGCTCTCGGCGAGCGTCGTCTGGGCGTCTTCGTCTTTGACGGCCGCCTTCAAGGCCGCGGAAAGGTTCATGGTTAGGGCCACCAGCGAGGTGCCCACCACTTCGTGAAGCTGCCGGCCGTATCGCTGCCGTTCCTCATCCTGAAGCTGCATGGCGCGCCCGGCCAACTCCTTCAGCGATGCCTCCAACCTCCGGGGGCGGGTCACATCGAGGGCGAACCCCTCCACCACGCCCGGGCCCGCCTGGCCGTCGGCCACCAGGCTGGCGTTCAGCGCCAGACGCGCGGCCGTCCCGTCCTTGCGCAGGAGGTGGATATCGTGGCCGCTCACGCTCTTGGCTTCCCTCAAGCGGGCCGCCACGCGCTGCCACTCCGAAGCCTCCACACCCAGCGCCGTGAGGGAGGCGCCCGTCACGTCCCCGCTTCGCTCCACCCCCAGCAGGCGGGCAAAGCTATCGTTGCAATCGAGCACCCGCCCTTCCAGGCTGGCGCGAAAGTTGCCGGCCACGTTGCGCTCAAAGAAGCGCCGGTACCTCCGCTCGGACTCTGCCAGTTGCCGCTCCCGCTCGTTGCGCTCGGTGATGTCGTGGTTGATTTCCACGGCCGCCCGGGGCCGGCCGCGCTCATCCGGCAGCACCGTCCAGTGGCTCAGCACCGTCACCAGCCGGCCGTCTTTGGTGGTCTCCACCAACTCGCCGGTCCAACGGCCGCGCCTCAAGAATTCCGCCCTGATCTCCTCGGCGGGCGCGGGGAAGACGGTCTTGAGCAGGACGGACTTTTGCGCTCCCAGCGCCTCCTCGCGCGTGTAGCCGTAAAGCAGCTCGGAGCCGTGGTTCCAGAAGGTGATTCTGGAGTCCAGGTCGCGCATGGCCACCGAGTCCGGAACCAGGTCGAGCAACTGTTCCTGATGGCGGACATCCGACTTCAGAAGGTGGATATCCACCAGCGCCAGCACCGTGCCGGCGATGCGGTTGTCGGTGGTCTTGTAGGGCCGGACGCGGAGCGAGTACCAATGCCCGTCGGCGTCCCGCACTTCCGCCTCGCGCACCGACACGGTGTCCACCACCTCTTCGATCAGCGCCTCGAGATTCCGGAATTCGAGCGTGTGGCGCAGATCGCTGATACGGCGTCCGACGTCCGTGGGAATAATGTTGAACACCCTCTCGGCCGCAGGCGTAAAGCGGCGGATGCGCGTCTCGTTGTCGAGGATCACCACCGGAATATTCACGCTGCTCAGGAGGTTCACGAGGTCGTTGTTCACCACATTCAGCTCCGCGTTGCGGTTCTGGAGCTCCTCGTTGAGCGTGATGAGTTCTTCGTTGGTCGACTGCAGCTCCTCCTTGGCCGTCTCCAACTCCTCGTTCGTGCTCTGCAGCTCCTCGTTGCTCGAAAGAATCTCCTCGTTGGCGGCGCGCAGCTCTTCGCTGGCCGCTTCGTGCTCTTCCGTGATCGCCTGAAGGTACTTTTGGGCTTTCTCCAATTCGCGGCGCAGCTCACCGGCCTCGTCCTCGCGGCGCGGGCGCCGGCCCCCGGCCTGCTCCGGCGGCCCGGCGCCGGCCGCGGGCCCAAGCACCTCCGCTGGGGGCGACGGCTCGAAGACCACCATGAAATAGCGCTCCCGGGCGCTGGGCCCCGCCAGAGGCGCCACCTCGAGGTTCACCGGCTTGCTCCCGCCGTTGATCCTTACGGGCCTCCTCTCCCGCCGGACGGCGCGCCCTCCCTTGCGGGCTTCCTGCACCATGGCGAGGATGTCGAAAGCGAGCCCTTCGCGCACAATCTTCAGCAGATTCAGGCTCGCCTCGCCGGGCGCGGGCTCCAGGTAGGCTCCCGTGCGCCCCAGGAAACGGAGCGCGCGCAGGTCCTGGTCCACAATCACGGCAGCCGGCGTGTAGCGGCTCAGCAGCAGGCGCTGCGCCTCGCGTTGCAGGTCAAAACCGCCACGCCAGACCTGCTCCCCAGCGGTCGCGGCCTGCGCACGCGGCGCCCCGAAATCGGCGCTGCCCATACCCACCGGCAAGCGGCCGGCGCCGGGCTTCTTGGCGTAAAACTTTCGGCCGCGGTCCACCAGGGTGAACAGGTCCGCAGCCCCGCCCACGCCCTCGGCGCTGCCCAGCAGCAGGTAGCCCTCCGGCTTGAGCGCGTAATGAAAGATGCCGAGAATTTTCTTCTGAAGCTCGGGCTTGAGGTAAATCAACACGTTCCGGCAACTGATCAAATCGAGGTTTGAAAAGGGAGGATCCCTCGTCAGGTCGTGCCTGGCAAAAACACAGAGATCGCGCACCGCCTTCGAGATCTGGTAGCCACGGCTCGTCTTGGCGAAGAAACGCCGCAAGCGCTGCGGCGAGACGTCGGCCGCGATGCTCTCGGGGTACAGGCCGGCGCGCGCCTTCTGCACCGAATTCTCGTTCACATCGGTGCCGAAGAGTTGCAGGCGCGTCGAGCGCGAATTCTCTCCAAAGTACTCCAGCAGATAGATGGCCAGCGAATAGGCCTCTTCCCCGGTGGAGCATGCCGGCACCCAGATTCGGATGGACTCGTCCGCGCGCCTCTTCTTGGCGACCCCGGAGAAGATTTTCCGCTTCAAGATCTCGCCGATTTTCGGGTCGCGGAAGAAAGAGGTCACGCAAATCAAAATGTCCTGGCACAAAGCCGCCGCTTCCCCGGGGTTCGCAAGCAGAAAGTCAACGTAGTCCTCGACCCGGCCGACCTTCACCACCAGCATCCGTCGCTGAATGCGGCGCTTCAGGGTGGTCTCGCGGTAGTAGTTAAAGTCCAGGCCGGTGGCCTTCCGGACGATGGCGAAGATCTGCTGAAGAGAACTGGCGGCTTCCGGCGCCGGCTCAACCTCCGCCACCGCCTGCGCCGGCGAAACGTACGGATGCTGCGCGATCGCCACCAGTTCGCGCCCGATCACTTCGGGACTCATGACGAAGTCCACGCAGCCAGCGTTCACCGCGCTTCTCGGCATTTCAAAAAACTTCGCCGAGATCTCGTCCTGGGCGAAGGTGATGCCGCCTTCGGCCTTGATGGCCTTCAGGCCCGCGGTGCCGTCCGAGCCGGTACCGGACAGGACGACCCCGACCGCTCCGCTCTTGCGGTCTTCGGCCAGGGACTGGAAGAAAAAGTCGATGGGCGTGTGCTGCCCGGCGCCCACGGCACGCTTGCTGAGGCGCAGCGCGCCATGCCGCATGGCCATTTTCACATTCGGTGGGATGACGTAGACGTGGTTCGGCTCCACCTTCATGCCGTTGCGCACCTCCGTCACCGGCAGGCGCACGCCGCGCGACAGCAGACCCGCCAGGGCGCTTTCGTGTTGCGGAGCGAGGTGCTGCACCAGCACGAAGGCCATCCCTGTATCAGCAGGCACGTGCTTTAGAAACTGCATGAAGGCTTCGAAGCCCCCGGCCGAGGCGCCAATGCCTACCACGGGGAAATTCTGCGAGGGGGCCGTTACCGATGGCATACGGCTGGCGAGCCGGGGCTTCGTCCGGGCTCGAGCGGGCGCGGCGTGGGTCTTCTTCATGCGCGCTCCTGGCAGTGAGGCTCTTTGGCTATCGCCAGGCCGGGACGAGTTGGGCGACTTCCGCATTGTCGGCCAGCTTGTTGACAAAAGCAAGCAATGCCAGGTGGGGAAACATCCACCCGGCGCGCTTGAAATGAGAAGCTCCACAGCGATACGTACCCGAGTAATATACACTAAATGATCGTAAGAATACGAATTCCCGCCCGAGTATCAGCCGTTTATCTTTCACGAATTGCGATGTTATAGCCGCCAACTCCGCGGCCCCAGGTAGCCGGAGCAGCCCTCCGAGGTCGTCATCCCCCGAAATCATCCCGCTCCCCTGTGTTGGACGGCAACCGCGACGCTCCCACAGCCACGAGGCGGGCCGCGGCGCCGCAGGGCCGCCACTGCGTGCGACAGATGCCTACGGGGATTGTCACCTCCTAGTTACAATGACCAGTCACCTACCAGTGACGACGGCGAGCGGCGGTCGCAACCGGATGCCAGTCCCGCGCAGTAACGTCTTGCCTATCAACCACAAAGCGTCTACCCACTCAGTTCAGAGCTTTGGCAGGAAAAGTGCAAATCAAATCGGCGGAGAATGGGAGTCGTCGTCAGGCAGACTCCAGGAGCTATGTCAATGTTTATTGGTCAGAGAATCCGCGAGCTTCGCGAGCGGAAGGGCCTCTCCCAAAACGACATCGAGGAGGCCAGCGGGCTGCGCCAATGGTACCTTTCGTGGGTCGAGCATGGACAGACGGTTCCGTCGCTCGAGACGCTGGAACGCATCGCGGCCGCCTTGGAGGTTCCTCTTTATTGGCTCTTTTACTCCGAGGACGACAGCGCGGCCAGCCGGCAGGCGCTCACGGCGCGTTCGGCTGAAACAGCCCTCAGCGAGGCAGGATCGCCGGCGGGCGAAACGCGATTTCTGCTAAAGCTCTCGGAGTTGACGGGAGCGCGGGTCGATTCCGACCCCGCTTGTCTGCTCGACCTCGCGCGCCGGATGCTGAGCGGCAAGCCAGTGAACTAGGTCCCGCTGGCGCGAGCGCACCCCGCCCCGAGCCGTTCCAAACGGGTTGTGCCGCACCGGCAGGGCACGCCTTTGAACTGGTCTTGCAGGGCGTGCGGCGGAGATCCCCAGCGACCAACGAGTCATCCCTCAATCGCCTGTCGAGCGCCGCCCTCGGGGCCGCCGAAGCGGATGGCGCCGCAGCCCCGGGGGTTGATGCCATTATGTGCTTTCTCGGGCACAGCGAGGGTCTTTCGGCTGGAACCGTCTGTCAGCTCGCGGCAAATGGAGCGGATGCGATGGAAGCGATTACCTGGGTCATGTTTGTGATCATCGGATTCATCGCCGGGGTCATCGGCAAAGGCCAGCACGCTGGCAGCCTGCGCGCGATTGTCGCCGCTATTCTGGGGGCTGTGGTCGGAGGCGGAGTCCTGAGCTGGCTGGGCGTGTTGAGCGACGTCGCCGGCCGGGTTGGGCTTGGCGACTTCGAAATCGTAGTTTCGCTGATGATGGCCGGTGTGGGGGCTGTGCTGTTTATGGGCATCTTGCCCCTTCTCTCGCGAAAGGGCTTGCACGATTAGCCTTCGGCGCCCGCGCTCCGACGTGCCGCAAGATCGAGCTCCCGGCCCTCACCCGTACCCTTAGAAATCATCTGTCCTTGCCCATGTAACACGACCGCCATCTGCAGCCTTCCTTGCCGGTGAGTGTGAGCCTGCGAGCTCGAGCCCGCCATCCCTCGCGGAATTCGTCGCGCCGGCTCAGTGGCTGACAGCGGGTGCAGAAGCTGGTCGCCGACGGGGTGCGGGCGACTGGCAGCTGGCAGCGCAACATCCTGGAGAAAGTCCGCCGATGGTATTACAACCCGATGAAGAGCGCCGGGCTGGCGATTTATGGGACCGTGAATCGGAAAGCCGGCCAGGCACCCCGCCGGGCCTTTCAGCCTCGCCGGCAAGATGCCCACTCGGCTCGGGTGAAGCTCCTCGAGCCAGACGAGCCGGAGCTACTGAGGTGTCTTGGTTTCGTCTTGTATCTCGGGCGTAGTCTGCGCGCCACAAAACTGATCGATCGCTGCTTTGTGGAGGTGCGGCGGACGCGACCGA
>Ga0335081_10002710_pt1 | contig 27867 bp, 15 predicted proteins | sample Lox_Sample_35_FD_206713 | JGI IMG/M metagenome (GOLD analysis project Ga0335081, IMG submission 206713) | Soil microbial communities from Loxahatchee National Wildlife Refuge, Florida, United States - Lox_Sample_3.5 | ecosystem: Environmental > Terrestrial > Soil > Wetlands | place: USA...
TGGCGGAACTGGTGGACCAACAGATCGCGTGCGAAAGCACGGTTGCGGCAGCCGAAGCTGCGGAAGTCGTGCAAGAGTGCGTCGCTGGGAGGTAAACGTGGAGATTTTAGTTTGCGCAAAAAGAGTACCCGACACCTCGGAGAACGAGATCGAGCTCAACGGCGCCGGCAACGACATCGAGCGCGACGACTTGGTCTATTCGATCAACGAGCCGGATAACTACGCCGTCGAAGAGGCCCTCCAGATCGCCGGGAAAGCGGGCGGGCAGGTCACCGTGGTCACGGTCGGCGGCGAGGATGACGAGGAGATCCTGCGCCGGGAGATGGCCATGGGCGCAAACCAGGCGGCTCTGATCTCCGACGACGCCTTCCAGGGCTCCGATGGCAAGGGTATCGCCACCATTCTGAAAGCGTTCGTACAGAAGGGTAAGTACGACCTGATTTTGACTGGGGTTCAAGCCGAGGACGGGTGCGCCCAAGTCGGCGGGATGCTGGCGGCAATGCTGGACTACCCGTTCGCTGCCTTGGTGAATTCCATTGAAGTCCTTGATGGCAAGAAGCTGAAAATCGCCAGGGAGATCGCCGGTGGCAACCGGGAGATGAATGAGATCGATCTCCCCTGTGTGCTCTCGATTCAGACCGGCATCAACGAACCCCGCTATGTGGGCATGCGAGGCATCCGCGCGGTAGCATCCGTCCCCATCCCCACACACAGCGCGTCAGATCTCGCCATTGATCCCAGCACGGTTGGAGAGTCGGCCGCAAAAGTTAAGCGCGTGGACTACTTTGTGCCCGCGCTGGGCAAGGGCGCGGAGGTGCTCCGCGGCAGCCGCGAAGAAAACGTCGAGAAGGTTGTGGAGTTGGTCGCCGCCAAAGGAGGGTTGAAATAATGGCTCGCATTTTCGCTTACATCGCACACAAGGGCGGCGTGCCCGACGACACGGCAGCCGAACTGGTCGCGGCGGCGAATAAGATCGACGCGGCTGCATCGCCCACGGCCATTGTCCTGGGCTCGGGCGCGGACCTGGATGCCGTCTGCGCCACCCTCCGTGCTTCTTATCCGGAAGTATGGAAGATCAGCCAGGAAACTCTCGCCTATCCCAACGCCGAACTCATCCGCAAAGCTCTGGTGAAGGTGTTGCCCGCGGGCAGCATCGTGCTGGTCCCGCATGAGCATTTCGGCATGGATTTGGCCCCAGGGCTTTCCGTCAAGGTGAACGCGGCCATTGTCTCCGATGTATTGGCGATCGAGGGAATTGAGGGAAGCAATCTCACAATCGTCCGCCAGGAATTCGGGGGACAGGTGAGCGCCCATGTCCGGTGCGATATCTCGTCGGGCGCGGTGGTCACGGTGCGCCCCGGCGCATTCAAACCTCTGGAGAGCGCTGCCGTCAACGGAACCCTCGTCGACAAGTCCGCCGAGGTGGGCGTGCTGGCGGCGGGACGGCGCTATCTGGAGACGGTCGTCGCCGAAGCGGGGGATGTAGACATCACGAAGTACAACGTTCTGGTCTCCATCGGCCGTGGCATTCAGGAGAAAGACAATGTGCCCATCGCTCAAGAACTCGCCGACGCCCTGGGCGCGGCGGTGAGCTGCTCGCGCCCGGTGGTCGATGCCAAGTGGATGGAGAAATCCCGTCAGGTTGGATCTTCGGGAAAGACCGTCAAGCCCAAGGTGTATCTGGCATGCGGCATCAGCGGCGCCTTCCAGCACCTGGCCGGCATTAAGGGCAGTCCATTCCTGATCGCCATCAACAAGAATCCCAAAGCCCCCATATTCCAGGTAGCGGATGTCGGCATTGTGGACGACATCCTGGAGTTCCTGCCGGAATTGACCAACAAAGTCCGCGAAATGCGCCGCGTCGCATAGCAAAGTGAGGCACCGCCCATGATCGCACCCAAGACACTGAAGCTAAGTTTGAAATCGCTCCGGGACTTCGCCAAGAAGCAGCTGCCGGATGAAAAACTGCGGGAGCTGGATGAAAAGGACGAGTGTCCGCTGGACATCGTTCGCTACATGTGCAACCCCGACCAGTTGGGCATCCAGCTGCTGTTTATCCCCGAAGATTGCGGCGGTTTTGGCGGCGGCGCGTTCGATGTGTACGCGGTCTGCGAAGAGATGGCGCGCATCGATCTGGGCGTTGCCACGGCGGTGCTGGCGACGTTTTTGGGCAGTGATCCCATCACCGTTGGCGCCACTCCCGAGCAGAAGAAGCACTGGCTGACGCGCATCGCTCAGGAAGGATTGCTGTTCGCCTACGGTGCTACCGAGCCGGAGGCCGGCAGCGATCTGGGGGCGCTGAAGACCACTGCCGACCCGGTTACCCAGGACGGCAAGATCGTCGGCTACAAAATCAACGGCGCCAAACAATGGATCAGCAACGGCGGGATCGCGGATGTTTATACCGTTCTGGCGAATACACCCAAAGGTCCGAGCTGGTTCATCGTGGAGAAAGGCCTCAAGGGCTTTAGCCATGACGAGCCGGAGGACAAGCACGGCATCCGTCTCAGCAACACGGCGGCCCTCGCGTTCAGCGACGTCTATGTTGACGCCGACCGGCTCATCGGCGGCGTGGAAGGCGAGGGATTGAACCAGGCCCAGGCCGTCTTCGGTTATACGCGCGTGATGGTGGCGGCATTTGGCCTCGGGGCAGGCTGGGCCGCGCTGGACCGGGCCATTCCTTATTCGACCAAGCGTATCCAGGCGGGCGCGCCGCTTTCCGAGAAGCAGGGATACACCCACAAGCTGATCGTGCCGCACGTCGCGCACCTGGAAGCCGCCCGCGCCTATATAGAGGAGACTGCCCTGCGCATTGACGCGGGCGGTGAGGGCAGCCTGAACACCGAAGGCGCGATCGCCAAGTACATGGCGACCGAGGCCGGCAATGCGGCTGCCGAGGCTGCCATACAGGCGCTGGGCGGCTACGGCTACACCCATGAATACATGGTGGAGAAGATCAGCCGTGATGTTCGCATCACCATCATCTACGAAGGCACCTCCGAGATCATGGAGATGACCATCAGCCGCGACCGCTGGCAGCTCCACCTGAAAACGCGGGGCCAGTATTACCACGAGCAGGCGCGCCAGTGCGAAGCGCTGCATGCCCGCCATCCCGAGGTCGGGGCCGATGTCGCGGCGCTCTCGCTGCACGCGCTGGCTGAGGTGATGGAAAAGGCGCGCGTGGGTCGTCTGACCCGCTATCAGCACATTCTCCTGCGCCTGGGCGAGCTGATCGCTTTCGCAGAGTGCGCAGGCAGCTTGTGCCGCCGCGCGGCGCTGGCGGCGGAAGGCAAGCTCGACGAAAAGGCCAGCCGACGTTTCGATGCCAAAGCGCTGGCCGCGCTGAGCCGGGTCTTCGCCCGCGAAGCCGCGCTCAAGGTGGGCGAAGATGGCTGGCGCTGGATCGTTGGGTCGGGCGGCGTCAGCGATTCTGAAATGGGTGCATTCGAGACGGCTCTCGGCTTGCCTGCCGTCCGCCGCACGCAGGCGGGCCTGATTGCCGACATGGATTATGTTGCGGATGTACTGTACGGCCGCACTGCGAAGCGCACAGTGCAAGCCGCATAGTGTCATAAATCTTATTTCAGGCGTTTCGGCCACCTCTCAGGGCCAGACGCCTCTTTCATACCGGCAGGAGTGTCGTCATGGAAACCACCGCACATCGAGCCATCGCGATCGTGGGGGCGGGAGCGGTTTTGCCCGACGCCCTCAACGTGGCCGCCTTTTGGGAGAACGTGAAGAACGGCCGCTACAGCATCCGCGAGGTCCCACCGGACCGTTGGGACCCGGCTTCTTACTACGACGCCGATCCCAAGGCGCCCGACAAGACTTATTCCAAGATCGGCGGCTGGGTACGCGAATTTGTCTGGGAACCGATGAAGTGGCGCCTGCCGATTCCGCCGCGCGTGGTTAACGCTATGGACGACACGCAGCGGTGGGCCATCACTGCCGTCCACGATGCCTTGGAGGACTACGGTTATCCCAAGCGGCCGCTGGATCTGGATCGCACGGCAGTGATTCTGGGCAATGCCATGGGAGGCGAGAAACACTACCTCACTTCCCTGCGCGTGTTCTTTCCGGAGTACGCTCACGAACTGGCGGAGAGCCCCGCTTTTGCCGCGTTACCGGAGGCGGTGCGGCGTGAGATCATCCGCGAGTTGTACGAGCGCGTGGGCAAACTCCTGCCCGAGGTTACCGAAGACAGTATGCCTGGCGAATTGGCCAACTGCATTGCCGGCCGCGTCGCCAACCTTTTCAACTTCCACGGTCCCAACTACGTGACCGACGCAGCGTGCGCTTCCGCCATGGCCGCGATCAGTGCCGCAGCGGAGGGACTGATCCAGCACCATTACGACGCGGTGGTCACGGGCGGGGTCGACCGCAACATGGGCGCTCCCACCTTCGTCAAGTTCTGCAAGATCGGCGCGCTCTCCGCCACCGGGTCGCGGCCCTACGCGGAGGGCGCCGACGGCTTCGTCATGGGCGAAGGCGCGGCCATCCTCTTGATGAAGCGACTGGCGGATGCCGAGCGAGATGGCGACAAGATCTACGCCGTGCTGCGCGGTATCGGCGGATCCAGCGATGGCAAGGGGAAGGGCATCACCGCGCCCAATCCAGTGGGGCCGAAGCTGGCCATCCAGCGCGGGTGGCAGAATGCCGGACTGTCCCTGGAGACCGCAACCCTGTTCGAAGGGCACGGCACCTCAACCAGCGTCGGCGATCTCGTCGAATTGGAAAGCATGGCCGAAACGCTCAGCAGGTTCCATCTTCCCGCCGGCTCCGTGGCGTTGGGATCGGTTAAATCGAATATAGGCCATCTCAAGGGCGCGGCCGGAGCGGCCGGCATGTTGAAACTGTCTCTGGCGCTGCGCGACAAGGTACTGCCCCCAAGCCTCCACTGCGAGCGCCCTAATCCAGGCATCGACTTCGCTCACTGCCCGCTGTACGTCAACACCGCCTTGAAGCCCTGGCCGGAGCCGGCCTGCGGCGTGCGGCGCGGTGGATTGAGCGCGTTCGGTTTCGGCGGCACCAACTTCCACGCGGTCCTGGAGGAATACATTCCCGGGCGGCTGAATGGCAACGGCAAGCGAACGGTCGCGATCGGCGAGATGCCGCCCGCGGTGATCGAAGAGGCGACTATGAACACACAGGCTCTCCCCCGCACTTCTTCATCTTCTTATAAAGCACCTCTGCGCGGCGCGCTGGTGATCGGCGGAGAAACGGATGGCGCACTGGCCGAGCGTGTGCGTGCGGTGCAGAAGGATGCGCAAGCGGGCCGCGCGCCGGAGACGGCCGCGCCGGTGGAATCCGACCTGCGCGCACCCGAGCGACTGGCGATCGACTATGCCGACGCCGCTGAGCTAGCGAGCAAGTCAGGGCTAGCTTTGAGGGCTCTGGCAGCTAACCAGCCCGGGATGTGGAAGGCTCTGCGCGCGCAGGGCATCTTCCGCGGTCACGGCCCGGCGCCCAAGGTAGCGTTTCTATATACCGGCCAAGGTTCGCAGTACGTGAATATGCTGCGGCCGATCCGCGGCTTGGAGCCCATCGTCGCCGAGACCTTTGCCGAAGCCGACCGCATCATGACTCCGCTCCTGGGCAAGCCCTTGAGTGAGTATATCTACGTTAAGGAATCTGATCCCAAGGCCGTCGCGAAAGCGGAAGAGGATCTGCGCCAGACCGCCATCACTCAACCCGCTGTGATCACGACCGACATCGCCATGACTCGACTGCTGGCGGCTTACGGCATCAAGCCGGATTTCACCATGGGCCACAGCGTCGGCGAATACGGCGCCCTGGCCGCCTCGGAGGCGCTGCCGTTCGAAGATGCCCTGGAGGCCGTCAGCGCCCGCGGGCGCGAAATGACTCGTGTTGCATTCAAAGACAATGGCCTGATGGCAGCGGTGTTCGCGCCGCTCGCGGAAGTCGAGCGCTTGCTGAAAACTGTCGACGGCTACGTCGTGATCGCCAATATCAATAGCGATCACCAGTCGGTCATCGGCGGCGCCACGCCGGCGGTGACCCAAGCCGTCGACGTATTCCAGAAAGCCGGCTTCGAAGTCGCGCTCCTGCCGGTCAGCCACGCTTTCCATACCTCGGTCGTGGCGCCGGCGAGCGAGCCCCTGCGGCGGATGTTGTCGCGACTGCGCCTGCAAGCGCCGCGTGTGCCCGTCGTCGCCAACGTGGACGGTGAGTTCTATCCCACCGGACCTGACGTCGTACCCAAGATGCTGGACATGCTCGCTCAACAGGTTGCTGCTCCCGTGCAATTCATCAAAGGCCTGCACACGCTGTACAACGCCGGCGCGCGTGTGTTTGTCGAGGTCGGGCCTAAGAAAGCCTTGCAGGGATTTGCTGACGATGTGTTCAGCGATAAACCCGACGTCTTTTCGCTGTTCACGAACCATCCGAAGTTCGGCGACATCCCCTCATTCAACCAGGCGCTGTGCGGCCTTTATGCGGCGGGATTGGGACGCGGCCAGGCCGAAGCCACGCGCGAGGTAACGGCGAAGCCGGCAGCTTCTGCGGTGGCAATTCCTACGCCTGCGGAAGCACCTAAGCCGGCGCTGGCAGCCGCTTCCGCCCCAACGGCGACGACTGCCCCAGCAGCGCCCGTGAACGGCGATCGCTACCTCGAACTCGGGCACATGTTCGCTGAAGTGCTGGAGCGTGGTTGGCAGATGTACCACGGTCAGAACGGAACCGACCGGCCGGTTGCGATTACCGGAGCCGCCTTGGGCCTGCCCGGGACAGATCACATCTTCGATGACGCGAACATCGGCCGCATCCTGCGGGGCGAGCAGTTCATCACCGCCGTTCCCCAGCAGATTCGGCGCGCGATGGTCGATAAGCACATCACCCGCCTGGTGAAGAGTGAGGGCGGAGAAGCGACCTTCGAAACCATTCAGGACGTTGCCGATGTGCTCAAGCTGGCGGGCCGCGGAGGCGCTTTCGACCTGGAAAGCGAATTCGGCGTCCCAGCCGAGCGTCTGGCTGCGCTGGACCGCGTCACGTGCCTGGCCATAGCGGCGGGTATTGATGCGTTGCGTGATGCCGGCATTCCGCTGGTCATGCGATACAAGACCACCAGCAAGGGCACGCAGTTGCCGGATCGCTGGATGCTGCCGGACGCTCTGCGCGACGATACCGCCGTCATTTTTGCTTCCGCTTTCCCGGGGTGCGACTCCTTTGCCGACGAGATGTCACGCTATTACGTGGACCACTCGCGCCGCGAACAGGTAGCGCTGCTGGAAAGCCTGCGGGAACGGATCGCGAGCGCCAATGGCCATTCCGGCCTGCTGCAGGAGATCGACGGCCGCCTGACGGAACTGCGCCTGGCGCTGGAGAAAGAACCCTACACCTTCGACCGGCGCTTCATCTTTAAGGTTTTGTCCATGGGACATTCGCAATTCGCCGAATTCATCGGGGCTCGTGGCCCGAACACCGCTGTCAATGCAGCTTGTGCAAGCACGACCCACGCGTTGGAGCTGGCCGAGGATTGGATACGCGGGGGACGGTGTCGCCGCGTGGTGATAATCGCGGCGGATGATGTCACTTCCGATCATCTGTTCGAATGGATAGGCACGGGATTACTGGCAACCGGCGCGGCGGCCACCGACGAGAAGGTTGAGGAGGCTGCCATCCCGTTCGATCGCCGGCGGCACGGCATGATCCCTGGTATGGGGGCTGCAGCCCTGGTGGTGGAGAGTGCCGATGCTGCTCGCGAACGCGGCATCCGGCCCATCTGCGAAGTCCTGAGCACGGTCACCGCGAACAGCGCTTTCCACGGCACCCGCCTCGATGTGCAACACATCTGCCAGGTGATGGAAGAAGCGGTGGCGCAGGCTGAACGGCGCAGCGGCATTTCACGCCAGCAGATCGCGCCTCGAACGGTTTTCGTTTCCCACGAAACCTACACCCCTGCCCGCGGCGGCAGCGCCGCTGCGGAGATCAATGCCCTGCGCAGCGTTTTTGGCGGTGTTGCGGACCAGATCGTAATAGCCAATACCAAGGGCTACACCGGTCACGCCATGGGCACCGGAATCGAAGACGTGCTTGCGGTGAAAGCGCTGGAGACGGGATGTGTGCCACCGCTGCCCAACTTTAAGGAAGTGGATCCCGAGTTGGGCGCGTTGAACTTGTCGAAAGGCGGCGAGTATCCGGTGGAATACGCGCTGCGCCTGGCCGCCGGGTTCGGGTCACAAATCAGCCTGGCCCTGTTGCGCTGGGTGGCTACTAAAGACGGCGCCCGCCCCAGTGCCGATGCGCTGGGCTACGCGTATCGCATCGCGGACGCGGCCGCATGGCAGAGCTGGCTCAACCGAATCGCGCAGTATCCAACCGCTGATCTGCAAGTGGTGCGCCGCACCCTGCGCGTGCGCGATCAGGGAGCCCCGGCGCGGGTCGCCGAAGCCGCGCAGCCGACGCGAGCCGTTGCGACTCCAGCCCCCGCACCCCAAGCGCCGCAGCCCACTGCGACATTCGAGGCCACTAAAGTGACCGCGAAAGTCGCCCTGCTTACACCTTCTGCGTCGCCAAGGCTCGCCGCCGTAGCAACCGCGGTTGTGGAGGAGCCGCTGACAGCCAGCACAAACGGCTATCCCATCGACGTGTTCGATTTGGATGTCGATGTGGAAGGCGATGTGGACGGCGAGACGATCATGGAGGCGGAAGCGCTGGCCACGATTCACGAAGCCTATGAGACCGAGCGCGAGGAGGTGGCTCCGCAGGTGAGAGAGCCTCAGCTTGCCGCCATCGAAGCCCCGGCGGCCCCGGCGCTCGCGGCCAGGGAAGAAGCGAAACCTGCGACACCGGCACCGGTGGAGATCGCCGCCAAGACTGGCGATTCAGTGAAGGAACGGATCCTGGCGCTGGTGGTGGAGAAGACCGGCTATCCCAGAGACATGTTGGACCTGGATCTCGATTTGGAAGCGGACCTCGGCATTGACACCGTGAAGCAGGCGGAAATGTTCGCGGCCATCCGCGAGATCTACAACATCCCAAGGGATGAGAGCCGCAAGCTGCGCGACTATCCGACGCTGGCCCATGTAATCCGCTTCGTTTTCGAGAAGCGTCCCGATCTAGCCGGCGCAGCTCCCGCCGTGGCGGCAGCTGAAGTACCAGTGCCCGTCACGGCAATAGCCACCCCGCCGCCGGCCCCCATCGCGGTAGTTGCTGCGGCACCACCGCCGGCGGCGGCACAATCCGCCAGCGACGATTCGGTAAAGGAACGGATCCTGGCGCTGGTCGTGGAGAAGACCGGCTATCCCAAAGACATGCTGGACCTGGATCTCGACCTGGAAGCGGACCTCGGCATTGACACCGTGAAGCAGGCGGAGATGTTTGCGGCCATCCGCGAGATCTACAACATCCCAAGGGACGAGAGCCGCAAGCTGCGCGACTATCCGACGCTGGCCCATGTAATCCGCTTCGTTTACGAGAAGCGTCCCGATTTGGCTGGGCAGCCAACTCCATCCGCAACAGCGGCCGAAGTACCAGCGCCAGCCGCTGTAACGGCCGCTCCATCCCCAACCAGCGCTGCGGCAGTTGCCGCGGCTTCGGCGCCCGCGACAGCGCAACTCCCCACTGAGGAGTCGGTGAAGGAGAGGATCCTGGACCTGGTGGTCGAGAAGACTGGCTATCCCAAAGACATGCTGGATCTGGATCTCGACCTGGAAGCGGACCTCGGCATCGATACCGTGAAGCAGGCAGAGATGTTTGCGGCCATCCGCGAAATCTACAAGATCCCGCGCGATGAGAGCCGCAAGCTGCGCGACTATCCGACGCTCGCCCATGTAATCCGCTTCGTTTTCGAGAAGCGTCCCGATCTGGCTGGCGCAGCTCCACCCGCGACGGCAGCCGAAGCGCCAGCGCCAGCCCCTGTAACGGCCGCTCCATCCCCGGCCAGCAGTGAGGCAACCGGTCCCGTCCTAGTGCCCAGCGTCGCGCAGGTGCCTACGGAAGATTCCATCAAGGAGAAAGTGCTGGATATCGTGGCCGAGAAAACCGGCTATCCGAAAGACATGCTGGACTTGGATCTCGACCTGGAAGCGGACCTTGGCATTGACACCGTCAAGCAGGCAGAGATGTTCGCGGCCATCCGTGCGGCGTATGGTATTCCGCGTGACCAGAATCTCAAGCTGCGCGACTTCCCCACGCTGGCTCACGTGATTAAGTTTGCCGTGGAGAGGCAGCCGGAAGCGACAACCCCGGCTGTCACCCCTGCTGCTGCGCAGCCGGAAGCCGTGGTCGGTTCGCCATCACCAGCGCCGGCCGCCGGATCTCGCCCAGTCCTGGCGTCTTTCGAGGCGGCAAATCAGGTTCCGCGCCGAGTGCCGGTCCCAACCTTGCGTCCTGCGCTGAACCTGTGCAAGACGACCGGAGTGACGCTAGCAGCCGGCCGTCGCGTGGTGATCATGCCGGACAGCGCTGGCGTAGCAGAGGCGCTGGCCCGCAGGCTCCAGAGCATGGGCGTCGAGACCCTTAGCATTGACGGCACGCCCGACACGGATGCGCTGAGCGCCCGGCTGAAGACTTGGCTGGCCGCCGGTCCCGTGCACGGAGTCTATTGGCTGCCGGCGCTCACCCGGGAGCCACTCCTCAGTGAGATGGACGCCGCTACCTGGCATGAGGCCCTGCGAGTGCGAATCAAGCTGCTGTTTACCTCCATGCGCGCGTTGTACGAGCAGGTTGCGACGGCGGGCACTTTCCTCGTTGCCGCGACGCGCCTGGGCGGACAGCACGGCTATGACGAGGCCGGAGCAGTCGCCCCCCTGGGCGGCGCAGTGACCGGCTTCACCAAGGCCTACAAGCGCGAGCGGCCCGAGGCACTGGTCAAGGCCGTGGATTTCGAAGCCCAGCGCGAACCGCAGGAAATCGCTGAAATCCTTATTGAGGAAACCTTGCGCGACCCCGGCGCAGTGGAAATCGGCTACCAGGCCGGGCAGCGCTGGACGGTGGGGGTCGAAGAACGGCCGGCGGCCGATGGCAAGCCGGGTATGACGCTGAACAAGAACACTGTATTTCTGGTCACAGGAGCGGCTGGCAGTATCGTTTCTGCCATCACCGCTGACCTGGCGGCGGCCTCCGGCGGTACCTTCTACCTGCTCGACCTGGTGCCAGAGCCTGATGCGAGCAATCCCGATCTGAAGCGCTTCGCCAGCGACAAAGACGGGCTTAAGCGCGACTTGTTTGCGCGCATTCAAGCGCGCGGCGAACGGGCCACCCCGGCTCTGGTGGAAAAGGAGTTGGCCGCACTGGAGCGAGCGCAGGCCGCTGTGAGCGCCATCGAGGCGGTGCGCGCGGCTGGCGGCACGGCGCACTACTTCAGCCTTAATCTCATCGACGCCGAGGCTGTTGCCCGGGTTATCAAGCAAGTTTGGGAGCGCACCGGGCGCATCGACGTGCTCCTGCACGCCGCCGGCATGGAGCGCAGTCACTTCCTGCCGGACAAGGAGCCGCGCGAATTCGATCTGGTCTTCGACGTCAAGGCCGACGGCTTCTTCAATCTTCTGCACGCCATCGGCGACATGCCCCTGGGGGCGACGGTGGCATTCAGCTCGGTTGCGGGGCGCTTCGGTAACGGAGGCCAGACGGATTACAGCGCCGTCAATGACCTGCTGTGCAAGATCAGTTCGAGCTTCCGCACTACCCGGCCGGCCACGCGTGGCATTGCAATTGACTGGACGGCCTGGGGCGGGATTGGCATGGCCACCCGCGGTTCGATTCCCAAAATGATGGAGGTGGCTGGGATTGACATGCTGCCGCCCGAAGCGGGAATCCCAATAATCCGCCGCGAGCTAACTGCGGGCAGCACTTGCGGTGAGATCGTGATCGGAAAGCGCCTCGGCATTATGATGAGCGAACTGGACGCAACCGGCGGACTGGATCTACAAGCGGCGCAAGTTTCCGTAGAAAATCCGGGACCGATGATCGACAAGATTGCGGGATTCGGCGTTTACAGCGGCGCGACCATCGAAACGACGGTCGACCCCAAAGTGCAGCCGTTCCTGTACGACCATCAGATTGACGGCACGCCCGTGCTGCCGGCAGTGATGGGTATCGAGGCCTTTGCGGAAACGGCGCTGTCGATGCTTCCCGGATGGCACGTGGAGTCCCTCGAAGAGGTGAATTTCCTCGCACCATTCAAGTTCTACCGCCATGAGCCCCGCGCGGTTGCGGTCGAAACCGCCTGGCATCCGGACGGGAACGCAGTGTTAGCGGATTGCCGCCTGATCGGTCGCCGCCTGCTCCATAACCAGAAGGAGCCACAGATAACGACGCACTTTACGGGACGGGTGCGGCTAGTGAGACAACCGCTGGTTGCTATGCCCGGCCCGGCGCTGGCGCCACCCTCCGGATCAGTCCTCGAAGCGTCCGATATTTACCGTGTTTACTTCCACGGACCCGCATACCAGGTACTGGAGCGGGCGTGGTGCGATGGGAATCGTGTAGTTGGCCTGATGGCGAAAGGCCTGCCGGCCAACCATCAACCAGCGGCGAAAGCGACGGTATTGTCGCCACGGCTGATTGAACTCTGCGAGCAGACTGCCGGTTTGTGGGAGATCGTGCAAGGCCGGCTGGGACTACCGCTGCACATCCGGCACGTCCGCCTGTGGGGAACACCGGAGGGCGCGGAAGGTCGCTTGTATGCTGTCGCGATTGCCGATCCTGCGCATAAGAGCTTCGACGTGGAGGTTCTCGACGAGGCAGGAAAGCGGTATGTGCGCGTCAGCGACTACCGCACAGAGGCATTGCCCAATAAGGTGGATGCGACGTCGCTGAAAAAACTGCAGGCAGTTGCATGACGTGTTAACGGACCGCGTTCGTAGCATCGGGGACTTCAGGCAGTGGGTAAGTCTCAATGGAGACGCATTGGCTCGAACAGACCGCAGCCGATCTGCCGTCGCACGACGATTGGCTGAGTTCGGATGAAGCCGTTCTCCTGAGCCGCATGCGGTTCGCGAAACGGCGCGCCGATTGGAGGCTGGGGCGGTGGACCGCTAAATGCACCGCTGCGGCATTCCTGAATCTGCCCGGCGATCCCCGCACCCTCGGGGAAATCGAAGTACGTCCAGCATCCTCCGGGGCCCCCGAACTCTTTCTTGCCAACAGTCCGGCGGCGGTCACCATTTCTATCAGCCACTGCGCCGGTATCGCGGTTTGTGCCATCGCAATGGGTGGCGCGGCGCTCGGTTGTGATCTCGAATTGATCGAGCCGCGAGGCAGCAGTTTTGTTGCAGACTACTTTACATGCGACGAGCAGGAGTTAATCTCGCGCGCGCCCGGGCAGGACCGGCTACGCCTGGTGACCCTGCTCTGGAGCGCGAAGGAGAGCACGCTCAAGGCACTGCGTGAAGGACTGCGACTCGACACGCGGTGCGTAGCCGTTACCTTCGACGGCCAGAAGCATCACGAGCATGCGGCTGGCGCGCCCAGGCAATATTCTGGATTCAATCGCTGGCAGCCGCTGCAGGTCTGTTATGCAAGCGAAGTCTTCCACGGCTGGTGGCAGAGTACGGATCAGCTGGTGCGCACCGTGGTGGGGGCTCCATCGCCGCTTCCACCGCTCTTCCTTAAGGAGCGCGCCGCGTCCACCCTCAGCGAACAAGGGCTGGAATCCCGCGGCATTCTCAGGCAGCGGCGACCGTCTTTGACAAGATAGCGGCGTGGGCCGCCGCATGGCCCAGATATGCCTCAATCACCGCCGGGTCGTTACAAATTTCTTGGGGCTGTCCCTCTGATAGCTTCTCTCCATAATTCAGGACCACGATGCGATCACAGATCGCAACAATCGCCTTGACATCATGTTCCACATACATGATGGTCGTGCCGCGGTCGCGAATGCGCTTCAATAGGTTGAGCATGCGGCAGGTCTCGCTGCGAGTCAGGCCGCCGCAAATTTCGTCGCAGAGCAGGAGCTCGGGATCGCTGGCAAGGGCGCGCGCCAGCTCGAGCCGTTTCTGGTCGCCGAAGGGTATCTCAGCAGCCATGCTATCGACGCAGTGATCCAAGCCGGCGTCATGCAGAACCTGCAGCGCCCAGTCGCGGGCAGCCGCGATGCGGGTGATCCGCTTGCGCCCGAAATGGACCGCCACCTGCACGTTCTCCAGCACGGTCATCTCCCGCAGTGGGCGCACGATCTGATGGGTGCGGGCGATACCAGCTTGGATAAGGCGAAACGGCGGCAGCCCGGTCACGTCCTTGGCGCGGGCGAGGATGCGCCCCGCAGTCGGACGAAGACAACCCGTGATCATGTTGAACAGAGTGGTCTTTCCGGCGCCGTTGGGACCGATAAATCCGAATATGTGCTGTTCGGGCACGGCAAAGCTGACGTTCTTTATGGCGGCTAGTCCGCCGAAGTATTTGGTCAGCTTTTGTACTTCCAGAATGGGCGTCATCATCTTGCGCCTCCGGGGTGGGGCCGAGTTCGAGGATGACGTGCAGCGTCAGGTCCGGTGGAAACCTCGGGTCAGGACCAAGTACGGGGTACGAACTTCACGCAAGCGATTGCTGGGGCCGGTTACGGAGTGGCACCGCCGGGTCGGCGCAGCCGCGGGCTATGTGCTGCCGGTCTAGGCGCTCGCCGCCAGCGCGACTTCCTCCTGCTTCGCCGCGGGTTTTGGTGCGGGCACCACCGTGGGCCTGGGCCGCTCGCGTCTCTCCTGCAGCAACCCGATCCCGACGGCGTTCTGTAGTTCCGCAAAGCTCAAGCGGAGAAATTTTTCCAAACGGTGGAGATGCGGCGCCGCCTGCGCATCCCCAGTAAATCCAAAATAGGCCATACCGCTGTAGCTCAGCATGGCGCAGTTGAGTCCCATCTCGCCCCCGATGGGAACGTAAGGGTACCAGCGCAGCATCTTGTGACCGAGCAGATAGAGCGAGACTTGCGGGCCGGGCACATTGGTGCAGATGGTGTTGCACAAGCTGATCGGCAATTGGCTCACCAGCGGACCGGCAAGTGCCTGCAAGGGCGGCGGAATCATCGCCAGCAAGCCGCCCGCCATCCCGACAAATTCGGCTGCGTGGCTATTTTTGAGAGACTGCATGCTGTCGTGGACCGCAGCCAGCAGTCTCCGCGGACTGCGCACGCCCAACGGAACCGAAACCGGAAGGAACGAGATGCGGTTGCCGAGTTCGCCGGGACTGCCGCTGCCGCGCGTGTTCACTGGCACCGCGATCCTGAGCAGCCGCCCCTTCAGCTTCGCTCCTTGCAGTTCCGCGTACCGCCGCAGGGCTGAGGTGAGCACCGTGATCACAACATCGTTGACCGTCGCTCCGGTGGCCTCCCGGACAGCTTTGATTTCTGCCATCGGAATCTCGCCCCAGGCGATCCGCTGCGGGCCGCGGCAAACGATGTTGAAAGGCAATCGTTCGGCTGGAACCGGCAGAGCAGGCAGCAGCCCATTGACCTCTGGAGGCGACCCCTGCGGAGTTTCGGCGAGCCTCCTCTGTGCAAAGTCAACGACCTCGGATTGCATGGCCAGGAGCCGCTCCACCATCGAACTGAAGGAGTTCACCAACCCCTCCACCGGGGACATTCCCGCATCGCGGGGCCGCGGGCGGTGGAAGGGCGGAGCTTCTTTCCCGGGCGCATGCGAAACCGGCTCCGGATCCATCAAAACGTTCATCAGGCCAACGCCGGCGATGCCGTCCGCCAGGCAGTGGTGCACGCGGACCAGAATTGCAGTGCGATTGCCTCTTAGCCCCTGCATCAGCGTGATGTCCCACAGGGGATGCGTCCGGTCCATCATGACGCTCAAGATCTTGGCGGCGGCGGCTTTCAGATCGGCATCGGTTCCACGCTGGAGCCTGACTTCGCGGACGTGGTTGCGGACGTCGAATTCGGGATAGTACTCCCAGGCTGGAAGACCGAGGTTCAGCGGCGGGATGGCTACACGCTGGAAGTAGCGGGGGATGAGCGGAAGCTTGGAACGCACGAATTCCACGCATTCGGCAAGGGAGATGGTGCCGTCGAACACCGCCACAGAAGCGATGTGCAGGGGCATCCCCTGGCGTTCCAGGTAGAGAAAGAGCGCGTCTCCCTCCGACAGGCGGTCATTTTCGCGGAGCTTCGGCATAGTCCTGCCTCAGGATAGAAACGAAAATCGTGGCGCGAGCGCCGCCAGCTTGAGCACCTTGTAGACATCAATGTTGACGCCGCGTAACGCGAGCTTGACTCCTCTGCCGTCAGCGATACCGGCCAACTCCTCCAGCGCGGAAACGGCAGCCGGGTCGACCCGGCGTACGGCGGAGAAGTCCAGAACCGCCTGGCCGTTGGCCGCGTCCAGCTTCTCTCCCGCCTGTTGCAGGGCATGGACCATGCCCTCTCCATCGATCTTAAACATCACTGCGAGCGTTGCCATCGAAGCCAGCCTTCCTCATGCGGTTTGTTGCCGGGAAGCACGCTGGGTCGCGGGCCTTCCCTGGTAAGCGCTCCAAAAAAGCTCCTGCAATTCGCTCAATAACGGCATGCGAGGGTTGGAGCGCCAGGAAGGATCGTCAAAGGCGATCTTGACCAGGTCGGGCACAGCCCGCTCGAATTGCTCCCGGGAAATCCCCAGGTCGGCGATGGAACGCGGAAACGCCAGTCGATCGAGCAACTGTTCTATCGCCGTAATCAGTTTCTTCACTTTGTCTTCAACTGTGCTCCCGCCCAGGCTAAGCAAGTCCGCCATCAGGGCGTATCTCGTGTGCGCGGAGTAGGCCCGCTGGTTGGGCGAGGGCATGAACTTGGTGGGTACCGACGCGTTATAGGCAATCACATGTGGCAGCATGAGCGCGTTGGCCCGCCCATGCGCGACGCCGAAGCGCGCCCCAAAGGCATGAGCCAGCGCGTGATTTACGCCCACGGACGCATTGGAAAACGCAATCGCTGCGATCGAGGCAGCGTTGTGCATCATGGTGCGCGCCTCTTCATCATGCGGGTGCTCGTACGCGATCGGCAGGTACTTGAACGCGAGCTGAATCGCCTGCATGGCGTTGCAGTCGGTAAACGGCGAAGCGTAGATCGAAACCGCAGCTTCCAGGCCATGGGTCAGGCAGTCAATGCCGGTATCAGCGGTGAGGCCCTTCGGCATGGACATGACAAACTGCGGATCGACGATGGCCACATCGGGGGTGAGGGAATAGTCGGCCAGCGTGACCTTGCGCCCATTCTGCTTGTCGAACATGACGGCAAAGGGAGTGATTTCGCTGCCCGTGCCGCTGGTGGTGGAGATGGCAATCAGCCGCGCCCGGTTCACTTTTTCGGTCGGGTACTGGACCACGCGCTTGCGGATATCGAGGAAGGGTGCGGCCAGTTCCTCCAAGTCAGCGTCTGGCGATTCGTACTTGAGCTTCATGATCTTGGCCGCGTCGATCATGGAGCCGCCGCCGAGGGCGATGATCTGGTCCGCCTTATAGAAATGCAGCGCCTCCACTCCTTGCATCACCACCTTAGCCTCTGGCTCGGCGTCGGGGATGACCGCAACATGGACCGCGGTTTCGGGTGGGATATAACGCCGGACGATGTCCACGTGGCCGATCTGCTCCAAAGCCGGGTTGCTGACGATGATGGTGGAACGCGAGGGAAACTCGCGCAGATTCTCCACGGCATTCATGTTGAAGTAGATCTGGCTGGGAATGCGAAACCACATATGCGCCGGTGTCCTTCGCGCCACGCGCTTGATATTTAAGTAGTGGTAGACGTTTACGTTGTCGGTGGTGCTGTTGCCGCCGCCGGTTCCACATCCGAAGGAGAAGGTCGGAACCATGTCGTTGTAAACGCCGCCTAGGGCCCCGATCGAACCCGGTGAATTCACGATGATCCGTCCCGCGTTGATCACCTCACCGAATTTCCGGATGATGTCGTTGTTGGAAGAGAAAATGACCGCTGTGTGTCCCAGCCCACCGGCATGGTTCACGTCCACACAAACCTTGAAGGCTTCGTCCACGGATTTTGCCCGGTACACCGCCAGCACGGGACACAGCTTCTCGGCCGACAAGGGATGTTCGCGACCGACACCTTGAATGGGCGCGATCAGCAGCTTGGCGTTGGGCTTGGCCGAAAGTCCCACCACGCGCGCGATATCGGTGGCTTTCTGGCCGACAGCCATGGGCCGCATGAAGCCGGTGGCGGGATCGATCACCGTGCGCGCCAGCAGCGCCGCCTCTTGCTCGCTGCAGATGTGCGCGCCCAGATCAGCAAATTTCTTTAGCACCAAGTCATAGATCTCATCATCGATCACCACCGTCTGCTCGGAGGCGCAAATCGTTCCGTTGTCGAACGTCTTGGAGGTGATGATGTCCACCACAGCCATGTCCGGGTCGGCGGTTTTCTCCAGGTAGACTGGAGTATTCCCGGGTCCCACACCCAGGGCGGGTTTGCCGGAGCTGTAAGCGGCTTTCACGGCCCCGGGACCACCTGTGGCATCAATCAGGCCCACGTCTTTGTGCCGCATGAGGTAAGCGTTGTCCTGCAGGTCGTGCAATTCCAGGCAGGTGAAGACACCTTGGGGAGCGCCGTGCTTCACTGCCGTCTCATACATGATTCGTACAGCTTCGGAGCAACAGCGCCAGGCCTTCGGGTGGGGACTGAAGATGACCGCGTTCCGCGTCTTGATGGCCATGATGCACTTGAAAAGAACCGTCGAAGTGGGGTTCGTAATCGGGGTGAGGGAGAGGATGACCCCGATCGGCTCCGCCACCTCGGCCAAGCCGCGTTCCGGGAACTCGCGAATTGTGCCCACAGTACGTTTGTCCTTGACGTAGTTGTAGACGAACTCCGTGGCCACCATATTCTTGATGGCCTTGTCTTCCAGAACTCCAAGCCTGGTTTCCTCGATGGCCAGGCGGGCCAGATACTGAGCTTGTTCTAAACCGGCGAGGACCATCTGTTTCACAATGCGGTCGACGTCCTCTTGCGTGCACTGGGTGAAGACCGCAGCCGCGGTTCTGGCCTGCCTTATGAGCCCTTCCAGGTATGCCATCCGTTCTTCACCGAGGCTTGATTTCTCCGGCATATTTTTACTCCGGCAAGGAACTAGGGGCGGCACAGGATTCTGGGAAACCGGCACTTCGCATTACTTGCTGCAAGCCTTGGATAATCCCGCGGTGAATCAAGTCATCTGGACTGATTCGCCCTGGACCGCGCGGTGCCCGGATTCGCATCCAGATACTGAACCCGATACCGATAGCAGATTAGACATTCCGCGGCACCAAAAACTGTGACGTGTCTCACGCTCCATGGTGACCAACGGTTTCTTGCCACAGCTTCAGGACACGTGGCCGGAGCGGACCCGAGCGGCATAGCCCCCCGCGATAGCGGAAACCTTGAGAATCGAGCCTGCGGCCAACCCAACGAGCGGTGTCTTGTGGCCCATTCTGGCCAATACCATCGAAGGAAAGCATCCGCACTGTGAGCAATCGGGATCTCCGCCGAATTGGCAGGGGGCGATCCTGGTTTTCAGGTCAGCCGAAATTGTCTCGGTCACCCGAGCGAACATGCAATCTTCAGGACGTGGAGGTGGATGCAGAAACTCGCGGAAGATCTCGGCGTTCATATCGAGCTTGGGATAAGAAGCCGCCCGGGCCGCCAGCTCCTCTATCACGGAGCGCCGCTGATCAGGGCTGAGGATCTCGACGTTGGTGGCCCCACGCTGCGGGGTAAACAGGCTCATCCATATCCGCCGTGTTTCCGGGCGGTTGCTCCAGAAACGCAGAAACTCCTCCAAATAACCTCGGCGCGCCATCATCGATGTGACCGTGCAGTGGATGCTAATGGGGTGTCCCGCCACGCTCTGCAGGATGCGTTCGTAGGTGGCGGGTTGGCGACGTTCATCGTGCTCCGGCTGCAGGCCGTCGATAGAGACGACGATGTCGAGGCCCGGAAGTGAGAACCACTCGTCGGGAATCCTGCGGAAAGCGCTGGTGACAAGAAATACCCCAAGGCCCCGGCGCGACAAGGCCGGCAGGATTTCCTGGAGCTCGAGAAAACGAACCAGCGGATCGCCCCCAACGATGGAGACGTGCAGCGGGCGGAGTTCATCCACAAGGGCGAGTACCCGACTGACAAGTTCGTCCGCCCTATAGTCGGAAAGCTGGCGTAGGGTAACCGCACCACCAAGGTGCTCGGGCTCGTAAGCGTAGCAGCCGGGGCATCGCAGCGGGCACTCGCGCGTGATTTCGATCGACAGAAGGGGTTTGCGGCCGGTGAGAATGCGGCCCCACATTCTTAGGACGTCGTCGCGATGCAAGTCCACGCTTAACTTCTGGGGACTAGTGTTGATCTCAAAAAGGCGGCTTGCGGCAGCACCCATAGCGGACCTCCAGTGCCGGCGGACTCAGGCAACGGCAACACGCGCTCGTGGAGACTCAGCTTCTCCAGTCCGCAACTCGGCGTCCAGATGTTCCACGACCTCACTGGCATATTTGGTGAAATGGTGACCCGAGGTCAGCAGCGCGCAGCCCCACCAGAGCTTCATCGGCACCAGAGCCCAGCGCCGCACGACTTGAAACACGAACTTCCACCACGCCTTTCTGTAATTCGAGGTGATCCCCTGATACCAGAGGCAGCGGAAGGTCATGGTAAGCAGACTCCGCATCGGAGCCGCCGGCGGCTTCTGGCATTCACGCGGCTTCCAGTACGCCAAGGAACGAAGGGCCCGGTCGTAGAATGCCGAAGGAGAGTAGAGGGACTGCAGGGTATCGCGCACGCCCCCGACCAGAACCGCGCGCGGCAGAAGAGTACGAAAATTCGGGGGATCAAAATTGCTGCGCCAATGGTCTTGAATCAGGCGCCCCTCTTTCAACATGCGATCGTACAGAGGGGTGTTGGGTACGGCTTCCAGGAATCCCAGCATGGCCCAGGGGATAGCGGCGTGCTCGATGAAGTCGCGCTGACGCTCGAAGATGTCTTCACTATCGGAGTCGAAGCCGATGATGAACCCTCCCATCACCCACAGCCCGTTTTCTTGCAGGAAGCGGAGAGATTGCAGGGGATCGGACCGCAGATTCTGATACTTCTTTGTCTCCTGGAGCGATTCCCTGGAGGGACTCTCAATCCCGACAAAAACGGCGAAAAAATTAGCCCGGACCATCGCCTCAATCAGCGCCGGCCGCTGTGCCAAGTCCAGCGACGCTTCGGTAAAAAATACAAAAGGATCGTGGTGCGCCCGGGACCACTCCTGCATGTCCGTAGCCAGCTCGAGGGCGAGCTTGTGGTTGCCAATGAAATTGTCATCGACGATGAACACCGGCTTTCGCCAGCCGAGACGAAACAGCGCGTCAAACTCGGCCAGCATTTGTGAGCTGCGCTTGGTCCTCGGCCTTCTTCCATAGATGGTGATGATGTCACAGAACTCGCACTGGAACGGACACCCGCGGGAAAACTGCACCGCCATGCACGTGTAAGAATCCATGGTGAGCAGATCGAAGCGTGGGACCGGGGTGCTGGTGACGTCCGGCTTCTCCTGGATGACGTAAAGCCGCCGCGCCCACCCGGTCTCCAGATCGTAGGCGATGCCCGCCATTTCTGCGTCCGGCTCGCCGACCACTATGTGATCCGCCAGCGGCAGCAAGACTTCCGGTTCGCTGCTGGCGTAAGGGCCGCCCACGATGGTGCGCTTCCCTAAAGCGCGGGCCTGCAGGAGAATCTCTCGCAATGCCTCGACCTGGACGCGCATGCCACTGACCATTACCAGGTCGGCAGCCCTGATGTCGTCGTCGCGAACCTCCTGAAAGTTCTGGTCAATCAGGCGGATTGTCCAGTCCTTTGGGCACAGTGCAGCTACGGTAATCAGGCCAAGAGGGGGGATAGGCGCCCGCTCCGGAATGAGCTGCGATGTGTGCTGGTGCCCCCAAAACGAATTGGGAACTCGAGGCCAAACCATCAGCACCTTGAGCTCCCGCCCCAGGGGCGGGAACGGTGTCATTTCCGTGCTGTGCGCCATCGCGCTAAGTCCTGCCGGCAAAACGTCCAAGTTGGGCATTTCCAGACTCCAATCTATCGCCGCGAGGGAACCAGCAGGCGCGCCGCAGCATCCACGCTGACGCTGCCAGAGGAATAGCGTGCGAGCATGGCGGGAGAGACGCGACAGACGTCGCGTGCCAGGCCCAGCCGTTCCAGAATCGAGATGAAACAACCCGAGAGATCGAGTTGCCACCGGCGCAGGCCATGGAAGGCTGAGCGCGGAAAGGCATGATGGTTGTTGTGCCAGCCTTCACCAAAACCCAGCAGCCCGAGAAACAACACATTGTGGCTTTCGTCGCGCGTTTCAAAATCGCGCCTGCCAAAGGCGTGGCCGATGGAATTCACGCTCCAGATAACGTGGTTCACGAGAAACATCCGCACCAGGCCGCCCCAGAGAAGACCTGTCCAGCCAGCGATCAGAAACGGGACCAGCAGCCCCAGCACCACCCATACGGCAAAGGTATAACTGATGAAGACGACCATCCGATCTTGCAGCAGGTGCCGGCAATAAATGTTGGGATTCGCCATGCCATTCTTGAACAGCCAGCCAATGTGCGCATGAGCGAGGCCCTCAACCGGACTGTGCGGATCGCCCACGCCGTCGGCCCTTCGGTGATGCTTGCGGTGTGTGGCTGCCCATTCCAGGGCGCCTCCCTGTCCCGCCATCGAACCGAGAACCAGCAACGTAGCTTTGACCAGCGGATGCGGCCGGAAGCTGCAATGCGACAGCATGCGATGGAAGCCCACCGTCACCCCGAGCATGACCAGCGAGTACATGATGGCGAACAGCGCCAGATCCGGCCAGTGGACCGCCCGCTGCCATAACAGGCCTATGGCCACCGCGGTCCCCACGATCGGTGCGATCACGATGACGGAGGCCACTATTCTGAAGATGACCGGATGGTAAGGAGTATATTTCGCCACCATGCTCTCCTTCGCCGCTTGCAGCGCCGTTGGCCGATCAGCAGAGCGTCAGGTCGGTCCAGTCAACCGCCCGCTGCCAAAGCAAGCCAATGGCAACGGCGGTCGGTCCCCAAGAAAGGAATCACGATAATTACAAGAACATACGCCTTCGTCCTGGCTGTCATTGCCATGGCACACCAGAACTTCGAGGCGATAAAAAACTCGCCTGCCTAAAGTTGCGGACAACTGGAGCTATGCGACCCGGCCGGTACCCAGATAGAGGCACCCGTTTAGCGCAGTCCCCATCCCCGTGTGGAGCGGCATTATATGTGGGAAGCGCGTTTGGGGCTACATCTAAAGTGAAGCGGCACAGGCCCATGCATCGGCACAATTGACTTCCTTAGCATTTGGAGTATGCTGAGCGCCCAAGCCGCGCCTATTGGCGGCCCTAGCCTATGGGTGCGACAGGACATCAGCGGGCCACCGAGGAGATACCGAATCTACACGATATTTCCGATGCTGATGGCCCGGCACGTAATCATCTCCAAGGTAATCATCTCGAACGGTTGGATACCGCTTTAGCGAACCAGAAAGCGGGCCCGTCGAGCAACTGCTGCTCCTCGACCGGCAGGGGGCAGAAAGAGCCGGCCAGGCCATCCGTCACCCAGTTTTTTTGTTTTCTTCCTGAGCTGCTGCGCGATGCCCCAAATGTCCTGCTGCGCTTGTTCACCGAATACGGGGATGTTATCTGCGTCCGGCCGAGGTTGTTGAGACCCGTCTACCTGCTCAATCACCCACGGCACATCAAGCACGTCTTACAAGACAATTACCTTAATTATCAGAAAGGCTCGCTCTATGACGAATTGAGAGCCTTGCACGGGGATGGTTTGGTTACCAGTGACGGGAGGTCCTGGCAGCGGCAGCGGCGACAAGCGCAGCCCGCATTTCACCACGACCATGACGATAAGTTCGCCCGAATCATTGTCGAAGCGACTGTTTGTATGCTTCATCGATGGAACGCTATAGCCAAGGCGGACCGGGCGCTAAATATTCGTGAGGAGATGCGTAATCTGACGCTGGAAATCCTTCTCCAAGCCCTGTTCAGCGCTCAACTGGCGCCCGAGGCGGAAACCTTGTGTCCGGCACTGGACACCGCAGAGAGACGGATAAGTCTCGCATCACAGGTTAACCCGCTGAAGGTGCTCTTGACGGGTCTGCCCACACCCATAAACCTCCGCTTCAGGAAGGCGCTGCGCACCATCGACAGCTTTGCTTACCGTCTCATCGCAGAGCGCAAGCAGTGTCCCCTGCAGAACGGGGATTTGCTCTCCCTCATGCTCGCCGGCGGAAAAAACGGTGAAAGCCTGGACGAGCAGCACATGCGCGACTCGATAATTACCCTCGTGGATTCGGGATACGATTCAACCGCGGGTGCGATGACCTGGGCCTGGTATCTGCTCTCGCGAAATCCCGCCTCAGGAAGAAAGCTCCACGCGGAATTGACGGAGGTGCTCCGCGGGCGCACTCCCACCTGCGCAGACCTTCCGCAACTGACATATACGCGGATGGTGGTTCAGGAAACCCTGCGGCTTTATCCCTCAGCGTGGGCGATTGCTCGCACCGCTGTGAAAAACGACGAGATTGATGGCTATCGCATTCCCGCTAAGTCCCTGATCGTGATCAGCCCTTATGCCGCCCACCGCCGCCCGGCTTCCTGGGAGAACCCGGAGGGCTTCGACCCGGAACGCTTTAGCTGCGAACGCTCGAAAAACCGGGACTCGTTTACCTACTTTCCTTTTGGAGGAGGTCCTCGCCTATGTCTGGGCAAGCGCTTCGCTCTTATGGAGGCGGAATTGGTGCTTGCGATGATCGCTCAGAAGTGGCGTCTGGACCTTGTGCCCGGCTCAGAGATCGGGATCGAACCGACCATCAGCTTGAGGCCGCGGAGAAACATGATGATGACTCTCCACTCGCAGCCCGAGGCCAGGGGATGAAATCGTTTTTCACGCATTGCGGCTGGGCGAATTAGCTGTACAATCTGTCCACTTTCCGAGTCTTCCAGCCGCGGAGAAACCGCGTCTGCACTTGCCGAGGGAGCGAATCATGTTGGATGAACTGGCGGAAAAGGTGCAGTCAGCAATCGCAACCATCAAGCGCATTCCCCGTGAGCGAGTCTCGCTCGACAGCACGCTCGAGGATCTGGGCATGGATTCGCTCGACCAACTCAATCTTCTGTTTGCCCTGGAGAGCGATTTTAGTATTTCTATTTCCGACGAAGAAGCCAAGTCCATCCGGAGTGTGCGCGAGATGGTCGAGGGAGTCAGGAAGCTAGTGTCCGGCAGCTCTGGGGCCACTTCGGCGGCGTGAGGGATGGCGCCGCGGCGAGTGGTGGTCACAGGCTTGGGTGTTATCTCCGCTCTAGGCCACGACGTTTCCTGCTTCTGGAACGGGCTATGCGCGGGCCGCCCGGGGATTGCACGCATCGAATCCCTGGACCTGAGCGGACTCCGCTATCAGAATGGCGCGCAGGTCCGCGGCTATGATCCGGGGCAGCACTTCGAGCCTGCGCGCCTCGAACTGCTCGACCGTTTTGCCCAGTTCGCATTGCTCGCCGCCCGGCAGGCGGTCCGGGATGCCGGTATCGTATTCCCAGCCGAGTTGCGTGGGCGAACCGCCGTTGTCACTGGGTCGTCACTCGGCGGGCAGTCTAGTGAAGATGCTCAATTCTGGGAGCTGTATCGCTGCAACTCTTCTCGCGTCCATCCTTTGGCCATCCCGCGCATTATGATCAATGCCGGCGCCAGCCACATCTCGATGGAATTCGGCGTTTGCGGGCCCACGTATGCCGTCTCGACCGCCTGCGCTTCATCCAACCATGCTATCGGTCAGGCATTTTGGATGGTGCGCAATGGCGCCGCTGACCTGGCGATCGCGGGTGGCAGCGAGGCCCCGTTCAGCTTCGGATTACTCAAGGCCTGGGAAGCCATGCGGGTCGTCGCTCCTGATACTTGCCGCCCGTTTTCACGTGACCGCCGGGGCTTGATTCTGGGCGAGGGGGCGGCAATTCTGGTGCTCGAGCTTCTGGAACGGGCGCGGGCCCGGGGGGCGCCGATCTATGCCGAAATTGTCGGTTTTGGCATGTCATCCGATGCTGGCCACATCACTACGCCATCGATTGACGGTCCGGCTCGCGCCATGCTGGCCGCTTTGCGCGATGCGGATATCAGCCCGGAGCGGGTCGGATACATAAATGCTCACGGAACTGGAACTACCAACAACGACGTCACTGAGACCCGCGCCATCCGGCAAGCGTTCGGAGCGCATGCCAGCAAGCTAGCCGTCAGCTCTACGAAATCCATGCACGGACACGCGCTGGGAGCGGCCAGCGCTCTGGAAGCAGTCGCTACCGCTTTGGCACTTCATCACGCCACCCTCCCTCCAACGGCCAACTTCACCACGCCCGATCCGGAATGCGACCTGGATGTCGTGCCCAACCAGTCGCGAGCAGCGGAAGTCGAGTACGCACTCTCGAACGCATTTGCGTTTGGGGGACTGAACGCCGTGCTGGCGTTCCGTCGGCTTTGATCAGGGAAGGAAGTATTGCCAAGCCTGTGGAGCCTTTCCGCGAACCAGGTTTCCCTGCACAAAGTCTATTGCCCGCGAGCATTTCCTCGTATACTATCGTGCACTCCAAGATCCTGTGTAGTGCTCGTTCTGACAAGGGTGGGGGCCCACTTTTCGGCTGAGCACCGCATTACAACAAAGCACTTCAAATAGCTTATGAGACGCCGCGTTGTGGTCACTGGCATCGGGGCTGTCAGCCCCAACGGTATCGGTCGCGAGGCGTTCTGGAACGCCACCCGTGCAGGTGTGAGCGGGGTTCGTCGCATTGCACGATTCAACCCGGACGGACTCAAGGTCCAGATTGCGGGAGAAGCAGCTGATTTCCGCGAGGAGCAATACGTAGATCCCATCGCCAGGCAGCACGTGTCGCGGGCCGTGCCGCTGGGATTGGCAGCCATCCACGAGGCGCTGAACGACGCCGGCCTCGACTATAAGTCCATGACATTGGACGAGTTGCGGCGCGTTGGCGTGATGGTTGGGTCGGGCGGTGGGAGCCAGGATTTTACCGAGGGACAATATCGGCTTTACTACCAAGGCAAGGTGAAGCAAGCTAGCGTGTACGCAATCCCTACCTCCACGATGGGCACCCTCGCCAGCGAATTTTCCATGTACTTCGGATTTCGCGGGCTGAGCCACGTAGTCACGACTGGGTGCACATCGTCGACAGACGCCCTTGGCTATGCGTGCCAGCACATTAGGTCGGGCGGTTTGCACACCGTGGTCGCCGGAGGGGTAGACGCTCCCATCGCTGAGCTCATCATCCGCGGCTTCATGCTGATGCGAATCCTGACTACCCGCTGGAACGCTGAGCCGGAGCGGGCCTCGCGGCCGTTTTCGCGCGATCGTGATGGCTTCGTGCTGGGCGAGGGCGCTTGGTTCTTCATCCTGGAGGACCTGGAACGAGCCAAGGCGCGCGGCGCCCATATTTACGGTGAGATTGCGGGGTATGGTTCGACCTGCGAGGCCTACCATCGAGTCCGGCTGCAGGAATGTGGCGAGGAGCCGGCCCGCACCATCCAGATGGCGATTGAGGATGCCGGTGCTGCGCCCTCGGCTATCGACTACATCAACTATCATGGCACCTCCACCGAGTTGAATGATCGCATCGAGACGCGAGCCATCAAGCTGGCCTTTGAGCGGCACGCCTATCGGCTGGCCGGATCATCGGTGAAGAGTCTGATCGGACATCCCCAGGGAGCTTGCGGGGCCGCGGGGGTAGCGTGCACTCTGCTAGCCATGCGAGATGGAGTGCTCCCTCCTACCATCAACCTAGAACACCCCGATCCGGAGTGCGATCTCGACTACATTCCGGAATGCGGACGACGCATCGAGCCCGAGTGGGCGGTATGCAATTGCATTGCCTTCGGGAGCAAAAATTCGGCACTGGTGTTGCG
>Ga0335081_10002711_pt1 | contig 27867 bp, 7 predicted proteins | sample Lox_Sample_35_FD_206713 | JGI IMG/M metagenome (GOLD analysis project Ga0335081, IMG submission 206713) | Soil microbial communities from Loxahatchee National Wildlife Refuge, Florida, United States - Lox_Sample_3.5 | ecosystem: Environmental > Terrestrial > Soil > Wetlands | place: USA: Florida...
TGGAGCTGCTGGTGCTGCGCGCGCCACCGCCGCTGCGGCTCGTCCTGGCCACCCGGCACGATTTGCCCCTGGGCCTGCACCGGCTGCGACTGGAAGGCGAGCTGGTCGAGATCCGCGAGCCCGACCTGCGGTTTACCGTGGCCGAGGCCGGGGAACTGTTCGACGCCGCTGGGGTACACCTGCCCGGACTGGGGCCGCTGGTGAATCGGACCGAGGGGTGGGCGGCGGGGCTGCGGCTGGCGGCGCTGGCAGCAGCCGGGCACCCGGATCCGGAGCTGTTCGCCAAAGAGTTCTCCGGCAGCGAGCGGACAGTGGCCGAGTACCTGCTGGCTGAGGTGCTGGACCGGCAGAGCGAGCAGGTGCGGCGGCTGCTGCTGCGCACCTCTATCCTGGAGCGGGTCAACGGCGACTTGGCCGACCTGCTGACCGGCGACGACGGCGGGGAGCGGGTGCTGCAAGACCTGGAGGCCGCGAACGCGTTCGTGGCGTCGCTGGACCCGGCGCGGACCTGGTTCCGCTACCACCAGATGTTCGCCGACCTGCTGCGGCTGGAGATGCGCCGCGCCGCGCCCGGTGAGATGGCCGGGCTGCACCTGGCCGCCAGCGGCTGGCTCGCCGAGAACGGGTTCGCGGTGGAGGCAGTCCGGCACGCCCAGGCGGCCCGGGACTGGGGGCTGGCCGCCCGCCTGCTGGCCGACCACTGGCCTAGCCTTTATCTTGACGGGCAAGCCGCCACCGCACATGAGCTCGTCGCCGGGTTCCCCGCCCGGGCAGCCGCGGCCGATGCCGGGCTGGCTGCAGTGGCCGCGGCCGACCAGCTGGCCTGGGGGTCGCCGGAGGCCGCCGAGCACTATCTTGCGCTGGCCGAGCGGGGACCGACGTCGGCACTAATCGCCCGGCGCGGACAAATTCAGGTGCTGCTCGGGATCGCGCGGCTGCTGCACGCCCGCCAGTGCGGCAACCTCCCGGCGGTGGTCGAGGAGACGCGGCTGCTGCGGGCCATGGCCGAGGACCCGGACGCGGCGCAGCTCGGCCTCGGCGACGACCTGCGCACGCTGGCGCTGATCAGCCTCGGCATCACCGAATACTGGACGGCTAGGTTCGAGGACGCCGGACGGCACCTGGACAAGGGCATCGCGCTGGCGCGCCAGATCGGGCGGCCGTTCCTTGAGTTCACCGGCCTGGCCTACCAGGCGGCGGTCGAGGTCTCCCAGTCGTTCGCAGCGGCGGCGGAGCACAGCAGGCAAGTGATCGGGCTGGCCCGGCGGCACGGCTGGTCCGACGAGCCCCCCGCTGGCATCGCCTACACGGTATTCGCAGTGACATTGGCCTGCCGGGCGCGGCACGAGGAGGCCGAGCCCTGGGTACAGCACGCCGAACGCACTCTCCGGACCGAAGCCGGCCCCGCGGCCGTGGCCGTCCGCTACATCCGCGGCGTGCTCGAGCTGATACGTGGCCATGACGCCGAGGCGGTGGCCGCCTTGCAGGCCGCCCAGCAACTGGCTGAGCACCTCGCCACGCCGCACTACATCGTCCCATCGGTGCGGGCCTTGCGCATCTACGCGCTGATAGGACTCGGTGAGACCGAGCGCGCTGCGCAGGCCCTCGCCGGACTCGCCGAACAAGACCGCGAACGCGGGGAGATCCGCATCGCCGCCGCGGCGCTGTGGCTCGCCCAAGACGACCCGCACGCCGCGGCCGTCGCGCTGGGACCGGTCCTGGACGGTTCCGCTCCCCTCGTCCGGCCGACCTGGCGGGTCGCAGCCTTCCTGCTGCAAGCGATGGCCCGGGACGCGCTCGGCGATCCGGGCGCGGCCGGGCGGGCCCTGGAACGCGCGCTTGATCTGGCCGAACCCGAAGGGGACCTTTGGTATTTCTTCCTTTGTCCCGCGCCGGGGCTGCTCGAGCGCCAGGCCCGGCAAGGCACCGCCCACGCCGCCCTGATCGCCGAGATCCTCAGCCGGCTGGCCGGCCAGACGAGCTCGCCGCCCGCCGGGCCGCCACCGCCGCTTGAGCCATTGAGCGACAGCGAGATCCGCGTGCTGCGCTACCTGCCGACCAACCTGACCGCGCCGGAGATCGCCAGCGAGCTGTACGTCTCGCGGCACACGGTCAAGACCCATATGCGTCACCTGTACGCCAAGCTCGGCACGCACCGGCGAGCCGACACCGTCGCGCGCGCCCGTGCTCTCGGCCTGCTGGCACCCTCCGCGCTTAAGGGCCAAGCCAAGCTTGCTGGCTGATCGCGACGGTCGCCGTGGCCACGAACATTCGGACGGACCGTTCACGACGGAAGACCCCTGCCTTGCTAGCGTGGCTGCCATGCCGAAGGATCTACCCGAGCTGCGGGCGTCGTATGAGGATCGCGACCGCGTCGTGGACACCCTGCGGACCGCAGGCGGTGACGGCCGGCTCACCGCCGAGGAGCTCGATGCCCGGGTGGAGCGCGCGCTGTCAGCAGTGACCCAGGGTGAGCTGGCCGCACTGGTCGCCGACCTGTCGGCCGCGACCGCGACGAAGGACGTCCTCGCGGTCAAGCAAACCGGCGGCAAATGGACGCGGGCCGGACGCTGGACGGTGCCGAACCGTATCGAGGTGCGAACGAAGCTGTGCCGGGTCACGTTCGACTTCACCGATGCGGTGATCACTTCGAGGACTGTGCGCATCGACATCGACATGCAGCATGGCAAGCTGGTCATCGTCGGCGCACCCGGCATCGTGGTCGACGCCGACGGGCTCAACCTCGTGTTCTCCAAGACCAAGCTCCGCACGGACAGTGCCGCCGCCGACCCCGGGCTCCGCATCGAGCTCGTCGGAACGCTCAAGCACGCGAAGGTCGTCGAGCGGCGGCCGTGAGCCTGTCCTGGTCGAAAACCGGTTCTGGCACGATTGCATTTACGGGACGTGGCAAATGATTCGAGCCCTGGCGGGACCCGGCCAGTGCGCCTACCGGATCTGGCCAGGGCGAAACTGACCACCTCATTTTCCTGAGGCTCCGAGATTGACGTCGAACTTTCGTGTGGGCTGGCCCTTCGGAAGGTCGGCACCGCGCAACTGACCGGGAAATGCGTCTTCGAAGGGTTTTATCTGTTCATTGTGTTGTGGCTTCAGCGTGTCGATGAGATCTTCCTCGAGCGCCAGCGATTCTTTCTTGGTGAGTTCAGATGCGCGAATTTCTATCTTTGATATCTCGCCGAACCAGGGGGTATTCTTAGGATTGGCTATGTGTGCACGCAGGCGGTCAAATGCATTCCCCTCGCCGACGTAAAGGACATTCCCCTTGGCGTCCTTTAGTACATAGACACTAGTGCCCTTGACGGCTTCGAAGTCACCAGCAGACCCAGTAACCTGATATGGTACCTTGTCGCCGGAGAACTGCTTAGTTACCTGATCCGTGGATTTACCGCCCGATTCAGCCGGCTTGCTTTCTCCGCCGCTGTCACCCTTGTCACCGCCCGAGCCAGCAGTAGCCGCCATCATCACATGCGTGGCTATCTGAATGGGGCGGGCCTGATTCGCTACCCTGACCGCCGCGAGCGCGCGGGCCTGCTGAACGGTCATTACCGCCTCGCCGCCTCGGGAGAAGGCCGCAGCCGCGCCGGGCCCGCCAGAGACAGGCACAGGACTGACGAAACCAAGTCCGATATCTACGCCAGTGGCCAGGGCATCTGCTTTCTTCTGACCCACTCCAAATTCTTGCGCACCCGCAGAGACACCCATCTCTATGACGCTCTGCTCTCTCTTACCGGATATTACCTGCCGCCAGCCTGCCTCGATATCAGAAATCCCGTGCGCCATCGCGATCCCGCCGACCACCTGTGCTGCGACCGGCACTTCTACCTGGGCGAATACGGCCGCCCCGACGAGTGTCTGGGCCGCGCCCCCCAGCAAGCGCACTGCCCCCCAAAGACGAGATTGAGTCGAGCTCTCGTCACGGCCATCAGAATCGGTAAAGGCGATGGGGTTATCGCGAGCATAGAGATAAGCGTTTACCTTCAAAGCCGGGTCACAGCTCACCCAGCGCGCCAGCCACGGCGCGTAGTAGCGCGCCCCGTGATAGTACAGCCCGGTTTCCGTGTCACGTTCCTTGCCGGTGTAACGGTAACGCTTGGGGGCCTCGACGTCGGCGCGGACGGCCTGATAGGACGTGCTTCCGTACGGGTAGTACTCCTCGTAGCTGATCACCTGGGCGTCCTGGTCGAGTTCCAGCACCGAGGAGTCCAGGTGGTTCGCCAGCTGATAGCGGATCAGCTCGCCGGGACCGCGGTCCGTGCCTGCCGTACGCGTGTCGGCTAGGGCGAGGCGGTGCCTGTCGTCGAACACGTGCAGCGTCTCGCGCTCTAGGGTCACCGCGCCATCCGGACCGTACTCGCGGAAGACCTCGAAGGCGCCCACGTAAATCCGTTCGGATTTCCTGACGGCCGCCCCCGCGGCTGCCGCGTGCTGGGTTACCTTACGGGCTCGCTGGCCGGCCGCGTCGTAGACGTAGTACGTCATCTCCCGCTGGCCGGTCCCGGTATCACGGCCCGGGCGCCGCGCGGTCGCGTGCAGGCGGTCGGCATAATCCCACCGCAGCAGCGGGATCTCCGGCATCGCCGTCGTGTTGCCCTGCTCGTCGTAGCCGAACGGCCGCGGCGGCGACGGGGCCCGCGCGGGCCCGGTCCCGGTTAGCCGGTTGCCGTGGCGGTCCGGTTCGAGCAGGCTTGGCTCGTCGTAGCAGTAGGCCCTGGTCCAGCCGCCGTATGCCGGGTCCGCGGAGCGGTGCCGCACCAGCAAAAGGTTGCCGACCTCGTCGTAGGCGTACCGCTCGGTGTAGCGGGCCATCGCGGTCCCGTCGCCCGGCTGCGGCAAGCTCGCCCCCGGCGTGTCGGCCGCGTTCGGCGGCGCCGGATGCCGCAAGCCTTCGCCCTGGCCCAGATGCTCGCGCCCGGTCGCCTCGGTCAGCCGGTAGAGCGCGTCGTAGGCGTAGCGGGACGACGGGCGGACTACCTGGTTACGGAAGAACGACCGCTGCTGGGCGCGGTCGCTGACCTGCGTCGGGTTGCCGACGGCGTCGTAGGTGTACCGCAGGTCCTGCAGCCGCCGCGAGCTGCGCAGGGTGGCCAGCCGGGTTAGCCGGAACGTCAGCGGGTCGTACGCGCTGGCTGTCGAGGTTCCGTTGCCGTACCTGACCAGTGTGCGCTGACCGCGCGCATTGTACTCGATACGCTCGGCGAACGCGGTGACGGTGGCGCCTCCGCGCAGCCATCCGCCGATCCGGTCGAGCAAGCCGGCCGGATCGTAGGACGGCACCAGCACGCTGCCGTCCGGGGTGGTCATGCGGACGGGCCGGTTCAGCGCGTCGTAGCTGGTACTCGCGGCGTACTCCTGGTGTTCGAGCGGCACCTCAGCGGCCCAGTCGACGACGGCGTCGGCGTACTTGGCGGCGAGTTGGCGGGTCGAGCCGAGCAAGTTCCCCTTGAAGTCGTAGGCCGAACTGGCGGCGATCCCGGCCCCGTCAAACTGCCGGGACACCCGGGTGCGCAGGTTCTTGGCCTCCGGTTCGGCCACGGACTCCCCGTACTCGATGTGCCCCTGCAGCGCGACGCCGGTGATCCCCGGCCCGGCCAGGTGGCTGCGCACCGGCCGGTGCAGCGCGTCGTAGTCGGTCCGCAGCACGAACCCGCGGGAGTTCCGGGTGTAGACCGTCTTGCCCAGGACGTCGGGCAGCGTCTGGCCGCCGCTAGTGTCGATGCCGGCATGAGCGACCTGGCCGCCCAGCATCGCGAAGCTGTAGCGCATGACCGCACGGCCGAGCGCGTCGCGCGTCTCGTGTTCGTGGCCCTGGATGTCCAGAGCGCTGCGGGTCTGGCAGAACTGGTCGGCCAGGTGGTCGTCTTCCAGGACACGGTTGTGAGTGACGGTCAGGAACGTCCGGGCCGCCGGGTCGAGCCAGGCCCGCCCAGACGTGCCTGCGTGGGCGACGGTCTGCTCCGCGGCGCGCTGCGCGGCCCTCCCAAGCTCGCCGTCGATCCGGCGGGCGTACCACGTGGCCCAGCCGCCCGGCTGCTCGCCCAGCCGGGCGAGGTAACGGCCGGTGTAGCCGCGCACATCTGGGTCCTCTCGCGGATCGAGCAGTACGGTGTCGGCGGCGTCCCAGACGTCCTGATGCCAGGGATCGAAGGTGGTCTTGGTGTAGCTGGCGTCCGGGTTCAGGGTGGCCATGACCCGCCCGGCCGGGTCGTAGAAGAGCACCGCGCTGACGCCCTCGGCCCGGGCGAACTCGAACTCCGGCGTCACGGTGAAGAAGGGCTCGTACCGGCGGACCGGCTGGCCCTTGTTGTCGAAGACCGTCCAGCCACTGCCGATCCACCGGTGCGGGACCTCCGGGCCGCCCTCCGTGACCGGGCCAGCGGGGGCCTGGCCCTTGTGCTGAATCTCGCGGCCGAAGCCGTCGGAGTAACTGAATCGGTGCTGGATCCTCGTCCGCTGGCTCCGCGCGAGGTCACTGACGTGCGTCTCGCGGGCCAGGACGGCCACCGCGGCGGGCCGCTCCCCCCGGCTGCGCCGGTAGGCGTACATGTCGTACAGGATCCGCGTGGTGGCCTGGCCGAGGAGCTCATGTCCTATACCGAACGGGTCGGCGAAATACGCTTCGACCATTGCGTTCGGCGGATCCGGCTCGAAGCCGTCCAGGCTGTCACCGAGCCGCTCCTCCGGCTTACCCATCACGGCGGTGCCGCAGACGCGGCCGAGCGTGTCGAACGCCACTGCGACGCGGTTCCGGTTTGGGTCGCTGACCAGGCGCGGCGCCAGTACGCGGTAGTCCAGCGCGAGCGCGATGACTTGGCTGGCGGCGTCTCGCTCACCGGCGGTAACGAGGTTGCCAAGCGGGTCACGGGTCTGCGCCACCAGCAGGTCGTAACGGTCGTAGCTGACGGTCGTGGTGTGGCCGAACGGGTCGCTGAACCGGTGCGGCCGGAAGAAATGGCGCCGGGCGTAGTCCAGCTCGGCGGCGAGATCGTCCCCGTCTGCGGGGGAGTAGAAGACCCGGCCGGACGGCAGTCGCCATACAGCGTCCTGGTGCAGGTAGCCAGCCGCACGGAGCATCCCGGCATCGACGTGGTCCCCGTACAGGTCGGCGACCAGGCTGTCGGTGAACGCCTGACGGTAGCTGCGGTACGGCAGCGCCAGCGGCTCAAGGACGCCGGGCGGTAGCGCCGCGGACAGGTCGTCGCGCCGGTACCGCACCGAGGTGTGGCTGATCAGCCGCCGCGCGGGCGCGGGCAGACCGGCGGGATGCGCATCCCACTCCTGGAACGGCAGTTCGGCAGTGACGTCGGCCAGCCCGTCGCGCAACGCGGCGAAGCCGAACAGCCGGCCCTGCGGGTCCAGCCCGACTACCTCGAAGACCCGCGCCTGCGCGGGCATCGGCGTTCGGTGCGCTCCTGGTCGTTCGATCGCGTTGGTGTAGGCGTTCTCGGTGTAGGTCAGCCGCAACCGGGCCTGCGCCGCCTGGTCTTCCGGGGCGAGGGCCGGGTCGGGGTGACGGCGCCCGTACTCAGCCCTCGCCGAACGCAGCGGGTTCCCGTAGTCATCCACGGCCAGCACCATGTCGTGGGCGATCCGCGGGTCGGTTCGCGACCCGCTGTCCGCCGTCGGGTACAGCGTGCGCTCGTAGTGTGTGGTGACGCTCTCGCGGGCGTGCGTGAACAGGATCGCGTGATAGTTCTGCGGTCCGTCGAGGACCGGCGTGATCGCGGGCTGCAGCAGCTCGATGGTGTAGTTGTGCTCGGTCACCAGATACGGCCGGCCCTCGGCCTCGCTGCCGTCCAGCCCGTACACCTCCTCCCGCAGCGGCAGGCCCTTCAGCGCCCGGCACGCCTCGCGCGCGTCGGTGGCCGACAGCCGCCACGGCCGGGTTGGCTGCCCGACCTGCCGCAGGGTCGCGGGCAGCCCGGTGCCGGGCAGGTCCGGGTCGCCGCCGGCGGGCTGGCGCCAGTACTCGCGGGCGTACAGCCGGGTGACGTCGTCTTCGCCCGGGAACACGCCCGTGTACAGCCACGTCCTGGTGAGGACGGGCGGCAGGCTGGTCGTCCGGTCCAGGTTCGCGAATCCGTCCGGACCGGCCTCGAGCACGGCCAGATCCTCGGTGTCCCAGTGCTCGACCATGCCGAACCCGCGGAACTCGCGTTCGAAGCCGTCGTAATACCCGTGGTGGTAGGCGCGCCGGGTGGTGAACCTGTTCCGGTTCACCCGGTCGATGGTCTCCACCCGCTCGACGACCTGCACCGGGAACGGCAGCCGGGTGATCCACGGGCGCCCGGCGGCCCGGTCGGCCAGGTAGAACTTGGTGGACGGAGCGTAGCTGATCAGGGTTTCCGCGCCGAGGTTGTTGACCACCCCGGTGAGCAGGTACGGCTTGCCCGTGGTCATGAGGTCGACGTAGCGTACTTGCCTCCCGGCGACGCCTGGCAGCGGCGATGACCAGACCAGGCACGCTGTGCCATGGCCGAGGAGGTCGGTCATCGTCACGTGGGCCAGGCTGTCCAACTGCGGGAACGCCTGCGGCAGGGCGTTCGGCTCGCTGTAGCCGTTGCCGGACTGGTTGAGGTACACCAGGGTGCCTTCTGGGTGCAGGTAGACCAGGTCCGCGCAACCGGTGCCGTCTATGTCGGCCAGCCGGACCCGCCTTTGGTCGAAGTGCCCCGGCTGGTCCACCCAGGGGCTGTGATCCATCGTCACCTTGGCGCCGAACCGCCCGAAGCCGGTGTTGGGCCAATAGCACACCTCGCCGTTCCGGACCCGGACCAGGTCGGCGAGGCCGTCGCCGGCCATGTCGGCCAGGTAGATCGTCTGCTCTGAGTCGGCTAGCATCAGCCGCGGTCCCCGCTCCTCACTCCACGGGTGGGCGGAGAAGGCCCGCCGGCCAGCCCCGAAGCCGCCCAGCCCGAGCGACGGGTACCAGGTGAACGCGTCGTCGCCGGTAATCAGCACGTCAGCCAGGCCGTCCCCGTCCAGGTCGACCATGCGCAGGTCGGGGTCATCCCAGGCGATGTTCGGGTGCGACCGGAACGGGCGGAACGGCTGCCAGCCGCCGGTCTCGGTCCGCTCGTAGCAGCCAGGCATGGGGCCGCCGAGCTCGGTGAGGTCCAGATGCCCATCGCCGGCTAGGTCAAGCAACTGCTGCCGCGAGCCGCGCCCGGCCATCGCAGGCTGGGTGGTGAGCATCCGCGGGGGCGCGAACCGGCCCCCGCCGCAGTTGGGTTGGTAGTACCACGCGCCGCCCTGCCGGGCCAGGATGCCGGACAGTCCCTCCCCGTCCAGGTCCACCCACTGGAAGGCCGTGCCGTCCACCCCGGCGGGCAGGTTCGCCAGCGCCTCCGGGCTCAGGTCGCGGACCTCAGTGCCGAGCACGGCCCGGCTGTAGCGCAGCTCGAGCGGGGGCACTGACGCACGGTGGTAACCGCCGTCCCGGCGCCGGTATCCGGTGTGGGTCACGGACGCCACCGTGGTCATGCCGCTGCCGCCGGTGCTGACGTACGCCAGGTCGGTGGAGGACACCAGGCAGTCCGCGCCTACGCCCGGCTCGTCCGGGAAGTGGTGGAACATGAGCACCCGGTGGCACCGGCGGTAGGTGCGTACCTCGAAGCCGGGCCGGTAGGTGGAGAATGGGTCACTGCGCGCTGGCCACAGCCGGTCGGGCTCAGGCCGCGGGGCCTCCTGCCGGTGGTCCCCGTAGTCAAGAACCGTCTCGAACAGCCAGCCGCCGTGGGGACCTTTTCCTGAGCGGATGGCCTCGAGGCCGGGCCGCCACGGCTCCCGGTTGCCGTACTTGATCCGCTTGAGGTACCGGTTCGCCGACCGGGACCGCGCCGTGCGGTTGCGCTCGCTAGGCCGCGTGGTGTCGACACCCCCGCTGTCTTCGGGCCAGTAGTCGTAGATCACGGCGTTGCCGGTGTCGTCGTAGCTGGCGCTGATCAGCCAGCTGAACACGTGCACGGGGTCGGCGGGGTCGGCGATACGGCTGGCGGCGTTCGCGCCGTAGATCGTGGTGACGTTGGCGCTGGTGATCGTGCGCCAGTGCGTCTCCCCGGTGTCCAGGTCGCGCCAGCGTTCGATCCGGGCGAACATGCCCTCGACCCGGGGCCGGTATCCCTGGACGAGGTAGTCGTGATCGCCGTCGGTCCGCCGGGCGGCCGCCTCTTGCCAGGTGCTGTCCCGCTCGGCCCGGATCGGGACTAGGTCCTCGTACCCGGCCAGCTGGAACGTGTCGGCGTCCGGATCGTCGGCGTAGCGGGGGAGTCCCTTGTCGGTCTTACGGGTGATGGCCGGGAGCGCCATCTTCCAGCCCAGGCCGAACGGGCCGTTGCCGGAACCTGAGTCGTAACTAAGGCTCAGCGAGGGACCGAAACCGGCCCGCCCGGGGCTGGTGGCCACCGGGATGGTCAGGCTGGCGGTGCCGGTGGCCGCGCTGACCGAGAACTTCTCCCCGATGTCCCGGATGGCGCCGCCGCCCTTGGGCAGCGACACCGGCGGTGGGGCGGGCGGCCCGCCGTCGGCAGCCTGCCACCCGTTGGCTGATCCGTCCCGGGCGCCGTCGGGCATGCCCGGGCCGGCCGCCCCGGGCGCCGGGTCCTGCGGACCGGAGCCCGGCGGCCCGGGCGGTACCGCGGGATCGGCGGGGAACACCGCTCAGCCCCCCGGCTCGCATGGCACCGCATCGTGGTGCGCGGCGTCGTAGCTGGCGATCAGGAAGACCCGGCGAATCTCGCCCGCCTCCGCGGGGATCTCGAACGTGCAGTCCACCGAACGGTCCTCCCGCAGCGGACCCAGAGGGTGCCTGCGTAGGTCGATGGTGCCGCGGAAGAACCCGGGCCACGCCTCGCTGGCCACGCACTCGACCTCTTCTGCCTGGTCGCAGTCGGCGCCTTCGGGCCAGAACCGGACGAGGTGATGGCGCTCGCTGACGGCATCGGGCGCCGCGAACAGCAGCAGCAGCCGGTCGATGACCCGGACGGGCCGGCCGGGAACGAACGGGAACATCGCCCGGGTGAACCCCAGCCGCAGCCGACGCGGCCGGCCGTCACGCCCGGCCCGCTCGCCGCCGCCGGGAGGATCGTCGCCGAGCCATGGCTCGCGTAGGGCGGGCCAGGCGTCGGGGAAGTCATGGCGGACATCGAACAGCCGCAGCCCGTCGCCGGGAAGCCGACCGCGCGCGTCGCGTGCGGCGGCGTCGCGCAGGGCGTCGCCGCCCTCGCGGGCCGTGTAGTTGATGTGCAGCACCAGGTCGGTCAGCGTGTCCAGGTCGAAGTAGTTGTTCTCCAACGGCAGCTCGATACGCCACCGGCTGACGACCCCGAGATACTCGAACGGCAGGTACCGCTCGTCACGGAAGCTGAGCTCGAAAAGGCCCGAATCGTTCTGGCCGCTGGACGTCGCGATCGACTCGCGCGCGGCGTACTCGCGGACCACGCGCGGGTCGTCCGCGCACGCCGCGTACTCGCTGTGTTGCCGGTCGTCGTGCTCGCGGCCGTCCCGGCAGCAGTGCTGAGCCGGCGGCCGGACCTCCGGGCTCACCCGCGTCGCGCTGCTCAGCAAGGTCAGGCGGCAGTGCACGCCGGTCAGCGGGCCGGCGACTACGGGCACCGTGGCCTGGATGCACTTGAACCTGCGGAGGTAATGGCCAGGATAGTCGACGTCGAACATCCACTCCGGGATGCTGATCTCGCAGTAGCCGGTGGTACGCAGCCGCAGGTAAGCGGCGGGGAAATCCAGCCGGAGCGAGATGTGCTTGGTGATCTCGAGCTCGCGCCGGTTCTCGTCGAGGTAGGCCTTCTCCATCCGGTGCAGGGCGAAGTCGAGGCGCTCGCCGGCCAGCAGCCCGGCGTGCAGGCTGTCCCAGTCCTCCTCGGGGAGGAACCACTGGCTGGTGTGGGGGAGTTCGAAGCGGAACGACCGCATGGCTTCGTGCGCCGCCCGCCGGGCCAGCTCGTACATCCGCCGGTACAGGGCGGCGGTCTCCTGCTGCAAGAACAAGTACAGCTCCGTGGCGGTGAACTTGTCCCGCAGGAAGTCCAGGACCTCCGTGCTGTGCTCGATCTGCCGCTGCTGGTTGTTCAGTTCCCGCAGCGCCTGGTCCCGGCGCCGGTGAGCGCCGAGGATCTGCAGCTCGATCTGCTGGATCTCGATCGGGAGCGCCTGTATCTGGTTCATCCACTCGGCGGCGCGTCGCTGCCAGCCCGCCTGCGTCATGTCCATCGCCGCGGTGGTGCTCTGGATGTCGGCGACCGTCTGCATGATCCTGCCGATCGCCTCGAACAGGTGGGCCAGCTTCGTGCCCACCGGAACCGAGGCGCCGCTCGACACCGCCCCGACGAAAGGATCGGGAATGATGTTCATGATCTCGCCTGCGGCCTCGGTCACGTTGGCCGCCGTCCGGGTCTGCAGGGCGTTCATGGTGAGGTCCAGGTTCTGGATCTCGGTGTTGAGCAAGCCGTTCTGGTAAAGGCCGGCGTAATAGAGCAGGTGGGCCTGGTTGACGTCCTTGGTCTGCTGCAGCGCCTGGACTTGCCAGTCGGCGTCGCGCCACTGGTCCTGCCGGATGGCGATGCCCAAGGCCTGCATCTCGCGCTCCTGCTCCGCGTGGATGGAGGCCAGGTACTCGGTGTCGCCCTTCTCGTAGGCAGACAGCAGCGCGGCGCCGAGCTCACGGACCCGCCCGGCCAGCTCGATGGCCTTTGGGATCTGGGCCAGGAACCGGTACGGGCTGGGCCGCCCGCACCAGTCTTCCTCGCCGTCCTCCGTCCGGCATGGGTCAGGGCCGGCGCCGGGAAGGCCGACCGCCTGGCCGTGGCCGAAGTAGGGCATGTCCCGGTCTGGCCGCCCGTTGCGGAGCCGCGACGCGCTGAGGGACCGGCGGATCAGGCCCTGGCGGTCGGCGATGAGGTCATACAGCCGCATGAGCTCGGGATTCAGCGGCGCGTACGCCGGGACGAACGACTCGACAGGCGGCGCGCTGGTCGGCTCGGGGAGCAGTATGGTCCGGGGCCGCCTGCCGGCGATCCGGGCGGCCATGTCAGATAGCACCCGGGCCTGTTGGAATGCCTCCGGCGAGCGCCGTCGGCGCATCAGCGCGTCCGTCCAGTCGATGAGCGTCTGGATGTAATGCAGGGTCACGGCGCGGTTCCTGGCGCCTTCGTCGGTGACCTTCGTGCTGTCGCAGCACGCGCCGAGCTGGACGGGTTCCTGGCCCGGTTCCGTGGCCGCCGCGGCGGTGTCCGTGCTGTCGGGACAGTGCATCCAGGCGCAATCCTGCCGCAGTGGGTCGAAGGCGCGCCGGTACCACCGCAGCGCGGCATCATAGCCGCAGCGGGCCCTAAGCGCGCCGGCCACGGTCAGCGAGGTCGAGAACCAGGACGAGGGGAAGAGGCGGCCGCCGGGCTCGTCGTAGGCGAAGAACGGGTACGACGTGAGCCCGCCCGGATAGGTGGCGGCGTGGCCACCCTGATCCGCGATGGTCGGCGCTGACGGCTCGAAGACCTCCGGTAGCGCCACCGCGAGATCCGACGGCAAGTCGTACCGGAAACCGGGCGGCGACGAGTCTCCTTTTCTGTTTCCTCCGTCGCCTGAGCCGTAGCCGGGCGGCAGCGGAGCACTGCCGATGACCTCGAAGTACAGCGAGTCCCAGGCTCGTCCGAGGAAGACTAGATCGGGCAGCGCGTCGATCGCGATGGACTCCTCGGAGCGCCGGGGCTGCCCGAACTCGCCGTTGTGCACGCGGCACCAGGCCAGACGAACGGCCGGGCCGGGCTGCCACTTGGCCAGCAGTGGCAGTACCTGGTCCTCGTTGTCCCACTCGGCTGACTGCTGCTGGAACTGGTCGTAGTAGGAGTCCTGGAAACCGAACTGGTAACTGCCGGTGAAGCTCGCGTCGCCATCCTCGGAGGTGCTCGTGTCGGCCGGGTTGGAATACACCTGCGTGTCGATTAGCCAGAAGTAGTACTCGTCCACTCCGGCGGGGTGATCGCGACCGCACTCGCGGCAGCAGGCGCCGCGGGGTTCCTCGCCGTGCGGGACGAACCCGAGCGCGGCCTCCGGCACCCCGGCCGCGGCGACCCGCACGAAGCGCGCGCCCAGCTTCATGGCCGACTCGATCCACAGCGGCAGCGACTCCGGCTGGGCGCTGCCCGCCGCCGCTGCGGCCGCCAGCGACCGGACCGTACCGGCGGCAGTGGACTCGACCGCGACCTGCGGTCCAGGCCCGCCAGACCCGTCGGACCCGCCAGACCCGTCGGACCCGCCAGACCCGTCGGACCCGTCAGAACTGTCGGACCCGTCAGAACTGTCGGACCCGCCGGACGCGGCAGGCTGCGGGACCGTACTGAGCCAGGTCGGCTGGGCGGCGTACTCGGGTCGGCCGAGCATGGTAAGCCCCTCGCGGGTGGTCGGCTGGGTGGTAACCCCTTTGCTGGTGGTCGGCGGGGAAACCGGCAGTGCGCGGAGCTCGGATGGCTCGCGCCGCTGCAGCAGCTCGGGCGCGTCCTCTAGGCCCCGGTCGTCGTCCGCCCACCAGTCCAGGCCGCCGGGCGCGGCCAGGGTGAGGGTCGAGGAGCGCAGCTGCGACTCCAGGAACCGGAAGGCCTCGACGCGGCGGGCCCTGGCCAGCTCGTCCCACTCGATCCAGTTCTCCAGGTACAGTTCCCGTCGCCGGGCCTGCTCCCAGGTCCGGTACGTCTCGAACCGGGTGTCCCACAGCCGGGTGAACTCCCTGGTCATCTTCCAGCTCGGCTCCAGCCCCAGTCGGCTCCGGCGGATGAACGACTGGGCCGCGGTGATGGCCTCCTCGATCCGGCTCGCCTTTTCCCGCAGACCGGCCTCGACGTCGAGCAGAAGCAGGTCGCTGAGGTCGCCTGGCGCCGTGGCGAACGTATCGGGCTGCCAGGGCAGCGGGACGCGGTCCTGGCGGCACAGGTAGGCGATAAGCGCTCCCCGGCCCCGTTCGCGCAGCCCGTCGTTGATCCGCCGCAGGTCCTCATATCGGCGCGGCGCTCCGTTCTCCAGGTAGCCCGCGGTCACGAACGCCAGCAGGTTGGCCTGGCCGGTCTGGGGCTCGCCGGGCAGCTTCGCGCTGGGATCATCCGAGGCCCACAGGTCTGGCCGCGCCGCCTCGATGTCCCCGGTTAGGAACCGGTCCTGCATGACCCGCAGCCAGCGGTCGGCGTGCCAGGCGCGCAGCGCCCAGCGCTCGTCGGCTAGGTCGGCGCTGGTCACCTCGAACACCGGCGCGTTCTGGTCCTGGAAATAGCGCAGGTCGAGCTGCCAGTGCCGGGCGTCCGCGGCCATATGCCGCAACAGGTAGCCGGGATGGGAGGGCTGCTTCTGCTGAGCCTCCTCGAACAGATGCCACAGCGACCGCCGGCCCCTCCGGCGCACGTCCGCGCGGGCCGCGACGTAGTCGAACAGCCTCTCCCACCAGTCGAACATCGCCTGGATACGCTGCGGCGAAGGATCGGTGCGTGCGTCCGCACCCGGCGCGGGAGGATAGTAGTCGTCGCGCAGCGGCAGGAAGTCGAAGTCGAAGTCCGCGACGTGCTCGGTGAACCCGTCGTCGCCACGGTAGTATCCTGTCCCGGCGAACAACTGCGGCTGCGCGAGCAGGTAGGCCAGTTCGGATGTTCCATGCGGCTGGCGCCGTGCCGACAACCCGAGGCGACGGCAGAACAGCAGCGCCTTGAAGACCCGCTGGTAGGTCCGGCGGATGTCACGCAGCGAGCTGTCGTAAAGGCTGTCCAGGTACGCGGCCGCGCCCGGGCTGAGGCCCTTGACACCGTCGCTAAGCGCCTGGTCCTTGCGGACCGCGAACAACGCGCTGTGCGGGATCTCGGTCCGGCGCCCGCCGTTGTCCGGCCCGCAGTACTTCACCTGGAAGCCGGTGTGTTGCGGCCGGACCTCGTCCTCGTTCCTGAACTCCGGCGCGGGCTGGACCAGCTGCGCCGTCAGCTCGTAGGCGCCGTGCTTGAGCGGCAGCGCCGCGGCCGGGTGCTCCTCTTCCCCGGCCCAGTGATGGCTGAGGATCACCCAGGTGCGCTGTCCCCGCTTGAGCACGACGCGCCACTGCGCGCAGCCGACCGCCTCGGCGTCCGGCCGGTCCTCGCCGGGGGTCGGCGCTCCGGCCCAGAACTCGTAGGTGCCGTCCCGCTCGATCAGCAGCGCCCCGGACCAGGTGACGGTGAAGCCTTGAGCGCCGCCGAGCGACGCGCCGGTCGTGTCCTTCATCAGGAACCCGTTGTGTACGCTGGCGAACCGCAGTTGTTGCGCCGTCAGGGCGGCATCGAAGGCAGGCACCACCGTGGGTACCGGGCTGTTCTCCCGGTCTCGTTCGGCCCCGAAGCCGCGCAGCGTGGCCGACCCGTCACGCCACGCGATTCCGCCGCCCGCCGTGCGGTACTCGGCGGTGAGGCCGGTGCCCGTCAGGCCGAGCAGCGCGGCGAGCGCGCTTCCGGCGGGCGGTGTCCAGGTGAGCTCGGGCGGGAGGCCGGAGTCGCATTCCCAGCTGGTGCAGGCCCCGTTCTGGGTGGCGGCGTTCTCGTCCGCGGCCATGGCCCGCAGGATCAGCGCCGCCTCGTCGTCCTCGGACATCTCCTGCCCGGTCACGTCGGTGACATGCCGGGTCAGATGCCGCGCGATCAGGTGGCTGCGACGACGGCAGAGGAGGAACTGGCGACGGAAGTACGAGAAGCGGCGTGCCTCATCCGGTTCCTCGATCAGGGTGCGCTGGGCCGCGGCGAAGTCGGCGAACAGCAGCGCGAAGCGGGCCAGCAGGGCGCGGGGCTGGAAGAACAGGTCCTGCACAGCCTGCTGCTCGGCCGCGTTCAGGCCGCGGACCCGGGTGAGCGTGGCGATGACGGCCCGGTCGGTGAGCGGGATGCAGGCGGACAACTGCTCGGCGACGGGGTCGTAGCGGAGCGGCCCGTCCGCCAGGTAGTTCCACATCGGTGCCGACGTGCTGGCCACGGCGAGGCCGCTCACGAAGCATGCCGATGACGGGGTACCTGGCTGGCCAGCCCGGGCCAGCCGTTCGGCGAAGAAGTGCTGGCCGAGGGCCGTGATGTCGGCCGCCGCGAACCCGAACTCCCCCTGCAGGGCGGACTCGATCCGCCGCCACGGCCACTCCTCGGCCTCGGCCTCGGCCTCGCCGGCGTCTTCATCGTCCGCAGCCAGCAGCTCCCGGCGCAGCCGCCACAGGGCGTGATCGGGATCGTCGTCGGGCAGGCCGAGCGGGGTATCCAGCGCCTCGTTCCCTTCTTGCAGCGGGAACGGGTCATCGCCGTCCAGGTGCGGGCCCGCCGTGAACAGGAAGATCAGCTCGCCGACGCTGAAGCGGGAGGCGTAGACCTTGGCCAGCACTTCCGCGAACCGCAGCGTATGCGTGGGCAGCGCGTGCCAGGAGTCGGTGGCCAAGGCCGGGTCGAACCCGGCCAGCCGGGACAGCGCGTCGAGGTTCGCGGTCAGCAGCTTGACGAACTCCGCCGGACGCCGCTCGCAGCCGTGCCGCTGCTGCGCGTGCTGCTCCACCCGCGTGAGCAGATGCCGTACCGCCCACGGCCACTGGGCCGCCGCCGGGCCGGTCCAGAGCGCCAGCAGGTGCGTGCGGTCCGCGTCGACCGCGCCCGGCGTGACCGGGACAGCGGGGTTGGTGAGGCCCAGCCCGAAGTCGTCGCGCAGCATCTGGAATGCCGCCAGTTGGCGGATGAAGGCCTGATTGGCCGTGCCGTCGGCTTCCAGCTGCAGTACGTCGCAGATGTCCCGCAGCTCGGCGAAGGAGTAACCGCCGTCGCAGGATTCGCGCAGCTTGCGCCAGAGCCGTATGAACACCACCAGCTCCGCCAGATCGTGGTCCTGCTGCTCTTCGGGGAATTGCAACCAGAGTTCGTCCGGGCAGCACGGCTCGCACTCCGGGAAGGTGCCGCTCTCGCGGTCGGCGCCGTTGCGGAAGTCCACGAAACCCGACTGCCACAGCTCGTAGAACTCGCAGTAGCTCAGGCAGGTCTCGGCCAGGAACACGGGCAGCCCGACGGTCCCGCGCGGCACCTGCGCCAGGACCCCGGTCGCCACGGTGCCCTGGAACAGGGTCGCGTACTCCTCCGGTGTGATGCCGAGGTACTCGATGGCGATGTCGGCGCGTACTGGGTAACGCCACAGCCACGACTGGAATCCGGCCGGCTCGTGGGCGGGATCGAGCACGAACTCGGTGATGTACCGGCGGAAGGTCCGCATCTCCTCGAACCGGGTGCTGCCCAGCTGACCGAGGTAGGTCCGCGAGACGTCGAGTGCCTGCGAGTACGGCAGCAGGCACGACGAGAAATCCGCCTTGAGGTTGTTGAACACGGTTGGCTCGATGGCGGCGTTTGCATCGCCTGCCGCGCCCGGCGTGGAGTGTTCGGGCACGACGTCGAGCGCATACGCCGTGGTGTCGTACGTCATGCCCCCGGCGGGAGTAGCCGCCGCACCCAGGTACTCCAGGCACTCATTGACCAGGTCGATCAGCGGCAGCGGGGTCTCCAGGTTGGCGCGGCTGGCCTTCAGCGTGCTCACCGGTCCCCGCCGCTGGCTCAGCACCGTGCCCAGGGCCGGTGCCGTGAAGGTGACGCTGGTCTCGGCCGGCGCTTCGCCGCTGAGCGGCTGGCTCAGGGTGACCGTCGTCGCCGTCACCGCCGACACCGTGCTTCCGGCCAGGATCTGGTCGGCGGCCGCGGACATGAACAGGCGTACTCCCGCCGTCGACGCGAAGGTCAGCACGGTCGTATCGGCCTGCGCGGGCTCCGCGGTGTCCAGCGTGACCGGCGCTCCGGCTAGATTCTCGCAGGAGGAGAGCTCGGAAACGGTCAGCATCTCCTGCAGGTAGGCGATGGGGCCGGTCGGCGACAGGGTCGGCGGTGGGACGCAATCCACCAGCGAGCCGTCCGGGTTGATCGGCTGGAACTTCGTGCCTGGCTGGCCGTCTGCGGGCGGGTTCGGCGGCAGGTGCTGTGCCTTCCCGTAGAGTTGGCTGCCTGACTCGTAGGCGATGGTGCCCGTTAGGGCCTGCTGGAAGTCGGTCTGGGACAGGGCCGCGATGTCCGCCGCGCTCCGGAAGCCGCGTGCATATAGCGCCTCCATGACCGAGAAGCTGAAGCTCACCTTGGGCGGCAGCGTGCCGGAGGTCGGCGCCGGAGCCAGCGCGGCGCCGGCGATCTCCCAGAGCTCGTTGATCGTGGTTATCGCCTGGACCAGCCAGGCCTGCGCGGCCGGATCGCCGGGGAGCGCATCCTGGGCGGCGGCGTCCAGGTCGGTGTCCGACAAGGTGCCGCCGAACTGGAACCCGTTCATGGTCTTGGCGGCCAGGCCGATCGAATCGTGGGCGGGCACGTCGAAGGTCGCGGCCGCACCGGCGTCAGGCAACTGGGCGGCCGTAGCGACCGTTGAGACGGTGAAGAACTGCTGCACCGCCCGGACGAACGCACGGATCCGGGTGGCCACGTACCCGGCCTGCGGTGTGGCCTGGCCGGATGAGGCGCCCGGGGCGACCGGCTGGGTGAACGGCGGCAGCCACTGCGGGCTGCCGGGGTTCGCGAAGAAGCCCGTCCACTGGGCCGCCGTGACCTGCTTAAGCGTCGCCACTGTCGGGTTGGGCGTCGACGGCGACGTGGTGCCGGGCAGCCAGGCCGCGATCTGGTCCGCCAGCGTGCTCGGGAGGAAGGCGAAGGTGATAGCCGAGCCGGCCGGGACGTCGTCCGTGACGTCGGTGCTGAGCGTGACGACGGTGGCCGTGACGTTCAGCACGGCGCTACCCGCCGCGAGGCCCAGGCCGAAGGCGGTCATGCCGACGCTGACGCTGCCCGTGCCGCCCGGACCACCGAAGGTCAGGTCCGGGCCGGACGCGCAGTCCACGGTGGTGGTGGCGGCCAGGCTGGGCAGCGGCCCGGCGGCCAGGACGAACGTGATGGACGAGTTGGCCGCGATGTCGGCGGTGGCGGTCGCGCTGAGGGCGACGGTCGTGGCGGTCACGGCCAGCACGGTGGTGCCGGGCGTGAGGCCGTCGGCGACGGCGGTCATGCCGGCGCTGATCCCGGTGGCCGCGCCGAAGGTGAGCAGGGAGGAGCCGGACGCGCAGTCGGCGGTGGTCTTGCTCGTGACCGCGGGCAGCGCCAAGCCGGGAGCGATGACGAAGGCGATCTGCGACCCGGCGCCGACATCAGATGTGACGTTCGTGCTGAGGGTGACGGCGGTATCCGTGACATTCGCCACGGCGGTGCCCGCTGCGAGGCCCGGGCCGAGGACGGTCATGCCGGCGCTGATGCCGGTCGTGTCGCCGAAGGCCAGCGCCGCGCTGCCCGCCTTGCACTCAGCGGTGCTCGATTTCGTCACCGGCGAGATGGAGTAGTTGAACACCAGTAGCGTGGCGGTCGTAACGGCGCCGCCGACGGGCGCGCTGAGCGTGACCGTCGTGGTCGCGCCGCTGGCGTCCAGCTGGACCGCCGACACGGTCGTGCCTGGGGCGATGCCTGATCCGCTGACCGGCATCCCAGCGCCGATCCCGGAACCCGCTCCGAACGTCAGCGTCGAGCCGGAGCTGACGTCGACGGTAGGGCTGGCCGCGAACGGGGGGATGACGAAACCCTTGGTCAGCGCGTCCAGGTCAAGGTCCAGGTAGCCCAGTGGGGTCAGCGGTGCCAGCTGCCGTGACCAGATGGTGAAGTCGTCCTGCTGGTAGCTGGGCGGAGGACTCTGGGTGCCCGTAGGGTCGGTGGCGGCGAGCCAGGCGCTGGCCAGAGACGCCAGCGGGCTGCCCGCGATGACCGTTACCGACGGGCTGCCCGATGCCGCCGACACCCCGAGAGCGGCTAGGCGGCGCGCGGCCTGGAACGACGTGATCCCTGGTAGCGTGTCTAGCCCCGCGCCCGAGAAGGGCTGAGGATCGTCGATCAAGCCCGTGTCCTCGGCCGTGGCGAACTGCTGCAGGAGCCGCTCGATGGTATCGCCGGTGGCCATCTGGTAGCGCTGCGTCGCCATCGTCGACTTGTCCAGGTTCGCGCCGAGGATGTAGAAGAATGCGGCGGGAACGCCGAAGTCGAGGCCGCCGGGGCCGCCGACGCCGAGTCCGTCCAGGAGGATCTCGCTTTCCACCGCCGCGGTCAGCGTGGCGGACGGGTCGACCGGGAACTCGAGCAGCGCCGTCGTGGCGTTGCGGCTGAGCTCTTCTGAGGCCATGGCCGCCGAGGCCGCGGCGACGAACTTCGTCAGACGTTCGGCATTGGCGTTACGCGTCGCGTAAAAGCTCTTCAGCGCTCCTTCGAACTTCTGCCGGTCCATCTCGTAGTTGTTGGAACTTCCGGTGCTGCTGTCTCCGCTACTGCTCGTGGTGCTGGTGCTGGTACTGTTGCCGCCGCCTCCGGTGTTGGGCGGATTCGTATACAGCGACTCCAGCGGATCGGGGAGCGGCGGGAGGTCGTTCTGGTAGCTCCACACGATGTCGTAAGCGATCCGCCTGCACCAGGTACTCGAGTTGACCAGCGTGGAGAGGGTGGCGGCCTGGATCGGGTCGTTGGTCAAGGCGGTGCTCATCGCGTCCCGAAGGGCCTTGAATGGCGGTGCCGAGCCGTCGCTCGGTACGTCCACCAGGATCGTTCTGTCATTCGGCGGAGGCGGAAGGACCATATACAGGCTGGTCTCGGACGCGGGGATGGCCTGATAGAGCTCGACAGGGGGGATCGGGGTACCCGTCACCTTCACGTTGTAATAAGTGCTCGTGTCCGGGATGATTATCGCGTCGCGCTTGGCGCTGATCTTGATATCCACATACTTGGGCAGCGTTCCCGGCGGCTTCAGCGGAATGACCGCCGTGGCCGCGGCGGCGGGGACGACGGCGTACTGTGTCCCGTCGAAAAAGTCCCATCCGACGGGGATGGTCTCGGTGTGCTGGACGATCCCCGAGCTCAGCATGAACTTGAACGTGAGAGCCTGGGCGGCCGGCAGGGGACCGAGAAGGGCCGCCGAAAGCTCGAGCGTGGTCGCGGTCGCGCCCGTTACCGTCGTCCCGGCCGCGACAAGGCCGTTGATGGGGTCCAGGGCGGCGCCGACGGGGATTCCATCCGTCTTGCCGGACGGGAAGTTCAGCGTGGTCGGGTGATCGTGCGGCGTACCGGACGAGGGGGTGCACGTGAAGGTGGCAAAACCAGGCGCGGTCGTCAGGTCGCCGGGTCCAGGCTGGCCGACGAACGACACGGCCGTGCCCGCCGGCACGTAGTTCGGCAGCTTGCCGCTCAGCGTCACGGTGCCCGGGGTGATCGTGGTGACTTTCAGGCCGCTGGCCGGGATGGTCGTCTGATCAGCGCTGAAGACGAACGAGCCGACCGAGATCCCGTCCGCCGAGGCAACCTTCAGGACGTTACCGTAATCGTTGACCGACGTGAAGGGCGTATCACTCGACGTGAGTCCTGACGTGATGGCCAGGTACGTCCCCGAGCCTGGCGGCCACTGGAATACGGCCAGCGGTGAGGCGAAGGCCGGGTCGCTGAGGCCGCCGCCGGGCGGGTTGGCGTCGATGACCTGAAGGGACAGGTCCTTCAGGTAGTTGCTGAAGGTGGTCCCGTCGACCGGTGACTCGGGAACCAGGCGGATGACGATGAAAGGCTGGTTGGCCATGGCTTCCCCCGGCCCAGCTGGCTGAATCCAGGCCTGTGCGCCCCCGGAGTTAGCCAGCCGTCTGTTTCCTCCGGGTCCTCACCTGGACAGAGGCCGGGCCGGCCGGTCTTGATACTGGCCGTCGGTAGGGGTAAGGAAAGTCTTACCGTTCGTTACCAACGGCACGAGTTCCGGTGACTGGCGGGGCCGCGACGGCAGTGGCCCGGGTGTGCCCTGGACACCAGGGCGGAGGGAAATAATGACGCGGGTAACGTGAAGGCGCGGCAGATCGCCGGGTTCGAAATGCTGCTGGCGGGCTGCGGCAGTTCCGGCCCCGGACCGGCCAGCACTCCAGCCGCGGTCAAGGGCCCGTGGCCAGGTCGCACGCCGCGGCGGCGTCAGGCCCTGATGGCGATCGCGTGTACGTCCGCAATCGGGTTCCCGCTGGCGTGAAGGGTTTCGGCGCCGGGCTCGCGGAACTCATCACCGCCGACGACGGCATAGTTGCGTGGGCAGATCTGCAGTACGTGGTTTTTACCTTGATCACGTTCAGTTATTTTCTCGTGCAGATCCTGGTTCAGCCAGGGAGTGGCCTGCCTCCGGTGCCTGCCGCGCTCCTGACGCTCATGGGAGTCTCCGCCGTTGGCTACACGGCAAAAAAGATCGTGGACACACAGGGAACTGTGCCGACGCAAGGTTTTTAAGGGCCGCATGGCATTGCCGTCAGGGCAACGTCATCGTCACGGTAGCTGGAGCCGACATCGCGTCTGCCAGTCCCTCCATGACCCATACGAAATTGTTCGATGTTCAATGGTCACGGTTGTAGCCGACGGAGCCATCGGATAATGGCCGGTTATCCGGTACAACGCGGGCACCCGCCAGCGATCACGCGGGAGGCGGCCCGCCGCCGTTTGCGCGACTCGGGCACGTTATCCGGTACATCTGCTGAGGAGGAGCAAATGACCGGGAAAATCATGCCGCTGCGCGAACGGGACACCAGCACAATCCAGGCCGCAGCCGACGCCTTCTTGTCCTCGCCGCGATACGCCAACCCCAATACCCGCCGCGGCTACACCGGCGTGCTGGACCGCCTGCTGGCCGGGCTCGGCGCCAGCCGCCCGCTGGCCGAGGTCAGCGGGGAGGAACTGGCCGGCCTGCTGGAGCAGCTCTGGGGACGGTGCGTCCCGGCGACCTGGAACCGCAACCGCGGGGCCGTGACCGCCTGGCTGTCCTGGTGCGCCGCCAGCCGGATACCCGCCCCGGTCCTGCCGGCCAGCGCCGAACGGCGCCGCGAGCACCTCAACGCCACCCGCGCGGTACCCCGGCCCGCGATCGAGCGGGCGCTGTCCCGTCGCGACGTGCCGCTGCGGGAGAAGACCCTGTGGCGGATGCTGTATGAGACCGCCGCCCGGGCCAGCGAGGTGCTGGCGCTGAACATCGAAGACCTCGACCTGGACGCCCGCCGCGCCCCGATCCGGTCCAAGGGCGGCGACACCGAATGGATCTGCTGGGGCTCCGGCACCGCGCACCTGCTGCCCCGCCTCATCCGCGGCCGCCAGGCCGGACCGGTGTTCCTGTCCGAGCGCCGCCCCGGCCCCGCCTGCCGCCCGGCAGCTAAGGACCTGTGTCCTGTCACCGGACGGGCCCGGCTCGGCTATGACCGCGCCCGGGTCCTGTTCACCCGGTACACCGGGTGGGAGTTGCACCAGCTCCGCCACTCCGCAGCGACCCACCTCGGCGAGCAAGGCATCCCCTTGCAGCTGATCATGGCCAAGACCCGGCACCGCAACCCGCGCACCGCGATGCGATACGTCCGCCCAGGCGCCGAAGCCGTCGCTGAGATCACCGCCCTGCTCGAACCACCACGCCGACGAGGCTAAGCAGGATCCGCCTACCTTACGGCCGGCGGCCAGTTCCTGACATCCGTGACGAACGTTGAACGTCGCTTCAGGTCGCGGATACGGCCAATCGAATGGCTTGACCGCAATCCCTGGGCGACGTTCACGATCACACAGTGACGCTCACCCTGACGGCTCCAGTCGGCCTGGACATGCTCGCCGGACACCTGACTTGGCAACCGTGGGCACTGGCGACTCGCTACAGATGGTGACAGCTCGGCGGTCGCGAGGCACGCGATATCCCCTGCCGTTATGGGCGGCGGGTGGACCTCTGGCCCCGATAATCGGCGGCGCGCAGATTTGTCATTTCCGGTGCGGGTTCGGCTTTGCTTCTTCTTCGGCACGGGGCTGGCTGGAGAGCGGCGAAGAGGAGCACAATGCGATCTGATGAGGGGAGCCAGCGTGGATGATGTGCTGGTGGTGGGCGGCGGCTCGGCTGGGTGCGTGCTGGCGGCGCGGCTGAGTGAGGATCCGGCCTGCGAGGTGACCTTGCTGGAAGCTGGCCCAGACCTAGCCGACGTGGCGGACTTGCCTCTTGACGTGGTGGACGCCTCCGGGCCGACGTTGGCGCACGACTGGGGCTATGTCGCGGAGCCGGACCGGCTGGGGCGGTGTATCGCGTTGCCCCGCGCCAAGCTGATCGGCGGATGCTCGGCGACCAACGCGTGCTTCGCCCTGCGGGGAGCACCGGCTGACTATGACGGCTGGGCGGGGATGGGCAATCCGGGCTGGAGCTTCCACGAAGTGCTGCCGTTCTTCCGTCAGCTGGAGGCTGACGCCGACTTCGGCGGCGAATGGCATGGCACGCAGGGCCCGGTGCCCGTCCGCCGCTCTGCGCCCGCCGAGCTCAACCCGGTGCAGGCGGCGTTCATCGAAGCCGCGTGCGCCTACGGCCTGGCCTACGTGCCCGATCACAACCGGCCCGGCGCCCTGGGCGCGGGGCCGATGCCCCGCAATGCCCGCGCCGGTGTCCGGATGAGCACCGCGCTGACCTACCTGGCCGCCGCCCGCGGCCGCCCCAACCTCACCGTCCGCGGCGGCGCGATGGCCGACCGGATCGAGGTGCGCGGCGGGACCGCCACCGGCGTGCGCCTGGCCGGCGGTGAGGTGGTGACGGCCGGCCGGGTGGTGCTGGCGGCCGGCGCCTACGCCAGCCCGGCCATCCTCCAGCGCTCCGGCATCGGGCCCGCCAGCCTGCTTGGCTCGCTTGGCATCGCGGTGCTCGCCGACCTGCCCGGCGTCGGGAACAACCTCGCCGACCATCCCCTGGTCGCGGTCGATTTGCCGGCCCGGCCCGGGACCACCGGGCCGCGCTTCCAGACCATGGCCACCATGCGCTCCCGGCTGGCACCCGCCGATGGTCCACCCGACCTGCACCTGTTCGCGGCCGGGCCGTTCGACGCCAGCCAGGATGCCAGCCCGGCCGGCGCCGTGTTCGGCCTGGTGACCGGGCTGGTCTTGCCCTGTTCCCGGGGCTGGGTGCGCATCCGGTCGGCCGACCCCGCCGACCCGCCGCGCATCGACGTGGCCCATCTCCGCCACCCTGACGACATGAGCCGCATGATCGAAGCGACGCTTACCGCCCGGGCGATCAGCCGCACCGCCCCGCTGAACGGCCTGATCGAGGGACCCGAACTGGCGCCCGGCCCAGCCATCGCCGACGGCGACATCAGCGCAATCGCGGCCTGGATCGCATCGCGTACGGAAACCTACCACCACCCGGCAGGCACCTGCCGCATGGGCCCCGACCCCGGCGGCGGCGCAGTCGTGGACGAGCGCGGCCGGGTGCACGGCATCGAGCACCTGCATATCGCCGACGCGTCCATCATGCCGGCCAGCCCCTCCGCCAACACCAACCTGCCCACCATCATGATCGCCGAACGAGTTGCCTCTTGGATCACTGCAGAAAGGCACGAGCCATGACCGGTATCGCGGAGCTTCACGCGCGGGCGCTCGACACCACAGGCCGCATCGTCGACGGTGTCCCCGCAGATCGCTGGCATGCCGCCACACCCTGCCCCGACTGGGATGCGCGCGGCCTGGTCAATCACCTGGTGGCAGGAAACCTGTGGGCCGCCGAGCTTGCCGCTGGCAGCACCATCGAGGCTGTCGGCAGCCGGCTCGACGGCGACCTGCTGGGCGACGACCCGGTCGCGGCGTACGCGGCATCGGCGTCGGCAGCCGCGGCGGTGTTCCGCCGGGCCGGAGCACTCGACGCGCCGTGCGCGGTGTCCTACGGACCCGTGCCCGGCTCGGTCTACGCCGGGCACCGCTTCCTGGACGTGCTGGTCCATGGCTGGGACCTCGCGGTAGCGACCGGGCAGGACTACGCGCTGGATCCGGAGCTGATGGAGGCGTGCCAGCAGATCATCGAGCCGCAGCTGGATGGATTCCGCAGCGCCGGCGCTCTCGCCCCAGAGGTCGCGGTCCCGGCGGATGCCAGCGCGCAGACCCGATTCCTCGCGATGCTCGGCAGAACGGGCTGAGCGCCCGCAGCGTACCTGCATCCCGCGCCGAACCGGGAAATCTGCGTGCCATCACCCGCTCATTTCGACCCATCTCGGAGCAGTACGGAATCGGCGATCCGCGCGAATCCGGCGCCCGCAGCGCCGACCGAGGCAATCACGCTCTGTGATGGCCGCCACGGAACCGGCGTCTGGCCGGAATCCCGTGAGCGTCCGCGGCCCGCACGGACCTCAGCGCCGCTGACGCCGGGCACCTGGACACCGCAGGAACGCGGCAGGTCACTTGCCGGTACGTACAACCTTGGCGGCTGGTTCACCGCCGCCGGCGGGCCGTCGGCCCAGCGAGGGCCCGGTGCCGGACGTGCGCCCGGAAGGGTCCGGTCAGCGGCCGCGGCGGTCCGGGTCACTGGAGGCCATCAGGGCGGCGACGACGCCCTGGCAGTGTGACATACCGCTGCAACGTGGTGAGCCGTGGCCGGGCTGCGCCGCCGCGGCACCGGGTTCCGTTACCTGTACGAGGTGCACCACCACTCCGGGCGGCCGGCTGGTCCTCCGCGTCTTCGCGGCCCCGGCCGAGTTGATCCGGGACTCATCGCGGAGGGTTCGCCCTGTCCGACGCCGCGGCCGGGCAGCACGGCCAGGCAGTGGCGCTGCTGGCCTGGCCTTGCCGCGCACCGGACGCCCCGGCCCGCGCAGATCCCGGCGGAAAGCGCCGGGTGCGCCGTGCCGCCGAAGACCGCGATCTCACCCAACGTCGGATCCCTGATTGTCCGGCTGGTACGGCGGCAGGCCCAGGCGCTCCCTGATCTGCTGCTGGATGACCTCCGGCGCGGGCCGCGCGTCCACGCTGTAGACGAACT
>Ga0335081_10002712_pt1 | contig 27864 bp, 12 predicted proteins | sample Lox_Sample_35_FD_206713 | JGI IMG/M metagenome (GOLD analysis project Ga0335081, IMG submission 206713) | Soil microbial communities from Loxahatchee National Wildlife Refuge, Florida, United States - Lox_Sample_3.5 | ecosystem: Environmental > Terrestrial > Soil > Wetlands | place: USA...
CACAAAGCACGACACAAAACCGCCTGAGATGCCTGAGCAGCTCCCGCAAGTGATTGAAAATATGGTGGAGCTAGTCGGGATCGAACCGACGACCTCATCGTTGCGAACGATGCGCTCTCCCAGCTGAGCTATAGCCCCACGCGAGGCAGGATAATGTCGCCAGCCAACGCCGGCAACCATCCTCATTATACAAACAACAATGATCTGCGGAAACGAAGGCGCTGGGCTGAGGCGTCCGGATCACGCCAAGTTCTTCACCATGGAGACACGGAGTCTCTTTGTTAAATCTCTCGTGGTCTTGTGCGAATAACGGCCGGATTCTTTGCGAGAGGCGACGAATCAACCGCGGTGGGCCCGGAGTTAGTTTTCTATTTGCTCGGTGTTCCCCTTGTCTCCGTGGTGAATGATTTTCGACAGTGCACGCCTAACCAGGCCCTCCGATCTTATGCAGCTCGTCCAAAGCGCTTCCCAGACGCTCATAGCCGACACGAGTCATCTCGGCATCGCCGCCGATTCCAATTCTGAAGTGTTGCGGCAGCCCGAAGTAATGTCCCGGAACAATGCTGGTGTCGTATTTCTCGCGCAGCAGACGATGAAGGTCGTCCACGCTGCCTTGGAGGAGCTTGGGGAAGGCGACGGTGCCGAATTCGGGCACGACACACGCCAGATCGTCTCTCGACCTAAGCAATGACTCCATGACCGGACGGTTCGCCGCCAGCAACTCTTTGGCACGCCCGGCGACGCGGTCGAGGCCCTCCAAGGCAATCACGCTGAGCAGTTCGGCGGGATGCGCGGCGTTGACGCCATAAAGGTCGTTGATGTGCCACATGCGCTGCGCCAGCTCCGGCGAGGCCAGCACCCAGCCGCAACGCAAGCCGCTTAGCCCGTATGCCTTGGTCAAGCTGCTGGTCACCAGGAAGTGATCGCCAAGATGAATCGCCGGGCGCGGGCGCTGGTCGTACATCGCCTCAAGATAGACTTCGTCCACGAGCACACGGGCATCGTGTTTCTTGGCGATATCGCCGACCGCGCGAAGAGTATCGTCCTTGATTAATGCGCCGCTGGGATTGTGCAGATTGGTGAGGACGATCAGCCGGGTCGCGGGCGTCATCTGCCGCTCGATTTCCGCCGGATCGACACGGAAACCGTCTTCCATGCGGCGATCGAAGTAACGGACCGTGGCACCCAGATACTGCAGCGTAGTCACGAGCAGCTCGTATCCGGGCCACTCGACCAGGGCCTCCTCGCCCGGCTCAAGTGTCGCCGCCAGCGCGAGGTGGTTCGCCATCGAGGCCCCGGCGGCGCAGACCACGCACTCCGGCGTTACGCCGTTCAGTTTCGCCAGGGCCTCCTTCAGGGGCTGATAGCCGTACAGGTCGGGGCCGTTGATCTCCAGGTCATCAATTCTGAACGACAACTCAAGCAGGGGATAGCCCATGATGCCGCTGCTCGCCAGGTTGTAGGTGGCGTCCGAGCGCAGCTTGGCAAACTGCATGTAAGGCGAACCGCTGTGCGTGCGCGACGTCATGAGGTGCTTCCGTCCGCTTTCTTCTGCTTTGCCGCCCAGAAGGCATACACCGGTACGCCCAGTAAGAGGAGGGAGAATCCCAGCAGAGTGTTTCGCGGGTACTTGTAGATCGTGTTGATCACCACCAACCACGATACCAGCACAAAGATTGCCGTCGTGAACGGATGGCCGGGCGCGCGATAGCCGCTTCCCTGCCCTCCGTCTCGGCGGCGCAATACAAAGAGGCTCGCGCCGGTGAGTCCGAAGAACAGGAAGTCCATGGAGACGACATAATTCAAAATCTGCTCGTAGCGGCCAGAGAGAGCGACGACAATCGTCCACGCGCTTTGCAGGATGATCGCCAGCGCGGGAACGCGTGTCTTACGAGTAACGCTGGCGATGCGGCGAAAGAATAGCCCGTCGCGCGCCATCGCGAAGTACACGCGCGGAGCAGTCAGCACGGACTGGCTGAGGAAGCCCAGCGTGGAAACGGCGATGCCAAGTGCAATCAGGCGCGCCCCCGACTCTCCCATTGCCACCCGCATCACTGCGGTCGCCGGCGCTCGTGTATCGGCCAATCCTTGCGGCCCCAGCGTGCGCACGCAAACGAAGTTCACGCCCACATAGAGCACGATCACGCCTGCGACGCCGATCACCAACGCCCGCGAAAGGTTCTTGCGCGGCTCTTTCACCTCTTCGGCGATGAAGTTTGAGGTCTGCCAGCCGCCGAAGGCAAACAACACCGGAACCATCGCTGCGCCAATGGCCGTGAGCAGGCCGAACGAGGGCGGGCGGTCAAGCACGGGACGAAGCAGGGGATGCGGCGAGCGCACCAGAAGAATACCAGCGCCGATCAGCCCGGCGATGGCGGCAATCTTCAGCAGCATGAGCAGGCTTTGCATGCGGCTGCCCAACTTGACGCCCATGCAATTGATCACCGTCAGCACTATTAACGTCAGCACTACGATAAGGCGCTCGGAGGTGTGCCAGCCGGTGAGCTCCAGAAGATAGCGCGCGAATGTCACCGTGACCGCGGCCATGCCGCCGGTTTGGATCACCAGCAGAAGCACCCATCCGTAAAGAAAGCCGGCCATGGGGTGGAAGGCTTCGCGCAGGTAGGCGTACTGGCCGCCGACGGCGGGCCGGCGCGCTGCCAGCTCGGCATAGATGAAGGCCCCGAGCATGGCGACGATGCCGCCGGCGATCCAAACGCCCAGGATCAGCCACGGTGTGTGCACCTGCTGCGCGACGACGTACGGATTGATGAAGATGCCGGAGCCGACAATGCCGCCCATGACCAGCATGGTGGCGTCGAAGAGACCAATTTGTCGCAGCAGGCCGGGAGATGCGGGCGTTGCGCGCGAGTTAGAGGGCGAGGCTGTCAAGGCAGAGGGTTGCGGCGTAAGTCCACGACTGTAGCATGTCAGGGCTCCCGCCCAGCCGCGCGTTGCAGGCGGTCGCGCACCGCCTCCCATTCCGGAGTGTCGGGAGGCGCGTCCACCGCGATCCAGTCGTAGTTGCGCGCGTCAAGGTCATGCAGCGTGCGATAGAGCTGGGCCGCGTATTCCCCTGCACTGAGCGACATGACGACGATGTGGCGCACTGCTCTAGCAGGAGGATGCCGCAATTGGAGGTAGGCTCCTTCGCCTTGCTGCGGGACCTCTCCGTTGCCCACCAGCAGCAGCCGCGTGCGCGGGCTGTAATGGCGGGGATGCATTCCTGGCGATGGATGCGCCTCCGCCGGAGCTTCGCGCTGCTGCGCGATCGGGCCAATGATCTCTTCGATCTGCTGCCGCGAAATTCCTCCGGGGCGCAGCAAGAGCGGTATCGCGCACGCGAGCGACAGCACCGTGGATTCAATGCCGACCGTGCAAGGGCCGCCATCGAGGATGTAGTCCACGCGCTCGCCGAGACCCTCACCTACGTGTTCCGCAGTTGTCGGCGAGAGCTGCGTGAAGCGATTAGCGCTGGGCGCGGCGATGGGAAGCTGCGCCGCTTCAATCAGCGCCAGCGCAACCGGATGCGCCGGCATGCGCACGCCGACCGTGTCCAGTCCAGCCGTCACGAGTGCCGGGACGGCAGGCTGCTTCTTCAGCACTAGCGTCAGCGGCCCCGGCCAGAAGCGCTGCGCCAGTAGCTCCGCTGTGTGCGGCCATTCATCGACGACCGAGCGCGCCATCTCCATGCTGCTGACGTGCACGATGATGGGGCTGTTGGTAGGGCGCCCTTTGGCTTCGAAAATGCGCGCCACGGCGGCCGCATCGAGTGCATTGGCGCCGAGGCCGTAGACAGTCTCAGTAGGAAAGGCCACAAGCTTGCCTGCGCGCAACAAGGAGGCGGCGTGTTGGATTTCGTCGGGCGAAGGAGATTGTCGGCTGGTCATGATCATTCAGCGCGTTCGCCCGTGCGATGGATCGCCAGAGTTCGCAGCGTCGATGTCGATGTACGTGCCGGAATTCGGCGCCATGCCAGGCGCATAGCAGTTGCCGTCCTGCGCGTAAGTTTGGCGGCACGATGACGTCATCGCGGGACGCCGCGGCGATTGCGCGTACTGCCACACATCAGCAAATCCCACGCCGCTTTCCGCCGGACTCGGCGCCGGCTTCGGCAAGACGCAGCCCGGAGAAGGGCCGCACTGATCGTTGCTGACAAAGAAGTGCAGCTCGCGGCCGCCAGAGTGGTCGCGAATGTCATGCGCGGTAATTATGGAGACACCGTCGGATTCACGAAACGGTATTCCCGAGCAGTAAATTCCGGCGCGATACCCTCCGCGCATCACGCCGTCTGCCAAGGCGTGAATGTACGTGCGCTGCTCGGGCAGCATACGCCCACCCTGCTCCTGGTCCAGGAAGATGATGGCGCTGTGGGGGAAGCCCTCGGCTCGCGCTGCGCGGACTGCCGCCGCTGCGTCGCCGGCCCCGAGTTTCTCGGCATCTCTCTTGAGATGAGCGTAGTCCCGGCCATTGAACAGCAATAGAAAACCGTAGCCCATAGATTCGAGTACGCTGCGCTTGCCTTGCCACGTGTTCTGCTTTGCGCCAGGAGGGTTGTTCAGCCAATATCCAGTGAAGGCAAACTTCGATCGCATGGCTTTCATTGCCGCGTCGCCGGGATAGTCATTGCGATCCATGCCGAGGTACGTGCGCTGGGATTGCGCGATCGCGATCGCGACAAGCATTACAAGGCACGCGAGGACAGCCACGCAGAAGTTGGGCTGCAACTTCACTCTACCAATATCGCACGGGCGGTTTGGCGCGCGCGTTCGATCCGTGGCTTGGCATGTAAGTGCTTACCACTTCTAAGCTATTGCATTTAATTCGGATTACGATACTCTGCCAGAATCCAGGTATTGAGTAGTCGAGCCAAGGGAATCACATGTGGATGTGATTTGTGTCCTTGTGCCCCAAACTCGACGCATCTAGCCTGCCACGGTCAGAGTAAGAGGCGTTCGTCATTCGCCTCTCATTTCCAGCGTGAGGCGAAGCGATGTTCCGCTGCGGTTTCTTCGCAATCGGCTTATGCCTGCTCCTGACTCCAGCGTTTTCCCAATCCTCTGCCCAGTCAAGCCCATCGGGTTCCACGGGTACGCCTTCTCCGGCCCAAGGGCAGAGCGGAGATCAGCAAGCCTTGCTTCAGGAGCGACTGAACTCGCAATTGAAGCGGACCAAAGTAACGGCGGACGGGAACGACATCGTCACTGCCGGTTCGGTACTGGTGCTCCAGAAGGACGGACTGTTGATGTGCAGCACCGACACCAAGGTTCCGCCGACCAGCACCTACAAAAACGGGAAGGTCTCGATGGGCTTTGGCGCCCAAATGGCCTGGGGCATGGCATTAGGAATGGCACAATCAGGCGCGACCGCCTCCAATGTTCCGCAGCGCAAGTTTGTAGCCGGGGAAAAGTTCTGGGTGACTGACTTCGCGATCCAAGCGGACGCTCTTCTCTTCCAGTTCCTTAGCGACCCTTATCAGGATGTTCGCTACTATGGGCAGCTAAAGTTCCCGTTCCCAAGACACAACATGCCTTCCGCCGATGAGATGTTGAAGATCATCGCTGAAGCGGTGACGGTGCAACCCGAGGAGACCGCCGCCGAAAGCGCACCGCAGCAGGCGCAGACCGAGCCGGCGCTGGCGCCGACCCCGCCGCCTCCGCCGCCAGACATGGCGCCCCCACCACCCAAGACCATTTCCCTGGGCGATACCAGGGACAAGCTTGTGGCCACATTTGGGCAGCCACAGAAGATAGTCAACTTGGGAAGCAAAGAAATCGATTACTACCCAGACATGAAGGTGACATTGATTCGCGGCAAAGTCACCGATGTGCAGTAGCTATCGGGTGGCTTGCGCGGGATAGATTCAGAGATCGCGCCGGCCAAAATAAAAAGGAGACATCATGCACGCGTCGCGCACTCAGAATTACCATTGCTTCGGCCTTATAGCGAGGATAGTCATATTGCTGCTGTGCACGGCCGCCGTGCTGGGCCACGCCGATGACAAGAAAAACAACAGGACATCGAGCCCACCTCCGCAACCTGCACCCCGACCCGCAGCCCAAGCACCGTCCAGGCCCGCAGCCCCGGCGGCATCGAGGCCCGCAGGCGGCGCTGCTTCCTACCCCGGCCACAGCTCACCGACCGTAAGCAACACCCATACGGGCGTCACCACGAGCAGTCCCGGCGTGCGCACCGGCTCCACGACCAGTAACGCCGCCGGTCATGCTGGTCCGACAACGGCCAATCCTGGTATGCATGCCGGGCCTACCACCAGTAACCCTGGTGGCTACACCCGCCCCACCACGAGCAACGTTGGGGGCCGCACGGGTCCCACAACCAGCAACGTCGGTCATGCTGGGCCTACGGTAAACCACCCTGGCGGCGCCGGCTCGACAAACAGGAATTCTCCCGGCACGCACGGGCCAGGGCCGGCGAAGGCAGGGAGTGACCATCCGATCACCGCAGGCGCTCCGACGCGCGCGCCCATCGGGAGCCATCAAGTCCAGACGAAAAACGGCAGCATGGTGCAGAAGCGAGCTAACGGCGGAGTCAGCGATGTGCACGATGCGAAGCGAGGAATGGATGTTCATCGCGGGATCGATGGCAGCCGAAGGGTGGCCGTGGAGCGCCCGGACCACTCCCGCATCGTTGCCGAGCGCGGACGTCCGGGATATATTCAGCGCCCTTACGCTTACCGTGGGCACGACTTTTACCGGCGCACCTACTACTACCATGGGCGGGCCTATGACCGTTATTATCGGGGATACTACTACCACAGCGTTTACATGCCGGTGTATGCTCCCGCCTACTACTATGCGCCCGCGTTTTACGGATGGGTTTATAACCCCTGGTACTCTCCGGTCTACTACTCCTGGGGATGGGCGGGCACTCCGTGGTATGGCTACTACGGATACTATTTCACTCCTTATCCGGTGTATCCAGCCGCCTCCTTCTGGCTAACGGATTATTTGATCTCCAGCGAACTTGCGTCTGCCTATCAGGCGCAGCAAGAGGCAGGCCTGGCGCAACAGGCCACCGCCGGAAGTGCCCCGCTGACACCGGAAGTGAAGCAACTGATTGCTGATGAGGTAAAGAACCAACTCGCCCTGGAGAACACCGAGGCACAACAGACCGCGCAGAACCAGGACCTCGACCTCACCTCCAAGGGGATCGCCAGAATGATGTCCGATGGCCGTCCCCATGTGTTCGTCGCCGGCCGATCGCTGGACGTGGTTGACGCCGCTGGAAGGGAATGCGCCCTCAGCGATGGCGACGCACTTCAGTTGCAAACGCCGCCGCCGGAAGAGGACACTTCGGCAAGTCTGGTGGTGTTGTCAAGCAAAGGTGGCCGCGAGTGTCCCAAGTCCGACACGGTCACAGTCGCCCTGGCCGACTTGCAAGAGATGCAGAACCACATGCGGGAGACAATTGACCAGGGCCTGAAGGAACTGCAAGACAAGCAGGGCAAGGGAGGACTGCCGGCCGCTCCGCCTTCGGCCAAAGCCGCACCCGTGGAGATGGCCTTTGCCAAGGATGCTCCGCCGGCAGACCCGAATGGCGCCAACGAGGTCAGCCAGCAACTCAAGCAAGCCGATCAGTCGGAACACGACGTGCTGGATCAGGCTCAAAAGGAGAGCGGCCCAGTGTCATCCACGGATGCCGCCGGCCCTGCGACCATCGCGCTCGGCCAGAGCATCGACCAGGTGACCAGCGTCCTCGGTCCCCCGGTTACGGTAGTCGATTTGGGCGCCAAGAAAATCTATAAGTACAAAGATATGAAGGTCACTTTCAAGGCTGGCAAAGTTTCCGATGTCGAGTAGTGATATTCGCTTTCCGGGCACCTGTTTCACGGAGCCATGCGCAGCGATGGGTTGACGAACTCCAGAATTTCAAGACTCATCGCTGCGCTACCTAGCCAAATGTGAAGCTAATAGGTGCATCGCCTTCACTGTTCCGCCCCGGCCTACTGCTGAATGCTAATCTACTCCTACGCCCTATGATCCTCGATGCCCTGCACAAGGTCGCCAACCATTGCGCTTCGCTCACCCGCGACGAAGCCCGCGAGGTGATGGCGGAGATCCTGCGCGGCGCGGTCACCGACGCGCAGATCGGCGCGCTGCTGGTTGCCCTGCACATGAAGGGTGAGACGGTAGAGGAGATCGTCGGCTTTGCCCAGGCGATCCGGGCCGAGGCCACGCCGCTGACTTCGGAAGATGGCGAGGCGGTCGACCTCAGCGGCACCGGACGCGACGCGCTGGTGGACACCTGCGGCACCGGCGGCGACACCAGCGGCACCTTCAACATCTCCACGGCGACCGCGTTGGCGATCGCCGGCGCAGGGGTGCGCGTCGCGAAACATGGCAACCGCAGCATCAGCTCGAAGTGCGGCTCGGCCGACGTGATGGAGGCACTGGGCGTCAAAATCGACCTGCCCGCTTCGCGAATTGCGGCCTGCCTGGAGCAGACTGGCGTCGCATTCCTCTACGCGCCGGCGCTGCATTCCGCGATGAAATACGTACAGCCTGCCCGCCGCCAGTTGCGGCTGCGCACGGTGTTCAATCTGCTAGGCCCGCTCACCAATCCGGCGCACGCCTCGGCACAGGTGGTCGGCGTGTACTCCGCGCAGCTCGTCGAGAAATTAGCTGAGGCGCTGAGCGAGCTCGGCCTTCGGAGAGCGCTCGTCGTCCACGGGCGCGACGGGCTCGACGAGATCACCATCTCCGCTCCCAGCAAAATTGCCGAGGTGCGCAACGGGCAGGTGCATGGGTATGAGGTCGCGCCGGAAGACTTCGGCCTGCAACGCGCGCCACTGGAGGCGATCGCCGGGGGCGATGCCGGGGAAAATGCTGCGATCATTCGCGCGATTCTCGACGGTGAGCGTTCCCCTCGTCGCGATGTGGTGGTGTTGAATGCCGCGGCGGCGCTGGTCGCGGCCGCCCACGCCGATCGCATCAGCGATGCCGTGCCCCTCGCGGCTTACGCCATCGACAGCGGTCACGCCCGCCAGCGGCTGCAATTATTGGTGGAATTTACTAATGCCAGCTAAACATCCCGTTTGTCAATCCCGAGCGGAGTCGAGGGATCTGCGGTTCGCTCAAGCAGGTTTGTCGCCCATTTTCGCCTCATGTAGACTCGAAGCATCGATCGCCTTCAATGGCGATCGCCCGCCGACATGGGGCGGTTAGCTCAGTTGGTTAGAGCGTCTCGCTTACACCGAGAAGGTCGCAGGTTCGAGTCCTGCACTGCCCACCAAGTACACATGAGGGTGTCGCGCTGCCCAGGTCCCTCACTGCGTTCGGGATTTCGCCTGCGGGCTCAGACGCCCGCAACCCGGCTCAAGTTCGAGTCCTGCACTGCCCACCAAGCCGCATGTCGGCGATCTGCTACAATCGATTTGCACAGGAAGATTTCTCCCGTGCTCATGCGGGTCCCGCTAACCCGCGTCTCACAATAGCGGGGTCGTAGTTCAGTTGGTTAGAACGCTGCCCTGTCACGGCAGAGGCCGCGGGTTCGAGTCCCGTCGACCCCGCCATCTTTCGCAGCTCGTGCGGAAGGATGGTCCAAGAATTTCTCCCAGCCTTGACCCACCTCGATCTCCTACAGCATCGCGACGTTGCGGCTCCCTCACACTGATTCGCGTGCTGGCGTAATTTGACGCCACAGGCCTATGTGATAGCTCTCACACCCGACAACGACTCGGCTCACTGACTCTTGGCCCATGCATAGCCAAGAATGCAAGGTCAGCGACCGTGCGGTGTCCACCGGTTGCACCACGCCGCCACTTCCAGGGGAACGTGTTTGGCGCCGCGGCACCGGCGCAATCGATGGCTCCTGAACGAGGCAGAATCCGCGCACCTCGCGCCAAACCAAGCTGGCCACCAAGCGAAGAGGCTAGGTCCATGCTCGAAGCCGCGCAAGTTCCCGCATACGCTCCTTACTGGGCCAGTCATGTCCCCATATTGGTCGCGCTGCTACAGCTACTCGGGCTCGCCTGCTTTGCTTATATTGTGGCCAAGCGTGTGACGCCACTCGTTTGCGCTGAGCGCGATCTTCGCCTGGACCGGCCCTGGCTGCGCACGCAAAAGCTGTTGCAGTACTGGTTCGGCCAGTGGAAGCATCCGCGTTACCGCGTCGCCGGCGCGCTTCACCTTTGCATCTTTGCGGGCTTCATCATCCTGGCGACGCGGGCCTTTTATCTGCTGATCTTTGGCCTGTCGGATGACTTCGTCGCGGCGGGCGGCATCGGGCGTGTGTACGACGTTGTCGCGGATTACGCCGCGACCATCGTCTTTCTGGCCGTGTCGGCTGCCGCCGCAAGACGTATCCTCTATAAACCCGCACGCTATCAGGTGCCGGCGAAATTCGGCAAAGGCCATCCCGTCGACGCTATCTTCTTATTAGCGCTGATTGCGCTGCTGATGACCTCGGAAAGCCTCTTCGAGGCGAGCCGGGCGGCCATCCAGATGCAGCGCGGCACGGCAGCCGAGTTCCTGCCAGTCCTCTCGCTTCCCTGGCTGCTGAACGACGCTTTCGCTTCCGTGTCCTTGACCACGCTGTGGAGTTTGCACCTGGGCGCGTACCTCGTCGACGTCCTGACCTTCTACTTCTTGCTCTGCTATCGGCCCTTCGGAATCCAGTTCCACGTCGAGACCTCGCTGTTCAACGTGTTCTTCGCCAAGCTGGACCGCGGCACGGTGAAGCCAGTGCGCTGGGGCGTCAGCGACAGCCAACTCGATCAGGTGAAATCCTTCGGCGTGAAGAAATTCGAGGACTTCACCTGGAAGCACATGCTCGATTTCTACTCGTGCGCCGATTGCGGGCGTTGTTCCGACAACTGTCCGGCGAATGCGGCCGGGCGTCCGCTGTCGCCCCGGTTCCTTACCATCAAGGCGCGCGATTACTGCTTCCAGCACTTCCCCGTCTTCGGCAAATCAAACAACAGCCACGCGCTCATCGGCGGCATTTACTCGGAAGACGAAATCTGGTCGTGCACCACTTGCGGCGCCTGCGAGGAAGAGTGCCCGCTGCTGATCGAGTACATCGACAAGATCGTCGACCTGCGGCGGGGCATGGTCGACGACGGCAATGTGCCCAAATCCATCCAGAAGGCGCTGAAGGCGCTGGAGAGCCGCGGCAATCCCTACGGCAAGATGGAGAAGAAAAAGGCCGACTGGACGAAGGACAAAGAATTTCAGCAGAGCTGCGAGGTCAAGGTCCTCAACGGCGAGGGCTGGGCAGAGACACTGTACTTCGTCGATAGCATCACGTCCTACGACGATCGCATTCAGGCCATTGGCCGCGCGACTGCGCGCATTCTGAGCGCCGCGGGCGAGGACTTTGCGATTCTCGGCGCGGCGGAAAAGGACAGCGGGCACGACGTGCGGCGCTTCGGCGAAGAGATGCTCTTCCAGGCGCTTCGCGATCACAACACCGAAGCCATCAACGACGTGGGCGTCCGCCGCATCGTCGCCTCCGATCCGCACGCTTTCAACGCACTCCAGCACGACTACAAGGATCTACCGCCGGTCGAGCACATAAGCCAGTTCGCCGCCCGCGCCATCGGCGCCGGCTGGCTTCGCCTGAACCCGGTCGAGAACGCAGACAACGTCTACACCTATCACGATCCCTGCTATCTGGGCCGGCATAACCAGGTGTACGACGAGCCGCGCGCCGTGTTGGACGCGATCCCGGGCTTGAAGCGAGTGGAGATGGGCCGCTGCCGCGACCGCTCGTTCTGCTGCGGCGGCGGCGGGTTGATGCTGTTCTACGAGCCGAAGGAAGAGGAGCGGATTGGCGTGCAGCGCGTCAGAATGGCCGCCGAAGTGGGCGCGAACGTCATCGTGACCGCGTGCCCGTTCTGCATGGTGAATATAGAAGATGCGATCAAGGTCTCGGGCATGGAAGGCAAGATGACGGCGATTGATCTGGCGGAGTTGGTCGACCAGCAGCTCGTGCGCGAGGAGGTGGGAACGGCGATCGAGGAAGAGGTATTACCGAGCGAGGCGCATGTGTAGGCAGCTTTGAAGGGGCGCAGCTTTAGCTGCGCCGGCTGAGGCGCTTTAGTTTTTTGTCATTCCGCGCGGGCTTCAGCCCGCGAGGAATCTGCTTTTCGAAATGCATCGCTATCGCGAATTGCATGAGGAAATTCTTCCGGGAGGATGAAGTGGAAATACTAGTTTGCGCCAGAAGAGTACCCGACACGTCGGAGAACGAAATCCAGCTCAACGGTGCGGGGAATGACATCGAACGCGACGACCTGGTCTATTCGATCAACGAGCCGGACAACTACGCGGTCGAAGAGGCCTTGCAGATCGTCGCCAAATCCGGCGGCAACGTCACCGTCGCAACCGTGGGCACCGACGACGACGAAGAGATCCTGCGCCGCGAGATGGCCATGGGCGCCAACCAAGGCGTGCTTCTTTCCGACGACGCTTTCAGCGGCTCAGACGGCAAGGGCATCGCAACCGTGCTTAAGGGCTTCGTGCAGAAGAACAAGTTCGACCTGGTGCTGACCGGCGTGCAGGCCGAAGACGGCGGCGCGCAGGTGGGCGGCATGCTGGCCGCGATGCTCGACTCCCCCTTCGCCTCGCTGGTCAACTCCATTGAGGTGCTCGACGGCAACAAGCTGAAGGTCAGCCGCGAAATCGAAGGTGGCAATCGCGAGATCAGCGAGATCGACCTGCCCTGCGTGCTCTCCATCCAGACTGGCATCAACGAACCGCGCTACGTCGGCATGCGGGGCATCCGCCAGGTCGCATCGCTGGAGATTCCGACCTATGGCGCATCCGACCTCGGAGTCGATCCCAAGTCGGTAGGCGAAGCTGCCGCCAATGTTAAGCGCGACGACTACTTTGTGCCTGTGCTGGGCAAGGGCGCGGAGATTCTGCAAGGCACGAACGAAGAAGTCGCCGACAAGCTGATTGAGCTGCTGAAGGCCAAAGGAGGTTTGCAATGACAGCCCGGATTTTTGCCTACATCATTCACAAGGCCGGCGTGGTGGACGATACCGCCGCCGAGCTGCTCGCAGCCGCGAAGAAGATCGATCCCACCGCATCTCCCACGGCCATTGTCGTCGGCCCAGGCGCGGATGTCGATGCGGTCTGCAAGAGTGTCTCCGCTTCGTTCCCTGAAGTGTGGAAAGTGGCCAGCGACAGCCTCGCTTACCCTAACGCCGAACTCGTTCGGCAAGCACTCGTAAAAGCCCTGCCGCAAGGCTGCATCGTGCTGGTCCCGCACAATCACTTCGGAATCGATCTCGGGCCGGGGCTTTCCATCAAGCTGAATGCCACCTTCGTCTCTGACGTGGTCGGCATTGATGGAGTGGACGGCACCAATCTCAAAGTCGTTCGCCAGGAATTCGGCGGGGCGGTGAGCGCTCATGTGCGCTGCAACATCGCCTCGGGCGCGGTGGTGAATGTGCGTCCCGGCGCATTCAAGCCCATTGAGGCGGCTCCGATCACCGGAGTCGTGGTCGACAAGCAAGTCGGCCCGCTCACGGCGAGGCGCCGCTACCTGACGACGATCATGCCCGAGGCGGGCGACGTCGACATCACCAAGGAACCGGTGCTGGTCTCGGTTGGCCGCGGCATCGGCGAGAAGGACAACATCCCCATCGCCGAGGAGCTGGCCGAAGCGCTGGGCGCGGTGGTGAGCTGCTCGCGTCCGGTTGTCGATGCCAAATGGTTGCCCAAGTCCCGCCAGGTTGGCTCGTCCGGCCAGACGGTGAAGCCCAAGGTCTACATGGCCTGCGGCATCAGCGGATCCTTCCAGCACCTGGCCGGCCTGAAAGGCAATCCGTTCATCGTGGCCATCAACAAGAACCCCAAGGCACCGATTTTCCAGGTCGCCGACGTTGGCATCGTCACCGACATGCTGGAGTTCATGCCGGAGCTGGCCAACAAGGTCCGTGAGGCGAAGAAGGTCACAGCGTAAGCCAGCTTATGCATTGCTGTTTTGCGCAAGTACGGGTAGAGCGGCGTTTCAGCGCCGCGTCACGGCCGCAAGTTCAGGAGTAGAGCCGGGCTTCAGCCCGGCGGCACTTATATCGTCGGCTGAAGCCGACTCGGGCAAGAAATAACGGTTGGGGACGCGGGCCTGAAGGCCCGCTCTACCCGGTCGTGGTACGGTCAACGACTTTAGCAATCACGAAAGGTCTGGTCATGATCACCAAAAAAACCCTGCAACTGAGCTTGAAATCGCTGCGCGACTTCGCCAAGAAACGCCTGCCCGATGAGGAGCTGATCGCTCTGGACGAACGCGACGAATGCCCGGTGGAGATTGTCCGCCACATGAGCGACCCGGACAAGCTGGGCATCCAGCTCCTGTTCATTCCAGAAGAATACGGCGGCATGGGCGGCAGCACCATGGACGTCTACCTCATCTGCGAGCAGATGGCGCGCATCGACCTTGGCGTCGCCACTTCCCTGTTCGCCACCTTCCTCGGCAGCGATCCCATCACCTTCGGCGCCACTCCTGAGCAGAAGAAGAAGTGGCTGGGCAAGATCGCTGACGAGGGCACCCTCTTCGCCTACGGCGCAACCGAGCCCGACGCCGGCAGCGATCTCGGTTCGCTGAAGACCACCGCCGATCGCGTCGAGAAAGACGGCAAGATCGTCGGCTACAAGATCAATGGCAGCAAGCAGTGGATCTCGAACGGCGGCATCGCCGACCATTGCACCATCCTCGCCAACACGCCCGCCGGGCCAAGCTGGTTCATCGTGGATGCGGGCACTAAGGGCTTCGCGCACGATGAGCCCGAGGACAAGCACGGCATTCGCCTGAGCAACACCGCGGCGCTCGCCCTCAACGATGTGTACGTCGATGCCGACCGTCTCGTGGGCGGCGTCGAAGGCCAGGGCCTAATCCAGGCGCAGTTGGTCTTCGGTTACACGCGGGTGATGGTCGCGGCGTTCGGACTGGGCGCGGGCTGGTCCGCGCTGGACCGCGCAATTCCCTACTCGACAAAGCGCATCCAGGGCGGCGCGCCGCTGTCGGAGAAGCAGGGCTACACGCATAAGCTGATCGTCCCCAATGTGGTGAAGCTGGAAGCCGGCCGCGCCTATATAGAAGAGACGGCGCAGCGCATCGACGCCGGCAACGAAGGCAGCCTGAACACCGAGGGCGCAATCGCCAAGTACATGTCCACCGAAGCGGGCGATGCCGCGGCCGACGCCAGCATCCAGGCGCTCGGCGGCTACGGTTACACCCACGAGTACATGGTGGAGAAGATCAGCCGCGACGTGCGCATCACCCGCATTTACGAGGGCACCTCAGAAATCATGGAGATGACCATCAGCCGCGATCGCTGGCAGCTCCACCTGAAGACGCGCGGCCAGTATTATCATGAGCGCGCCCGCGAGGCCGAGGCGCTTCATGCTGCGCATCCCAATGTCGGCGCGGATGTGGCCGCGCTGGCGCTGCACGCCTTGGCCGAGCTGATGGAGAAGGCGCGCGTGCATCGGCTGACTCGCTTCCAGCACATCCTGTTCCGCATCGGCGAGTGGATCGCCTATGCGGAGTGCGCTGCCACCCTGGCGCGCCGCGCAGCGTTGGCGGCTGAAGGCCGTCTGCATGAGAAAGCCAACGAGCGCTTCGACCCGACGGCGCTCGCCGCCATCAGCCGAATCTTTGCGCGCGAAGCGGCGATGAAAGTCGCAGGAGATGGGCTGCGCTGCATCGCCGGAACGGGCGGCGTGAGCGACGAAGAGATGCCGCTGTTCGAAGCGGCGCTGAGCATGTCCGCGATTCACCGCGCCCAGAAAGGACTGCTCGCCGACATGGACTACGTCGCTGACGTGCTCTACAACCGCGTGAAGAAAGAGGTGCAACAACCCGTCCTGGCCTGAGGCAGCTCAGATCGGAACAGGTGGGGGCGTCCGGCTGCAACAGGCCGGGCGCCTTTTGTTTTGCAGCCCAGGGTCGTGCCCTGATAAGAACCATGGCGGAGGATCCGATGGGCGTTGCCATACAACCGCCTCCTCCAAGGCCAACATTGAGTGTTGCCACACATTGTTGCCGTCACGATAGCCACAACTTGTGTGTTGCCACACGATTGTCGCTGGTGCGGCTGCCAACTTTACGTGTTACCACATGTAGTTCGCTGCGCCGCAGGGCGAAGACGAGAAGCCCGGTGTGGCACCGGCCGCCCGCCAAAATGACCGGCGAATTCCCGCCACTCATGTGTATGTCACAACACGCCACGAATCACCGCCTCATGTGCGGTGTATCACCTTCGTCAGGACACCACATCACACAAGAAACATCGCCGCATCACTGACAACTCCCGCCCCTGACTGTCACAGTAGGAGTGCTCTTGGGCGCTTCCAGTGTGCCCTCCCCTTGTGAGCGAAATACTCCTCCAGGTGTGGGGAGGACGCAAGGCTCCAGCGTTTGGATGTCTGCTATTTGCGCGCCCGAAGCCACCATTTGTCCCAACAGAATCACTGCCAAAGGAAGTGTCCGTTATGAAAGATACCGCTCATCGCGCGATTGCGATTGTGGGGGTGGGAGCCATCCTCCCCGATGCTCCCAACGTTGCTGCATTCTGGAACAACGTGAAAACCGGGCGGTACAGCATCACCGACGTCACGCTTGACCGGTGGGACCCGGCCTTCTATTACGACGCCGATCCAGGCGCTCCCGACAAGACCTATTCGAAGATCGGCGGCTGGGTGCGCGAATACACGTGGGACCCGATGAAGTGGCGCCTGCCGATTCCGCCGCGCGTCGCCGACGCCATGGACCCGGCGCAGAAGTGGGCCGTTGCCTGCACGCACGAAGCGCTGGAGGATTACGGCTATCCTAAGCGGCCACTGGATCTCGATCGCACAGCGGTAATTCTCGGCAACGCCATGGCGGGCGAAAAGCACTACCTCAGCTCGCTACGGGTGTTCTTCCCCGAGTACGCCGGCGAGCTGGCGCAGAGCCCGAGCTTCGCCAAACTGCCGGCGGAGCTGCGGCGCGAGATCAGCGAGCAGTTGCACGAGCGCATGGGCAAGCGTCTCGCGCCGATTACGGAAGACACGATGCCCGGCGAGCTGGCTAACTGCATGGCGGGCCGCATCGCCAACCTGTACAACTTCCACGGTCCGAATTTCGTCTGCGACGCGGCGTGTGCCTCGGCGATGGCGGCGATCAGCGCGGCCGTCGAAGGCCTGGTGCAAAACAATTTTGACATCGCGGTGACCGGCGGCGTCGACCGCAACATGGGCGCTCCGACCTTCGTGAAGTTCTGCAAGATCGGCGCGCTGTCCGCCACCGGAACAAGGCCCTTCGCGCAGGGTGCGGATGGCTTCGTGATGGGCGAGGGCGCGGCGATCCTCCTGATGAAGAGGCTGGCCGATGCCGAGCACGATCAGGACAAAATCTACGCCGTGCTGCGCGGCATCGGCGGCGCGAGCGATGGCAAGGGCAAAGGTATCACGGCGCCGAACCCGGTCGGCCAGAAGCTGTGTATCGAACGCGCCTGGCAGAACGCCGGACTTTCGCCCGGGACTGCAACCTTGATTGAAGGCCACGGCACCTCGACGAAGGTCGGCGATGTGGTGGAAGCGCAATGCATGGTCGAGGTGCTCAGCAGCGCGAACCTGCCGGTGCACTCGGTGGCGCTGGGCTCGGTGAAGTCGAACATCGGACATCTGAAGGGAGCAGCGGGCGCGGCCGGAATACTGAAGGCCACGCTGGCGCTGCATGACAAGGTCCTTCCCCCCAGCTTGCACTGCGAGCATCCCAGCCCCGACATCGACTTCGCCCACTCGCCGCTGTATGTGAACACCGAACTTCGGCCGTGGAACATTCCAACGGATGGCGTGCGGCGCGTCGGGGTGAGTGCGTTCGGATTCGGCGGCACGAACTTTCACGTCGTGATGGAGGAGCACATCCCTGGCAGGCTGAATGGCAATGGCAGGAAGTCGATTGCGATTCCGGTGGTGCCGCCTGCGGTAACCAAGGAAGTTCCAATGCAGGTCAACGGCAGCGCTGCTCTTCCTGTTGCACCACTGGCGACGACACGCACCGTTGCGCCTGCACCGCAGACGTCTGCTCGCAAAGCCCCATTGCGTGGCGCGCTGGTGATCGGTGCGGCGGCAGAGGCCGAACTGGTTGAGCGTCTGCGCGCGGTCCAGAAGTCCGCACAAGCTGGTCAAGCCCCGACACCCGCTTCACCAGCCGATGCGGACCTGGCCGCGCCAGAACGTTTGGTGATTGACTATGCCGATGCCGCCGAGTTGGCGAACAAATGCGGCATGGCGCTCAAGGCCTTCGCGGCAAATCAGGCTGCCTTCTGGAAAGCGCTGCGCGCGCAGGGAATCTTCCGCGGACACGGCCCGGCTCCCAAGGTCGCCTTCCTCTACACCGGACAGGGATCGCAGTACGTCAACATGCTGCGAAGCATTCGGGAGAAAGAGCCCATCATCGCTGAGACCTTCGCGGAAGCGGACCGCGTCATGACGCCGCTGGTCGGCAAGCCGCTCACCGAATTCATCTACATCGACACGGCCGACGAGAAGAAGCTTGCGGAGGCGGAAGATGCTCTGCGGCAAACGGCCATCACCCAGCCGGCGGTGATCACCATCAACATCGCGACGACCCGGCTGCTCGCGGCCTACGGCATTCGTCCTGACATGACTATGGGACACAGCGTGGGCGAGTACGGCGCGCTGGTCGCATCCGGCGCGATGCCATTCGAGGATGCGCTGGAGGCGGTCAGTGCGCGCGGCCGCGAGATGACGCGCGTCTCCATGGCCGACAACGGCAAGATGGCAGCCCTGTTTGCCCCCATCGCGGAAGTCGAGCGCATTCTCAAGAGCGTGAACGGCTATGTGGTGATTGCCAACGTCAACAGCAACACCCAGTCGGTGATTGGCGGCGGCAGCCAAGCGGTTGAACAGGCGATGCAGATCTTCCTCCAAGCCGGCTACAACGTGGTGGAGCTGCCGGTCAGCCACGCCTTCCACACTTCCATCGTGGCTCCCGCAAGTGCGCCGTTGAAGCAGATGTTGTGCCGTCTGCGGTTGCAATCGCCGCAACTGCCAATCATTGCCAATGTGACTGGAGAGTTCTATCCCACCGGGCCTGATGTTGGACCACGGATACCGGACATGCTGGCGCAGCAGGTGGCCGCGCCGGTGCAATTCGTCAAAGGTTTGCGCACGCTGTATAACGCGGGCGCGCGGGTGTTCGTCGAGGTCGGCCCGAAGAAGGCGTTGCAAGGTTTCGCTGAAGATGTGCTGGGCAGCGACGGCAACGTCTTCTCGTTGTTCACCAACCATCCCAAACTCGAGGACCTCACGGCGTTCAATCAGGCGCTGTGCGGGATGTATGCGGCGGGGCTGGGACGCCAGCGGGCCGAAGCCGTGCGCGAGGTTCCGGCGGAGGTAGCCGCGCGCCCTGCCGCGTCGCCCGCCCCCAAGGAAGTGAAAGTATCACATGAGGAAGTGCCCGCAACCGGATCAGCGGCTGAACAGATCGCGTCGGCAGACGGCGACCGCTACAGCCAGCTTGGCCACCTCTTCGCGGCGGCGATGGAGCGCGGCTGGGAGATTTACCAGGGCCAGAAGCCGACGAAGAGCGAACCGGTGACTATCACCGGCGCCGCAGTGGGCCTGCCCGGCACCGAGCGCATCTTCGACGACGGCAACATCGCGCGCCTGCTGAACGGCGACCAGTTCATCGGCCCCATCCCCGAGCGCTTCCGCCGCGAGATGCTCGACAAACGCATCTGGCGTCTGGTGAAGAGCGCAGAGGGTGAGGCCTCTTTCGAGTCCATCACGGATGTGGCTGACGTGATCAAGCTGGCGGGCCGCGGAGGCGCCTTCAATCTGGAAGGTGAATTCGGAGTTCCCGCCGAGCGCCTCGCCGCGTTCGACCGGGTTACGCAGTTGGCGATTGCCGTCGGCATCGACGCCATGCGCGATGCCGGTATTCCGCTAATCATGCGCTACAAGACGACGACCAAGGGCACGCAGCTTCCCGAGCGCTGGGGCTTGCCGGATGCCCTGCGCGATGAGACGGGCGTCATCTTTGGCTCGGCGTTCCCCGGCTACGACTCCTATGCGGAGATCATGGCGGGCTATTTCGCCGATCGCGCGCGTCGCGAAGAGCTGGCCATGCTGGAAAAATGGAGCGCGGGGGCCGCCAATGGACACTCGGCCATGGGCCAGCAGGTCGCGCGCCGCATCGACGAGCTGCGCGCCGCCCTCGAGAAGGAGCCGTACGTCTTCGACCGGCGCTTCTTGCTCAGGGTCCTGTCGATGGGACATTCGCAGTTTGCCGAACTCATCGGCGCGCGCGGTCCCAACACGCAAATCAATGCCGCCTGTGCGACCACGGCGCAAGCGGTGTCGTTGGCGGAGGACTGGATTCGCGCCGGGCGCTGCCGCCGCGTCATCATCATCTCGGCGGACGACGTCACCTCCGACAACATGATCGGGTGGTTCGGCGCCGGCTTTCTGGCCAGCGGCGCCGCCGCCACCGACGAAGCGGTGGAAGAGGCCGCGATTCCCTTCGACCGCCGCCGTCACGGTCTGATTATGGGCATGGGCGCCGCGGCCCTGGTGGTGGAGAGCGCCGAGGCTGCTCGCGAACGCGGGATCCAGCCCATCTGCGAAGTTTTGAGCGCGGTCACCGCCAATAGCGCCTTCCACGGAACTCGTCTCGATGTGCAGCATATCGGCCAGGTGATGGAGGACCTGGTGGGCCAGGCCGAATCGCGCGGTGGCATTCAACGCCAACAGATAGCCCCAAAGACGGTTTTCGTCTCGCACGAAACCTATACCCCAGCGCGTGGCGGCAGCGCCTCAGCGGAGGTCCACGCGCTGCGTCGCATCTTCGGTGACGCCGCGGACCAGATCGTGGTCGCCAATACCAAGGGCTTGACTGGCCACGCCATGGCGACCGGCATCGAAGACGTCCTGGCCGTCAAGACGCTGGAGACGGGACTGGTGCCGCCGGTGGCGAACTTCAAGGAAGTCGATCCGGAGTTGGGTCCGTTGAACTTGTCCAAGGGCGGCACTTATCCCGTCGAGTACGCACTACACCTCGGCGCAGGATTTGGCTCGCAGATCAGCATGATGCTGCTGCGTTGGGTCAGGACAAAGGATGGCAAACGTCGGCGGCCCGATGCGCTGGGATATGCGTACCGTGTGGCCGATCCGGCGAGCTGGAATGGGTGGCTGGGCCGGATCACGGGACAGGCAAAGCCGGAGTTGGAAGTCGTGAAGCGCACGTTGCGGGTGTGCGATCGGGGGCCGCAGGCGAGGGTGGCGGTGACGATCGAAGGGTCCCGTCCCGTCGTGATACCGGCCGCCGTGCTGCCGACAGTGCCACTGGCGACGCCTTTGCCCGTGGCGGCGAGCGCACCCGCGCCCGTCGTGAGGCCCGAACCATCACAAGAAGTAAAGCCGGCCAAGGCGGTAGCGGCGCCGCCCGCAGCCGTGGCCGCTCAACCACAGCCCGAGCGCGCTGCTGCACCAGCGGCGACTGAAACCAAACCCGAGCGCTCTGTTGTCTCCGCGAAAACTGAAGCCAAGGCCGAGGTCGCCGCTCCCCTGGCGCCAGACGTAACCGCGCCGGGCGCCTCGGTTAAGGAGCGAATCCTGGCGCTGGCGGTGGAGAAGACCGGCTATCCGGCGGAGATGCTCGACCTCGATCTCGACTTGGAAGCGGACCTGGGCGTCGACACCGTCAAGCAAGCGGAAATCTTCGCCGCGATCCGCGATATGTACAACATCCCGCGCGATGAAAGCCGCAAGCTGCGCGATTATCCTACGCTGGCACATGTCATCCGGTTCGTATACGAGAAGCGGCCCGACCTGGCTGGAGCGGCTGCACCCGCGCCAGAAGTCGCACACGCCCCCACTCCGACAGCGGCACCACCGAGTGCACCAACGGCCGCAGTCGCGCCTCGCACCCCTGAAGAGGCGGCGCCTGCTGATGCTGTTGCGGTGGTGCAGGCTGCCGGCGCGGATGTTCAGGAGCGGGTCCTCGCTCTGGTCGTGGAGAAGACCGGCTATCCCAAGGAGATGCTTGACCTCGATCTCGACCTGGAAGCGGACCTCGGCGTCGATACGGTGAAGCAGGCGGAGATGTTCGCCGCCATCCGTGAGATTTACAACATTCCGCGCGACGAGAACCGCAAGCTGCGCGATTACCCGACGCTGGCACACGTGATTCGCTTCGTGTACGAGAAACGGCCGGACTTGGCAGGAGTGGCGGCCAAGCCCGAAGCTCCAACGCCGGCGGTGACCGTAAGCGAGCCGGTCATTGCCGCTTCAGTCGCAGAAGCGGCGATGGCGACACCCGCTCCGCCCACGCAAACCGCCGAGAGCGTCAAGCAGCGCATTCTGGCGCTGGTGGTGGAGAAGACCGGATATCCGGAAGAGATGCTGGACCTCGATCTCGATCTGGAAGCGGACCTCGGCGTCGATACCGTCAAGCAGGCGGAGATGTTTGCCGCCATCCGCGAGATCTACAACATTCCGCGCGATGAGAACCGCAAGCTCCGCGATTACCCCACGCTGGCGCACGTCATTCGGTTCGTGTTCGAGATGCGGCCCGATCTGGCCGGCGGCACACCGGCAGTCAAGCAAGAGCCTGCACCTGCAAGCGAGCCTCCTGCGACGAAGCAGGCTGAGATCGCTCCCGCTGTCAGTGCGACTACAGCCTCGGCAAACCCAGTCGCACCGCCGCCGCCGGCACCGGCTGCAATAGCGACCGGGGTGAGTCTCGATTCGATTCAGCAGAAAGTCCTTGAGATCGTCGCCGAGAAGACCGGCTATCCCAAGGAGATGCTCGATCTCGATCTCGACCTCGAGGCCGATCTCGGCATCGACACCGTGAAGCAGGCGGAGATGTTCGCCTCGGTGCGCGCGGCCTACAACATCCCGCGCGATGAGAACCTCAAGCTGCGCGACTTCCCCACTCTTGCGCACGTCATCAAGTTCGCGCAGGACAGGGCGGGTATTGCCACAACCGCAGGAACAACGATCAAGACAAAAGCGCCGGGTGCAACGGTCACAACCCCTCCCCCAGAATTGCTGACCTTCGACGCGGCCAACAAAATTCCGCGCCGCGTACCCATCCCCGCGCTTCGCCCGCCGCTCACCTTGTGCAAGCCAACCGGCGTGACGCTCGGCCCTGGCAGTCGCGTCATTATTATGTCCGGCCGCGGCGGCGTGGCCGAGACGCTGACGCAGCAATTGCGCAGCCAGGGCGTTGAACCGCTTTGCATCACGAATGCGCCTGGCACTGACTCGCTGCTCAGCACCATCGAGAGCTGGTTGAAGGCCGGGCCGGTGCAGGGCGTCTTCTGGCTGCCTGCGCTGGACAACGAAGGCCCTATCAGCGGCATGGACATCGCGACCTGGCGCGAGGGCTTGCGGGTCCGCGTGAAGGCGCTCTACTCCACCATGCGGCGCTTGTACGACCAGGTTGCCGCCGCGGGCACATTCCTCATCAGCGCAACGCGGCTCGGCGGACAGCACGGCTACGACGAAATGGGCGCGACTGCTCCCATGGGCGGTGCGGTGGTTGGCTTCACCAAAGCCTACAAGCGTGAGCGGCCTAACGCGCTGGTGAAAGCCGTGGACTTCGAGGTTGACCGCAACGCGTGGGAAATTGCGGCACTGCTGGTCGACGAAGCGCTGCACGATCCGGGCGCAGTCGAGATCGGCTACAAAGACGGGCTGCGCTGGACCGTCGGTTTACAGGAGCAGTCCGCCGAAAACGGGCAGCCCGGCCTCACACTCAACCGCGACAGCGTCTTCGTGATCACAGGCGCGGCGGGCAGCATCGTCTCGGCGATCACGCAAGACCTGGCGGCCGCGTCCGGCGGCACCTTCTACCTGCTCGATCTTGTGCCCGAGCCGGACGCCAACAATCCCGACCTGACGCGCTTCGTCAACGACAAAGAAGCACTGAAGCGCGATCTGTTCGCCCGCATTCAGGCACGGGGCGAACGTGCCACTCCGGCGCTGGTCGAGAAAGAACTTGCTGCTCTGGAGCGCGCCAATGCGGCCCTCAGCGCCATTCGCGCGGTCGAAGCCGCCGGAGGCACCGCCCACTACTTCAGCGTGAACCTGGCGGATGCTGCGACCGTGGCCAGGGTCATCGCGGAAGTGCGCCAGCGCAGCGGGCGCATCGCTGTGTTGCTGCACGCTGCCGGTCTGGAGCGCAGCCGCTTCCTGCCCGACAAGGACGCGCGCGAATTCGACCTGGTCTTCGACGTGAAGGCAGACGGCTGGTTCAACCTGCTGCACGCCATCGCCGATATGCCGCTGGGCGCGACGGTGGCGTTCAGCTCGGTCGCCGGGCGCTTCGGCAACGGCGGCCAGACCGATTACAGCGCCGCCAACGACCTGCTCTGCAAGTACACGTCGAGCTTCCGCGCCACTCGTCCGCAGACGCGCGGCATCGTTATCGACTGGAGCGCGTGGGGCGGCATCGGCATGGCGACGCGCGGCTCCATCCCCAAGATGATGGAGATGGCCGGCATCGACATGATTCCGCCCGAAGCCGGCATTCCCGTCATCCGGCGCGAACTCACCAGCGGCGGATGGCGCGGCGAAGTCGTCATCGCCGGGCGCCTGGGTGTGATGCTGAACGAATGGGACGCGACCGGCGGACTGGACGTCGCCGCGCTCTCAGCTTCGAGCGAGGCGCTGGCAAAACAAGGGCCGATGGTGGGCCGCATCACCGGCGTTGGCGTCTACAGCGGGCTGACGATGGAGACAACACTCGATCCCGCGGTGCAGCCGTTCCTGTACGACCATCGCATCGACGGCACGCCGGTGTTGCCCGGAGTGATGGGGATTGAGGCGTTCGCCGAGGTCGCGTTGTGTCTGCATCCCGGCTGGCACATCGAGGCCATCGAGGAGGTGAATTTCTTCGCCCCGTTCAAGTTCTACAAGAACGAGCCGCGAACGGTGATCCTTCAGGCCATCATTCACCCCGTGGGTGGCAAGCTCATCGCCGACTGCCGCCTCATTGGCCGGCGCACACTTCCCAATCATCCCGAGCCGCAGGAGACCCTGCATTTCACGGCGCAGGTGCGAGTGGGTAAGCAGGCACCGGTCGAGCTGAGCGGGCCGTCGCCGCGGCTATCCGCTGACGCCATCGTCGACGCGGCGCACATCTATCGCATTTACTTCCACGGCCCCGCCTACCAGGTGGTGGAGCGGGCGTGGTGGGATGGCGAGCGCATCATCGGCGAGATGTCGCCCAACTTGCCGGAGAACCACCAGCCCTCCGACCGCCCCACGGTGATTGGGCCGCGCATGATCGAGCTGTGCTTCCAGACTGCCGGTCTGTGGCAGATGGCGGCGCAGGGGCGGATGGGCCTGCCGTGGAAGGTGCAGCAGGTTTCGGCGCACCGCGCGCCCAAGCCGAATGGAAACAGACTGTACGCGGTTGTCACTCCGCATCCCGAGCAGGGGACCTTCGATGCGGAGGTGATGGACGCCAACGGACAGCGCTATCTGCGTCTGGGCGGATACAGTACGGTCGAGTTGCCCGACAACGTCGATGCCGAGTCGCTGAAGGCGCTACAGAACATCCTTTCGCCGCATGAGCTGGCGACTTCGTAGACCCTCTTGCACTAAGACGAGGTCGAACAGGTGCTCCTATGGCAAACGACTTTGAACGCGTCGCCATCGTTAATCGCGGCGAGGCCGCGATGCGCTTCATCCACGCGGTGCGCGAATTCAATCAGGAGCGGAGAACAGCGCTGCGCACCATCGCGCTCTTCACCGATCCCGACCGGCAGGCCATGTTCGTTCGCCAGGCGGACGAATCCGTCTCCCTGGGCCCGGCGCGCATCGCCGACCCCAACACTCATCACCTGAAGAGCTCGTACGTCGACTACCCGCTGTTGGAGCAGGCGCTGCGGAAAGCGCGCGCCGAGGCAGTTTGGGTGGGGTGGGGTTTCGTGGCCGAGCACGCGCAGTTCGCCGATCTCTGCCGCGCTCTGGGCATCGTCTTCATCGGGCCCGATGGCGACGTCATGCGGCTGCTGGGCGACAAGATCTCGTCGAAGCGGCTTGCCGAGAAGGCGCAAATTCCCATTGCCGATTGGAGCGGCGGGCCGGTGGAGACGCTGAGCGACGCCTGGCATCATGCCGAGCGCCTGGGCTATCCGCTGTTCATCAAGGCGACCGCCGGCGGCGGCGGTCACGGCATTCGCCGCGTCCATTCGCCCGGCGAGATGGAGAAAGCGTTCTCCAGCGCTCGCGCCGAGGCGTTCAAGGCGTTTGGCGATCCCACCGTCTTCCTCGAGCAGGCAGTGATGGGCGCACGCCATGTCGAGGTCCAGGTCATCGCCGATCAACACGGAACCACGTGGGCGGCCGGAGTTCGCGACTGCACCATACAACGCCGCCATCAGAAGGTCATGGAGGAAGCTCCGTCGCCCGCCTTAACGCGCGAGCAGCATGAATTTTTGCGTGCCGCGGCAGTTCGTCTCAGCCAGGCCGCCGGGTATCGCAATGCCGGCACAGTCGAGTTCCTCTACGAGCCGCAGAACCAGCGCTTCGTCTTCATGGAGATGAACACGCGGCTTCAGGTTGAGCATCCGGTGACGGAATGTACGACCGGCCTCGATCTGGTGAAGCTCCAGATCCATGTCGCGCGCGGCGGGCGCCTGGAAGGCGAGCCACCTCTGACCGTTGGTCATGCCATCGAAGTGCGGCTGAACGCCGAGGACGCCGACCACGGCTTCGCTCCCGCCCCCGGCGCAATCGAGCGCTTCCGCGTGCTCACCGGGCCGGGCGTGCGCATCGACACCGGCGTGGAGGAAGGCGACGCGGTGCCTCCCGATTTCGATTCGATGATCGCCAAGATCATCGCCTTTGGACGCGATCGCAAGGAAGCTCTGGCGCGGCTCCAGCGGGTACTGCACGAAAGCGTCGTGGTCATCAAGGGAGGCACGAGCAATCGGGCGTTCCTGCTGGAGTTGCTAAGCCGGGAGGAAGTCCAGCGCGGCGAGTTCGACATTGGCTGGCTGGACCGCCTGGCGGCCAAGGGGGACCTGCTTTCGCGCCGCCACCTTGACGTTGCGCTGGTGCAGGCAGCCATCAACGCCTACAATGCCGAGCTTCGCGTGGAGCAGGCGCAGTTCTATGCTTCCGCCTTGCGCGGCAGACCGCAAGTGCGCAATGAAATCGGCCGCACGGTCGAGCTCCGTTACGGCGAACACGCCTACTCCATGAAGGTCAGTCGCATGGGGCTGCGGCAGTACCGGATCGAGGTGGACGGTACGTGCGTCGAGGCTGAGATTGAGCCCATCGGTCCCTTCGAGTGCTGGCTCACTCTCTTCGGGCAACGCTTTCACGTGGTGTCGGTCGAGCAGGGATCGCACTTCCGCATTGAGATCGATAGCCTGTCGCATCGCATCGATCGCGACGACGGCGGAGTGGTGCGAGCGCCGGCGCCCGCGGTCGTGGTCTCCATCGCGGTCCAGCCCGGCGACAGCGTTGCCACCGGCGACCGCCTGGCCGTGATTGAAGCCATGAAGATGGAAACGCAGATCGTCTCCCCCTTCGCCGGCAAGGTTCGCCAGATCATGGCAATCCCCAACGTGCAGGTTGGGACTGGCGACCCACTGCTACAAATCGAGCCTTTCAGCACCGATGAGGTGGGCGAAACCACCGAGCGGGTGGTCTTCAGCACGTCGCTCCCGCCGAGCGCTCAGGAGCAATCGCAAGAGTTGCGCTGGCAACAAAACTTGCAGGAGCTTCGCCAGCTCATGCTGGGTTTCGACGTCAGCCCGGAGCGCACGTCACGCCTGATCGCCGAATTGAAGGAGCCGCCGCAAGCGGACACTAACGGCAGCCTTCGTCGTCTGGAAGACGAAATCCTCAACATCTTTGTAGA
>Ga0335081_10002714_pt1 | contig 27860 bp, 18 predicted proteins | sample Lox_Sample_35_FD_206713 | JGI IMG/M metagenome (GOLD analysis project Ga0335081, IMG submission 206713) | Soil microbial communities from Loxahatchee National Wildlife Refuge, Florida, United States - Lox_Sample_3.5 | ecosystem: Environmental > Terrestrial > Soil > Wetlands | place: USA...
GAATGTTCAGGCGTCGTAGAATCATCCACACCAAAATGGCGTTGACGGCGTGCAACACCACGTTGACCACGTGATACCCCGTCGCCTTCGCACCCCATAACCGCCACTCCGCCCACCACAAGCTCCAGGTCAACGGATAATAATCCGGAGATTCCGCTGTAAACCAGAACCGATACGGTCCGTCGTGGGCTTTGACCAATTGGTTGTTCGTGATTAGAAGGTCATCGTCCCAAACGAATCCGCCGCGCATCGCCGGGAGGTACGCCACGATCGTCAGCAGAAAGATCAGAATGGCGCCGACGCGTGGTGATTTCCAGACGTTCTTCATGACTTTAAGATTCATCTACTGATTACTGCTCTGAGCCGCGCCAAGCCATTCTGGGCCTCGGTGTAATCGGGATTGAGACGCACCGCCTCTTTGTATTCGCCAATCGCCTCCTGGACTTTTCCTTCCTTCTCCAAGGCAATTCCCAGATTGTAGTGCGCCTCGGCAAAATCGGGATTGATTTCCAACGCTTGTTTCCATTGTTGCATCGCTTCCTGGATCGCCCCCCGTCGCATCAAAACGGCTCCGAGATTGTTGTGAGCCTTGGCATAACCGGGGTCGATCCGGAGCGCCTGCTCGTAATATCCGATCGCTTCCTGCCAGCGGCCTGCCTGCTCCAAAGCGACCCCCACATTGTAGGGTACCTCCGCAAAATCAGGCTTGAGCCGTGACGCTTCTACCCAATGTCCCATCGCCTCTTTCATCTTGCCCTGACGCGCCAGCACAACTCCCAAGTTATTGTGTGCCATCCAGCAATCCGGATTTTTCCTCAGAGTATCTTGCCAGAGCGTTTCTGAGTCTCGATACACTTCTGCCCGCCCCCACGTCGACGCAGCGAGCAGCAGCACTATCGCTGCGGCCGCAAGCATTCCAACACGTCGAGTCGTTTGACCAGCGCGTTCGAGAATGGTCGCTCCTGCGCTGACCGCCAAGACAATCAGGCCAATACAGGCCAGATATTGAAAATGATCTGCGACGAACGAATAGCGAAACGGATACACATCGAAAAAACCCAACGCTGGCGTCAAGGTACCCGCAAAGCATAAAACGGCCACCAACGGCCCCTTCCCGATTCGCGATCGCAGCAACCACAGGGTGACGAGAACACTCAAAGCGGCCAAGGGAAACAGATATGGCCACGCTACGCCCGCGTCGACTCGCCAGCGCGGATAAATGAACATAAGATCATGCGGCCAGAATAGCTTCCCGGCGTAAAACCAAAGCGCCCGACCTGCAATCAGACAACGCTGGATTATGGTCAACTCCCAGTCCGGCCCTTTTGCTCCTATCTCGTGTTTTTCCATCCAAATCGTTAGGAACCCCAAGATCAGTCCCAGGATAAACAAGGGAGCCAAAACCTGACCATCACGCTTCTCCAGCCGTCCCAACTTCCACCATGTCAATAATACCAGCACCGCCGGCAACGAACAGGTCACCGTTTTGCTCAGCAGGGCGAAGAGAAACAGCACCAGGACCCAGGGATACCAGCGCCAGTTCCACATCCGACCCGCCTCGCGACCTGTCAACGGTCGAAAGCGCAAATAGGCCAGCGCCGCCAACAAATAAAACGTGGAAGACAGAACATTCTTGCGTTCGGTGATCCACGCCACGGATTCGACCGTCACGGGGTGAACCGCAAAGACGGCCGCAGCCCACCACGCCCCAGGTATCCGCAGTCGGCGCAACAAGCGCCAGAGGAGAACTGCATTCAAAGCATGCAACAGAACGTTGACCAGATGATATCCGAACGGCTGCAACTTCCAGAGCTGGTATTCCATCCAGAAACTTGTGAAGACCAGAGGGTAATACTGCTGGGTACTCCCGGGCCGCACCCAAATATCACCTAAACCCTCGAAAGAGCGTAGCGTTGGATTCTCTGTCACATGCCCATCATCATCCCAAATGAAGCCGCCGCGCAGTGCCGGAAGATAAGCGACCCCCGTCAACACTACGAGGAGAACAGCGCCAGCCCACACCGGCCTCCATGCGTTCTGCATCTTCTCGAGAACCATTTTTACTGAGCGGCCCGTAGCCGCACCAAATTACTCTCGGCCTTGGCATAACCGGGATGAAAGCGCACCGCCTGTTCGTATTCTGAGATCGCCTCTTGGATTTTACCGGCCTTTTCCAGGGCAACTCCCAAATTGCAGTGCGCTTCGGCGTAATCAGGCTTCAACCGCACAGCTTCCTCCCAATGTTCCGCCGCCTCCTGCAGCCGGCCCTGCTCTGCCAGGGCAACGCCCCAGTTGTAGTGCGCCGCAGCATAATCTGGTTTGAGTTGCAGCGCCCGTGCGTAGTGCTGGATCGCCGCCGACGGGTTCCCCGCCTGCAGAAGCAGGTTTCCGAGATTACAGTGCGCTTCGGCATAATCGGGATCGGCCTGAATCGCTTTCTCGTACTGCTCGATTGCTTCCGTTCGCTTTCCCAGACGGACGAACGCATTTCCCAGATTGATATGGGCAATAGCGTAATCGGAATCGATCTGAATGGCTCTCTGGTACTGCTCAACCGCTCCCGCCACGTTACCCAATTGGAGCAGCGCATTCCCGAAATTGAAGCGGGCCACGGCCAGGTTGGGATCCAAGCGCACGGCCTGTTCGTGGTGCAGGATCGCATCAGACATCCGGCCCATCTCCTGGAGCAGAGTCCCCAGATTGCTCTGTGCTTCCGCGTAGATCGGATTGAGGCGCAGCGCTTCCTCGTAACACTCAACCGCCTGTTTTCTCGCGCCTTCTTTTGCCAAAGCGACTCCCAGATTGTTTTGTGCGAGCCAGGCGGCCGGGTTCTTCCGCACATTATCTTGCCAGAGCGTTAGATTATTCGAATAAACTCCGCATCGCTTCCAGGTTCCGATCCCCAAACCGATCACTAGCACCGGGATGGCAATACCTCTCCAAATTTGGCCCGTTTTGCCGAGCCGGCGACACGCCAACTCTCCCGCAACGACTGCCAAGGCAATCACGCCGACGATTGAGTAGTATTGCCAGTGATCCGCCACGAGCGAGTTACGATAAAAGCCTTGGTCAAAGAAGCCCAACACGGGAAAAAGCGTCACCACAAAATATCCCAGGCCGAACAGCATGGCCCGTCCCCACGTTTTCCGTTTCCACCAGAACACAGCAAAACACGCAAGAAGCGCGATTCCCGGAACGTAGCTAACCCACTGCGACGGGTCTATGTCCCATTTGCGGTAAATCACCGTCAGATTTAACGGCAGCAACGTCTTTTCCAGATAAAACCAAGGCACCCAGCCAGCCCCAGCCAGTCGCGCAGCGAATCCATCCGGGCGTACCGTCTGCCCTTCCAGCGCGCGGTTGTGCTGAAACCAAATCGTGGCCAGGCCGGAAATCAATGACAAGACAAAGAACGGGATGCTTCGCAAAATCTCCTTGCTGCCCACCCGACCTCGTCTCCACCAAATGCAGCCCAATAGCACCACGGGCAACATCACCACCGCACTCTTGCTCAGCAAGGCCAGCAAAAACGCCCCTAACGACAACCCATACCAAGGCCAGTGGTTTTCTTCGTCAAATTTCAGGAATGCAAGAATCGCCAGCGCATAGAACATCATCGAGAGCGTGTTCTTCTGTTCGCTGATCCAGGCGGTTGTGGCTACGTTCACCGGGTGAACCGCAAACACCAGTCCTATCAACCAGGCTGCGGGAACATTCAGCCGACGCAGAATCTGCCACACCAAAACGGCGTTCATGGCATGCAACACCAAGTTGACCAGGTGATACCAGGCTGCGTGATTTCCCCATGCCCGCCATTCCAGCCACCATACGCTCCAAGTCAGTGGATAATAATCCGGGGCCTCACTCGTAAACCAGAATTGGTAAAGTCCTTCGCCAGCTTTAATCATCCGGTTGTCCCGGATCAAGGTATCATCATCGAAGACGAATCCAGCGCGGAGGCTGGGCAAGTATGCCACTACGGTTAACAGAAACAGGAGAACGCCCAAATTCTGTGACTTTGTCGCGTTCCTCATTGTCCTTTCCAATCCCTTTATCATCCTTTCTCGTTCTCCGTGTCAACGGTCGAAAGCGACAAGGTGCCTTTGGAAGCACAGATGGCATACACACTGATGACAAGCCGTTGAAAAACTCACATTCCAGCCGTCTAACTGTAGGCCGCTTCTGCGAAGCGGCGGAATTCCCGAAGGGATCGCCGACTCACAGAGTCGGCCTACAACCGGATCCGCAGGTTCAACCACTTTTTCAACAGCCTCATGAGAGCCTGCGATAGAAACACCGATGCACGGAAAAAGAGACAAGGAAAGACTCACAGCGGATACTTCAAAAGCGAAAAGGCGCCTCGTTCTCACGAGGCGCCTTTCAGAGCTTCAAAACACTTCAGCTTAGCTACGACGACGGCGAATCATGCCGAGCAACAAAGCCAGTCCCGCTCCCGCCAAGGCGAGCGTAGAAGGCTCAGGAACAACATTCGTGGTAATCGCAATGGAATTGAAGTCCAAGGAAGAGACCGTACCGCCGCTATATTTCTCAACCCAGCCAAATCCCATCCCGTCGAACGAAGCCGGCAACACCTGAGCGATTGTACCACTTTGAGACCACTCGAGCGTGCCGCCAGTGCCAACTCCATCATAAAACATCTGGCTGATAGTGGTATCACTGGCTCCCAGTGTAATCTTGAAATCAGCAGTGTATACCGAACTATCGGTGAGGAGCAGAGTCGATGTCTGGCTGCTACCGATCTGCGTGGCAAGCGGATTCGTGTAGTAATAGCCGGTGCCAGGTTGATTGGCGCCGCCTTCGAGTAGATCCTGATCTCCAGCAGCATTGGCTTGTGCCTGTCGGTAGAATAGTTTGGAACTCGTGCCACCGGCGACGCCGACAAACGTATCCGAATGATACCCCGTCCAGCCTTGAACTCCACCAGCAGCGGCATTTCCTTCGGTACCCGCATTAAGGGTTGTCAAGGGAGCCACTCCGCCCGAATTGTAAAGACCCATCGCCAAGTTGGAACTCTTGCTGGCGCTGGCAGTCATGACGCCGCCCACTTCAGTGAAAGTCAATTGGAAGTCAATGTAATCACCGGCGCTGGACAGTGTCACCGGTGTGCTGGCGAACAGAGCCTGCATCTCGACGATACCAGAACTCGTGTTGGGGAAGGTCACTGTAAAATGCCCGGTGCCGATGGTGGCCGTAGCGTTATTATTGGGGGCCTTGTTACAGGCCAAATCGTAACTGGTGCTGGTCGGCGTCGGAGTGCTCGTTGCTTGCACTGTGCTGCCAGAGAAGTCGTCGGAAAACACCGTCGCTGCTTTGACTGGGCGACTGAATAAAGCCAAACCACAAATGGCCAAGAATGCAGTTACCCGAATGAGATTTCTCGTGTTCATTACCTCACCTTTCTCCATATTATTCCCTATTCCCTCGTTTCAACAACTCGACTCGCATTTCGAGAAGCTGGGGGGAGATTATCAAACGCTCCCCCACTCTGTCAATCGTTTTTTGCCCTCGTCCTACTCGCAACTAATAGCATCATCCCTCTTTACGAACCTTCCTGCGCTTGTCCTTTCGCAGGTTACCAGCCTGCAGGCGGCAAGTGGCCGCCCGCAGGCTGAAATTCACTGATTTCACGGAACCAATACGCGCACTCTGTAGTACTGCGTCGTACTGCTCGCTCCATTGGTAACAATGAAGCTGGCTACTGTGCCAAGGCCGCTACCGCCACTGAGAATGTTGGTTCCACCAGCGCCAACCGGCGTGAAGTTGTTGGTGTAACTGCCATTGCCGGTTCCCGTCGAAACCTCCAGCACGTTGGTCCGCGAAGTCGGCGCACCCGAGTATCCGGTATCGCCACTGGCGCCCAGATAAGTCACGACGATATTGGTGGTGCTCGCTTTCGCAATACTCAGGACGTGAACGTAAGCCGCGCTGTTGGTGGGGTTAAAGCCCGCCAAGAACTCGTTGGTGTTGTTCATTCCATCGCCATCCGGATCCGCTGTGCCAAGAGCGCTTCCGCCGCTGAGGCCGTAATAAGTCGCCCACGTGCTATACGAAGGACCGCTAGAGGACACCTGTAACACGACAGTGCCTCCACCGGCCACGATCGAATAAGTGAAACCGGCTGGCAATGTGCCCTGCGACAGCGTGTTGTCAGTCAATGATCCGGTGTAGGTGATGATCGTATAATTGCCCGCACCAAACAAACCGTCCGTGTTGTTCGTGGTGACGTTGAGCACGCCGTCCAACGTAAGGTTGCCAACCACAGTCAACTTGTCGGCGTTGCCGATGCTGCCCATTTCGTAGTTCAAGATCGACGCAGTGCTCAACACCAGATTATTACTGATGGTGAGGGTGCCGACGCTATCGCCTGGGGAAATGGTACCGCCATCAGCGACAGACACTGGATTGGAGACAGAACCGACGCCGCCCAGCGTCGAGCCGGAGGGAATGGTCAGTGCTGCCGAGCCGATCATCCTACCGTCCACTCTCAACGTGTTGAACCCAAGAGCACCACCGTTGTAAACCATGCTGTTGGTGCCGCGAACCTGCAGGGTATTGGCAACGGTCACCGTGCCACTATCAAACTCGAACACGTTATTTGTGCCGCTCGTAACAGTAGAATTGGCATCAGCGCCCACTACGATTGTGCCCGCGTTGAGCACTCCGTTCGTTACCAGCAACATGTTAAAATCAGCGCCCGCACTGCTGCCAACGCGAACCGGGCCAACCACGATTGCGGTGCTAATCCCGGAGCCAACGCCGCCAATGATTACTGAGTTCACGGTAGAGGTCGGGCTGTTGCCAACGGAAACGGTGCCCCCATTATAAAAGACACCGCCATTGAGGACAGATAGTTGGTTGCTGTCCCCGTGAATACCCGTACCCACAACGAAACTGGTCAGCAGGTTCGACCAAACCGAGCTGACTCCTGTGACGGTAGCAGTGCCATAAGCGGACCCGCCCCCGATGGTGCCAAGATCCGTCACCAGTTTGCCGCCACCTGTGACCATCAAAACGTTGGTGTTCATATCCAAACCGTAGCCACTGGAAGAGCCGCTGGTGCTGATCAACTGGCCACCGTTTATGATCAACGAGTCATCTAGGCCACTCAACTGGATTGTGTTGGTCGGAGCAGCAATGCCCGTCATCACGAGTGTGCCATTATTCAGAACGGAAAGGCTGTTACTGGAATTCCCAAACAGCAACAGGGAGGACGTGAAATAGGCGTTGGTGATCGTGATATCGCCAAAGATTGAGGTGTTGGCGAATCGGAGGTAGGTAGCAGTACCTGTACTCATCAACCCTGTCCCGCCCATATGGAACGAGTTGGAGGGACTGGTCCCGCCATTGCCAATCAGCAGCGTGCCATTCTCAGTGATCGATCCGCCATCGTAGACAATCAGGGTGTTATTCGTTCCGCCGCCGGTGTTCGTTCCAATGGTAATGTTCACGTTACCAGTGCCGCCGCCCGTCTGTGGCAGCCAAGCGGAGCCTGCGCCAACCACAATGCCCGTGTTAAACGCATTATTGCCGTTTCCACCAATCGTTCCGCCGTTCGAAGTGAACAATTTAGCACCATTGCTGACGATGAGCATGTTGCCTCGAGTCGAACCTGAGCCGACCCGAACACCACCAACTATTCCGCCAACCGACAGAAAGCTGGTTGGATCAGAAACAAGAACAAGATTGTTCGATTGGCCCGTAGCCCCGACTCGCAACTCGCCTGACATAAACATCTTGCCACCATTCGTAACAATAATTTGATTGGAACCGACATAACTTCCATTGCCGACGGTGATGGTGCCATCAACGCCAAATCTGTCATTCGTGTAAACCCCCGAGCCGTAAACCACCAATTTGCCAACACCATTGGTACTGCTCCCAATGTTGACGGTAGTTCCGCGCACAAGGCCATTGGTAATGAATAACGCTCCCATGCATGTCGTCGTACCATCCCCGCCATCGCCAATGCGAAGTTGGTCGTTAGCTGCGCCATTCGAGAAATCTATAGTGCCGCCAGCTATATAGACGGTCGCGGAAGAATTCCCGGTCCCGATCCGGAGTTGATTGGTAATGGTCCAGACGAAATTACCAACATCCAAAGTGACTACGGCTGTCTGCCCTGAAAAAGTACTGGTAGCCATGTTCGGAAAGTTGGCGGCGAAACTGACGGTATAAGCCGAACTGCTGTTGGTAAAGAACGTCGCATCACCTTGCGTCGGAGCCACGGCAGGGCTCCAATTGGCAGCGGTCCCGAAATCGCCGTTGCCATCGGCCCAATAAAGATCATTTGCGTGCGCCGGCACCGCACTGACGACCAAGGCCAACGCCAGCGCGAGACCACAGGCAATCCATCCGAAAGACCGACTGCCAAAATGAACGGTTGGATTTGGCTGAACCGCTGCTTGCCTGAGATTCTTCATCATATTCATGACCTCGCCCTTTTCTTCTAGATAGATTGGTTACTGGCGTCTCTATCCTTTGCAAGACACCAGACAGCTTATGCTGCACGCTTGGCTCCGCAGCGCCCATCATCCTATCTCGATATTCTCATCTGTCAATCCTAAAAAGACCGCTCCGACATAGCCTGATTTGTCATCGCCTTGAGTTGCTCCTGCAAACTTGCCCGCTCTTGTCAAAAGTACTTGCGCGAGATTCGACAAGCCGCTATCCTAACAATCAACCCGTTGTGACCAATGGTGCCCTCTCAATGCTGTCGATAATTGAGGCGGCGGACCCGGCCTAAAAGCGGAGGACGAACTTATATGCGGAACTATCGAGGCAAAACGAAGGCATTTACACTGATTGAATTGTTGGTTGTCATTGCTATCATAGGAATTCTGGCGGCCATGTTGTTGCCTGCCTTGAACCGCGCAAAAACCAGGGCTTATACGGCGCGGTGTATCTCTAATTTGAAGCAGTGGGGTATTGCGATCACCATGTACTCCGATGATTATCAAGGCACCTACTTTTTCGGAATGGGAAGTTATAACACATTTGACGTAGGCGGCGGCTATGGGGGCTTGCCCAATCCTTACACAAGGTACTTGTCCATCAATGCTTCGGGCAATATAGCCTCGCAGGATTATAAGTTACGTTTGATGAGACAATGCCCGTTTATCAATCGGCTTTATAGCGACAGCCGAATCGCCAATGGGGAAAATGGCACCGGATATACGATGCCGAAGCCACAGGCCATGGGAATTAACGGAAATCCAAACTATGTAAATGTCGACGGAGCAAGCCCAAGTCCTTACGTGGTTAATGGCAGCGTACTCCCTTCTCTACGGAACGTGCCGAAACCGGCCGAGTTTGTTCTGATGATGGATTATGGCAACAGCGTTGGCTGCGGCGGCGGCAGTTCTCCCGGATTTGCTAGCGCTGCACAAGCCTATCCAACCAGTGGTCCACACATAAGAACCATGGATAGGCATGGCGGTGGAATAAACTGTTTGTTCGGCGATGCTCATGCAGAGTTTTATCCGTTGGCGAAACTCCAACAATTAGACGCAGCAGGCTGTGGCGGCACCAAGGGAAATCCGGCCCTCGTGATAAACTAGCGCCTTGGGGTGTCGCGATGACGGGTGGGAACTCTTCCCTGAGGCCCGTCTCTCGATCCAGGGCGTGAACTCAACTAAAGCATTATGGGAAGAGTTGGCGGCCGGTCGTCAGCTTGTATTTTGGGAATTGAGCTTTCTCAGCCCTCTGCTCGACTCAATAGGTTCGCTCTTTCTTGTCGTGCGAAGCGAGATGATCATCCGATTGCATCCGTCGGTTTTCGCGAAGAAGGGACTGATGGGAGCCTTCTTTCCCGTCCTTCAGGAAGATTGTCGATCAGCGCTGGTTTCTCCAACGATTCCAGCTCACAGGAGAAGTTCTCTGAGCCGAAATGTTCTGCAGTAAACGATTGACCGGACGAACAGGATGAAGCGAAAGCAGCGCCGGGTTCTCTTGGTGCTGGGCTGGTCTGATTACCGGCTCCAGCGCGGCGTGGAGCGATACGCACAGCAGCGCCGCTGGCACCTGTCGCCCGAAGTCACCCGGGAACGTGTCATTCCCTGGGGATGGAATGGAGATGGGATTCTCGCGTGGCTGGCCGCGGGAGACGACCTGGCGGAGTTTGTCGTTCGTGCCGCAAAACCAACAGTCGACTTCAGCTTCCGCCGGCCGCATTTGAAATTTCCCCGGGTCCTGTACGACCACGCCCGATCCGCCCAAATCGTTGCCGAACATTTTCTCTCGCGTAATTTCACCAGCTTCATTTATTACGAGGATTATGACAATTGGTCGTTTGAGGAGCGAGGGCGGGCATTCGTTGAAGCTTTGGAGCAAACCGGGCACGCATGCAACTGGCTGCGTTGGCGCCAGCCGGCAGATCTGACCGTAGCCGCCCGTTATCAAGAGTGGAAACGCAAGCGAAAATGGCTGGCTTCTCAGTTGCGGAGCGCGCCGAAGCCCGTGGCGGTGTTCGCCCCCAGCGATTGGATGGCCGTGGATATTTTGGAGACCTGTGAAAGCACCGGGCTCTCGGTGCCCGAGCAGGTGGCGATCGTGGGGGCAGATAATTTGCTGCTCGCTGCGGATTTGATGCGGACCCCGATTACCACCGTGGATCCGAACCTGGAAGCCATAGGCTATCGGGGCGCCGAATTGTTGGATGACTTGATGGACGGTAAACCGGCGCCCACAGAACCCATTCGCGTGCCACCGCTGGGCCTGATTGTTCGCAAAAGCAGCGATCTGATGGCCGTCAATCATCCGGCCATCGCTCGGAGCTTGCGCTATCTACACAACCATTTTCATGAACCGATCGGCGTTGGCCATCTGGCGAAAGTCGCCGCCATGTCGCTGCGTGGATTTCACCAGACGTTCGTGCAGCAGGTGGGCCGCTCACCCGGGCACGAATTGCACCGCGTCCGCATCGATCGCGCGAAACAACTGTTGACCACGTCCGCGGAGAAAACGCAATTGGTGGCGGCCAGTTGTGGCTATCAAAACGTCAACAGTTTTTGGGTGGCGTTTCGCAAGGCGACCGGCCTGACTCCCCAACAGTATCGTCAGAGATTTGGCCAACGTTCTTCCTGAAGCAGCCATGCCCCGGAGCGAAAAACGAGTGTTGCTCGTGTTGGGCTGGTACGATTATCGCCTGCAACGTGGCATTGAGAAGTACGCGCAGGAACACGGCTGGCATTTGTCGCCCGGTGTCACGAGGGAGAAAGTCATTCCCTGGGGATGGAAAGGCGAGGGCATTCTGGCGTGGCTGGGAGCGGGCGATGACCTGGCGGAGTTTGTCGTTGCTGCCAAAGTGCCCACGGTGGATTTCAGCTTGCGCCGGCCACATTTGAAATTTCCTCGCGTTCTGACAGATCACACCCGGTTGTCGCAACTGGTGGCGGAACATTTTCTTTCCCGTGGATTCAGGAATTACATTTTCTACAGCGATATCGAGAACTGGTCTTTCGACGAACGCGGCCGCGCATTTATCGAAGCGTTGCGCCGGGCCGGCCGATCCTGCCCGTGGCTGCGCTGGCATCAATCGCCGGCGTATTATCCGGCTGGCCGTTACAAAGAATGGGAGCAGAAACGCAAATGGCTCGCGTCCGAATTGAGAAAAGCCCCCAAGCCGCTGGCGGTCTTCGCTCCCACTGACTGGATGGCATTCGACGTTCTGGAAACCTGCGAAAGCGCCCGGCTGACTGTGCCGGGTCAGGTGGCCATCGTCGGGTCGGACAACTCCCTGCTGGCGGTAGACGCCATGCGCATACCGATCACCACTGTGGAGCCCAATTTGGAAGCCATGGGATATCGAGGCGCCGCTCTGTTGAACGATTTGATGGAGGGCAAGCCGCCACCGAAGGAGCCGATTCGCATGCCGCCATCGGGTTTGATCGTACGCCAGAGTAGCGACGTGGTGGCGGTGGATCACACCGGCATCGCCCGCAGTATCCGTTTTCTATTGAAACACTATCACCAACCCATCGGCGTGAACGATTTGGCAAAAGCCGCCGGCATGTCGGTCCGGGGGTTCCATCAGGCATTCTTGGAACATATCGGCTGGCCGCCGGGACACGAATTGCATCGCCTCAGAATCGAACGCGCCAAACAGTTGCTTTCCTCCTCTGCCGAGAAGATCGAAGTCATCGCGGATATGTGCGGCTTTCAAAACGTCAACACGTTTTGGGTCGCCTTCCGAAAAGATACCGAGATTTCTCCCAGGCAATACCGTAAGAGATACAATTCTTCCTCCGCGTTTTGACGCATTTTTTTCAGGTTTCTTTGCAGGATCGCCAAATTGACGGACTCGATCGCGGCTGGTATTAAAAAAGCTCTCCGGAACGGGACCCGGGGGGCATTTGCGTTGATGTCCAGCCCCGACGAAACAAGAACTCGGCGAAGCTTTCCAAGGAATAGACCGATGATTATTGAGCGCGGTCGCAACGGCAGAGAGCAGATGACCAAACAAACGTTACCTGCATTCACGGCTCGGTGAACTCAGTCCGTCGGCCGCGCTTTTAACTTCAAAAATGGGTTGGCAAGTCATTGTGAAGGGAGAGGTTATGAAGATCACTGAAATGTGGAAAATGACGCGAACTTCAAAGCTGATCAGATTCGTTGCAGCCGGGTCTTTGGCGACTGCCGTGTTGTTGGTAGCAGTGCCCAACGTATCTGCCACCACGTATAACTGGACTAATAATACTGTCGCCACTGCTGTGCTAAATGACCCTAACGCTTGGAGTCCAATCGGCGGGCCTGGAGGCTCCGCTGATACTTTCACCTACCTTCAAAACGGCACGTTTACCGTACAGCTTACGAATGATTTCTCGAATATCGGCTCTTTCCAATTCGGAGCGGCCAATAGCTCTGGAACCTTGGTTCTCACCTTGGATTTTGGCACCAATGTCTTCGCCGGTCTCAGCGGCAACTCGTCGAGCGCTTCTGGCTTCGTTTTCGGCCAAGGTGGAACCATGACAGTTTATTGCTCTGTGGGAACCATGTATTGCACCAACACCACGGGTAATGGCCGGATGATGATTGGCCGGCAGAATGGCCCCATTACTTTCTACCTGACCAATGGAAACGTCAAAGCCGGCAATCTCATCCTGGCGAACGGTCCCACCGCTTCGGGTAGCAAGCTCGTGGTCAGCGGGGCCAATTCGTTCTGGACCAATAACTCCACCGCGGTTGGCAATGCCGCGAATGCGAGTAACGTCGCCTTGGTGGTCAGCAATTCGGCGACTTTCGCTTCGACGAACGGATTTACCGTGGGCGGCCAAAGCCCGAATAATTTCTGTTCAGTTCTCGTGGACTCCAATGCAAGATTGGTGACGAGCAATCAAACGCCCACAGTCGGCGGCGGCACTACTTCATCGACCAACACAATCACTGTTCAGGGCGGTGCCCTTTGGGATGTGGGACTTCGGCCCATCAGCATTGGCTCTGGCGGCGGCATTGGGAATTCGATCATCGCCGGCAACAACGGAATCATCACGAATGTCACGTATATCTCGATCTCTGCTGGGAACTCCCTAAGTTTCTCGGGCGGCGTGGTGAGCCTCACGGGGGACGTGACCAACAACAACGCCACCATTAGCGGCTTCGGCGCTCTTGCAGGCAATGTGGTGTTCACGGGCACAGCATCGCTGTCGCTCGGTCTGGGTTCTTTGATCGGCAATCTCACCGTATCCCAAAACGTTCCCCTGTTATCCACCTCTACGACGACTTTCAAAATCGACAAGAGCCAGACAGGCAGCAATGACATGTTGACTGTCTTGGGCACGCTGACCGAGAACGGAACGGTGACGATCAACAATATCGGTCCCGCCATTAGCGGCGGCGACACGTTCCAGTTGTTCACGGCCGGAACGGCTTCCGGAGATTTCATTACGACAAACCTGCCCGCACTCAGTGGAACTCTCATCTGGGATACCTCGGCGTTTCATTCTGGTACCCTTTCCGTCATTCTTCCGCCCAGCATCACCGGCCCGGATAGTCAGGCCGTTTTGCCGGGCAGCAACGTCGTCATCAGTGCCGTGGTCACGGGCGTGCCGGTGCCCTCATTGCAATGGCAGCACGAAGGTACCAATCTTATCGGCGAGACAACCGACACGGTATCCATTCCAAATGCCCAGACCAACGACGCCGGCCAGTACTGCCTGATCGCCAGCAACACCGGTGGCGCGATCACCAATTGCATGGACCTCACCGTCTGTGAGGGCGGCTGCCCGCCCAAGATCAATGGTCTGACAGACCAAACAGTTATCCAGGGCAACAACGGCTCATTCAGCGCCTCGGTTGCCGGCCTGCCTGCCCCGTCCTTGCAATGGCAGGAAAACGGCACGGACATTGCCGATGCGACTGGTGTGCCGCTCGTGCTGACCAACGTGCAATATTCACAGGACGGGTATGTCTATTCCCTCATCGCCAGCAATGAAGCCGGCGTGGCCGTCAGCAATGCCACCTTACATGTCATCGTGACGCCGGCGATTTCGCAACAGCCGACCAATCTCACCGTTAGCGTCGGCCAGAGCGCGTCGTTCTCCGTGACTGCGAGTGGTGTGCCCGCCCCGACTTATCAGTGGCAAAAGAATAATGCCAGCATTTTGAACGAGACGAATTCCACGTTCACCATCCCCAGCGTTCAAGGCTCGGATATGGCCAATTACCGCGTGGTTGTGTCAAACGCTGCCGGGAGCATCAACAGCTCCAATGCGTTCCTGACAGTTCTCTCGACAGTCGCGGCCTCGCTGACGCCGTCCAATGGTGCTGTCGACGTTTGTTACGACACGCCGCTGTACATCACATTCGGCGCGCCGCCTCTCTCCAGTGGTCATGGATCAATCAACATCTACAACGTGACAAATCCTGCAGTGGCAATTGATACGATTGATACAAGCGCCGGGCCGCTGCAATCTCGAACCATTGGCACAGAATCGTTCTTCACGTATCCGGTAATCATCACCGGCAACCAAGCGGCGATTTATCCGCATTTGGACGTCTTGAGTCCGAACCAAACATACTTCGTCACGGTCGATCAAGGGGTCTTCACTGACACCAACGGTGCGCTATATGCCGGCGTCACCTCGACCAATGGCTGGCTATTCACCACCAAGTCTACTCCGGCCAATCCGAACAACCTGGTCGTGGCCGCTGATGGCAGCGGCGATTTCTGCACCGTGCAAGGCGCAGTGGATTCATTGCCAACGGGCAATACGAACTACACCTTGGTTAACATCCGCGATGGCGATTACAACGAAATTGTCGACACGCGGAATAAGAACAATATCACGTTCCGCGGACAGAGCGTCGCTGGAACCGTCGTCGGCTACCTCAACAACAACAACAACAACGGCAGCACGCATAGCCGCATGGCCTTCAAGGTGTACAGCGACGATGTCGTGGTGGAGAGCATGACCATCACGAATAGGTCCGGCAAGATCAACACCCAAGCGGAGGCTCTGATGCTTGAGTCCAATATCAAGCGGTTCATCTGCAACAATGCGAAGATCGCCAGTTATCAGGACACGATCCTCGGCAATACGGGCGGTACTCAGGCGTATTTCAAGGACAGCTTGATCGTGGGCGACACAGACTTTATCTGGGGCTCCATGAACGCGTTCTTCACGAATTGCGAACTGCAGTGCCAATCACCACAGAGCCACGTCACGCAAGCCCGAACGGATGACAGTCCGAGCACCAGTAATGGCATGTCGTTCGTCTATTGCCGAATCACACGACCCAACATGACAGTCACCAACTGTGACCTCGGTCGCACCCTCGGGTTCAGCTATGGAAACGTGATCTTCAAGCATTGCCTGATTGACGATCACATCACCGGCTGGTCTGATCCCTCACTGCGTGATTGGGAATTCGACAACAGTAATCTCACGGCCACCGCTTCGGTCACGTACAACGGCGTTCAATTGACCAACGGCGATGCGAACGTGATTTGCGCGGATGACCCGATTTGCTGGCTCTATGGCTGGAATGCTCTGGCTCCCACAATTGTTAGTGGTCCGACCAACCTGACGGTTACACCGGGGCAGCCGGCGACCTTCACCGTCAGTGCGACAAGCATTCTTGATCCGTTAAGCTATCAATGGCTCAAAGACGGCACGAACGTCGTCGGGGCGACCAGCGCCACGCTGAATATCGCCAGTGCCGACGCTGGAGATGCGGGCGTGTATTCCGTGATTGTTTCCAACAGCGCCGGCAGTGTTACCAGCGCCAGCGCGACGCTCACCGTGACCTTGAACGCATTCCAGACATGGCAACAACAGCACTTCGGGTGCACCCTCTGCCCTCAAGCCGCGGCGAGCGCCGACCCAGATGGAGACGGCCTCAGCAACGAAGCTGAGTATCTCGCGGGCAGCGATCCGACAAATAGCGCTTCGGCATTACGGATTACCTCCGCCGTGCAACAGTCCAGCGACGTGGTCGTTACCTGGACGACGTTCGGTGGTCACACCAATATTCTGCAGGCGACCGCTGGTGAACCGGATGGCAGTTACTCCACAAACGGTTTCACCGATATACCGGCGTCGCAGACCATCATCCCCGGCAGCGGAGATGTTACGACGAACTACACCGACGTCGCTGGCGGAACCAACAGCCCGTCCCGGTATTATCGAATTCGGTTGGTGCCGTAAAACCACAGCGAAAGCCGGCTGTTCCCCGGACAAACGACATTTCGGCGGCCTCGAAAGGGGTCGCCGAAATTTTCGTCTGTTTCCGGCTCGTCCCCCTCTGAAGAATTCTGCTTGGTGAAAGGCAGCGCCCTGGATTCTTTGGCGTTGCGTGTTCTGGAGCCGACACATTAGACTGGTTGTTATGACAGTGACTTTGACCAAGTCGCCGCCAGTTTCTTCCCTCGGCAGATTCCGCTGGGTCATCTGCGCCCTGTTGTTCGCGGCAACGCTGATTAATTATATGGATCGCGAGATTCTCGGCATCCTGAAGCCGGAATTGGACAAGCACTTTGGTTGGACTCCCAACGATTATGCTCTCATCGTCAATGCGTTCCAGGCCTCGTATGCATTTGGTCAGATTGTTTTTGGACCCATCCTCGCCTGGCTGGGAACGCGAAGTTCCTTTGTCGTGTCCATCGTCATTTGGAGTCTGGCCGCATCGGGTACATCGCTGGCTGGCTCTGTGCGCGGATTTGCTGCGGCGCGCTTCGGGCTGGGTCTGGGAGAAGGAGGGAACTTTCCGGCGTGTATCCGGGCCGTTACGGAATGGTTCCCCCAGCGCGAACGTTCATTGGCGACGGGCTATTTCAATACCGGTTCGAGCTTTGGCAAGGTGGTCGCACCGTTGCTCGTGCCACTCTTGTTTGTCACCGTCGGCTGGCGGGTGTCGTTCGTGTTGCTGGGCGGCGCCGGATTCCTCTGGCTGGTGATCTGGCTCATCTACTATCAACCCCCTGCGGAATCACGTCATGTGAAGCCGGCAGAATTGGCACACATCCAAACGCTAGAACCGGATGGCCAAACCGAAAACGAAAAGGCGAAACTGTCGTGGGTCCGGACACTGAGTTTTCGCCATACTTGGGCGTATGTTTTCACCGGCATACTTGTCGGCCCGGTCTGGTGGTTTTACGGATTTTGGCTCCCCGATGTCTTCAATAAAATGTTCAAGCTCAATATCACCCAATTTGGTTTGCCACTCGCCACCGTGGCCGTGGGTGCCGTCTTGGGGAGCATCGGTGGAGGCGCCCTCTCTCCCTTTTTCATGCGCCGAGGCTGGACGGTCAACGCGGCGCGTAAAACGGCCGCGCTGATCTGTGCCATCTGCGTGCTGCCTGTTGTGCTCGTACCGGCCATCGCTCGCGCCGGAGCCGTCAAAGCGCGACCAGCGCTCTGGGCCGTCTGGATCTCCACGCTGATCTTTGCGCTGGCAAACGCCGCTCACCAAGGTTGGTCCGCAACCATGTACACGGTCGTTTCCGACATGTTTCCCAAAAACGCAGTGGGCTCGGTGGTCGGGCTTGGCGGCGCCATCGCCGCTGTCGCCTCGATTGCCTTTGCCTGGTACGTCGGAGAAAAGCTCACGAATACGGGCGTGTACGATACGATTCTCTATATCTGTGGTGGCGCTTATGTGCTCGCGCTCGCCATTTTCCATGTCATCGTTCCCCAAATCAAACCGGTGCGCATTGAATAAAAGAAAACACCAACGTGCGGCGGCGGTCTTCCCGTGGATGCCCGATAACGGCGACGGAACCTACAAGAACCCGATCATCTTCGCTGATTATTCCGATCCTGACGTAATCTGTCACGGCGATGATTTTTATCTGGTCTCGTCCAGCTTCCATTGTGTGCCCGGTCTTCCCATACTTCATTCGAAAGATTTGGTGAACTGGACAATCTTGGGCCATGTTTTCCAGAATTATCCCTTTGCCGAATTCGATACACCGCAACATGGCAATGGCGTTTGGGCTCCCAGCCTGCGCTTCCACGACGGGCAATTCTTCCTGTTCTTTGGGGATCCGGATAAGGGCATCTTCATGTCCAAGGCTGGAAATCCCGCCGGTCCTTGGGCACCGCTGCACCTCGTGCGGAACGCCAAAGGCTGGATTGACCCCTGCCCGTTCTGGGACGAGGACGGCAACGCCTATCTGGTCCATGCCTGGGCCAAGAGCCGGTCGGGGATCAAAAGCGTCCTGACGATCAATCGGATGAGTCCCGACGGCACGCAATTGCTCGACGACGGAACCCTGGTCTTTGATGGAACCGTGGATCATCCCACAATTGAAGGCCCAAAACTCTACAAGCGAAATGGCTATTATTACGTCTTTGCGCCGGCCGGCGGCGTAAGCGAAGGTTGGCAAACTGTGTTGCGGTCCAAACAGATCTTCGGACCGTACGACGACAAGATCGTGCTTGCCCAGGGCGCCACCGAGATCAACGGACCGCATCAGGGCGCCTGGGTCGAAACCGAATCCGGGGAATCGTGGTTCGTGCACTTTCAGGACCGCGGGGCTTACGGACGCATCGTTCACTTGCAGCCGATGAAATGGATCGCGGATTGGCCAGCGATTGGTAACCAAGACGAGGACACCGGGCATGGGGAACCGGTGCTGGTCCATCACAAACCGAACGTCGGGACAGCCCAGGCGATCACCGCACCGCAAACGAATGATGAATTCGATTCCGGCGAACTGGGCCCGCAATGGCAGTGGAACGCCAATCCCAAGAAGGCCTGGCTTTCTTTGACGGAACGTGCCGGTTGGCTGCGCCTATTTCCGGAACAGAAACCCGACAAAGCAATGAATCTATGGTCCGTCCCCAATCTCCTGCTTCAAAAATTCCCGGCACTCGAGTTCACCGTGACCACAAAGCTGGATTTTAGTAATCTGGCCATGGGCGAACGCGCCGGCCTGATCGTCATGGGGATGGATTATTCCAACATCGCCGTGGAACGGGCTGCCGACGGCTTTCGTCTGGCCAAGGCCGCTTGCCGGGACGCGCATACGGGGGCGGACGCCGTTGTCGAAGGTGAAGTGCGGCGACTCGGCGATTTCGCTCTGCTTCGCGTCAAGGTTGCGGCGGGGGCTGTTTGCACTTTCAGCTACAGCAACGATGGGAAAAAGTTCGCTCCTCTGGGCAAACCATTTACGGCCCGGGAGGGCATTTGGATCGGCGCCAAGGTGGGGTTGTACTTCCTCTCCTCCCGTGGCGCGCGAGAATCTGGTTACGCTGATTTCGACTGGTTTCGCTTTGAGTGACGCCAGATCTGGTCGGTTATGAAATCTGTCAGATTGGGAGTCATCGGCCTCGGCAATATCGGGAGGAGGTACACGGACGATGTGCTTACCGGGAAAATTGCTCGCTGTCAATTGACGGCTCTGTGCACTCGCTCCGCCGAGAAACTCGCTTCTTACTCGCTGGCCAGACAATTCACACGCAGCGAAGATTTGATCCGTTCCCGCAGCGTCGATGCCGTGCTCATCGCCACGCCGCATTATAGCCATACGACGATCGGGATCGACGCGCTGCAGAACGACCTGCACGTGCTCGTCGAAAAACCCATTTCCGTTCACAAGGCCGACTGCGAACGTCTGCTTGCCGCACACAAAAATCCCCGTTTGGTTTTCGCCGCGATGTTCAACAAGCGTACCGATCCCGCCTATCTGAAGTTACGCGAGATGATTCAAAACGGTGAATTGGGCGAAATCCGCCGCATCAACTGGATTATCACCGACTGGTTCCGCAGCGAGGCGTATTATGCTTCGGGCGGCTGGCGCGCCACGTGGGACGGTGAAGGCGGCGGCGTGTTGCTGAACCAATGCCTGCACAATCTCGATCTTTTCCAGTGGCTCTTCGGAATGCCCCAGCGCGTCCGCGGTTTTTGCGGTCTCGGACGTTACCACAACATCGAGGTCGAAGATGACGTGACGGCATATTGCGAATATGTGAACGGAGCGACCGCTGTGCTCATCAGTTCCACCGGTGAAGCACCGGGAACGAACCGTTTGGAAATCGCAGCCGAAAACGGCCGGCTCGTGCTGGAAAACAACGAACTCGTCTTTGCGAAGAACGATATACCCATGAGCGAGTTCAGTCGCACAACTGACAAACAGTTCAGCGCGCCGTCCACAACCGAATTCCGCTTGGCATTTCCGGATCGTGGCGGACAACACGTTGCTGTTTTGCAGAACTTCATCGACGCCATTCTCGATGGCCAGCCGCTGATCGCACCGGCCGCAGAAGGAATCCACTCCGTCGAGTTGGCAAACGCGATTGTCTTCTCCTCCGCCCACAACCAGACCGTCGAATTGCCATTGGATGCCGTGGCCTACGAGCAGTTCCTCAAAAACTGCGTGGCAAACTCACGTCATCACAAGAAAGCGACGCCGTTCCAGCCTGGCTCTGCCGCAGATTTCACAAATTCGTTTGGCCGATAAACAACCGCAAGAGTGCGCGCATCCAGGCTCAAACGCCGTAAAAGCTCTCGGCGGCCAACCCTGTTTCCCGTCGCACGCGCTCGGTGATCGAGTCCACCTCCGCGTCGGAAAGCGCGGCCACGAATTGCCACGCCGGCACACCGTCCACCATGGTCATCGGTTTTCGCGCCACGGTATAAACCTGAACCAACTTAATGTTCCCAATTTCCCGCAACCGTTGGCAATACGCAGCGATTTCATCTGCGCCCGGCCCAACCCCATGCACCTTTAGGAACAGGCTTTGAATCACAATCGGACGTGCCTGTGCACAATCCTGAATGTTCCGGAGGATTCGGCTAAACGGAATCTTCGTGCGATTGATCAGTCTGAAATACTCTTCGGTGCCGGCATCGAGCTTGACCCAGACTTCGCCGTTCTCCGCATCCATGATTTCCAGACCGCGTTTCACATCAGGACGGCCGAGTCCACCTGCATCGGTGATCAGGACGATCTTCACACCTTTCGGCTTGATGCGGGCGATCATCGAGATGATTTCGGAAAACTTCCGCAGCGTGGTCGGCTCGGCGTCGCCACTGAGCGCGATGTCGTTGAGACGCAATTTGTCTTTGGGCACAGTATCGAAGGGCAGGTGCTGCGCAATTTCCCCCGATTGGACGATGTCAATCATCGCCCGCAATTCTCTTTCGGCAATGCCAACCTCGAACTTTGTTACGGGCGCTGGCGTCGTGCGATCCACCTGGCAATAAATACAGTCGAAGTTGCAGATCTTGTCGGGATTGGTGTTGATTCCGATGGAAATCCCGTGACTGCGCCGTGATAGGACCGGGTAAACAAACTTGAAGTCCTCGAATCGCCGCGAATGCTGTCGATGGGCCGTGAGAATTGTCACGACCCCAGTTTAGGTGGGCTTAACGACAAAAGCGAGCCGCTCGCGTGGGTCAATGGCATGCGGGGCGACAGTGACAGTCGCGCTGTCGAAGGCGCTCTGGAGAAAGTCTTTGATCTGCTTTTGGACCTCGGGGGTGTTCGGGGCAAGAAGGCGATCGTTGCTGAACACCAAAAATTCGTCGGTGCGGAACTTGATCGCATGGAGCGTCGGTTCCTCTTCGAGAAGTCGAGCAGCCGCCTGCGCCGTCGCAAACACAGTTGTGAAGCCATCGGCCACCGGCTGTTTGCGATAATAGACCAATCCGAGCCGACCTTCCGCCTGGTCCATGCTGAAGTTGCCTTCGTGCGCAACCAAGAGAATCCCGGGGCCATTCTGCACGTGCGAGTAGTCATGAACGTCAATGAGGAGATGATCGCGGATCCTCTGTCCTTGAATCCATGAATGAAATACGGGAATGAATTCCCGGATATTGGCTGCCGCAGGATTTGACACGAAAAGTTTGACGCCCAGTTTGTACAGTCCGTTGATCACGGTTTATTACCCTGAGCGTAGCGCAGGATCTCCGCCGCTGGGCGAGACGGCGAGATTCTTGGGTTCGCTCAGACGGACACTGGAGGAGCGCTGGGTCTGTTTCCACTCCCGTAGTTTGTCGGCACAAGCATGGGATGCTTCGATGAATAATTGCGCCTCTTGGATCAATCGATGCACCTCATCAGCATCGTAACGCGACGGCGGGTTCTCGTGTCGATGCAGGAAATCCTGAGCGAATTTTCCGCCGGCGAATCGATCCCAGAATAATTTCGGCTCGAATAATCGAGTACGAAATTCCTTCGCAATGGCTTCCGGATTGTCGGGCGCGTCATACCATAATTCTTTCACGAGACCGTGGGCGGCTTGCAGCATCGACCTGTAAGCCAGATCGTCGGCTTTTGCCAAATCCTGCGCCTCGAGTTTGAGCTGCGCCTCGAAGCCCATCCGTTCGGCTGCTTGCAGATCGAAGTCAATCCGCGACACAACTTCGCCCGCGCATTCGCCCACCCCCATGTCGCCCATCGTGAATTCACGCGGGTCACCCCAATCCGAATAAAAAGACGGATCTTTTGCGTATGGAGGCACTTCCATGAGGTCCTCGATCATTTTCCGGCTCTCCGCCTTGCCGATGCGCGCGATGAAATCTTGAAAGCTTTCGTTGCCCTGCCGCTCGTTGACGAAGCGCTGGGTGATACGTTCAATCGCCTCCGGCACGCGCTTCGACGGCACCGATCCGATCGCCAGTCCATAGGACCCGGCATTGTCCCGCCACTTCCCGCCCAATAAGACCTGAAAGTGTGGCACCTTGTGATTGCCAATCGTCCGACTGTTTCCGTAAAAGCCAATGTCCGCAACGTGATGTTGCCCGCAAGAATTGAAGCAGCCGCTCACCTTGATTCGCAACCCCTGCACCGCCTTGTCCATTGTGAAGAATTTCCCTGCGAGGCGAGCGCGAATCTCTCGCGCCAAGCCGCGCGAGGACGCGATGCCCAGTTTGCACGTGTCGGTTCCCGGGCAGGCAACCACGTCGAGAACCGTCCCGGCGCCATGTTCGCTGAGTCCCACCCTCTTCAATTCCGCATACAGCGCCGGCAGGTCCGCCTCGCTGACCCACCGCAACAGGATGTTTTGCTCGACCGTGGTGCGAACGTTTTCGCCACTGAATTTCCGCGCGAGATCCGCCAATTGCCGCATCTGCCACGCGGTAATGTCTCCCATGGGCAGTGTCACTGTCGCCACCACGTAACCCGGCTGGCGCTGCCGGTACACGTTCGTACTGACCCAGTTGGCAAAACCTTCTGGATGCGGTTCGCCATTTAACGAAGACCCCGGTCTCAGCGGCTTCTCCGCGAACTCGTGCGCCTTCGGCAGGTACGCTGTCCACTGTGGATCGTGTGGCAGAATCTTGCGCTCTTCTTCCACCAACCGCCGAAACTCATCGATGCCGAGCTTGGCGACAAGAAACTTGATTCGCGCCCGCGACCGGTTCTGCTTTTCCCCCAACCGCGCAAACACGCGCGCAATTGCCTGCGAAACGGGCAACAACTCTTCCTCTGGCAAGAATGCGTATAGAACCTTCGCCTGATAGGGCACAGGACCGAGTCCGCCACCGACGAACAGCCTGAAACCACGGTGGCCATCGCGAATCTGCGCGATGGCCCCCAAATCGTGCATCGTTACCAGACCGCAGGCTTCCTGTTCGCAACCCGAAAACGCCGGTTTGAACTTGCGCCCGAAATCCTGCGTGTCGGGGTGTCCGAGTAGGAACCGCGACAACGCCCTGGCATACGGAGTGACGTCAAAGGTTTCGGTATGGCAGACACCCGCCAGCGGACAGGCCGTGACATTGCGGACCGCATTGCCGCAAGCTTCACGCGTGGTGATCCCCTCCGCCGCCAGCCGCCGCATGATCGTCGGCGTATCTTCAATGTGAACGAAGTGAAGCTGAAAATCCTGTCGCGTGGTTACGTGAAGAATGCTATCCGAGTATTCCTCGGCCACATCGGCGAGCCTCTCCATTTGCTGGTGGTCGAGCCCGCCAAACGGAATCTTGATGCGCTGCATTCCCGGCGCATCCCACATTGTGTCCGGGCCCTTGGTCAGGCCCGCGTGCGGATAATTCAATGCCTGCTCCCTGACACCATCATGGCGCTGGCCGTTATCATACCGCTGGCCATAGGCACCCCGCCTCAGACGGGTCTCGGCGAACAACTTCTCGTCGATCTTTCCGAGTTTGCGCAGTTCCAGTTGCGTCTCGTAAATCTCAATCTCCTGAGCAAGTTCTTCGGACAACTTCCCTTCAAACTTTTCTTTCCAAGTCATGATTAAAACGTGAATAATATGGCTGGTTTGGCCTGCAATTCAACTGCAAACTGCGTCACGTACGGATTTGTTTACTTGTGCGCCAAAGATTAGCACCTGCATCAGCATGCGAGGAACCCATCGCACGCGCTCGGCGACATCCACTTCCGGCGCACCCTTTGCGCGACCCAATTGGCCGACACCGTAGCGGAAACAACGCCCGCATGCAAGTCACCACGCCGTAAGAATCGCCCGACTGTGATAGAATGGCGTTTGGTGAATTCGGCCTCCGGTTTCAAATGCGGTTTCGCTGCGTTGCTGGGCCGCACCAACGTCGGCAAGTCAACCCTGCTCAATGCGTTGGTCGGCACCAAGATTGCCATTGTCACGCCCAAACCGCAGACCACGCGCGACACCTTTCACGGCATCGTCACCCGACCCGAAGGCCAAATCGTTTTTGTGGATACACCTGGAATTTTCAAAACACAACCGAGCAGGCTCGTGCAGAATCTTCACCACAAGGTCCGCGACGCCCTCGAAGGCATCGATATCGTCGTCCACGTCGTCGATCCGACCCGCTCCATCGGCCCCGAAGATCAACGCGTCAACGGCATGGTTAGCCCCATTGCCAAGCCGAAGATACTCGTACTCAACAAGAGCGATCTACCAGAGCGCTACTTCCGTGATGCATGGATCGAACGCGGTGCGAACTATGCCTCTGTCGTCGAACTCTCCGCGCTCACCGGCAAGAACGTGGGCTTAGTCATCGATGCGATTCTCTGCCATCTGCCAGTCGGCCCAGCGCAGTATCCAGACGGTCAGGTCACCAATGTCACCAACGAATTCTGGATCGCCGAACTCGTTCGTGAAAAGCTTTACCTCCGGACCTCGCAGGAAGTTCCGTACACCGCGTCGGTGCAGGTGGAACAGGTCGAGGACCGCAAAGAAAGATCCGGCAAACCCTTGCTCTACATCAAGGCCGCCATCCTCACCACCGATGATCGTCATCAACGGATGCTCATCGGCCAAGGCGGCAAGAAGATCAAGGAAATCGGCAGCGCCGCCCGCAAAGAGTTGGAGGTTGCCATGAACCGCAAAATCTTCCTCGACCTCGACGTCCTCGTGGACGAACAGTGGACCGAGCGATTACGATAGAAGCGGTACAGCGCGGCCTGCGGCCATCTTGAGCCGCCGCCCACCACGTTGCTTGCGGGCCGAAGCTTATCTTTGCCGGTCGTCCTTGCTATCGTCACCACCGCGCTCTCGTCCCTCACGTCCACGCTCCTGTGCCGGGGCATTTCCCTTCTTCGGTTGTGGGGCTGGGGCGACTCTTTCACCAGACGGGCGCCCTTGCACAGGCGTATTGGGAGCCTGTTCGATGTACCCTTGATGTTCGGGCGGTGTCTCTCTGCGTTGCATCGATGGCTCTGAATGTTGTTGTTGCCCTTGAGCCGGTGGTGTATTGGGCGTTCCGCGAATAATCTCCGGCTCATTTTTATGAGGCTGCTCATGTTTTGGAAGTTCTGCAGGTGCTCGTTGGTTCTGCCGCTCGTTCTGTTGTGGAACTCGCATTTCCTGCGGAGCAGTCCGGCGGAAACTGGGAGGTACGCGTTCGCTCTGGCGCATTTCTTTGACGGTGGATTCCCTGATGCGCTCGCGATTAATGGGTTGCAGAGTTTGCAGGCGCGGACCTTCCGTCATGACACGTCCGCCCTCGCGCCGGATCGTCGTGTTCATCCTCGTTCTGTCGTAAATCGTCCGGTTATGTACAATCAGTTCATGGTAACTATGGCGGTCGCCGAAATGGCGGTCACCGATGAACACGAACCAGGTCTCAGGGACCTCCCCGGCACCAATGATGATCGTGCCTTGAGGACCAAAGACGGCTCCCGGCGGCAACGGTGCCCAGCCGCAATAACCGCCACCTTCTCGAAACACAACCCACGAAGGCCCCCATACGGTGTCCGGCACCCAGACCCAGCCGTAGTACGGATCCAAAGTCCATCGTCCGTAATGATACGTCGCCCAAGCCCAAGACTCGTCACTCTGCCAGTACCAGCCGTCATCTGTCCAAACCCAGGTTCCATCGCAGTAGGGTCGCCAATACGAGGCGACGTAAGAAGGACGCCAACAGCGCCCATAAGAACCGACTTGCACCCAATAGCCTTCCGTTGAAAGCGGTTCGTAAAAGTCGTCAACGGAACTCACTGCAAAGCTGACCGACACATCCGCAGCCTCAACACCGCGCAACATTAGCCACGGAGCAACGACCAACAAAAGCGCAACTGGTATTTTGAACATTTTCATGGCCGCCTCCTATTGCTTCATAAATCTATGACGCATTCGCAAGCATGTCCATTCATTTGGACGGTCAGCCATAAACAACTATTGCCGATGCTGGTTTTGCCAATGAAATTGACACGCGGATGGATGCGGCCTAGCCTGGACGAAGGGCACAGCATTTGTCGGTAGCTTGAAAAGCTCGTACTGGAGAGGTTAGACGACAACCATCAAACGCACCGCAATCGTCATCCTCTGCGTGTTAATCGCGCAATCAGCCAAGTCACTGGCGGCCCCTACCTTGGGGGACATTCTCACCTGGCTCGAGCAAGCGGATCAAACGATCGGCGTTGTGAAGACCGAGGGCTACACCCACGAGTACCTGTGGGATGACTCATCGTCATCGTGGAAAGTCACTCCCGAAACATGCACGTTTACTTGCGTCGTCGAAAACAAGCCGAACGGCCGGTATGTACTTGACGAACATCCTTCCCTCGCCCGCTGGATCTCCGGCGCAGCTCCTTATCTAGCAACGTGGGCAACCGATTTCCGAGATGCCAGTGGGTTTGATGTGCGTTGGGTGAGGGATTTTCAGCATCACGACGGCACCAACTTCTTATCGACTCCAATCAAGATCGATGAGGTAGATCGGTCGAAGGAGATGGAATTCTACAAGGGATTCGCGCAACGGGCATGGAGATTTTATTCGGGACTGGGCTATACTGGTTGGGGAGCGATCAAGAGTATCCCTGTCTACTTTCCGGCCCTGTCAAAGGACATCACTGTAACAGATACCGCGGACGGCATGATTCGCGTGCAGTATTGTAGTGCCCCCCGTGAATCAAGCGGCGATTTGCAGAGTCTTTGGGGTTGATGGTTGTGGTTGAAACGACGTTTCGAATTGCTGTGGTGTCTGATAGCCGATGGCCGAGTGCGGGT